>Ga0179591_1297077_pt1 | contig 11983 bp, 12 predicted proteins | sample CZOMad2_1_08_16f_FD_182891 | JGI IMG/M metagenome (GOLD analysis project Ga0179591, IMG submission 182891) | Vadose zone soil fungal communities from Angelo Coast Range Reserve, California, USA - CZOMad2_1_08_16fungal (PacBio error correction) | ecosystem: Environmental > Terrestrial > Soil >...
AGAAGGGGACCTACCCCCTGCCGGCGAGGGGAAGGGGGTCTTCGATAAGAAGGAGTATTATTATCCTCCGTCAAAGTACCAAGCCCGGTCGAGGGGAAGGAAAAAAAAAGATCCAGTCAGACTTTGCGGGGGCGGAGAATTTCCTGTGACGGTCTTGAGCGACTTCTCGATCATGTGCTGCGAAAAGGGATATCGAGCTGTTTCGCGGAAGGTGGGAAATAAGAGTCGACGCCGGCCTTCTCGAGGGGAAGGGAATGCTCTTTACACCAGACGCGGCACGTCCACGCCGAGGATGCGCAAAACTCCTCGAAAGAAAAAGGAGAGAGGACGGACTTGCCGGGGTAGTTTCGGCACGAACGAGAAAGAAAAAAGAAATCGTGGAGGCCCCTTTCCCCGCTAGAGACTAGGGTTTGATTCCCTTAAAGAAAAGAAAGGAGAGAGAGGGGGGGCAGGTCCAGGGGAAAGAAAGGAAGGAAGGAGGTATGCTCACCAGGGATCCATCAGGATTTTCCGTTCGTTCTGAACTTCCGTTTCCTCCGGTCAAAAATGAGAAGGCGAGCTCGACAGTCCCGGAAAGGGGGAACCAAAAAGAGTCATCTTCCTCTCTCCCTTCGAGGGTGAAAAAGATGAGAGAGGCAGGCCGTTACCTTTAGACGACGGGGAAAGAAAAAATACTAGGCACTTGCACGTTAAACCATTCCATCATCACAAATCGTTTGTGATGTCCACTACTTGAGCCCTCCTTCCACTGGCGCTGTTGCCGGTCTGGGCGATAGGGAGAAAGAGGGGACAGCGTACCGTGCCTGACAACTTCGGGTCAGGGGGGGGGACTTGTAGTCGTTTGCCCCGTGATAAAAGGGGGGGGTCCGTCTCGGGAGTTTCAAAGCAAAAAAGTTATCGCGCTAAGAGCAATTCCAAGCAATTAGAAATACAACCGGCAAATGGCAGGATGTCGAGTTTTCGAGGACGTGGAGAAAGGAGAGGAAATGCCTACGCCGGGCAGGATGATATCCCCTCGTTCGTAGGGGAACCAGAGAAGAAAGGGGAGGAGAGGTACGGCGCGTCGAATCTGAGAAGGGCGGAGGGGGCCGTCTCGTATGAAGGGGGACGAGCGTGCCGGCGAGGCCGGGGACCGGTGTCTCCAACGTTTGAGTTCGCGCGCCGGGGAAAAGGTTTGCGTCTGGCCGGACCCGGAAGGGGCTTTCGGCGTTTTCAAAGGAAAGGAAAAGAGAGAGATTCGCCAAGCTCAAGGCTACGGGGAAAGGGACGGGGCCTTCCAGCAGAAAAAGGGAAAAGGCGCAAAGAAACTTTGGGCGACTTCCGGTTGATCTCGGCAGAGAAGAGGATGGGACGACAACTCACTAAAAAAAGGAAAACGAACCTTAATCCAGCTTCGCGGCTTACACTCAAAACGCCCTGTTCCATGGACGGGGGGAAGGATATACGACAAAAAGAAGGGAAAAAAAGAAAAGTGCCTTACTACGCCTCCGGTAGGCGGACCTGTGGCGAAAGACGTCCTCGAACTCAAGAAAGAAGGGAAAACCGGGTCTTTCATTTCTTGGCAGGAAAAAGGGACCTCTCTAACGGGGCGGTTAAACTACGCCAAGGAAAAGAAAGTGAAGCACTTTTTGCAAAAGGGGGACGTTTCCGATCGCCGGGGACTCTTCACTAGGAGCCATGTCTTCAAGAGAGAGGACAGCCGGCACGCTGCAGCGGAGGAGAAAGGGATCCTCTCACAACGGAAGGGGTTTATGCGTAAGGGGGAAAACCGCTGCAAAGGGGGAAGGGGAAGAGAGTCAAACTTGCCTTATTCAAGGAAAAGAACTTCCCGCTCCGTCTAGGGGAAGTCTCTATCTTAAGCGGACTCAGGGGACTCTTTTGATCGGGAAAGAAGGAAAAAAGAGATCTCCGGCTCATGGTGGAAAAAGAAGACTACTACCATCCTGCCTGGGGGTCATCCTCCTTAGATTCGAAACTTGACCTTCAAGAGAGAGGGGGATGAGTTTCAGCAATTTCATCACAAAAAAGGATGGGACCCCTACTCCTGTCCTATCAACGACGGGAAAACACCTACCCCTTCACGCCTCAGCTCATTGGGGACTTTGCTTTCCGAGGAGGGGGGAAAGAGCAAAGGGAGTGGAGTGCCCTGGGGATTGGGTGAGCCTATGTCACGCAGAATAAGGGAACACAAGGGCGGGGCAAATTCGAGCAGGAAGGGAGGAAAAAGGGGAGGTGTCACAACCCTCCGAACCTCAGAATCCAGGCCTTCGCAATCGACTGATCTAATAATTCTCGCGCAGAAAAAAGACCGTGCTACCGGAAAAGAGGAACCCTCCTGCTCCTCAAAACGGGGTATCTTTGGACTCTAACCGTCGTGTGGAAGTGGGTGAGGGAAGACACCTCCTCTCCTTACCACATCGAGAGGGCCGGCATGTTACGTTCACGCTCGTCCAACCCGATGGAGAACTTCTGCACACTTCACTGTAGGGGTTGCTTGGGGAAAGGAGGGAGAGGTAAAAAAAACGACGCCGCATTCCGCTTGTGTACGGGTACGGAGGGGGGGAGGTCTTTACGTTTCCAAACTGCCAGGATGGTCAGTCGTCTCTGACGGACCCAAGAGGAAAAAAGAGAGAGGGGCATCACTGCCAACGTCGACATGAATGCAGGGGGGGTATTTCGCTTGTCTGGAAAGGGAGCTACCGTCGTTAGCCGTGAAACCCTCACCTCACCCGGAAGAAGAAGAGAGGGGGGTAAGCCGGTGGGCATTTCGGAGAAAAATTGAGAGGAAAAATTCTACTTGGCTCGGCAGGGGAAGGGAGAGGTATGCTATCCTGGCGAAATACCAGACGGTTCGCGTACAGCAGTGAAACGAGGGAAGGGAGAGGGAGGGGGAAAGTTTCTTTGTGGTGCCGGAGGAGTGACGGAAAGGGAAGAGGGGCCTCTTTTCACTTGCCTGCGCGAAAAAAGATCATCCCTATTGCAACGAAGATCCTAGGTCAAAAAAAAAGAAGGGGAATGCTGTTGACGTACCGGAAAAAAGGAAAAGAAAAAGGGGGTCGACAAGACGCACAAGAATATGAAGATCGGGGTTGGGAGGGGAAGGATTAATTGAAACCAAACAAGTATGGAAGCGTCACATCATTCGTTTGCTTCCATGAAGTGATTGGTCGCTGTTACAAAAAATGATAGAGGAAAAGGGAGGGGAGCAACGGGTTCCTTTAAAGGTCACTATGACGCCATGGAGGGAAAGAAGTTTTTACGCCGCTATTCTTCTGCAAAAGGAGGAGGAAAAGAGAGGATATTGGGGACCTAGAGAAGCAATAGCGCTTAAACTCGAAGAAAGACGGAGAGGGGAGGAGGAATCGGGACCTTTTAAATAACGTGCGAACTTGGGAGGGGAGAAAAAAATGTACAGTTCATGGCCCAGAAAAAGCATGATGTTGACGCTCGAGAAGGGTCGAAGCTCTTAAGGAAAAGGGGGGGGAGGAAGAACTACGGCCCCTAATCTTTCCCCTGATACGTGGAACCAACCGATAGGAAGGGAAAGGACGACCTCTTTTTCCGTCAACGTCCGGTGAGAGGAAACGCCAGGCTCTTCAGTGCCCTCAGGGATCGATTAGAGGTACAGGTCTAAGTAGAACGCAAGTGAGAGGGGGAAGAGAAAAACGGGCCGTGCGACCTCCCCAACCCCCGCTACGTCAAGAAGGAGAAAAAAACGTCATCTCCTCCGGAACCGTGCCCGTTCTTTACTCGAAAAAAGTGGGGTAAAAAGAAAAAAAAAAGGGGAAAGATCCTCCAGATCGATCTCGCAGAAAAAAAGGGAAACGTTTTCGTCCACCCCAAGAAAACTTCCACCGGTTTTAAAGGCAGCAAGTCCTTCGACCGGGGGGAAAAGGGGGAAGGAGGGAATCTGCCGAACTACGGTAGGAAGGAAAAAAGTTCAATTCCCGACCAGAGAAGTAAGTTCTCCTTTTTCATTTATCCAAAGGCTGCACTACGTTGGCGGAAAGGCGTAAGACGTTCGACCGCCACCGAAAAAGGGGGTGTCCCCGTCCCGCGGAAGAGAAACACGGACGGCGTCTGTTTAAAAGGTTGAACTCGAAGAAAGCCAAAAAGGAAAGGGGGCGACAGGCGGTCCGCTCCGTCGAATCCGGGTGGAAAGGAACCCGTCCGGCTGCCGGAAAGTCAGTCTAACTTAAGAGGGAGGGAATGAGGAGTATGTGATGATCTCCTTCCAACCCACGGTTCCACAAAAAAATCCTCAAAAAAGGTTTGCGGCGGCAGCGTGGCGTTCAAAACGTTGAAGGAGAAAGGAGGAAGAGGCTCGCGAAGGATGGGGAGATTCGCCGGCCTGGATATCGGGGGTTACCCGCATCGCTTGAGCAATCCTAAAAGACTTTTAACTCCAGGGCCGGAAAAGGAAGAGGAAAACTGCACGTCCACGAACGAGGATGAAAAGAGAAAAAAATCTATTACCTTCTGCTGCGGCTGTCGGCCGTTCCCTTCAAACGAACGCCTGACGTCTCACGAAAGAGGAGGGGCGTCCCTTTCCCCGGCGGAGAGGAAAAAGGAGTCCCTTTCTTAACCCTCACGACTGGCTCCTACGCAGTCCAGTGACAGCGAGAAAAAAGAGTAAAAAAGTCGAGTTGGGCCTACTCCATCAGAGGTCGAGGAGGAAAAAGGAGGGAACTGCACCCCTGACGAAAACGCAGGCCCTTTCCTTTTCGAATCATCCCCAGCGGAAAAGAGGAACGCCGTCTATTTTTACAGGGGGGGGAAGGGACCTGACATTTAATATCTCAGAAATACGGCCCGTGTGCGAAAGGGTCGTAGTCCTAAAGCCCGGGAAAGAAGGACAAGCAATCACATAGTTGTTGATGTCCAAGGACGGGGAAAAAACAGCCTTTTCCATCAAAAAGGGGGCGATCTTGACGCCCCTTGAATCCAGTGAAAGAAAAAGGGGCCGACAACTCGGGTCGGCAGTAGAACAAAAAAAAAAAGGGGAAAAAACCTTGTCGGCCAAAGTGGAGGTCCGGGTGTGTGCTAAAGGGTACTTCGGTTCCATCACCTAAGAAAAGGGGGAGAAGAGAGAGGGAAATGGGCCAAGCATGAAAGACAAGGGGGGAAGAAGATTTCCCTATTTCGCTGGACTTAGGAGAAAGGAAAACAGACGGGCTTCGAGCAGTATGTAATTATCCCCGCGTGGGGAGGAAGAAAGCGCCCGAACTCGACATTACCATTGCGGAGGAAAAAAGTCAGGCCTTCTTAATTTCGGACCCAGTACTGAACGCCGAGAGGCCGAGATCAACCTTAGGAAAAGGGAGGGACGAGCGCCTTTGACAACCATTTCGGCTGCAGAAAAGACGGCGTTGACGAGCTTACTGGCGGAAGGAGGGGGGAGTAAAAGAGAGAGAACGCAAAAAAGCTCAAGCTCGGCAAAGAAGGGGGGAAAGGGGAAAAAAAAAAAATTGTGGGTCACCGGCGCAGACGAAAAGGGGAAAAAGGGGAAAATTTTATCCTCGGCCTCGGCCGTCACGAAGAGAAGCAGCTCTCCTAACTAAACGAGCAGAGCTGCGTACCCTCCGAAGAAAAAAAGGGGGGAAAGGGAGAGCGGGGCCATCCTACGAACCGAGGGATAGAAAGAAAACCCCTTTCTGCTTGCCGCTCGCGGGAAAAAGAAGAGAGGGAACTCTACATCCTGCCGAAGGCGTTTCCTTTCAGGGAGGGGGAGGGACAAGTCTCCTCGCTAACGAATCCCGCCGTACGGACCATGGGGAAAGCGGGTGTGCAAACTTGAAGACAAGGGAGTGGCATCGAAAAAGGGGTTCATCACGGGACGGCAAGAAAAGAGCAATAATCGCCCCATCGCCGCAATGGAAGAGGCCGATCACACTTCGGGACATCACCAACGAATGTGATAAAAGATGGAATGGTTGCCACCGCTGAAAGACACGTTCTTTCAAGCCGGATTCAAGGAGAAGGGGGGAACTGTCCGGCCGGAAAGAGAGGGAAATCGACGGCTTTCGAGCGGAGAGGGAGGGGGGAAAGAAAAAGGGCCGTCCGTCCTCGAAAATAGCCTAAGGGGTGGCCTGGGAAAAGGGGGAAAGGGGAGAAACGAAAGAATGCTTGAGTCGGGGCACAAAAGAAGGGAGAAAAAAGCCTTACGATTCCGGTAGCAGAGCCACGTGCGTTTCAACAGGACACCCATGATCTAGTAGATAAAAGCAAAGGGAAAACAGGCCGCCCACTCCTGGAAGAAGAACCTTTTGGCAGGCACTGCAGGAAAAAAAAAACGCGCTCCAAAGGAGTCATCGACTTGCGTGCCGCGGAGGTAATCCTCGGCGTTGAGGGGGGTGGGGGTTTCCGGTCGCCGAGGGAAAAAAAAAAAGGGGTCAAAGTTATCCGGCGGGGAGGGAGGAGAAAAAATCCTCCGACCCGCCTCGATATAAAAAAATGATCTAAGAAGTCCGGGCATCTACGGGGAGAAGAAAAAAACGATTCTGGCCTACCCTGTCCGCCGAAAACAAGGGAAAGGGAGGATCTTTTCCTAGGTTGCAGATATCATCACCTACTCTTGAAATAGTATCTCGAGAAAACAGGGGAAAAGAAGGAAGGGTACGTCACGGTCGTCAACAAGAAGTGAAAAAAAAAAAACGAAAGGGGAACACGTTCCTGCCGTTTTTCTGTAGGGAAGACCGCCTTCCTCGTTTGGGAGAGACGCATCGTGTACTTGCAGAGAAGGGGAAAAAAAAAAAAGGAGAGGGGCTGGCGGTCGCTCTGACGAAAAGAGGTAAAAAAAAAAGGGGGGCATCACTTCCCCTGCTACCTGAAAAAAAAAAAAATGGCCCCTGTTGGTTGTGGGGATTTTTCCCCCCAGGTCGAGGGGAGAGGAAAAAGAAGGGAGCTACCTTCGTGCGGAAAAGGCCCGCACAGACTGTCCCTCCTACTTGGAAGGACTAAGCCGGTTTTCAGGGAGGGGAGGAAGAATGGGAGGGGAAAACCGTTCTACTTGGCCGGAAGGGAGGAAAGTGGTATCGATCCTGTCTGCAATCCAAAAAAAGGGGAACGGTGCCACGTTCCTTCGTCTTCGTGATGCCTGTGTTGGTTTGCCGGGGAAAGGAAAAAGAAGGGGGGTGGGTGGGTCTCACGGCCGGCAGGGGAAAGGGAGGAAGGGGAGACCTTTTTACTCGCTGCCCGAGCATCCCGAGGGCAAAAAAAAGAAAACACCGGGTACGTTTGACGGACAATTAGTAAAGACTCACACTAAGATCGAAGAGGGGGGTGAGGGGGAAGAATGCGGGGGAATTATTAGGGAAAGAAAACAATTAGAGGGAGAAAAAGTTCTCGATCCGTCACATCATGCGGGGAGGAGCGCTGGTGTCAACCATTCATTCTGGATAGGACAAGAGCCCGTTTCTCTTTAAAAGGGAAAAAAGAAGAAAAAGAGAAGGGGGAGGAAGCTCGTTCTTCTCGTTTTTACGCGCTATGAAGAAGGAAATCTCTTCAACACAACAACACTGGCAGAAGCAATATCGCAGTAAACGCTGCGACTATCGTAAATTGGCGTCGCTGCGTCAGCGGAAAAGGGAGGGGGAAAGAGAAATTGGAAAGGCTCTCACAGTAATTGATGGTGAAAAAAGGAAGAAAGGGGAAAAGAACCGCATGAATTTGAAAGGAGTCCCTTGCCCCTACTTTGTTTGGCTTAACTACTCCTTCCCGAATCGTCCAAGTGAGAGAAAAAAAAAAGAGGAGGTGTGAGGGGGACGGGGAAACTCCTTGTCCGTCAACGGAAAAAAAGGGGGAAGTGCTTGCCCCCTGGGTATACGTGGCCGCGGGGAAAGGGGCAGGAGAAGGAGAGAAGCAAGTGCCCCGCCTGGCAAAAAAAAACGCTCTCTTCACTAACTCCAACTTCACTCATCGAGTCCTTTAACCTTGGAAAAAAAGGGAGGGGGAGTGGAATCCATTAATCGAATAAAGGTGAAGAAGGGGAAATACCTCCCTTCCTTCCATTCTAACTTTGTAAAAGTTAGGCCTAAAACTTCCCACCTCATGACCAGTAAACTATCGCCAAAGTAGAGAAAAAGGGGAAGGTTCTTGTGTCAGGAAAACTACTTTATCGCTACCTTCTGCAATGGAAACCCTTTAGGTCTATTCAGTCGCCGGGCAGTTCTCCATAAGACCACGACTTTTGCGACCGGGGGTTCTCTTCAGCCGCGAACACGCCAGAAAGGCTCTTCGCATTTGGCACAAAGGAAAGGAGAAGGGGGGGAAGCAGACTAACCCCCGCAGAACGCGTCGGGGGGGAACTCTAACGACCCCAAAAAAAGTGTTCCTCCATGGGGGAGGGTCCGCTCCTTAGGAAAAGAGGGGGGGGAAGAGGAAAAAAGGGCAGCCGTTGTGCCATTGTGGCCTCGCGCTCAAGGGGAAAAAGAGTATGGTGATGATCTCCTGCAACCGATCCTCCTCGCTCCGGCAACGTGTGTGCGGCGGTCCTCTGGTAGGGAAAAAGGAGGGGGGAAAAGTGGAGTGAGAAGTAGATGCCTCGCGACTGAGGAAAGTCTTCTCCTTCCTTGATACTCTAAAGAGGACCTCCGCAGCGCGTCTCCTCCAAGGGCAATAGGAAAGGTTAACTCTCAGGGCCGTAAAGGAAGGAAAGGGTCCTGCGACCGCAAGCACGCCTATATTCGCTTGGAGAAGAAGTTACCTTCGGCTGCGGACTTGATTTCGGCCGGGGAAAAAGAAAAAGACGGGCGTTCATCGGCCAAAGACCCCTTCCTGAGCGACCAGAAAGGGGAACTCGCACGCTGGGCCTCGGCTCGGAGAAAGGGAAAAGAGAGGAAGATGCTCACCAGTTCGAAGTTTGGAATAAGAAAGAAGGGGAGGGGCGTCTACACTTCCGTGTCCCGGCCAAGAAAAGCGCGCTACAAGTTAGGCCCGTTTCCGGAGGAAAAAAGAGAAAAAGAGAAGCCAGTCGAGGGTTGACATGATTCGCCGTGAGAGGGAAAGACGACTTTCCTCCGGCCCGTTTTTAAAGGTCGAAAAGCGTGCATCGGTGACAAAGGAAAGCCATCACTAGTTGTGATGGGGAAAAAGTGTGGGATCGTCCATCAGGAAGGGAGAAAAAAAGTCGCTGCAGCGTTTGCCGGGCGAAGGGGCGGGTCAGCATTGCCTCGTCCTGAAAGAAAAAACTTCGGGTGAGGAAGAGGGGGGGGAAGGGAAAGAAATTGTCGGCCAAAGTTTTGCCCCCCGGGGGAAGGGGTCCCTTCGGCGGTATTGGAAAAGAGCACGTTATCGCTGCGACTTACGTGAGGGCCAAAATCAATGAAAGAACAACCGGAAGGGAAGGAGGCGAGTTCGGAGTACGTAGTCTCCAAAAGGGCAAAAAGGGACCTTTTCGTCCGTCCAAAGGGCAAGGATGAAGAGGAAAAGCGTATAGTCCCAGCTCTAAAAAAAAGAGGATGGTACGCCTCGAACTCGTGCGGCTTAAGTTCGGGTAAGAGGAAAAAAAGGGGAAGGGGAGAGGGACGTGGGTCCGTCCCTCATTACTGAGGGGAAAAGATGTCCTTTGTCTCTCCAAAGGGAAGCTCCGGTTACAACCATTTTCGGGGGGCCTGCCCCCGGAAAGGGGAGTGGAAGCTTGGCCCTTCTGTTCATAAGAAACAACTTATGTAGTAGTAAATAATAGAGAAAGAAATCCTCACCTGGAATTAGCCGTCCATCCTAAAAAAGGGGGTGTCTCCGAACAGAGAAAGCCATAATTTTATCCTCTGCGAATACTGTTAGCTGACTGATCCTAATAAAGAGAAAGGAGAGCAGAAAAGAAGCTTCTCTTCTTACCCTCCCGACGAAGGGGCATTTCGATCTTTTCCTATCCTAAGAAAAAAGGAAAATGCCGGACTACGCACCCTTTAAAAATCCGCTTCTCGGACAGGGGGGGGACTAAAGACAAGGCCTAACATGAATTTCTTTGGGGAGGGCCCTCGAATTAGGAAGAGGGAGAACAGGGGACGGGGAAACTCCCTCTACGGACAAGGAGAAAAAAGAAGTCAAACTTTGCTACAAGTGAAAGAAGAAGTTTTGTGAAGAAGAGGAAAGAAGGATCCACCGGAGGAAAAGGGTCTTCATGCTATGTTGGGGGGTTTGTTTTGTTTTGTGGGGGGGTGTTTTGTGGGGGGGGGGGGGGGGGGGGGGGGGGGTTTTGGGGGGGGGGGTTTTTGTTTTTTTTGGTGGGGTGGGGTTTTTTTTTTATGGGTTTTTTTGTGGGGGGGGGAGGGGGGGTGTTTTTTGTGGGAAGGGTTTTTTTTTGGTGGTGGAGGTTTTGTTTTTTGGTTTGGGGTCTTGGGGGGGGGGGGGGAGGGAGGGGGGGGGGGGGGGGGTGTTTGTTTGGGGGGGTAAGTTTTTTTTTGGGGGGGGTTTTTTTTGTTTTGGGACTTTTTTTTGTGGTGGGAGGGGGGGGGGGGTTTTGTGTTGGGTGGGGGGGGGGTTTTTTTGTGTTCTGAGAGAGCCGTATCAAACACCTTCCTTTTCCAAACCAAAAGTGGCTGCGGGAGGGGGAAAAAAAGGAGGGGAGGGGAAAGGAAGAAACGTTCTCGGAAAAAGAAAGGTCTCCTTCGATACTGTCAAAAAAGAAGACGGCGAAATCCTTGTCCCCAGGCGTCGAGCGCCTCTGACGAAGGGGGGGGGAGGAACAGAACACGGGCCGTTCCGGTCGACGCTAGGGAAGGGGACACGTGAAGTTTCGAGGGGCTGGAGTCGGCAAAGTCACCTGGGTTATCATCCCAGGGGAAGAACTGGACCTTCGAGCGAAGAAGGTTCATCAGTGGCATCCCAGAGCCTTCCTGGGAAACGGCTAGCAAGAAAGAGGACCAAGGGCCTCTGCCCCGGGAAAAAGGTCACGTCCGACACTCACCGCATCCTAAGGGAGACCTGTTCGTCCGCGGAAAAGTCCGAGAAGGGGGAGGGGGGAACGTGCTCTTTCGCCGAGGGAAAAGAAAAAGGGTTCAAATTCTAGCCGGCCGGATCAAACTCCTCCTAACCGCATCCAAAGGCCTTCGCAGACGAAAGGGGGAAAAGGGGGAGGGAAAATAGACGGCGACGACGTCTACCGGCAAAAAAGAAAAACGTCAACTCTGACCTATCGGGATTATCGGAGTGGTTTTGTCAGATATGGATCCATCGCTGACCACATCGGAGCAGGAGGGGGAAAAAAGGGAGGAGAAGACGGTATCACTCATCCGTAAAAAAGGGGGGTCTACTGTGCGTCACACGGTCCGGGAAACTCGCTTCAACCCTCACACAAAGCCGTCAGGGGGAGGGAAAGAGGGGGAAAAGTTTCCAGCGGGAAAGGGGGACCAAAAAAAAAGAGAACTGGCGGTCTCGCTGACGGCCAAGAGGAAGGGGTGCATCACTTCCAACCTTCGAGGAACTCTTCTCACCTAAGGGGAGGAGAAGGGGGTAGGGGGACTTGCACTTGCCGCAGTGTAGGCTGACAAAACCGCTCCCCGCACCGGAACTGGGGATGCTCGATGTAAGCCTGGTTGAGGTTCGCGAAGTGGAAAAAAAAAGGGGAAAAAACGTTTCGACTTGTCCCGCCGGGCGGGAGAAGGAGGGAGATGGTAGTGCTCTCCTTGGCTTGCAATCAAACAAGAAAAATGTTTCCCGGCGGCCGCTTCGGGAGTGCGGGGGGGGTGGTGCCGTATTACGGGGACGGAAGAGCGGTGGGGGGGGGGAGTACACGAACTTCCGGCGGGGCAACTGCTGCCAAAAGGGGCCCTATCATCCCTTAGGTGCAACGAGAAAAGGGGGAGAACTGACAAGGAGGTCTACCGACAAAACATAAAAGGAAGAATCGTTTTTGCACGGAATCCAGGGGGAAAGAGGAGGGAAAACAAAAGTATTGGGCAAGGAGGACGTAAAAAACACACTCATTCGTTGCTGCCCTGAAGGAAGTAATTCGGAGAGCCCTTCAACCAGGGGCCCGTTT
>Ga0179591_1421383_pt1 | contig 11983 bp, 20 predicted proteins | sample CZOMad2_1_08_16f_FD_182891 | JGI IMG/M metagenome (GOLD analysis project Ga0179591, IMG submission 182891) | Vadose zone soil fungal communities from Angelo Coast Range Reserve, California, USA - CZOMad2_1_08_16fungal (PacBio error correction) | ecosystem: Environmental > Terrestrial > Soil >...
GACTTGCGTCAGAGTCTCCCGACGCCGCCCCATCCGGCCACATCGATCACGCCACCAAGGGCAACGACTTCTCCTGTCATGCACCTCTATCCGATCGATGGCGCCGGTGCAGCGACGGCAGAATTCCGACACCCGCCTGGAGTACTCGCGACGCCACCTGTTCGATGTCATCGCCTCCGTCGATCCCTGACCCGTCCGTCGCTGGCTTCATCAGAAATGGGACCACGTGACCTACGGCGCTTGCACCCCCCCACCTCGGCCGGGCGCCTTCCAATTTCATGATGGCCGACGAGGGCGAGGCCCGCATCAATCAAGCTTCGTCGACAAACTACCGCGCCGCCGCTACCCTCAAGCGCAGTTCGACCCGCAAACCTCTTCCGCGTCAACGCAAACATCCCGCCGCAGCCTAGGGGAATTGACGAGCTAATCCGCCGCCGGGGCGGGTCTGCAGCTCCGCAGGGTGTCGGCGATCTCGCGACGCCCAGACCGGGTTGCGCGACCCAGCGGCGCCAGCTCGTCGCCGGGCAACCTGATCGAGCGCCTTGAGGTGCGTCGAGATTGCGCGCCTCGTCGCGTCTTCCCTCCATCGCCTGCATTATGGGAAGGGTCTCAAACCGGGGCGCCATCGGCCTGATCTGGACCACCGCTGGGCGTCGTCGAGACGGCCGCGCGTCGCCAGACAGAGCGCGCGCCACCGACAGCAGTTGACCAGATGAAAACTCTGCGGATCGTGCGGCTGATCTCGGGCCGCGTTCGTCGAGCGATCGCGCGCTTGCCTCACCCGAAAACAGCAGAGTCATTCCGAAGGACAAGGTGACCCCGCGCGAAGCTGGCGCTCGCTCGATGGCGCGCTCGTCGCCCGCCTCGCCTGTCGAGGTTGCACCCATAGATCTGACAATCGCCAGACTTAATGCGCGTAGGTTCTTGTTCGTCGCAGCCCACTGCGTCAGCCGCCGCCGCAGCCCCTCGGCGCCCGTCCGCTACCGCACTTCGGACCATCCATAGGCTGAGCAGCCCGCCGGTCACGCGCTCGAGCCGGATTAGCCCTCGTCCCAGCGACGGATCGAGCTTCGAGCCTGCGAAACCGCGCCCTTGCCTCAGGTGCGTGTCGCGAGTGAGCCATGGAAAAGCAGCCTGCCCTGGCGAACCAGATCGCGGGCCTAGGGTCGCCGGCCGGCCGCGCGGCCTCCGGGGTGAGCGAGCAGTCCGGTTCGATCGCCCCCGCGACTCTAGCCGCTGTCGTCCTCAGCGCGAAGAGTCGGTGGTCTCGATATCGTAGGCTCGGGCCCACACATCGTGCCCGTCGCGATGACACCAGTTGCGCCAAATCCGGACCCGTGCGCCCCGATTTTCGGAACATCCCCGACAGCACATAGACGCGTCCCGCCCCGGCGCGCGACGGCAAACCGCTAAAGCGCGCAGCTCCACGACCGTCTTTCGGTGACCCCGGCCGCCAGCCGAACGCCGCTCTGCTCGCCGGTCACATCGACGAACGGCTTGAACAGCCACCGTCTGCCGAACCGACGGTGCGGGCTCGTGGGCTCCGCTCCTTCGATCTCGCCGGCGAACCGGTATCCGACCCCGCCACCGTGACGATCCACATCCCCCCTGCGGAATTTGGTCGCGAGCCACCGTCTGAGGTTGCGACCTGAACCGACAGATTGCCTTTCCTCGATCGCCGTTCCCGGCCACGCCGCTCGACCACTCGTCCTTCGAGACCTCCCGGTCCCCGGCGCCGAGCATCACCCGCAGAGCAGCGCAAATGCTTTCGTGCCTATTATGCCCGGTGCGCGTCGCGAAACAGCGTTTCCCCATCGCATCGAACAAAAACCGGCCCAAAGCTTTAACGCGACGCGCCATGCCCTCAGCATAACCCGTCCATAACAATTCGGAATTCCTTTCGGCGCCTCTTCGATACGGCCGCGACCCGACGATTCAGACTGCGGCATCGGACAAAGGGAGTGCGAATGTCTCAGTCTAGAGTAGTGTCGGTCGGGGCAGCGGAACCGGTTTATCCGGCCGAGCAGGCTCGGACATATTTGCCCGGCGTCCATCGCCGAACGGTCGGCGCCGAATCCCTGTGGCTCGTCATCGGTCACCATACCGGCCCGGCGGACTGACAAAGCCCACGTCCCATGCCCGGCATGAAATCGTCATTTTTACCTTGATGAGCCGGGCGACGGCGTAGAAGTGGAGCGGCGATGACTCTTACCCTCGCGTGCCACAGTAAGGCCCGGCGACTACCTCTTCAGTCCGAACACGCTGCACGTTTCCGTCAACCTCGGTGACCCCGTCGGTCTTCCTCGGCTGCCGGAACGAAACCCCGCGCAGTAAAGCCGTCGTGCTCATCCCCGAACTCGACGCGAATGTGCCATGATGCCCCGCCTATCGCTCAGAACGACACCCATTGGCGCAACATGGCCGCGCCCGCGGCCTTGGGCGCGGCCACCGGAATGACGGACGCCGATTTTCGGCATCCGATCATCGCCGTGTTCAACTCCCTTCACCAATTCGTGCCCGTTCAAAGTCCACCTCAAGGATCTCGGCTCGCTGTGGCCCGCGAGATCGAGGCGCGGCGGCCGTCGCCAAGGAATTCACACCATCGCGGGTCGACGATGGGGTGGGGCATCGCCATGGCCACGACGCATGCTCTATTCCCTGCCCCCAGCGATCTGATTCGCCGACATCGTCGAATACATGAATCAACGCCCTTGCTCCCGACGCCATGGTCGGCATCTCAATTGCGACAAGATCACCCCCGGATGCTGATGGCGCGATGCGCTCACATCCCGGTCGTGTGCGTGTCGGCTTCGATGTAGCCGGAAAGTTCAAGCTGGCCCGGCCCCGTGAAGGCGCGGACAGGATCGACCTCATGGTCGCGCCGCCGATGACCGCGTGCCCGATAGCCGACGTCAAGGTCCTACGAGCAAACGCATGCCGCGACCTGCGGCTCGGGCTCTGCATTTTCACCGCCAATCGATGACTGCCTCACCGAAGCGCTCGCCTGTCGCTGCCCGGCAACGGCCGACCCGCGCCCCCCCCGCGAGCGCAAGCGCTGTTCCAGGAGGCTGGCCACCTGATCGTCGACCTGGCGCGCCGCGCTACGAGCAGACGACGCGACGGTGCCCGCGCAACATCGCCAGCAAGCCGCGTTCGAGAACGCCTGGCGCTCGATAGCGCCATGGGCGGCTCGACCACCACGTGCTCCACATTTCTCGCCGCCAGCGCCACGAAGGTGCATCGACGAGAGCTTCACTCATGGTTGTCCGACTTGGGTTCATGGTGGAAACAATCGCGCTTCTCGGTGTCGCCGTGATGGGCAGCCGGTGATCCGCTACTGGGTGTCCGAGCGCGACGTCGCACACATCAAGCGCGCGACATCGACGTGCTCTCCCAGGTTCTTCGCGGCCGGCGCGCACACCGTCCACGTCCCGATCGCGGGGCACGAGACCCTGCGCACGCTGCGCCGATCTCGAGGAGCTGCGGCGCGCGTCGGTGAAGGCGTGGGATCTCGATCTATCGGCGTACCACCCGCTCGGCACCGCGCGGATGGGCGGCGAACGCGCGAGCTCGTCGTCGATCATAATCACCGTCCACGAACCGCGGTCGGTACGGCGTCGATGGCCGCGTCGGTCCGACCTCGCTCGCGTCAACTCCGCAGGTGACGATCATGGCGATTGCTACCCGGACGCAGAGGAAGATCGCGCACGCGCTCGCCTAATCGACACGAGCCGGCGGCCTGGCTCGCTAGACCGACATCACGGTCGCCGTGGACACCAGCGCGGCCGGGTCCGGATCACCGCCCACGGCGTGGCCCCGTCCGTGCCTTCCGCCTCCCTTTAAGCGACGGTCCGAGTGACATCGAGGCTCGCCGCGAGCGAGTCCACCCCCCTCGGCATGAAAGTATCGAGGCGTCGTCACGGCCCTGTCATCACCCACGCGACGTTCCTGGGCGTCGACGTCGACGCCGGGGTCGGGAACGTCCCCATCGGCATGTACTAGGACAAGCGGCCGCGATCCGTTACGTCGGTCTAACAGCGGACCGACCTTCCCATCGTCGACGGACATCGGCGGCGCGGGCGGCTTCCTTGCACTACGAGTCACCGCCTCTCGACCGCTGACTTGCCGGGGGCGGTGCAATCCGCCGAAGGACCGACGACACCGAGCACGAGGTGCTTCATCTTATGTGCAGGCACAAGCGACGTGCCTCGTGCACCGACACGCATGTCTGCACGGTTGCGCGACTCCGGAGCGTAGTTCGACCGTCCCATGACGACCTTGGTCAGTCGAACACCATACCGCGGCCACCCACTTCTGGGATCGCGCGCGAGCCATGCGCCCTCGACCTGGATCGAGGCCGCGCCGGAGTTCGCTCGCACTGATGCGCGTGAAGACCTCGTCGACTAATGGGCCCTGGCCTCCGGTCGTCGATCGCATTCCCGCCGACGCGATCACGGTTCGTTGCTCCGGTGCGACGAATCGATGGGCAAGCCCCAGGCCTCGACTTGTGAAGCTCTGCGATGCCGACACTCGCCGAGAACAACCGTTCGGGCGACCGCCGCAGCCGTGGCCACGCAGGGTCCTCGCATCGTCAGCGCCCAGGCTCCGTCGGCGTCGGAACACATCTCTAGACCGGTCCTGGACACCGTGATAGCGACTACGCCGTTAGCATGGATCTCGACCTTCTGTCGCATCGCCGAGCTCGCCGATGACGCGGCTTGCCCGCGCCTCCGGCCGCGAAGGATGACGTCGCCGTGCACGCCAACCAGCGAAAAAAGAGAAAAAAAGAAAGCGAGCGGCGTAGCTCGAGCACTGCGGTGGCGGGGCTTCGGCGACGACCACGCGCCGCCGGGCAACGCCGGTGGCGGGCTGTGCACTGCACCCACGCGTAGACCACGGGAGCGTGCGCTGCAACACTCCGGCTTCCCACAGCGGCGCAATGCCAGGAACCGCGCTCGCCTCGCACCCTGCGAGCTACGCGACCATCTCCGCCGCACGAGCGGTCGCGGCATCGAGCGGTCCGTCCACGACGCAGCGAACGGCCCGGACGGCGCCTCCATCGGCACCCTCGCCCGCGATCGCCACGCGGCGTCTCGACCAAAAAAAAAGCGGCTGCGACTCACCCTCGCCGGCGGAGCGACTCCGTCGGGCGGCGACGTGATCGAACAGCCGGTCCATCCGTGCGGTGCCGCGTCGTGTCTATCGCGAGCGCGAGCAGCGCGGCGCTTTCGCTCACCGGGCGAGCTCGCGTCGATCGCGTTGTGTGCGCGTGATCCCGCTTCCAGCACGCCGCGTGCCGTCGGTCATGGTCGATCGCGATGCGCGCCGCCATCACGTCGTCGACGAGCGCGTGTCGCAGTCGGCGCGTCGCGCGCCACCGCAGCGAGGCGATCAGCTTCGACCCTCGTCTTCCGAGACTACGGGCGAGCCGAGCCGGCGCGAGTCGACGACAGCGCGGACGCGATTGACGTTGATCTCGCGCCTCGCGCACGGCGCAGATCGGCGAGCTCGCTGCGCGGCCGGTAGCGGCCGCTCGAGCAGCGCCACCTGGCGCTCACCGGTGCATCTCCGCGATGACCGTGCATCGCCTGCAGCCCGCTTCGGGCCGCGTCGAGATAGGCACGGGCGATCGCGTAGCGATCGCCGAACCTCCTCGATATCGCCGAGCTGACCGAGCAACCTCGAGTCGCGATCCCCCTTCGTCGTCGCGCACGCGAAATTCGAGCGCCGCCCGCCCGGCGGCACGCGCCTCGGCGAGGCGATGCTCGCGCTTTTAGATACCTTCGATCTTCCGCTCGACTTCGCGCAGCGATCGGCGATCGGCCCGGTCTTCTCTCCCCCTCTCCCACCTAAAACAAAAAAACAAACAACAAACAAGAAAAAGAACAAATACAAACACAACAAACTTATTATTGAGGAAAATATATATATAGACCGGGCTATCGCACTTCGTCTTCTCTATTCTTCGAGCGGAAGTCGCGCAGGTCTCTACCCTCGCGATCATCGCCTCGCTAGGCTCGTGCCGCCGTGGCGGGCGGCGCGCGAAATTTCTTGTGCGTCTACGACTAATTTTTGAAATCGTCGCGCTCGAGGTTCTCGTCATCTCGGCGATAACTACTGTTCGCTAATCGCTACGCGCTTCGCCCGCGGGGTGGGGTTGCATATCTCTACAGGCCGAACCGGGGTCTGTTCCGGCGACGCACGGTCCCCATCGCGGAGATTCACCGCGCGCGCCCAGGTGGCGCTGCTCGAGGCTCCGCTAAAACAACCCTGCCGCGCGAGCCGAGCTCCGCCTGATCTGCCTCCGTGCCGCGTACGCCGATCAACGTCATCGCGTCGCGCTCGTCGTCGACCATCGCGCAGGCTCGGCTCGTCCGTCGTCTCGGACTACTTAGGCGTCGAATGCTTATCGCCTCGCTGCGTGGCGCGCGACGCCGCTCAGGCGACCTCGCTCGTCGCAGACTTATGGCAGCGCGCCTCGCTAAAAATCGACCATGACCCCGACCGGCACTCGGCGTGCTTGAAGCCGGGATCACTCGCGCACAACGCGATCGACGACGATCTCGCCCCGGTCGAGCGAAGCCGCCCGCGCTGGCTCGCGCTCGGATTCGGACGACGCGCACGCACGGACTTGACCGCGCTGTTCTAAAATCACGTCGGCTCGCCCGACCGTATCGCTCCGCCTGCGGGTGTCAGTCGCAGCCGCTGTCTAGTACGCCCGCTGCGAGCGCGGTGCGCGTTTGCCGAGGGAGAGCCGTCCGGACCGTTCGGCTCGCTGCGTCGTGACGGACCGCTCGATGCCGCGACGCTTCGTGCCGGCGGACTGTTCGCGTCGCTCGCATGGTGCGAGTGCGATCCGTCCTGGCATTCCGCCGCTCGGGGGTCGAGCCGTCTCCTGTTGCCCGCGCACGCTCCCGTGGTCCTAAATCGGCGTGGTGCAGTCACGCCCGCCACCCGCGGTGCCGCGCGGCGCGTTTTTCGTCGCCGACGCCACGCACCCTCCGTTCTCGAGCACCGCGCTCGCGAGCTTGTTCTGGCTTTGCCCTTGCAACGGTCATCCTTCGCGGCCTCGGATGCGCGGCCACGCCGCGTCTCGGCGAGCTCGGCGATGCGACCGAGGTCGAGATCCATCTCGCGGTCGTCGATCTCCCGTTTCCCAGGCACCGGTCGTCCGCGCTGTCGTCCGACCCGACGGAGCCTGGGCGCTGACGAGGTCGAGGCCCTGCGTGGCGCACGGCTGCGCCTGGTCGGCCCGACGGTTTGTTTCTCCGGCGAGTGTCGCCTCGCAGCGCGCTCACCGTACGAGGCCTGGGGCTTGCCCCCCATCCGCATTCGTCGCACCGACACGCACCGTGATCGCGTCTGCGGGAGCGAAATCGACGACCGCGGGCAGGCCATTCTTCGACGAGGTCTTCACCGCATCCTTGCGAGCGACCTCCGCCGCGGCCTCGCTCACGTCGCGTGGCGCATGGCTCGCTCGCGATCCATAATCTGGGTGGCCTCGGTGATGGTGTTCGACTGACCATGTCGTCCTGGACGTCGAACACGCTCCGGCGTCGTCGCAACCGTGCAGAACATGCGTGTCGGTGCACGCGGCACGGTCGCTTGCTGCCCTGCCTCATCCGATGAAGCACCTGTGCTCGTGTCGTCGTCTTCGGCCGGATTCAACCGCCCCCGGCACGTCCGCGGTCGAGCGCGCGACTCGTCGTTCAAGAGCCTCCCGCGCCGCGGGGATTCCGTCGACGCTGTTAAGGTCGGTCGCGGTTCGACAAGACGTCCGGATTCGCGACGCGTCCTACGTACCTGCCGCTGGGAACGTTCACGACCTACGTCGTCGACGTCTACAGCCCAGACCGGCGTCGCGTGGTTGATGACGGAGTCCCCGTGACGCGCCTCGATACTTCAATCGCCGATGTGACGCGCTCGCGGCGAGCCTTCGATTTCACACTCGACCGTCGCGTTCAAGGGGCGGCGGCGGCAGGGACGGGCCACGCACCGCGGGCGTTGATCCTGACCCGTCCGCGCTGGGTGGTCCACGCGACCGTGATGGTCGGATCCTCGCGAGCCACCGCGTGCCTCGTGTGATTATGCGAGCCGCGTGCGCGTCTTCGTCTGCGGCCCGTGTCGCATCGCCATGATCGTCACCTGCGGGTTGAACCGCGCCGAGCGAGGTCGGACCTAGCGCCATCGACTACGTACAGCCCGCGTGGTCGTGACCTGGGTGATTCTGATCGACGACCGAGCTCCGCGCCGTTCGCGCCCCAATCCGCCGCGTGCCGGCGCGGGTGGGTCACGCCGATAGGTCGATAATCCCACTCCTTCACCTACGCGCGCCGCAAGCCCTCGAGATCGCGCTGCTTTCGCAGGGTCCTCTGCCCCGCGCATCGGGACTTGGCCGGTGTGCGTCGCCGGCCGCGAAGAACAGAACACCTGGGCGAGCACGTCGATCGCTTCGCTTGATTGTGTGCGAACGTCGCGCTCCGACCCCCAGTACGCGGATCAACCGGCTGCCCCATCACGTGCGGCCGACACCGAGCTCGCGACTGTCTTCCACCATGAACCCGCGCCTCGACACGTGATCGCAGCTCCTCTCGATGCACCCTCGTGCGCGGCGGCGGAAAAGTGGAGCAGCGTGGTGTGGTCGAAGCCGCCCTGGCGATATCGACGAGCGCCAGGGTCGTTCTCGAACGCGGCTTGCTGCGATGTTTCGCGTAGCACCGTCGCGTCCGTCCTGCTCGTATCGGCGCGCGCCAGGTCACGATCAGGTGGCCAGCCTCCTGGAACAGCCTTTGCGATCGGCGTGGGTGTCGATGTGTTCGAGCCGTTGCCGGGCAGCGACAGGCCGACCTTCGGTGATGCATTTCATCGAATTGGAGCTGTGAACATTCCCGAGCACGATCCGCATGTACGGGAGGCGTTCTGCTCGTATTGCCTTGCGGTCGTCTCGGGCAACCGGGTCATCGGCGGCAGCGACCAATGAGTCGATCATGTCGCGCCGAACGTGCCCGTGCAAGCTTGACCTTACCGGCTCCTCGGACCGCCCTACCCGAACATGACGACCGGATGTTGAGCCGCAATCGCCGCCATCAGCATGACCGGGGGTGATCTTTTTCGCAATTGGAGATGCAGACCATGGCGTCGGCGCAAGGGGCGTGATCAGTATGCGACGCTTGTCGGCATCCAGCTTCGCGGCTGGGCAGGGAATAGAGGCAATGCCGTCGTGGCCCATGGCGATGCCAGCGTCGACCGCGATTGTGTGGAATTCTTTCGACGCCGCCGGAACGCCCGCCTCGATCCTCGCGGGCCACCAGCTCCGATTCCTGAGGTGGACGTGACCGTGCCGATTGTTTTGAAGGAGTTGACCCGGCGATTAAATCGCTTGCCGAAAATCGTCCCCCCCCCCCCCCCAGGGGGGGTGCCGTCAGTCCGGTGGCGCGCCACAGCCTCGGCGCCGGACATGTTTGCGGCCCATGGGGGGGGGGGTGGTCGTTCTTCGAGCGAATAGCGGGCATCATGGGCATACTTCGGAGGCGATTCGGGATAGAAAAAAAGGCACGACGCTGGTCCTGCGACGTGGTTTCGTTCCGGCAGGCCGATGAAGACCGCCGGCTGTCACCCACTCGGTTTGACGGGCCACGTGCATCGTGTTCGTGGACTGAAAGGTAGTCGCCCCGGGCCGTACTGTGGCGCGTTGGTCAGGGCCCCTCCCGCTCCACATTTCTACGCCGTCGCCGCTCATCATGTAAAAGCCGATTCATGCCGGGCAGGACGTGGGCTTTGGTCCGTCCGCCGTGCGGGATGTGGACGATGCCGACACAGGCTTCGGCCGCCGACCGTCTCGGGCTGCCGCCGGCAAATAGTCGAGCCCTCTCGGCGCGATAACCGGTTCCGCTGCCCCGAACGACAGCTACCTAGCCTGAAGACATTCGCAGCCTCCCTTTGTCGATGCCGCAGTCTGGAATCGTCCGGGGTCGCGGCGTATCGAAGCGGCGCCGAGAAATTCCGAATTGTTTCTGAAGCGGGTTATGCTGATGGCATGGAGCGTCGGCGTTACAAGCTTTGGTGCCTGTTTTTGGGTATGCCGATCGGGACCCGCTGTTTCGCGCCGGCGCACCGGTCATCTAGGCACGAAAGCATTTTCGTCTCTGCGGTTGCGTTTGCGCGGGAAACCGGAGTTCTGAAGGCGAGCGGGTCCGACGCGGCGTGGCCGGGAACGGGCGAATCGATGAAGCATCTTTCGGTTCAGGTCGCCAACCCAGACGGCTGCTCGGACCAAATCCGCAGGGCGCGAGTGACGTCACGGTGGCGCGGTTCCGGATACCGTTCGCCGGCGAGACTCGAGGATCCGGCGCCCACGAGCCCGTCCCAAACCGTCGGTTCGGGCCGACGGTTGCTCGTGTCGCCGTTCGTCTATGTGACCGGCGAGCAGAGCGCTTTCCGCTGCGGCCCGGGGTCACCGAATAACCTTTGTCGATTGTGGCGCTGTCGCGCTTTTCGCTGTTTGCCGTCGCGCGCCGGGGCGCGGACGCTTCCTATGTGCTGTCCGGGAGTGTCCCGCAAAGCGGGCGCAAGGGTCCGGATTTCGGCGCAACTGGTGTCATCTGCGACGGGCACGCATGTGTGGGCGAGACTACGAATATCGACCACGATCTCTTCGCGCTGTCAGGACGAACTCGCGGCTTCGCGTCAGCGGGGCGCTCGAACCGTAAGCTTGCTTCGCTCGGCGGCCGCGCGGCCGTCCCGCGACCGCTCGGCCCGCGATCTGGTTCGCCAGGGCACGCTGCTTTGCATCGGCTCACTTCGCGACACCCCTTAGGCGCAAGGGCTGCGGTTTCCGCAGGCTCGAGCTCGATCCGTCGCTGGCCGAGGCGCATTCTGGCTCGGCGCGCGTGACCCGGCGGGCTGCCCGACTATGGCTGGGGGGTCCCTACGATCGGTATGCGACTGCGCCGAGGGGCTCGCTGCGGCGCTGACCGCAGTGCGGCTCGACTAACAGAAAACCCTTACGACGCTCATTAACGGTCCTGCGATTGTCAGCATCTATGGGGGAACCTCGAACAGGCGAGGCGGGGTCCGCAGAGCGCGGCGCCATCGAAGCGAGCGCCATCTTCGCGCTGGGTCACGCTTGGTCCTCGTAATACGCTGCTGTTTTCGGGGGCGAGCGCGCGACCGCTCGCTCGAAACGCGGCACTCGAGCTCATCCCGCCGATCCGCAGAGTTTCATCTGGCTCAACCTGCTGGCGCACTGGCGCGCCCTCTGTCTGGGCGACGGCTCGGGGCCGGTCTCGACTCCGCCCAGCAGTGGTTCAAGATCAGGCCCGACTGAGCCGCCCCGGCTTTTGAGACCCTGCTTACTGTCCCAGGTCGCTGGCGGGAAGACCGACGAGGCCGCTCGTGCGCCAATCTGCGACGCACTGCAAGGCGCTCGATCATGTGCCGCGGCGACGCGCTGGCGCCGCGGCGTCGCGCAACCCGTTCTGTCGAGCGAGTCGCCGACACCCTGCCGGGCGCTGCAGACCCTCCCCTGGCGCGACTATCCTCGTCACTTCCCCTAGGCTGCCGGCGGGTTTCTGGTTGACGCGGAAAAGGTTCTGCGTTCGAACTTGATTTGCGCTTGAGGTAGCGAGGCGCGGGTAGGTTTGTCGCCGAACTTGCGTTTGATTGCGGGCCTCGCCCTCGTCGGCCATCATGAAATTGGGATATGCCGCCGGCAGGTGTGGCGGGTGCACCGCCCGCCAGTATCAGTGGCCCATTTCTTGATGAAGCCAGCCGCCGCGCGCCTGCCGGGTAGGATCGACGGCGTGCGATGACCATCGACCTCAGGTGTGCGTCGCGAGTACTCCATTCGGTTTCGTCGTCCTTCTGCGTCGCTTGCACCGCGCCAATCGATCGATAGAGGGCATGCAGGAAAGTCTTGTGCCCTTGGTGGCGTTGATCGATGTGGGCCTTGATGGCGGGCGTTCGGGCAGCTCTTTACGAATTC
>Ga0179591_1319778_pt1 | contig 11982 bp, 16 predicted proteins | sample CZOMad2_1_08_16f_FD_182891 | JGI IMG/M metagenome (GOLD analysis project Ga0179591, IMG submission 182891) | Vadose zone soil fungal communities from Angelo Coast Range Reserve, California, USA - CZOMad2_1_08_16fungal (PacBio error correction) | ecosystem: Environmental > Terrestrial > Soil >...
CAGGGGGGTACGGAACAGTTGGGGGGGGGAGAAAGATTGACCTCAGGTCAACCACCAGCATCTGAGATGAAAGAAAGCGACCAAGGTCGTTGTTGAAAGCAAAGAAAAAAAAACCAGAGGAAACCCTTGAAAGAAAAAAAAAAGGGGGGGGTAGGAAGGAATTTGGTGGTGGGACGTCGGGCTGAGAGTCCGCCCAGAAAGCGAAGCGGTGAGGCGGGGTCGAACGGGGAGTAAGGGGATTGGCTGTCGTCTTTCGGGAGGGGAAAAATGGGGGGGGGGGGGTAGGAACCTGAGGGAAAATGATGTTCGTGGCGTCCTTCCGTACAAGAGAGAAATCGGGGGGGACGAGGGCCTAGGGGTTGCCCGAGGTCCCGCCGTTAACGAAGGAAAGGGCCCTGTTGGGGGAGGGCGGAAACATTTGAGGGCAAAAGGGTCGTGGTGATAGCGGGGGGGGGAGGGGGGCCAGCCGCAGACGAGTCCAGCATTGCCGGAGCACCAGATCAAAAGGAAGGGGGGGGGGGAAAAAAGAACAATCACGAAGAAGACAAAGGGGACTGGAAAGGGGGGGCTGGAAAGATTACTGGCGTTAGAACTAGGGGGGGTGAAAGGCAAGCGCAGTTCAAAAGAAGGTGGCCCCAGTGTTGGTATTGGCAATCGAACGGGTTAACCAGGGCGGGCTCCAAGTTGACGGGATGGACCCGCCTGGGGGAAAGGTCAGCTCTGCGAGACGGTGGTGGGGAAGGGGGAGCCTCATGGCCTTGGCAATTCCACGGGCAATTCAGAGAGAGCGGGTATATCCAAAGAGATGGAAGGGTCGGCCCGGGAAAGAGCCGGCCCGGGGGAGGGGGAACGAGAAAAGCCCTTGGGTAAGGTGGGGCCGCCACGAATCAGGTTATTGTCGGGAAAGGGCAAGTAACGGGGAAAAAGGGAAGATAGAAGCGTTCACCCGAAAAAGAGGGAAAAACATTGAAAGTCATCCAGGGGTTTTACGGTCGGCGGAAGTATTTCGTTGAAAGTGCGGTCCCAAGGAAGAGCCCTTGAGGAGGGGACTCCGTGCAATGCAGTAAGAAGAGGGAAAAGGGGACTACCAGAGCCCGTCGTCAGAGTAAGGAGTCTACCAGTAAAGGGCGAGTGGAGTGTCAAGCAAAAGGCACCGGGACGCCAGGGGAAGAAAAAGAAGGTGCTCTGAGACGTTTCGCGAAGATAGACAAAACTAAGTACGGGAAGAGGTCAAGTGTGAAGGCTCTTTGGTCGCTTGGGGGGGAAAACTTACATGTCACATTCCGGTGTCTGGCTCAAACGAAGGCGATGGGGATCTAACACAACCAACGAGGGAAGTCAGGTGAGTGCCGTTTTTAGAAAAACGGGGAAAAAGGGGGACATGTCATGGACTAAACGGAAACGCAGAGAGAAGGCAAGGGGGAACATAAGCACGCGGAGTTAGGGAAAATATCCAAGGGAAGCAAAAGGGGAGTGAGTACCTTTACCGGTTCTGCCACACAAGAAGCTTAGCCCCTTAAAGGGGGGAGGGAAAGAAAAGGTACGATCGACTGCTTCTATGCAATGGCTGAAAGCATGAACCAGTGCGGAAGAGAGGGGCCGGATTCCACTTCAAACACGTCCACTCATAGGGAGACGACTGCCGGGGCCGTATAAATGGGGAGAAAAAAACCATGGTTTTTCCAAAGGGGCCTCAGTGACGGGTGCTGGGAAAGAAAAGCGACATCTGACCTCCTAAAGGGGAAGACCCTAAAAAGAGTCAGACGGGAGTGCTTTCAAGTCGGGGGACAGCCGGGCCTGACCCACGCCTTTCTGAGACTTACCGCGGGAGATCCCTTGACCTCGGGGAAGGGAAAGATCGGGAAGGGTCCGCCCTCGGCGAAGACGCACTAGTCCGGTCGAAGAGAACTGAAGAGAAAGAGAAGAATGAGTCGACAAGGGGGTAAACCCATAACTCGAAAAAAAAAAAACAACCCTGACCCAAAGGACCACCAAGAAGGGGGCGGCTTGAACGCGATGAAGGAGCTGACGAAGGAACGCCTTGAGCTGCAAGAAAAAAAAAGAAACAGCAATCGGGAAACACGTTCGGAGAGATGGGGCAAAAAATAATAGAAAGCAAGGACAACCGGCTACCACACCGTCATCCGAGGGGGGGAAAGGAGGGAGGACCACTACCACCTGACTTACCACAAGAAATCAAAATGTCTAGTTCCGGGGACGAGGACAAAAAAACGACAATCTAAAGAAAGAACGCTTGTAAAGGGCCTTGACCGGAGACGGAACTGGGGGTTAGCTATCTTACGGCCCAAAAGACGCCCTTACAAAGTAGCCCGAAACCGACCTACTTACACCCGGGCGCACAGGACTGACCTTTCCCCGTGTCGAGTCTGGAACCAGAGGGAATCTTTACCAAGGGGTCGTACTAAACTCCTTCAAACGACGGGAGGAAGGTCTTGGTGAATAGAAAAAGAGAGGCCAACAACTATTCACAGCTTTCAAATCCTTATATTGATTTCTGGACGAAACAGTGCGAAGGGAAAGTGTAACTGCCAACATATGGGAGTGGAGAGGGGAGATCTCCAGAAACCTCTTTTGATTCGGGTACGGGAGGGGGAAGAGCACGGAGAAGGAAGGGATGGGGAATAAAATGCCAAGGACTGTTTGTGTGAAGCCAGGAAAGGTCCCAAGGAATCAAAGTGTCGCCCCGCCGGCTTAGATGACGTTTGTTAACGAAAATGTCACTCCGAACAGAAAAAAAAAGGGATCGGCCATTTCGCCTGGTAACTTGAAGGGGGTCTAACTGGTTCGGGGATGTCAGGATTGAGGCGGTTGTTCACCCAAAAAAAAAAGGGAGGGGCCTCCTGGTGCCTTCCATCCACGGAAAAGAAGAAAACGGGTAGTATGTATTTTGGTGGGAAAGGGGGGGTGGCTGAATCTAAGACCGGACGCTTCTCTTGTGTAAGAGAGGTGGAACAGGGTTTCGAGTCATGAAAAGGAAAAAAGCAGAACACGGCTTATGAAAAAAGGAAATAAAAAAAAAAGTATCCGTCGTCTGGACTGTCAATAAACGGGTTTTCCATAAAAGGGAATTTTGGGGGAGGATCGGAAAAACAAATTAAGAAGGGGACTTCAAAAAAAGAGGTTATAGAAATCGGCCCCGTGAACTCTTCACAAGCAGGGTTGTTAGTAAAGTGGCATTGCAGGACACGGGGAGGGACTCGCAGCGGGAAAAGAAGCCGCAACGCAAACGACGTAGGGAGCAAGGGTCGAAAGAGGGTGTGGGCGATTCAGGGGAGAGGGAGATCAGGGAGCCCGGCCCTGCAGGTCCATGCCCAAGGGAGGAATTCCTCTGAGGGAGAATAACTATAAAAAAAGCTTTGTAGAATATAATTTGCATGTCGAAGGCGACCGCGAGAGGGTAAGGTGGTACTTCCGAACTTTGAGGTCTCAGTCTCACGATACGGGAAAAGACACAAGTTTGAAATGAAAGAGTGCCATCTTCCTCCAAGAGGAGGTTTCTTTTGTAGAGGAAGTGGGAAAAAAAAAAAAACGCCATGGCGATCGGGCCCAATGCGGGAAGGGTGAGTGATTCCAGTGGGAAAAAAAAGAGACTACAGCTCAGGACGTTGAAGGAGAAAGGAGTGAAGCTTCTATCGCATTGAAGTGGGACCTGACAAGATCGCGGAAGGCAAATCCAAAAGGGAAGGGCCAGAAGGGGAGAGAAGGCCCTACCTTGAGAGGGTGACCATGGGGGGGGGGCCCGGCGGAGAATTCCAGGGATATTTAGCCTCTGTTCCGGTATCAACAAAAAAAAAGGGGGGCGATCCTTCAGTGTTTGAGAGATACGAGGCACACCAAGTTGTCTGGGGGGGATCAAACCATTCGATCAACGAAGACACGATCAAACAAAAGGTAAAGAAAGATCAGAGGGCAATGGTTGAAAAGACAAGAGTGGACAGTAATTGCGAAAAGAAAAACCCTTCCCTCCAAACGTTGATGATTCGAAAAGAAGCAAGAGGAGGTGACGAGAAAAAAAAAAAAAACTCGGGGGCGAAACCAGGTCAGGAGGGGGGGGGGGAAGGAAAAATACCTTTCGCATTGACCAGGCAGCTAAGTCAGGCCCACCGAAAGACTGGCTAGAAAAAAATGGGTACACGGACGGGATCAGAGTCATTCTACTAGTCCGCAGACTTAGAAGACTAGGGCAACGGGAAGGAGCAAAACGTCAAGGGGAATATGCACTAGAAGGATGCCAGCATTGCAGAACATGGGGTGGCCTGGCTCGTTGGGGGGGGAGTTTGCTACCCAAGGTCATGGCGCTACACTAAAGACAGAGGAGGCAGGAACAAGGGTTGTAAGAGAAGGGAAAAAACTGCAGAAACCCTCCAAAGGCCGGGCTACGGGCCAGGAGACAGTAATATCATGTCCAACGATCGGAGGGAAGAGAAGACCCGAACCTTCATGTGGCTGTTGAAAAAAAAAAGAGCATTATCCTATCGGCTACACCCTCACTAATAAAAAAAAGAAAAAAAAAAAAGAAAAAAAAAAAAAAAAAACGGGGTGCGCTCGACTGATTAAAAGGAAAAGGAGAGGGAACCCCTTGCCTGAATTGCCCACCGGCAAGAAATTGAATTGCCAAAGTGTGGAGAACGGGAAAAAAGGATACTAAAACAACGTCATACAAACTGGCCGAAAAAACCGGAAGCTCCCTTGATCAGCCACCCCCAGAAAGGGAAAAAGGCCTACCTCAACGTCAGGAAAAAAAAGAACCAGTCAACCAGGAAATCAATAGACATGCTTACTTCCCCGGAGCGCTCAAAGGGGGGGAAAATGAGAAACAAAACGAAACAAAACCCCGAGCGTAGGATCAAGGAAAAGTGTTCGGGGGGGCCATAAAAAGGGGACAAAACAAAAATACTGTCCGAACGGACCAAACTAAAAAATCACGTCGGAACTTTGCGGCACCGCGCCTACCTCCAACGGAAGGGTGGTTGGGGGGGGAAAAAACAGATCCAGACTCAACCGCCAGGAGCATGCAAACCCCGAAAAAAAAACGACTGGACCAAGGCGGAAATGATGGACCGACCGCGGGTAAAAGCAGCCAAAAAAACCATCCTACTTAAAGGCCGACAGGGGCCGGACCTCAAGGGGAGGTTGAAAGAGCCCGATTAGGGCCAACGAGGGAACGCGTTCAAAAAGAGCTAAGACGAGGAAACCTGGTGTGTAAACAGGAAAGAGGTGTCTCTCGGCTTGAAGAGATCAACAACAACAACGGAGGTAAGAAATAGAGATCAAAAAAAAAAAAACCTGGGTGGATAAAAAAAAGACCGAGACTTGACGAATAATGCTAAAAGTTGGGAACACTGACCTCGTTGTGAAGACAAAGCCGCTAAAAAAAGGAAAAAGATGCTAACGTGAAGGAGTGACGGTGTAAGACAAGAACCCAATCGGGCCGCGGAGGACTTACGCAGTTCTTTGAGGGCACGGGGGAGTGGCATCGGGAGTGGAAGTGCGGCTTCAACCCTCCCTACATATTTCGATAAAAACAAGGTCGGTCAGCCAGACAGAAGAGGGTAAGGGGTCGGTATGTGGGGGAGAGGTGATTTTTTTTCCGAAGGGCCGCCGTCCTACGGAAGACCTCGAAGACTCCGGGGGTTTAACACGTTTGCCCGTGGTCTCATAAATGCCTCTATCAATCGGGAACGGTCCGTATTCCATCAAGGTGCGTAGCCCCTCGTCTTTAGGAAGAGAGACTTATACGGGTCACCGAGGCGGGTGCGATAGTTCTTGATGAAAGGAGGGGAAAAAAAGAAAAACCTTTCTGACCGTCGGTGTTCAGTTAGAAACATGGGGCCAAGGGTGAACGAGACACTGGAAAAAGCATTTGGGGGGGTATAAAAGCAATGAGACCAGGGGAACGTAACCTCATCTCCTTCATTTAAGCCGGCGACGACCGAGACGTCGTGGGGGGGGGACCTCTTCTACGAAGGGGGGGCCTAGTAAAATTAGGGAACGGGGCACAGCTCGCAAGGTCAGTGAGCAACACGAAAAAAGGGGTAACAGAAAAGTCTCGCATTAGAAGCCGTAAAGAAAGGGCAGAGAGGGCGATATGAAGCATAACCGCGGCCCGGTCCGTGGGAAGGTGTGCGGGGGGGGTCAGGCACCGTATAGATCATCAGAACTATGCATCAAAGGGTGGGAGAGAAAACACAATGATACGCGGAGGATCGGGAAGGTCGCTCGGGTGCGTTAAGGGGGGATGAATGTACTTCCATCCATATCTTCGGCAGAAACATGTTGGGAAGAGAAATGTAGGGAAAGAACTCCTCGAGCCGATAGGAAATCATAGAGCACATGAAGAGGTGACTGAGGATTCGGACAGGAGAATGACCCCCGGGAGAGGTCGACCCTAAAATCAATGGGGGACAGCTGGGTCAAAGCCCGAGAGAAAAAAGAGACCAACAAAACGAGTCTGTTCCGGAATTAAAACGTTGAAGGGACGACCGGTTTCGGGAACTTTTTGGTAGACGGGGAAAAAATGCGAAGGGGCCCAGTGATAGACACAAAGTCCAACCCCGCGAAAGAATCATAAAAAAAAGAGAAAAGAATAGAGATCGTAGCAAGGGTTACCGACAAGGTTGGGTTCACAAAGGGGACTAAAAAATAACCGTAATCAGGCCCCTTTCACGGGGGGGGGGAGATGTCACAGGACTCTGGTTAGAAAAAGCGGGCTCCATCTTTCGGAAGAAACGCTTGGGGGGGGCCGAGCAAGGAGTTTGGCAAATTGGACCGGGGGGCTACAGGGAAACATTAGAAAAGAGAGGGGCATTAGAAAGAAACATTACTGGCTAGAAGTGAAGATCGGACGGCAAGGGTCTGAAATGAGGGGAAATCCGTTTGACCGAGAGGAGGGTACATTCGGAGGACGCACTTCCGGCGCGACGCAGGGGGGGAAACTTTATCAGGAAACACATGGGTGCAATTTTCAAAAAAAGGGATACGCAAAGGAGGGAAGCTGACCGACCGCGCGCACGCAGAAAGCGTCCCGAGGGAGAGTTTCAACAGAGTTCATCCCTGAAGGAGCTTACTCCGTGGACGACTGTAAAAAAGACTGGGCGGGGGGGGGGGGTCAGAAAACATTACTTCGCGGGCCTGGCGATCGCGTGAACCACCTCGGAAAAAAAAAATAAAGTCGCCCCCAAGGAAGAAGGTAGTCGACAAAACGAAAAGTAGGGCAAGTGTGAGTCGCGGGAAAAAGGGGGCGTTAAAACATACAAAAGAACTGTTGCGGTGGAAAGCCAAAAATGCCGGGAAAAGGGGGAAGAACTGAAAAAGAACCCACACGCAGATCGCACCTTACACATGCGTGAAAAAGATACTTCTAAGATGTAACTCAAAAAGAGAAAGCCGTGTTGACTCACGACGATCCGCCGGGGGCGTAGAGAAGAAAAAAGAAGACACAGAAAAAAGAGAACAAAGATCGCAAGCTCACTAACGTAAAAAAAAAAATCTGTCACAGACCCAGCGACAATAAATAAAAAAAGAAACCTGAAATGTATGACAAAGGCCGCCTCGAAACCTCCTGGGAAAAAAAGGTTAGTTTTAAAAGTGGGCACTGAAAAAACAAACGCCACGCGAAAGAAAGGACCAAATGCTGACGACCCTGGTTCTTCAATGGGGTTTTTTGTTCGAAAAAAAATCCCCGGCGAAATGCGGGCCAAGGGTAAGAGCAAGTCCCCAAATCATAGGGTCAACGGCCTGAAAAAGCAGGACGGTATGGCAGCCTTCCACAAAAAAAAAAAAAAACAGGGGCCTGGGGACCCGCTTTCAAATAGCCATGGGAATTGGAAATGGGTCAGAGCGGGGGTGAATTGTAGACTGCGTCCTCTCAATGAGGAGGGGGAGGGGAATAGAGAGAGATAAAGAAGACGACAACTTCTTGGGTTTTAGGGGGGAAAAAGGCGACCGGAGAAAAATAAGAAGCCGAGGCGGAAAGGAACGAAAGCTCGAAGGAGTGCCGACCCCATGCCCGTAAGGTCCGCCCCCGTCAGGAAGTAGAGAGGGGGGTTGGTAAGACTGCGGAAAAACAAGCAGGCAGGGGGGGGAAGAAAGAATTGAGGAAAGGGGGAGTCAGTGTGAAACGGTTCGGGGATTAACCCTGTACGAAAAAAAAAACGGGATGCGGGACGGGGGAGCGTCAGAGCAGCAAAAACAGGGAACTAATTGAAGTGCCAGATGGAAGTGCCGGCAGAAACAAGGTGAAAGAATGATGGTGTCGAGGGAATGGGGTTCAGAGATGTAAAACGGGAAGTACCGCCCGTCGCGGAAAAGCGCCGTGGTAAGGGAGTGGTACTCCTGTCGGGTTGCTGCAGCAAAGGGAGATCTTCCGGGGGAGAAGGCCATCAAAGGGTTAGGGATCCGGGAACGTCTGGGGGAAAGGGTGGAGACGATACTAGAGCCCCTTTGAAAAAGAACCAAGATCGATGGAGGTGTCTTGAGACTCGTGAAGTGGGGTTTTTTCGTCATCCTCCCACAGGGGGAGAACACCGCGGGAATCTGTTGTAGGTGGAAGTAGATTCCCCACGGGGTCCGCGAATATCGGAAAGGGGGGTGGACAAGGGAGGAAAAGGGAGCGGTCTGTGGGTCGTCTTTTTAAACCGAAAATGCGGACTACAAGAGGGGAAAAAAGAAACCGGAAAGTTGAGAAGAAAAGAAAATAGAAGGGTTGAACGCATCAGATCGGCCGGGATATGCCCACTTGGAAAAAAAGCGTTCCGGAAAAAGGGGGGCCAGAGAAAGACATCCTTGGCAACCAACATTGAGCAGGTATTGGTTAACGTAAAAAAAGGCGTACCGGACGGATCCAGGGAAAAACATTTCCGATTCAGCGCATCCCGCTGGGGAACCTCAGAAAGGTGGTACGTAACTGTGAAGTGAAAGGCCGGACAGAATCGGGAAACTAAACAGGGGGAGAACTTCAACTGCATAAAGCCAAAAAAAATGCCTAAAAGCTACCTCGTAACAAAGGAAACTGAGGGGGGAAGAGAAGTAAGGCAATCAAGAAAAAGTGCTAAAAATTTCCCTAACGGAACCCAAATGCAACGAAAAAGTTAGAAGAAGGGATGCGCAGAGGAAACAGAAAATCTATTAACTTCGGTGGGCAGGGAGATCAACTGAGGGACGGATAAAGGTTCACCTGTAAAAGGAAACATGGTCCACAAAAAGGGGGGGCAAAGTCTGTGCCAAAAAAAGGCCCGAAAAGGGAAAGAAACAATGGAATAGAGAAAAAACAACGAACAGAGGAGAAAAGAAGGAGAAGATCCCGAAGGGTGTGAGCACAAGAACCAAGTTGCCAATGTCATTTACGGACGGAAAAAAGAGATCCGTACCGGTTGTGGGCGGGGAACAGAAGCTCCGCGTTGGCAAGGACCTGGAAAGAGAAAAGACAATCCCTTGGCCGGCAAGGAGTTGGTCCAAGAAAGTCGAATGAGTCGCTCAGGGCACCTCGGCAGAAGAGAGTCTTGACTTACAGATTGGAGGGGAAAAAAGGCGAGACTCCCTGAACCATTGCCAGGAGTCCAGAGATAGGAGGACTTCCACGTCACCGTGAAAGTCAGCAGCGTCGAGGGGGAGCATCAGAGGCATGTGTGGCTCTTGGACAACACCGACCCGTCGGACCGATAACCACTAACCAAGAAACTCTCACAGGGCAGGCTTCAATATTTTCCCTATCTGGCAAAAAAAAATTCAAAAAGGAAACTCCCCGGCGAGCCCCCCAACTCTGTGGACATCTCACAGGGGAAAGTAAGACGGGCAGGGGAGAGAAAGCCGCGGTACACACGCAAGTACCCGCATTAGGGAGGGAAAGGTCGGCACACGTCTTCAGGGAAAAGTCGCAAGGGGGGAAAAGAAAACTCGCTGAAATTGCCATCCATAAAAAAAATTGCCGCCCGGGAAGGGGGACGAGAAAAAACCACACACGGCCAGCGACCGAAAAAATACCCTCAAAATCGGGAAACGGCTACTCTGAGGGAAGGAAAAAATTGCAGACCCGAAGAGGGCGGCAAAAAAAAAAAAATGGAGCACTTCTAAATCGCCCTGGATTATCTTACACGAAAACGAACGCGACACAAAAGCGCAACCAAAAGAGCTACGGGCAGTGCCAAACTAAAGGGGAGAAACGCCGAGAAACATCAACGAGAAACACTCTTGGGTCTGGCTGACCGGAACTTCGCCTATACAGTTAAGGGGGGGGGTGGGTGATGAAAAGATGGGGGCACCGGGCACAATGGGCGCAAATCAAAAAGGCCGACTACTACCCCGTCGCCCTTCACGACGGAAAAAACTGGAGGGAAATCGGTCTGAAGAAGATCGCCGAAAGAGATTTGCCATAGCATCGAAGGAGGACTAGGAAACTATTCAAAACGGAAAAAAAGGAGAGAAGGTGATCTTAATCAGGAACGAGGTCCCCAAGGCTTCGGGACGGGCTAGGTTACAGGCCCACGCGTACCCGAATCAACAATTGGAGACTGGGAGAAGAGACTCAACAAAAAAAAGACAACGAGGTATTAACTAGAGAGAAAAAAAATACAGATCCGACGAGATCAACATCTGGAGGATAACCCACTTCCTAAGTCACCTAGCAACTGGAAAAAGAACGGAAAGGGAAATTTTTTGAAGCGCGGGGGGACACTCTCCCCGCATGAAGGGGGGACGACGAAAAAAAGAATCCTGGGTTGAAGCTAGAAGACGGTAGAAGAAACCTCTTGAAAAAGAGACCCAATCCTGCGAAAAAACCCCTCCAGAGTCCGCCGGGAAGGTCGTGATGGTCGGAAAGGGATAGGGGACATAAATGGGGTCGGCGGACGTCATCAGGCGAACCAAAGAGGCCCAAGGAAGAACATTTACGGAAAGGGAGGTAAGCAGGTGGGAGAAAGGAACATGCACAGTACGTGTGTTCGGGGATTTTGTTAGGGCGTTGTTAGGGGGGGGCCACGAGGTTGCCGCCCGTCAAAACGCGCGCAGGTCATGGGGGGGGGTGGGGTACGCGTTCGGTGTAGTGGGTCGGGGATCAAAGAACACATGAGTGAGCGGATAACAGAAAACCGGACAGGTGAAAGTCCCCGAGATCGTGGGGAGGGGGGGGGGGGAACGAACGAAGGAGGAGAGACTGGTAGGGGGGTGGGGGGAGTGTTTCTTCAGTGCACCGCAAAAAACAAGTTTTTGCGTCGAGGGACAGGGGGTAGGGTCGGACAAAAAATTGTCCAAAACAGGGGAATCCAACCATCAAAAGGTGTTGAGGATGAGGAAGCAGCAATTTTCAACTACTCACGCATCAGTTGACTTCCACCGGGGAAAAAAGAACTCAGGGAATTGGGGGACCGTATCGGGTAGAAGGGGATCAGAAGCCATTAATCATAAGTGGGAAGTCCCTCTCATTCCAGGGAGATCCCAGCAAGATTAAAGCAGCCTATAAGGGGGAAGGTATGCGGCAAGGCAAAGAAGACCGGATTGAAAGCAGAAGTTACAGTCTTCCGGCCGGGAGAGAAGGTAGGGGACAAAAACTTCAAATACTAGAGGCGAAGGAGTTGGATAGAGAAGGGGACCGGGGGGGTACATGTGAGAAAATCAAGGGAGGAGGGGGAGGACAAGGGAAGGGGAGGGGACGTTATTAATTTACCTAACCAGGGAAATCTCACTAAGAAAAAGACTAACACCAAATCAGAATCCTGCCAAGGCTTAACCTAGGGCAATGTAACCGGGCGAAAAAAAAGCCAAGGTTCGGCGAAGACTAACCTGCCGACCGGGTCAACCAAATAAAGTGCCGAAAGAGGGGGGTCCCGAGAAAAAGAAAACCTTGGTCTGGCTCAAAAAGGGTTCGGAAATATCCACGGGAAGGGAACGGTCCTCGGGTGGGGGGGGGGACGTACATGACAATTCGAAAAAGAAAGAAAAAACTTCCGAAGTTGAAAAAATATTCAG
>Ga0179591_1231459_pt1 | contig 11981 bp, 10 predicted proteins | sample CZOMad2_1_08_16f_FD_182891 | JGI IMG/M metagenome (GOLD analysis project Ga0179591, IMG submission 182891) | Vadose zone soil fungal communities from Angelo Coast Range Reserve, California, USA - CZOMad2_1_08_16fungal (PacBio error correction) | ecosystem: Environmental > Terrestrial > Soil >...
AGCTAGGAGGAAGGTTTGTCAATGAGAACTCGGACTCCTCCGAGTCCAACCGCCCGCATGACAGGGACAAGAGACCAAGAGGCAAAGAAAAAAAGCGCAGAAAGCGAGGTGCAGGTGTAAAAGGGGAGACGAACTAAGCAAGTAGAGGAGGAAACGACTGGCGAAAGGATGTATTAGTAACACTTCATCTATGTAAAAACTCTTGTTGAAAAAATAAGGGGGAGTGAAGATATGTAGAGGGCTCTGGAATGAGGGACGAGAGAGTGTGGAAAAAAAATTTGAGTCCACAAAGAACAAAGATTCATTGAAAATATCTTGGGAGCCGAGGGGTGAGAGAAAGTGTGTGGTGGGGGCGTCTCTGGAAGAGGGTTGGGTGTGGAGAAGGGGGAGAACGGCATCCACGAAAAAAACGGGGGGGTGGGAGTAAATAAAAGGGCAAATCGCATGAGCCCTAGCCCCCATCAGGGAGAGGAGTAGGTCAGTCGAACGTCCAATGAAAAGATTTGGGACTCAGGTAGGGAACAGGACGGCCAACGATTAGTCGGAGGGCTTCCTTCCGACTTCATGAATTGTAAAACTGTAATAGAAGAAAGAGGGGCCCATTATTCAAAAAGGAGGAAAGACTGGATAGAAGAAAGCTGGAGTAACAGCTGCGCCAGAGGAGTCTGGCGAAAGAGGAATCCACCCGCGCCCAAATCAGAGAAAGTTGCCAAGGTAAGAAAGGTACGGGAAAAAGATAAGATTTGAAAAGAAAGGGTTCCATCAATCAAGAGCTAGAAGAGGCTCAAGCTTCTCACCAAGGAAAACACATCCGAACTTTGGGACTTTCATCCGAGGGGGAAAGACAGCAATGCTTCTAAGTGCTACGGGACTAGTAAGAAAAAAGAAATCCGTGGAAACCTGTTCTGCCGGAACATGGTTAAGAGAGATGGGTTCAAGCGAGGTTGCAGGCAAGGACGGGACCAAAGGGGCCACTCGGAGGTTATTGTAGAAGACGATTCGGAAGATCTGACTTAAAGAGAAAGCGTCGCCACGAAAAAAATAAACATTCGTAGAGGTTACAAAAATCCAAAGAGCGGGATGGACGACCGCTGAGGGTAACCGGTGCAGCGAGGAGAACTGAGAAAAAAATTAGAGCCATCCTCTACCTGATGATAAAAAAGGGTGGCACAAAACCTACAGAGAAATAAAACCCGGGATGTGAGGAGTCGCCAGGATGGATCTGTGGTAGGGCGCGTGCTAAATGGGGTTTGAAACTTAGTGAGTTAAAGCAACGAGACTGGACCACCCAAGAGCGTCGAGTTGATTGTTAGTTCTTCGAGCTTCTGAAGTAGCTGGTGGGGTCACTAACTCTGTGAGTATCGAAACACATACACCGAGCGGGCGGGAGGGACACCAAGTGGAGAGAAAAAGGGGTGGTGGCTGCGAGGGAAAACCAAACAGGAACAAGACGGGGGCGCGTGGCATTGCAGGCGGTATATACATGCAACGAAAGGCAGATGTAGGGTCAGGCGTCCAAGGGATGAGCGACGGGGATGATCCATGACCATCGGGGTGGGAGACGGGGATCGTGAGGGAACAAGACCCTGACTTGGTGACCGAGAAAATGGGAACCTAAAAATCGACTGGAAAATCATCTCGGTCAGACACGGCAGAACCGGGCAAAGGACCACGAAGGAAAGGGGGGGGAAGACCGATGTCCCCGAAGGAAGGAGGAGGCAATCAAAAAATGGGCGCATCAGGCTGAGGGGTACACGTCGCAACGGAGGGCGGGCGCAGTTGCGACACCGACGCGGGAAAGAACGGAAGGACAGAGAAAAGGGAACAAAGTAGGCAAACATGGGGGCTAACGCAGGGCCCGAGGAAAAAAAGAGCCTCAATCACCAAGCTTGAAAAAAGGAAGCAGGTAGCCAGGGGAAGGGGGGTTTCATGGGGTTAGAAAGTCCGGGTAACGATTTTACGGTATCTGGGAAGCCCTAGGTGAGAAAAGGCGCGGGAGGAAGCTCTGGTTCTTCAAGGGAGGTGAGCTTGGCTTACTCAAATCGAGCTGGAGAACTTCGAAAGTCCTAAAAACAAAAGGCGAGACAACACCGTCGGGGGGACGACGTGCAAAGGGGGCCAGTCTGAAAGCAGACTTCAGAAACGCACCGGCGGCGCCATCTAGACCAGGGTAAAAAGTCAGGACAGTGCGCGTGGAAGGGGTCCTGCGCCGAGGCCTGAACATACTGAAAGAATCCCAAGGTCGACATCACCGGTCATGCTAGGGAAACCAAAGAGACTCTTAGCGTGGGATAAAAAAACATCGACACGACATGCGGAGGGGGGACACGCCGGGGCCATCGTTGAAAAAAAAAAGAGGGTGGATCACGCGACTGCGGAGTATCCCCACTGCTCCATCTCACGAAAAAGAAAAGCCTCAAACAAGGGGGGGGGGAAGAAACGGCTGTCCAAGAAAAGGGTGGCTCAAGGGATATCCTTGGGTACCTTTTTTTAGGCAGACACAGGGGAAATCCGCAAACCTGTAGAAAAAAGCACCAAAAAAGAGTGCGGGGAATCGTCTTCCCGGGGCTGTGACTTGCTTGCAAGATCAGGAAAATGTTCTCCCAATTCACGTGCAATGCCCGAGCTCGACCCGACGTGGGGTGGGAGTAAGAAAAATCCGCCAAACCTAGGGGAGAAAACGAATTTTCATCAAAGCCAGGGGGGGAACGGAAAGAGAGCAATAAAAAACCCACGCCCAGGGGCTGCACAGTAGTGATGTGCCGAACCCACACCACAGCCAAAAGGGGAGACACCAGCGACGCTTTGATTAGAAGGGGCATACGCCGGGCAGGAGCTCAGAGAAGGCGGGACAGAGATGCTCCCGCTCAAAAAACTCCAGATACTAAAGCGCTACAAGAATAAAAGGAGGTAGGACCTCATTCGGTCGAAACAACCACGCGTCCTCCCTGGCACTTTTCATATGGGAAGAAACATCTCTGACTGGAACAGAACCCGCACAACCAAAAACGGAGGCCCTACACAGAGCCCTTCCAGGGGTATGTTGCGAAACGATCAAAAACGGGACATTTGAAAATTAATTAACGGCAAAAAACAACAACAGAAGCCGGAACCCAGCAGCGCCCGAGACGCCCGAGTCCCCGCAGAGGGATGCACATCGGCACCGTGCGGATGAATGTTGCTAAACCACGAGGCCTCGCGAAGAGGGGAGAAAAGAGGATTCTACAGCCGCTACGCGGAACCAGACGACGAATTCGGGATGTGAACTCCAAATTAGGGGCGAAACGTTGCCAAAAACCCCGACAGACAGAGAGGAACACGCAAATACCGCCGGATCGCTCTGTTCATAATCTGGGTCTTTCTCCTATAACACAAGGGATAGCCCCTGGTATAGAGAAGAACCAGAGAGGGGCACACACTCCAAAGAAGCCGGAAAAAGCGGGACGGCGAAGATAAGCAAAAGATGTCTGAGGAGGGTCTGAAGGCCCAGTTAGGGGGTAGTCTGCAAGCGAAAAAAACGGTAAACTTTCAGAATCAGTGAAAAAAACCAAAGTCAGGAAAAATAATGTCTGCGGCCGTATTTCCTCGTCGCCTCCGAAGGTTCGGCTAGATCTACCGAAAGCCGACCCCAACGGGGGCGGGAGTAAAACTAGGCAAACCTCACGGAACAGGACCAGTCGAAAGGGAGAACCACCGCCCGACCAAAATCCAAGAAGGGGCAAGGTAGGGGGTAGCCGACCACTATCGAAAGCCAACATCTAACCCTCAAAGACAGACGAGGAATTCCTCCGCGTACCGTCTCGTATTCGTCAAATTGAAAGCCTTGGACGCGGGGGGAATAAACTAGAGGCGCTTTGGAGGAAACTACCTTCAAGGCTCTAACTGAACAGCAATCATGACGAAGAAGGGGGGGGGACGATGGGGATAGAAGCTGCGAGAAAAACCATTCTCCTATGAGCCCCGATTCCCGTTACTCATGTCGTCCTTCCTAGCCCAGGTAGTGGAGACGGGAGAGGATCTTTCGACCGGACATATTTCCACCCCACCCCGATGCCTAAATATCTTTAACAGCCGCGCAGGGAATAAAGAATACCTGGAGTAAAAGACCACTCAGAAGAGGAGGGGGACCAGGGTAAAGGGGAGAGCATAAGAAAAACCAGCTCCGCCATCAAAAAAAAGAGTTCGAAGGGGATATTCCTTCTCATACGAAATAGACTAACAAAAGGGAAAGAGGCGGGGAGCCAAGAACAAGTCTATCAATGTTGGTGAATCAAACGTTGAGCGTTAAAGGCTGAGGAAGCAAGGAGAGAGGACAGAGAGGGGTAGGCGTCGTCAGCCAACGTCCTCAATTAGGGGCTGCGGGTATCACGTAAGTAAGGGATATCTGCGAATGAAGAAGAAGCAGTTGTAAAATCTTCAGAGGGTCCTAAAGATGAGGAGGAACGGTAAGAACTTCTTGGTCTCTGGGGAACACAGTGGGAGAAACAAATGGGAGGGGGGCCATGGGCTCCTAAATATGGTGAAAAAAACGGTAGGAATTACGAAAAGAGAAAGCGAAAGATCGTTTGAGACTGGGGCCTCGCCTGGAGACCCGAAAATCTTGAAGGCTACAGGGGGGAAAAAACATAGATGAGAAAGCAGACAGAAAAGTGGTGGAAGAGACAGCTCTCTCTGCTTAGTGCTGAACTGGGGGGGATAAAGCCTGGGAACAAGAAAGGGGGGAGACTGCCCTCGGTAAAAAAATGCCCAGCGAACGAACGAGTGAAAGGGACGCATGGGTGAGGACCCTCACTCCAGACTCCAGAAGTCGTATGTGTGCTGCCAGATAGCTAGGAAAGGAAAGAAAAGATCGAGGGAAAAGAATATCGATACAGGACCCGACTGGGTGAAACGAGGTCGTTCGGCGGAGGCGGAGGCTTACCCAAGCAGCAAAAGAAAAAGTTGATATGACCAAATCTAGCTTCTCCATAAAAAACAAATACGGCGGACGAAGAACGAAGGAGGCAACTATCCAGCCCGCTGCGGCCAAAAATATATACGAAAAAAATAAGAGGTGCAAAAGCTCGGGGGGGACCAATGATGTATATACCTCTGCCGAAACATGATCAAATAAACACAGAAGATAGAAGCTACTGCTAGAGAAATCAAACAAAAAAAACGGAATGATTGATAGAATATCTCTCAGGCGGAAAAAAGTCTATAGAGAAGGGAAGGAAAGAGGGCCTGTCTCAAACGGCTCTACATTAAATAATCTTAACATCTAGAAGGTTTGAAGAAAAGGAATTCACATCATTTTTGCTTTATAAACAGAGGAGAGTAACTCAAGCTGATCTTATGGTTCACTGGCTCGAAAATCTAACGGAAAGAACAATAAGGGGGGAGTCTTGAAAAGGGCGGCCTCAATCTACAATCCATCGTAAATCGTCGGCGGGGAAAATCGGGAGAGGGGAGCATAACGGGCGACGTGTTATGGAATCTAAGCTAAACTAAGCCCAACAAAGGGCTTACTGTATCAGGAAGGGGCTAGAAAACCGGATAACTGGACGGTCGTACGCTAAGCTGGTCAATGTTCGCCTGTCACACCGCTCATATGGGACAAGAACTTCTAGCGTGTATCAACGTCAGCCTCAACGAGCGAAAAGGACCCTAAGGGAGACTGCGAGGCCTCGCTACTTGGGTGGGACACACGAGAAAGAAGGAAACCAGAGGGCCACCGCGGGAAAGAATCCGCGGGATAAGCGAAATGCTTGATGAGTGGCCGTTTGGGGAAGGAGGAAGCCTACGCCGTGGATAACGAGTAACCAACAGACTGAGAATCGCTCGAGGCACTTGCTTACGGCTCGCGGCAGACGAATCAAAGAGCAGCTGCGTACTCACTCACGGAGAGACGCGGATAAAAAGAAGGACCGCGACTCGAAGCTCGACGTGGCCCACAGGTAGAGGGAAAGAGGGGAAGGGGTTTTGGGGGTTGGGGTGGGTTTTCCGTGTGGGGAGGATGTATGCCCACCCTCTTCCTGCCCCCACCATCTGCTCCCAGCGAGGATCCGCGCTAGCACGGTACGGAAAGGCCTGACCCGGGGGGGAAAAGGGAAAGACTATAAGGAAAATGAGCGCTTGGTCTATGAACTCCTTCTACTCGGGACACCGGCTGAAATCAGACGCGAAGAGGAGTGCTCACGGAAGGATTCTGAGGGGAGACCGAGTTCGAAAAAAAAAAGGGAGAAGCCACGCCATCGGACTACCTTCAGTCAACGTGATATGCGGCCGTAAAACACTCGTCAGGTCAAGAGGGGGGGAAGCCGGCAACGGAAGGAGGGTGGGGAAAAGAGAAGGCTTTACTTCCTCGAAGCGCTTCGCCGAATGGGAGGGGTCCGGGAGGCAAACTTTCCGCAGGACGCAAGCACCTAATGGCGCAAAAACTGCCGCGATGGCGAATAAGGTAAGCGGAGGCATCGGGGGGGAGTCAGGGGGCGGGTACTCTAGTGTTTCTACTGGACTGGAGAGGAAAGGGGGAGAATGTAACTGATGTTGTATAGGAGAACTGACAGTCGATGATGGTCAGAACTCGCGTCCTCCATCAAATTCTCTCAAGCTAAAGACCGAATAGGCGAAGGGTACGGCGAGAAATGGGAAAGGCCAGGGGCAATTACGGGACTGGGTCAGGAACTACGCTGGGACCGTAGAAAGTCAAAAGAAAAGCGGGCTAGAACTAAAAATCCCAAGGCATCGAACCGGATGTAGGTTGGCAGCTCGGGGGAGGGAGGCACCTCTTTGGCGAGCCTTGGGGGGGAGACCGACATCCAAGAAAGAAAAGCCCAGAGCTACGGCAGTTATTGTGTTAACTATCGGGGAGGGTCCATGGAGCCCCTAGGCCAAATAAGGTCAGGGAGGGGGGTTGAAGTGGGCCTCTGCGCGGCTTAGCACCTGGCTCGCGAGTAAGAGGGCCTCACGGGCGAAAAACGGAACGAGAAAGGCCCGAGTGAAATATCAGGCCGGGCTGGAGTCAAGGAACCTGGGATGGGTTAGGGCCGAGGGGGGGGGAGGGAGGAAAAGGATCTCGTTGAGAAGACTAGGATATAGGGGCCCTCCCAAAGTTCGGGGACAGGGGGCTGTGGGCACTACTATTGGAGTCTATAGTGGGAAACTACAGAAAAGGACAGGTACGAGGGGGGGGTCGGCCCGACCATGTAGGGATACGACAGGTGCCAGCCGCGTCGAGACTTGGATGTTCGGGAAAAGCCGAAAGAAAGAGGACCCGAGGCGCGTAGGAAGAAGCCCGTCACTTGCCTCCCGCGGTTGACAGCCATTTGTGTTTGTGTTTAGAAGAAGGGCCGAAACCAGAGGGGGGTGATAGCAAGGCAGGCCCAGGGAAGTAATACGCGGAAAGGGTGCTGCTTCGACCATCGGGGTCAATTCCGCCTGCCACAGCGCGGGGGGCCCTCACAGCGACACGGAAAGCCGAAAAAAGCCGAATACTAGGGAAAGGCAGGTTTGGGGTGTAATTAGTCGATCAGTTGGTGTGCGGGGCCCTCCCCACCAGCAAAAGTCGCTAAAATCGGGGCTCGGGAAAAGAACGGTTAGGGGGAGGGCACGTTACAGCATCGCGCAGGGCTCTGCGCCTCTCGCCAAAAGATCGCACGAGTTCCGCCCCGGGCGACGCGCGGGGGAGCCAGGGGGAGGGGGAGAGAACCAACCGACGATACGGACTTGTAGGGGCATAGCCGGAGATTTGCCGACGCTCGGATGATGAGGGAGATAAAACAAGGTACTAGGCGGGACATCAGCCGAGCCGGAAGGAACCGTCTGAGACCGTTAGAAATCGCACCCCCTTGCTACGGAAAATTGATTGGGGGGGTGTGGCCCGGGGAAAAAAACGTCAAAAGTGCAAAAACGCACTTTTGGAGGGAGACGCTGGGATCTCGGGGGAGGGAACCAAGAACTCCCATCTTGGCAGAAAAGAAAACAACTACACCTACGGTACGCCAAAGAGATGTAAGGACGAAACGAAAAGGAAAAGAGGTAACCTCGCGTAAGGCGAGGGCCGACTCCAGGGGAAACGACAGAAATAAAATCTCCGTCTCGTTCAGCTTGGGGCCGGCGCTTGGTTGCAAGGGGCAAACTGGCAGCAAGGGGGGACGGGAGGGGGTCGACACCTCCGGTGCGGCGACGTCTACTTTTCTTGGAGAGTGGTTGAAATCAAGGGAAACTTCGACTAAACATCGAAGCGAGGCCGCAAACAGTGTTGATGCAGGCCTACTCGATCTTTCTGGACCTTAAAAATCAAGCCACCTCTACTGTCCAAGGTACTGGGGGCGCAATAGGATGGATCGACGGTGAGGGAAGGCAAATCGAAAGGAAGGTTCAGGGGAGAAAATCACTAATCCAAAAAAAACCAGGTCATGGCAACCATTCTCGAAGACGTTCGTCAAAAGGAGACACAAGGGGCATGGTAGCAACTCGCCGGCAATAAGTAAAAAAAAAAGAGTAAAGGGGTTTGTGGGGAACTTCAGCAACCCTCGTCAAGTTTGACGAACCACGTAGGTGGGGGAAGAATTCGTAAAAAATCGATATACCAGACCTCTGAACAAAAGAGGAATCAACTCCGCCAGACTACGCCAACTTCTGAGCTTTTTGTCTCCGTTCGTCTTCCTCCGAGAGTCCCCCCCCTCTCGGTTCCTCGCTCACCAAAAAATCCTCCGGGCGAAGAAAGTGGCTACTTTCTTTCTGGTTGTGACAGATCATCATATTAGGAGAAATGGGACTAGCAGGAAAGGGAGAAGAACGAAAAACTGAAAATGTCACCTCGGATCTGGGCGAGTTTTTCTGGTGGACAGAACGATGTTGCTTAAGCTGCACAGTACATTTCGAAGGACACCTCAGCTAAAGCGGATAGGGAACCAAATCACAAACGTGGCCCCATGTTGACCCGGCGTGACGAACTCGCCGGCGGGAAAAGGCGCCTGAAAGGAAACGTCGACCAATTATGGGGGGGGCAAAAGGAACGACGTCACGCATTGCGTGCTCGCCGCCGCCGTCAAGTCGGGTGCCGCCGCGGGCTCCTGGGAAGAAGAGCTCGCGTGATGGGCACCAGGGGTTAAACAGCGGCTGCTTGACAAGTCATTGGGCCAAGTAGGCTGGGCGCGGGGACTCGCTCCGACGCCGAGGAAAAATTAATCCCGCTACACCGCATTGGCCAGCGGGTACCCGTACGTAGGAGCGGAGAGGGGGAGTATGGGGCACAGCAAGGGCCCGAAACGCCACAATAGAAAGAAAAACGTTTAAGGCAAGGGGACGACACAAAAAGCGGGGCACGGGACGGGCGGACTCGATCGGACAACAAAGGTGCTGAAGTCGTCAGGAAAAGGAGGTGAGGCAACTGTAGCCGGAAAGTTCTCAAATAGACCAGGACGAACAGCTCCTCCATCCAACACCAATATCAAAAAGAGGAAAAGAGGAGGGAGACAGGAGAAGAAGGAGGTGCTCATTGGCCCTCAGGGTCACAAGTCGGTCTCATCACGGGAACGCTTATCTCATAAACTTGTGAGGTCAACAAGAGAGTGGTAAATAGGCTAAGCAGCCGCGCCACCCAGACTCCGAGGAAGAAGGGCATCAAAAAAGGGGCCCCCACAAGCGGGAGCGGAAGAACGCACTAAGGTGGAAGAGTACTGGACTGAAATGCTGGCGTCCTGGATCGCGCGGCACGAGTTCGAGATGAACCGGGCCTCAGAACACAAAGGAAGGGGGGGAGGAAGAGAGAAATCTCCTGTGGTCAAAGAGAGGAACTCGTCCAGAAAAATCAGCCGAAGGGGGGCCAGCTAGAAAAAAAGGGCAGAGAAGAGGAAGATCCCCGCGTTGAGGGAAACCTTTCGTCTGCAATGGACTCGGGGAGCGCCAGAACACGACTTATGAAACACTGCAAAAACTGAATTTAAAACAAAGAGAGATTGTGTACTGGTAGGATGGTGATGAAAGGGGAAAACTTTGGGATAGGAGTGGAAACCATTGAGGGCATCCAAAAAAAGATAGGGAGGAAAGAGGCTATGGAACCGGATGGGCAGCTTCTGGTGGGTGGGGGGGAGAAGCCCTGGGGGGGGGGGCGAAGGGGACTCTCCCAGCTAAACGGGAGGAGAAAAAAGGCTCAGGGTAATGACGCAACCGGCCATCCATGGGGTGGACAGTGCTCGGTAGACGAAACTGCCGTGTTTTTGGGACCTGGGAGGCACAAAGAGGAAAAAGAGGAAGTCGGTGCGGCCTCGAATCAGGGGGATGTCGTCAAAATACGGGAAAGCAAAGACGGTCAAGCAAGTTTCAAGCTTAAACGGAGAGGACGGCCGAATCTGTAGTAACATCGGCCGATGCCAGGGGAGAATCTGGAGGGAAAAAAAGTCAAGATACCAGAAGCCGCATCCTCACCTCAAATCTGGGGAGACAAGTGGGATAAAGACGCGCCGATGGCGGAAGGATGTAAGACTTCCTGAACACCGCCCTGGATGACCCGACGTGAACTGCACGTCCCAGGGTCGGGCGTGCTCTTGCCACCCGACAGAAACGCCTTCGCAACCAACACCGGCATAGGGCAAGCCGGCGATTTCGTCAAGGGGGCAAAATTTGGAAATCAGGGGGGTAGGAAATCGGCTTCTGGGATAAGGGGGGGGGGAAACACGGTGCATCTCATAAAAATATGGAAAAGAGGGTAACCCACCTCCAAACGAGAATGGTGCCTGGGGTCAAACCGACGTGGAGTAAAAGAAGCGGCCGTCGGGGCCGCAAAATCTAAATGATCATAGAGTCAACAACCGCCGCACTACAAGGTCTGGAAGTTCAGAAAGTCTTAGGGGCGAGGTAGCTGGTGGTTTTACCAAGGCCAATGCAACTAATGCGCCACGGAGCGGCAAGAATGGCGAGGAAGCGGCCGTAAGAGCGGAGGGGGCAGATGAGGACCTGGCCTTGGAAAAAAATCGGTTGGGCGCAAAAAAAATCTCTGAAGGGGTGGTGGGATCGCAAAGGAAAGAGGAAGGGTAGTGGAGAGAGAGGAAGATTACATCTGGCGGGGCAGGTCTAAGAAAGCATTCCCGGCTTAGGAAGGATGATCCTGAAGCTTGTGGAGGAAGAGTCGGGCAAATAAAACTGCCTCGTCCTTCACCATACTCGACTGGGGAAAAATCATAATCAGGGTCATCACGCAGAACTAAGTACTCCACCCGAGGGGGTGAGAGCGACGACAAGAATGCGATTAGCGAAGCAAGCTGCGCAGCGAGTAACAAAACTGTAAAACGTGAACTTGGGAAGGCGTGTGGTCGTCACCGGCAACGAGTTTACAAGAAGTCGAGTACCCCAAAGGGAAAACGAACCAATGGGCGGAACAAGTGCTGCCTATTGGGGGCCAAACCAAGTCGGCCGGTCAACCATGGACCCAAATACGCGGCGCCGGAAGGGTCGTGGAAAAAAAGGTTGGAAAGGCGTCCGTACCGAAGGGACCTAGCTGGCCTACATTACGAGCGGGGGGCAAATAAGAGGCCGGAGGTCAAAAAGGGCAGGGACAACAAAAGGGAAGATGAGGTAAGTCCTAGCCGGCGAAAATGCAGACGGTGAAAACGTTCAACGTGCCACGTCAAACAGGAAAGACAATAACGGAGGAGAAATAGGGGATACCGACAACGGGGGCAGGCCGGGTGCAACCTGGATACACGCGAGTCAGGTCACTCAAATACAAAGGATCACCCCTATAATTAGCCTACAGGACAGGAGGAATATCGAGGGGTTGGGTTTTCTCCAGACGAAAACTCGGTCGTGTACCGATCAGGGGCATCAAAACTCTTTGGGCTTCGGGGGTTTAGGGGCATAGGTCGACGTCTCCCAACTAGAGGCGTTGATCCCGACCAGACGCACATCGTAATGACTGAACCCTACTTACTCGGAGAGAGCTGTGTTGACCTTTGTTTGATTCAAGAACCGAGCTGGGAAACCTTATCATACTACGA
>Ga0179591_1168079_pt1 | contig 11979 bp, 11 predicted proteins | sample CZOMad2_1_08_16f_FD_182891 | JGI IMG/M metagenome (GOLD analysis project Ga0179591, IMG submission 182891) | Vadose zone soil fungal communities from Angelo Coast Range Reserve, California, USA - CZOMad2_1_08_16fungal (PacBio error correction) | ecosystem: Environmental > Terrestrial > Soil >...
AAAACTTAAGGTCTCTGGGGAGAGGGTGGCAGAAAAATGAAACCCCACCTGGGATTCCTTTCAAAAAAAAGACGTTGGAAAGCGGGACTGTTAACAGAAGGGTAGTTTTTACGACCCTTCCAAAAAATCCAATGAATGGAAACAAAGGGAAGGGAAAAGATGGGTACAAGCCTGTTGGAAAGAACGACTCCGCTGTTTCGACCACGCCTGCCTGGCGACTAACGTCTGAAAAAAAAACGAGCTGCCTACTAACACGGTCTGGTCTGAGAAAGGGTTGTAAAGAAGGCAAGAAAGGGAAAGAGATGGAGCGGCTAAATTGACTCAAGAACTACGTAAACTTGGGGGGAGGAAGAAAGGCGGGCCAATCAGACGCTGGGGGGACAAACGAATGGAAAGGAAAGGCACTCTTTGATGCTCGTGAAAAGGGAGCATTGTTGCTTCGCCGAAAGACCAAGGGGTAAATACGCGTGCGTTATCTACGTGCAAAGAGGGAAATGGGACGGAAAAAAGTGCTGAAGGCACCAAATCGTGAACAAGGAAAAGGGGGACTCTGGGGCTAAAACAGAGGGGGAAAAGTAACGTAAAGGGCGCTAAAATACAAAGAAAACAGGGGTTGCGAAAGTTGGGGACCAGCGTAAAAAAGGAGGACAAAAAAGAAGCCCCCGTGGGGGGCCTTTCGGGGGCTCAAACAGGAAAAAAATTGTGGATCGTGCCATGGTCGAGACACTCAGAGAAGGGGCCCATGCCTCTCTAGCATTCGAGAGAGCTATAGAGGGAGGGGGTAGGAACGACAACCATTCATAAGCGGAGTTGACAATTGAGGGGGTATTGGGACGGCCCAAACTAAGCGTTTCGGAGACGAGATAGGTGAAAAAAAAAAGGGGCCTCTGGGGAGTCGCGACCCGACCAGTAAACGGAGGGAAGGCAGGTTTATTATTCAGCTCTGGGACACCGGGGCCAGAATAGCAGTCAGACTTGGTTGGAAAAGAACGAAATGCCAGCCATCTCTGAAAACACGCATCCGCGATGTGGGTACAGGGTGGGTAGAAATGACCCCAGTGCAGGTGATTGGGGGGTGTTGTGCCGCCATATTGTTGGGAATGAAAGCTTGGCTGAATACAAAAAGACAATCAATGATTGGGAGAAAGTCGACAGTTGTCGGGGGGAACTAATTTCTCAAGCATGGAGACAAATGGAGGGGAATTGGTTTCCGGTGAGTCAGCAACGGGGAAGAAACGGACGATCTAAAGGGCAAACACTTTACTGTGTGGTAGGCGAAACGGGAGAAAAGAGGCCGCGAAAAGAGAAGGCGCGGGGGCGAACGGCAACGGGCTACATTGGACAATAAGGGGAAAAAGAAAATGCGCCGTCACCGACAAGTAAGGTAAAGCAATGGGGTGAAAGTAAGGTTCTGCAACTTTTCAACCCTAAAACAGGGCCGCTTGAAAAAAAAAAAAAGGACACCGCAAAAAGGAACAGGGTTCCAGGGCTGAAAAGCGGGCGAAAGGGCACCGGCGTCCGTCAAACGAAGCTGGTAATGCAGCGAAAGAAACGACTGAAACACGGTTGTGGAGAACGCAGAAAACGGCAAAAGGAGCTAGCGGGACAGTGAAAAAAAAAAGGACCCGGGCCGGTAGGCCGTTGGATCTGGCCGATCAAACGCGACGAGCGGTGTTGATACAGGACGGAGGGAGGGTTATTGGTTCGTGCACAAGCCAAGAAGAAGGAGGAATCACACCAAGGACGAAGTAGCAAGGCGCAGCTGGGGAGCAAAACTGAACAAAACTGAGGAGGAAGAAACATCCGTAAAAACGAAGCGAAGGAGACGAAAAATGGTTCTGTAAGCGCCTCACTAAAGGCATTGGAAGTCGTCTCAAAATAACACCGGAAACATTGTACTAAGCAATCAGGGCGAAGGATTTCGGGGAGGGGGGAAAGACTCAAATCGGGAAAAACGTTTGAGGATGACAAAGGTGTGAAAAATCAACTCGAATTCCACAAGTGTAGCTAATAAATGAAAAGAAAGTGGCGACTATATCTCGTATCTTGGAACAACATGGTGGAAGTGAAACAGGGCTTCGACAGTGCATAAGCCAAGCAAAAAAAGGCGGGAATGGGAAGGACGCGATGCATGAGGCGTGGAAAAAAATATTGACTTTGAGACAAGCTGCATGGTGGTTGCGAGGGCGCAGAATGTGGGGGGGCGGCTCAGTCCAATTGTAAGACGGTGTGGGATGAAAACAGGTGAAGAAAAAGAAAGAGGGAGGTTATTCCCTACGACAGGGCAAAAAGGGGGATCTGTCTTCCGAGTGAAAGATCTGAACAACAACAACGGAGAGAGTAGAACGGTCTGATGGAAAAAAAAAAAAAAAAAAAAAAAAAAAAAAAAAAAACAAAAAAAAAAAAAAAAGAAAAAAAAAAAAAACATACTGTAAACTCAAAAGAGCGCTTGTCACAAAGGTGAAGAAAACGCAGTTCACAAAAAAATGCCAACCTGAAGGCCGACATCACCCAAAGTACAAACAAGGCTCTGCAAGGCTCCACAAAACTTAGCGCAACGCACAGAAAACTGGTTCTAAAGGGCCAAATATGAACTGCAGATGAGAAAGAAACAGCAGGAAAAGAACATCTAGCTTGGGGGAAAGCTGGCTAAAAAGGGCAGGAAAGACCGGTCGATCAGTCGACGAAAAAAGGTGGGGTTAATAGGGAGTCTCGAGGCGAAAAGAAGGTTATTGCTAAAAGGGGGTGACGACGAGAAGGGGGGTCCGACACGTGGTCAGAAAAGAAAAGGGAGGCATGGAGCAGGGAGGCGAACCGGAAACATAAAGAGCGTGAATTGATCGACCATGCAAGGGGGAGGAGCAGTTTAAGTTTAACAATGTGCTGCAATTACACCTGACCCATGTCAGGGACGAACAAGGCAGTTGTCACCTCTCTCGGGGAAGTGGGGGGGGGAATTCAAAAAAACAGGAATTCGGAAGGGGATGTGATTAAAAAAAAAACAAAAGGGACTGGGTTGGGGAAGGAGACAATATCTAGGCGAAATGAAACAAACAAGCTCCTCAGGATTCGACCGAAACAAAGGAATACGCAAAGGATTGCTAATAATCGAAGGACCAACTTCAAACCGAGTGGTCGCCGCCGAGGGGAAAACTACAAAACGCTTCAAAGGAAGTGCGGGGGGGGGGGGGGGGGTTGGGGGTGGGGGGTGGGGGGTGGGGGGGGGGGGGGGGGGGGAGTGAGGGTGGGGGGGGGGGGGGGGGGAGGTGGGGGGGGTGAGGAGTCTTCGCGAATCCTAAAAAACACAGCGGAATTGACTAATGCCGCTGGGAAAAGGAGAGGACAAAGGGGACAGCGACGCCGTTCTCTCAGTTCGGTCAGGCGGGCCCCAAAAGTTCGCTTGGGAAAAGCCGCCAGGGGGATGGTTAACCCGGGACAGACCTACAAAGAGAGAGGAACCATTAATTGGGGACTAAAATGCGCAATGTTGGGGCTTCTTGGCACTTCCAAGGTGAAATTGGGAGCCCTGTAGGAAGCAAACTGCCTCCGATAGGTTAGCGTACTGTCGGGAAGACAAAAAAGAATCAATTGATTAAATATTGGCGTCGCGAACTGGGAGGAACATGGTGAAAGCACAGGGAAAGAAAAAATAAGGAATTATTCCTCGGATACAAGATCGAAAGCGGAAACAACACCACTTGGATTGGTGTTGTATGTGGCATTCAAGGCCGGCACGTAACCACCGGGAGAACCTCGAGAACAAAAAGGACTGGGCAACGAACGGGGGAAAAAACTGGAGAATAACAGAAGGAGTGAAGCGGGAGCGCCCAACAATCGGCGGGAACGAAGGAAAGGAAGTGTCTAGGAACGTCACATCAAAATTACTTTCAGAAGGGTGAGCGGGGGGAGACTACGAGTTACAAGAGGCTGAGAATAAGGTTACGCAGGAGAATTGTCCAATGATCAGGACAAAGGAAAAGGGAAACTGGAATGCGGGAAAAGTCAAGGGGGGGGAGGTGAATCTAAGATGAAAGGAATTCAAAGAGGAACCATTCCGCTAAAGGGGAGCTAAAAAAGGTAAGAGGACAAAAACCCGATCACACTGAAAACTGTGGAAGCAAAAAAAACCAAAAGAGGGGCTTGCGGGGGAGGTACGAGAAGAGATCATTCGCGGGGCAAAAGTGAAGAAAAAAAAAATGAATGGCGTTGGAGGGAGGATTAGCTGAAAAAATTGACGTTATTTTTCCAGCGGTGATCGTTCAAAAAAAAAATCGCAACGAGCAAATGGTCTCTTTGGAAACGATGTGGTGCCCAGTGAATAACTGCAGTGGGGAAAAGGAAAGAAAACGACGAAAAAGAGTTACACCCTTGGGCTTAAGAGAAAGAAAAAAGGAAGGAGGCCGACGAAAGAGAGCGCCGGGATCGGGAAAAAAGCAGAGCCAGAAAAGAGGAAATGCGTGGGGGAAGACGTTTGTAACGGCGTAAGGGAAACTGGAGGGAAAAAGTCATTCCAGCTTCAAGTCCGGCTAACCCAAGGGGACCGAAGCCATAAACGTCGAAGGCTCCAAAAGGGGGTAGTCGGGGGGGTCGTCGACGAAGTAAGAGAAGTGGTGTAGACGTACAAGCAGCCGTGTCTACCAAATCGGAGTGAAGGCAAGGAAGAGGTTACCAAGGAAAACTCAAGAAATTATTTGATTTTGGGGAAAGGGAGGGGGAAAAACCTCAAAAAGAAGAGCGAAAAGGAAAAACTTCAAAACGGAGGGGGGAAACAATACCAATTGGGGGGGTTAAAGACCACAGGGCGAGAGAATTAGGTATTGGTAGATCAGAGGGTTGGGAGCTAAGTCAACAACACAAACTTATAGGGGAAGGTAGAGACGCGCGAAAGAGTCAAAAAAAAAGAGGAAGGAGAAATTGGACCGCAACTTAAAACCACACCGGGTGAGGAACTCCCATAAGGGGGGCGCGTGTAATTGGACGCAATGGATTTAGAGAAAAGCTTACAAAAGAAGAGGAATGTGAAATGTACAAAATAAAGGGGGAAAAGACTCGCCCGGATGTGTGAAAAACGACGGCTGAGAAGAAAAAGAGACGGAAGAGGGAATCTCCTGGCAGGGACAAAGCAATTGTTCAATACTTCAGCAGAGGGAGGAAGGAGAGTGGCAGAAAAAAAATTACAGGTAAAAAAGAACTGGACTAACTTCTTGAAAACACGCGAAAAGGTGACTGGCTCTTTCCAGTGCCCCCGGACGAAAGGTGCGGAAACTGGGATGCCTAGGAACCAGAAAATCAGGAAGTGAAATGCTATAGAAAAAGGGGTTCATCATCTCGGGAGGGGGGGGGTAGCAAAAGAATGATGTCCTTTACCCACAGGGAATGAGGGGCAAAAAAGAGGGAAAAGAAAAATTTTCTCGTTAGGAATTGAGACTAAAAGAGAATAAAGGGGTACGGAACGAATGGGGAAAACTAGGTGGTCTGCAGGGGGGGAAAAAGCGAAAGGAATACGGGCTAGCAAAAACCACGAACTAAATAAGAAAAAGTGGTTACATTTCGGGGGGGCGGAGCAAACCCTGGAGAGAAGGGACTCGAGGAGGGTATGACGTGGCAAATGGGGCCGCTAACACTCGGCAGGGGATGGGATGCCATGGTAGAGAAATTCTTTGATAAGAGGAGAGAATGGAAAAAACACTGGGGACGCAACGGAAAGGATGAAAAGGGAGAACGGGGGTACATTATTGGGTATTTTACAGGTACATCACTAGGGGACTTCGAAAAAGGAGATAGTGTGAAAAACAGGAGGAGTCCGCTCCAATCTCATAAAAATCGTGGTGAGGATGCCCGCGAGGAAAGGCAAGAAAGAAGCGCCCCTTGTTTGGCAGAAATGACAATAAAATACAAAAGAGAGGAACATCGAAGCGAAGGGATGAACCCATTGGGGGGCTGCTTAAACAAAAAGGTAGATGTTCAGACAGATTGGGGGGGGGGAAACGGGGGAAAAAGCCAAATCAAACCCTCAAAATCAAGTTGGGGGGGGGGTACTGCAGGGGGGAACCGAGGTTTAGGGAAATAAGTTGCGCAAAGGATAAAAGGTGTGAAGGGGAAGGGCGTCAACAAGGTTAAGCAGAGAGGAACGAAAACATATGGGAGAAAGTTAAATGCTGTTTGGTGAGACTTCGCAGAGGTCCTCTAAACCTGGGAAGAGCCGGCAAAGGGGCGGACAATTGATCATGGGGGGACCCAGAATTTGTATCCGGAAAGAAAAGTGTAAAAGACTCGTGGGAAAAAGGGTGAAAAAAGGGGGGGCACGTGTCAACCTAAAAATTGCCGGAAAACAAAATGAACGGGCAAAAAGACAAAGAGAGACAAGTAGGTCAAAAGGAAGTGGCCTCCTGACGCCAGCCTGACTAGGAACGCCGGGGGGGGGTCGAGAAGAAAATCCTAGTCTGGGGGGGGGGGGGGGCTCAAGCTCTAAAAAAACTCAAAAAAAGAGAGGACAGTTTCCTTATTCTAAACGAGACAATGGCGACTGTGAAAATTTTTCCGAAGCAGAAACCAGGAAGATGGGGGGGAACGGGGGCTAAAGAACAGAGTGTATTGTGGAGAAACATGACAAAAAGGAACAGACGAGAGTGCAGAGCAAAGTAAACTGAAACTAAATGCACGGAGGGGGGACAGCGGAGACAAGTCATAGATGAGTGAAAGGGGGGGACGGAGGGGCGAAACGCAGGTACAAAAGGAAGGTTAGTCAGAAAGCACGAATTGGGGGACAACAAAACAAAATCAGCGAGAAAGCACCTTGGAATCAAAGAAACCAGATGGTCAGGTGCGGACACAAAGGGAAAAAATGAGACTGGCTTAACAACTGTAAAAACCACAGCAGAAATAGAAAGTGGTAGGGAAAGACCTAAAAAAGTGGCACTCGGAGAGACTGAAAGAGGAAACACATGTGGTCCTGGGGGGATAAGGGTATCGGCGAAGGGAAAAACAGAACTTGAAGCCAAAACCAAAAAGGGGAATGGAGGGAAAGGAGGGCTAAGCTGTGAAAGGGCCGATGGGAAGGGGGGGGCGAAACAGGCGCAGGCTAGAAATGGGTGGAGAAACGGGGGGTTCGGGCACGTTTTTAAGGAGTTGAAGAAAGCAGGAAGAAAACTGTCGGAGTGAGGAAATACTAAAGGGGGAGCACTTGGTCTAACAGTATTGTGGGAAATCTCGCAGAAAAAAAAACGGGGGGGGGGGAAAAAGAATGGCACATAAAGAAGAGAACAAATCCGCGGGAAAAAAAGGAGAAGGGAAAAGGTAGGCTGCGGAATGAAACAAATTGGCCGAACCATTGAACAACACGGGATTCTCAACTGGCGCCGCAAACCCTGATCACAAAAATGCGTTGTACGCAAAATTGCAGGGAGGATAGAACGGGAAAAAAGAAAAAAAAGATCCCTCACAAGAAGCAAGTGGGGCGCTTGAAAAGGGGGGGCCAATGGAGTAGAAAAAAAATCCAGAGTCAAGCCTTCAAACGGAAATGTTTGGGAATGTGAAGCCGCTCAGCACAATAGCGGCAACAGAGCGAGCCTGCGGGGGTCCGAAGTGAAGAAGACCAATTGCATTTCGAAGTTAGGGGAAAACCGCAATACGTTCGCGAGAGGAAGATCAACAGGGGCAAAGGGGATCTCGCCGGTGGGGGGATAAAAAGCAATGAAAAGAACATTCCATTGAGGTAAGGAAGCGTCACTGTAAAAATAAAGAAGGAAAAAACGCGAGGAACGTTAATTTGGAAAGCAAAAAGGAGAAAAAGGGGGAGGATTAAGGGGATGTGATTCCGGGGGAAATCGGGGGTCAAAGAAGGTGTTGGACGAAAAAAGAAAACAGAGGAGGAGGGAAAAAAAACACCTCGCAGCTGTTAATTAGAGAAACAAGAAGAAGTATCGCCAGGGAATTTGAGCAGAAATAGTGAACGGTGGTCACGCTAAGCGGAGAGTTTGTGGAAGGGGCGCAGGAGAGGATGTCCCCAAAACGACCTCATGAAAGGGGAGGTCTCAGAGAATAATCCACAGCGGCATGGAAAAGAAGGATGGGGGAAAAGGAGGATTCAAAAAAGGGTCATCGGAGAATCCTTTCATTCGGGCGCATCAAGGGCCGGGGGGAAAAGAACAAGTGTAGGTTTGACCATTTGGAAAAGAAATTACCCCGAAAGTGACCATTCGTGGGGGGGGGGGGTGGGGGAGGGGGGAGTAATTTTTCCTTGGCAAAAAAGAAAGGGGGGGAAGTCGCCTGGGCCGGCGCAGCGGATATCGGTTAGGGGGAGAAAATGAAAAGTCGCCGAAAAAACATAATACGTGGGAGGAAGAGGAGGGGGTGAAAAAACAATCGGACAGCGGGGGAGCGCACTGAAACAAATGACCTAACTGTGGAAGAAGGGGAATAGGATTAGGAAAAACAAGAGGAAGAATCAAGCCAAAAGGCACGACTTCATGGAAGGGCTTGTGGGCACTTCAAGGGGGTCGTTCACTGAAAGAAAAATATGGCGTTAAAACAATAAAGGGCTGGGTTTGCAAGAGAAAAAAATGGGATCTCAGAGAAGGAAGGCGATGGGGGACTGGAGGAGGAATTCGTCAAAACAAGATTCGATGAAGAATGGCGAAAAAGAAGCATACGCGGCATAAGCAAGAAGGTACCGGAATCGACTAAAATCCAAGAAGAAAAATCGCAGGCCAAAAAATAGAGGGAACCAAGAAGGCGGGGGTAAAGGGAAAAAAAGAAACCTCATTTCAACGCGCAAAAAAAGAGTTGTCTACGAAAGAGGGAGATAAGATGAACAAAACCCTGGCGCTATAGAAGTCAATAAAAGAAAGGGTACTCGACCATGGCCCTCATTCAATCCAGCCACAGAAGTAAAAAAGAAAAACGTTAGCGCCACCGAAAGCCAAAAAAAAGGAGCCGTGAGGGGGCGTTCGTGGCTATCCAATGATTTCTCGTTGCCAAGGGAAGAAGACCAACGATGTTGAGAGTCCACCATGTAGGAAAAACCTGTTCGGGGTTACAGATGGGGGGTCGGGGAAACATTTCAAACGAGGAAAAAGGGGGTTGAGTGGCAGAAGGGGGAAAAGTATGATGGCACGGGAGGGAGGAAAAATATGAACCCGTGGGGAGGAGGGAGACAAAAAGGAAAGGAGTTCAGGGAAGCATCACAGAAGGAAGGGAGAAAGGAAAAGAAGGGAGGGCAGAAGCCATTGGCCAAAAACAGTCGGGGAGGTTTCCCGGTACCGACAAAGGAAGTCAAGAAAGACGGGGAATGTCCTCCGCTTCAAGAAGAAAAGGCTGCGAAAGGAACGACGACATCTTGAACCCAGCGGTAGGAGGAAAGCAAAGTTGAGCAAGCGCGAGAGAAAAAAATCCTCCTTTTAGAAGGAGGAAAAAAAAATCAACATCGAAATCTTATGGCATTGGAAAGGTTTACCGCTGAACACGCTAAATGTGCCAAGTGAAGGGGGGGGAGTTGGAAAAGGGAATGGAAAATCAAAAGCGCGCGTCAAAGTCACAGGAAAAAAAGAACTTGGAATCCCAGGGGGGTGGTTAAGGGGGAGGAAACACGATCGATAGTAATTAAGATTGTGCCGGAAAGCGTAGAGAAAAGGGGAAAAGGATAACCACCCAACGGAGGATGGACAAGAGATAGAGATGAAAAAAAAAGAGTGACGAAAGAGAAAAAGAGATCTCACTCGGTTGGAACCGCAACGAAAACAAAAGGGGAACCATCAGACAACCCATAGCTTGGTGAAGAGGGGGACTGTAAAGGAGGAGAAAGGTTAAAGTATACGACCATCTTCAGTCCAAACACATTTAGCTGGGGGGGCAAGAATTGTACAATCTGCAATGTAAAGGAGACGAGAATGGAATGAAAAAAAGGGTCCTACAACGGCCCGGTGATTGCAAGGCAGGAGAAAACAGCGGGGACTAACACGGTCCTGGGCCAAGAAAGGGGGACCAAAGGGGCTTCTTAACGGGAGGACAATGAAAAAGACATTGACGCCGGCCACTACGACGTAGTGGGAATAAGAGGGGAAGAAAACGGTGCCTGGGCTCTGCCACAGTGAAAAGGAAAGCCGCGACGGTTGATGTCTCTACACCGGAAGCCAGGAAGTGTGCAGGAGAAAAAAAAAGGGGCCATAATCTCTGATGGACGTGCAAGCATTCCATGGAAGAAAAAACAGAGGGCACCAAATCGAAAACAAAATGCCGGGGGAGAAAAGGTTAAGAAGAAAATAGGAAGTACGTAAAGTTCGTCTGTAAAGGAAAAGAAAAGGGATGGTTCTGCAAGGTGGGACAAAAGCGGGAGAAAAAAACAATCCGAACCGTGGAGCTTGCTGTCTCCAAAGGTCTTCTAAGTGGGAAAGCGATAGGAATTTCCATTAGAATCAACGACTCTAGATGGGAAAAGGGCCTCTCGAACTATGGAGAATCTTCGTCATATGGAAGGAACTCACGCACGATCAATTAGAGAACGAGGGAGGGGTATTTCGCCTCCAGCGCTCGGGGAGGACCACACAGGGGGAAAAAAAACTGATTGATTCTAAGAACTCAGCAGAAGGGAGGCAATGGGGATGGGGCGGCTCGGGAAAACGGGGAAAAAAGTGAGATCAAGGCACCAGCTGGTTGCCGAATTGACAAGAAAGGCCAGAGAAAAAAGAAACCAGATGTGGAATTAGACATTTTTGTTCGAGGGAAAAAGGGCAGGTCTTTGCCAGCCATAATGTTGTGGAATGAACGACGGGGGAAGAAAAAAAAGAACCCTCCACAGGATTGGGGAGGACAGGTGAAAAGTGTTCGAGTACTAATTTCGCAGAAGAAGTGAAAAGTTAGGTGCATTTGTGCCTGTTTTCTTTCGGAAAAGGCCTCCAGAGTAGCCGAAAAAAGGGTCACAAGGGGAATGTTTGGTAAAGGCGAGTTTCTACGAATATGTCCAACTCTGAATATTAAGCGAGCACGCTTGCGAAGAAAGGAGGACGCATTTTCACAAAAGGGGGAGACTAAGAAATTGCGCCGTCAAAAAAAAGGTGAAAAAAGCGGAAATTGTCGGGCTGCAACTCGGGTCAACAAACTGGCGGAGGGGCACATGCCATTGCAGAAGAGACAGTCAGGAAGGAAGGGAAAGCGAAGGTCTGGGGGGGGCCGGACACGACGGTTTCACGGGCCCGTCAAGTCAAGGTGTGGAGGATATATGAGAAATAAGAAACTTACTGGGAGGGGAGGCAAGATCACGACACGGCAATGCTCGAGTCGTTGACAGGGAAAGCTAAGCTGCAACCTGGCGACTTTAAAAGGTGAAGGTGGGTCAAAATCAAAAGAGAGCTTTGGGTGGAAGGACGAGGAGAAAGAAAATTGGGCTGAACAAAGTCCCAGTATTACCGGACGAAAGATGAGGTAATCACAAAGGACGCCGGCCGCCAGCGGGGGAGGGCCACACTGACACGTAAGGAGACCGCCGGGCGTTTGCGACGCGCTCGGCCTGCATGGATTGGGGGTACCGCACGTGTACAAGTTGGGGAAAAAAAAAAACCTTGATCAGGGGCGATCAAGGCATCGTCACAGGGGGAAACGGTGTAGCACGAACAGTCACGCTAAATGCAATCCCAAGGCGGAAAAGTAGGAACCACTCCAAGAGAGAGGGTAATGGTCAGCCCTACCGGCCTGGCACAGGACCGAAAAGCGTAACAACATGTTTTCAGGGAGGAAAAAAATCTGTCTTCTACGGAAAAAATAAGAGGAAAAAAAAAGGGTAGGAGCAACGAGGAACAGGGAGGAGGCGGCGGAATATTGCATTCGACAAAAGCTGCAGTTCTCAGGGAACGGGTGTCTGGCAAGTGACTAAGCCCTTTGGGGATGGGGGAGAAAAAAAAAAACTAGTCTAGGGAAAACACTGAACCGAGTGGGGCCAGACTACCGTTGGGGGAAAAGAAGAGAGGGCCTTCTAAGTAGTGTGCC
>Ga0179591_1239273_pt1 | contig 11979 bp, 21 predicted proteins | sample CZOMad2_1_08_16f_FD_182891 | JGI IMG/M metagenome (GOLD analysis project Ga0179591, IMG submission 182891) | Vadose zone soil fungal communities from Angelo Coast Range Reserve, California, USA - CZOMad2_1_08_16fungal (PacBio error correction) | ecosystem: Environmental > Terrestrial > Soil >...
AAAAAGCACCTCTATGATCTATTTATAAGAAAACCGAGTATAGAGGGAATATCCGGGTCGGGACACCCACTGGGCACAGAGGGTGGACGGCCGGATGGACGAGAGAGGAGGGGCTAAAGCAAGACATTTGTTGGGTCGGGAGGGGTGGGGCGGGGAAGGGGGGAAGTGGGAAAACGAGTGGAGGTAAATGAGGCCAGAAGGGGGGGTTTAGGGAGAGAGTTTGGGCTGGGTTTTTTTGCTTCAGTCGGGGGGCCGTGCATGCAGGAGTATTGTAAATGGGGTTTCCTTTTTGAGAAAGGGAGAAAAGGGGGGGTTGTTTTTCTGGGGACTGAAAATCTCTAAAAGGGGGACGGATGTTTGGGGGGGGGGTTGGGGGGACACGAAGGATTCCTGTTTCTAGTAATTACCCTTGGTCAAGTGGGGGGGAGGGCAGATCGTCATTGTATCATGTGAAACTATTGGCAAGGTTTGTGAGTAAGGGGGAAAAGGGGGGAAAGTTCCAAAAACCAATCTTTCGGGGCTGTGAGGAAGAATTGGAATGATGAAAAGTAAGTCGTAACAGTCCGCAATGGCCGAGGGGGGAGACAATATTTTTTTTGTTAATGGGAGCAATATGGGTAAACTAGAAATACGACGTCCTGTGCGGGAAAGAAAAAGAAATGGGGCGGGGTTACGTGGAGAATTAGCACATTCGGAGGAGGGGTCCTACATCGTACAGAGGGAAGTTATCGGAACAGTGTCCAATTCGTCTGACAGGGTTAGAAAAAAAAAAGAAAGAACACGAAGAAAGCGCTGGTGGGTGGAGGTCTTCCTATCATACTGGGGCCCGGAAAAGGGGTCAGAAGCGAAAGGAAAAAAATAATCTGCATGAGGGATTCTCCGGGGGCTGGATGGAGGAAAATACACGATACTGTGTGACCTTGCACACAGAGGGGGTGGATCGTGGCTTCCTCGCACCTCTTGGAAAAAGGGAAGAGGGAGTAATGCCATCACCATGGAGCCGTAAAGGGTAAGAAAATGAAATGGCTCCGCCTTTTAAGCGGAGTAAAATCGTGCTTGCAAACTCAAAAACAAAAGAACTGGTGGAGGCGGGGGGGGGAGTTGAGGATACGGTGTGTTCAAGACATGTCCTCGGAGGCAAATAAACCGAAACCCTTAAAGGGGAAAAGGTAGCGTTTAGTGGGGGGGTGTAGGGGGGTCAAGAAAAAGGGAAAGAATTCTCAAGGAGTATGCAAAACAAGATCAAGGTTACTAAGATCCAGTAGGTTGGCCGGGGCACTTGAAATAGTCGTGTGACTAATAGAGGGGGGGGGGGGGAACTTTCCGAGTCCGTGAAGTTGTCGCTCACAATAAAGAGGTTGAAAAAGGAAGGGGAGAGGGTGACTGGAAACTTGTTCCCAAATGGAGAAAGATAGTATTTCTTTCAAGAGGGCTAAAGTCTGAATAACTTAGCTCGTTAGTAAAAGTCTTTTGTGGTCCAGTGGAGAGGAAAGCATCACGAAGCAGTGACTTTAGCGATAACCGAGCAACGACTCGCTTTAGTAGGGGGGGACATTATCAATCAGGGGAGAGAGGGGGGAAAAAAAAAATTCAGGCGTGGGTGCGGAATAAGATGCAAAAATAGGGGGGGTGGGGTGGAAAAAGGGGAATGAGGACCTGGTACTCGAGCCATGGCTCATAACGAAAAAAAAAGCCTCAAAGGCGGATTTGGGTGCTTGATGTTAGGCGGGGAAAGAGGGGGATAATTGGGTTAAAACGTGGGCCGGAAAAAATTCGGAGGGGCTTATACGTACTGGTCAAGGTAAGGTAAGGTACACGCCACTTTCAATACAATAAAAGGAACTGCAACGTGGTAGCAGGGACTGTGAGGCAACTAATGTTCATGCCTAAAAGAGCATAGGTGGTCTTTTCAATACAGACGGAGAGATGAAATGAAAAGAGGGGGGGGGACGCCGGTTTCATTGACCCTGGTACGTGGGTCAAAGGGGGGGGGAAGAATTTGTGATTGCAACCCCTGCCTTCGGGAAAGGAAGAAGAAGCGTTTCATGACAACAATGGGGAAAAAACCAACAAATCAACATCAACATAAAATCAAACAAAAGAGGGAACAAAACAGAAGACCCCCCCATTCAAGGGAGGCAGATTCTTCAGACCTGCTGCAAGCAAACAACTCAAGGCCTAAAAAGCAATGACCTCAACCATAACACACACAAACGAAGTGTACAGATAAATTTACAGGAAAAAGAATGAGAGAATCGGGAATACTTTCCTGCGTGGATCAAACGAGAAAAAAAAAAAAGTTCAATCATCGCAAGCCCTCGACAAGACAAAACAAAAAATACCAAAACGAAGGGAAAAGGGGGGGAAGACCCAGCTCCACTTCGAAACTCTACGACACCGAAACATTCAGAGACAACAGAGGGGAAAGGGACCCAAACACATCACCCCCAGAAGACCTGCCAGCCATCGCAAGGCAACAGGAAAGGAGTAAAGGCCACGAGGGCGCCCTCGGGAAGGTTGGGAATAACGGGTTGACCCACCTTCAACCGAAAGGCGAAAAGTCCATCGCAACTTCTACATCACAGAATCAAAAATAAGAAGTGGGTCGGGAACTGACCAGGCCGCATGGGTGCTGTAAAAGACCCAAAAGGAGGCATCAAGAACAAAAGGAGACTCTTCTGTGCTTCTTATGGATAAAGAGAAGGAGGGGATCGGAGAGAATGCGAGAAAAGATATTTACAATGTGATGGGAGGGGAAAGCTGGGCTGGTCATGGAGATGGGTAGTTATTTTCAAAAGGGTGTGGGGGCGAGAGGGTCAGCGATTTTTAAAAGGGGGGGTCGAAGGGGGGGAAGATCCTGATCGTTCCAACAAGCTTGCACCTTGGATGCAGGAAGGAGAAGTGGAGAAAGGTAGGTCTCACAGTGTGGATCTCTCGCGCAAAGCGGTCAATATGAGGGGGTCGAAACTAATCTCTCACAACAACACGAGGAAAATAGGTCAGGACTTCGAAAAAAGGAGGCAATGGGGAGAGCTAAACACTTGGGTGAGCCTAGGGACGTGAAAAAAAGAGTCAGATAATAATCCTTGGCCAGGTGCAAGCTTGTTTTGGGGAAATTGAAAAGGAAAGGAAACATTTCCCGAAAATCGCTGACACTATCGTAAATAGGAAATAAGAGAAGAGGCACTGAAGCCAAGAATTGAGGTCAGCACAAACCAAATCCGACATCGCTCTTCTCCGCAGAAGCAAAAAAGAAAGGAGGGGCCTCGGCTCCCTCATACAAAAAGAAAAGATAGAGGGAGGGGAGCAGTACGCAGGTTTCTGTTGGCCATCCAAGTCAAGTCGGGACATCTGTTTCCGGAAAAAAAAAAAAAAGAAAGCCGTAAAAGAAAGTGGGGGGCTTTAGAGTTCGTTTCGTAAAAAGGGTAGGGAATGGGGCACAATCCTTGACGATGTATGCTAAGCGCATACAAAGGGAAAACTTAAAAGTTTGGGAAGGGGTCGATGGGATGGGAAGGGACGATTCTGGGGTTTATTTGTTGGGGGGGGGGGAAGACCGAAGCGCGCGCGGGGATGTAAATGAGAGAAAAGGGGGGGGGAGCTGGTGCGGGGTAAGCCTAGTTGGGATTCGTCTGGTGAAAAAGGGTTGCTGCTTTATTGGAGAGGGGGAAAATGAGGGGGAATGTGTTGCGGGCTTTCGCGTGTTGGAAAACCACGCGGGAAAGTAGGCGGGATCGGGGGCGTTGACTGCCTGCATGAAAGAAGTCGGTAAAGGCGTGGGGGGGGGGGGGTTATGTGGTTCAAGGAGTGGTGATGGGGAGAAAACTTTGTTGATTTGCAGATCGACAAGAATGCATGAAAAGGGGTGGGGTATTGATTGTTGGGGTGAAATGTGTGTGGTTGATCTTTGACTGGGGTGTTGGGGGGGGGGGTTATGGGGGTGGGCCATAGTGGTGACCAAATCAACGCTGGTCCTTACAGTTATATTTGGTCCGCGAAAGGGGGGGGGTTTTTGTGGGGGGAGGTCATATAGCGCAAAACAAGGGGACAGGCCGTTTGTTCCCCGTAAGTAAGAATTCCGGCAGAAGAAAAAAGAGATCGCAACCGATGAAATGTGGGGTCGGGGGGGGAGGAAAAGGAGGACTCTGACCAGGGATGATAGGGGAAAAAATTGAGTACTGGGGGGTATTGGAAATGCTTTGTAAACGGTACTAAACAAGAGGCAGAGGGGCAGCACCTACGAGGCAGGTGTTCGGAACTTGGTACAAAAAGAGACACCCGCACATCTTGCAAACTAAAAAAGAAGCAACCGTACGGAACATGGACTGAGGCTTTTGGTTACGGTAAAAATGGAACGCTGTCTTCGGGTCAGTACGACGGGGGTCCTGGTCTAAAGAAGACACAGAGCGGTCAGGGGTGTTTGAACTACCCCAACAGATGCAGGGTAGTTGAACCAGAAACAAAAAAAAAATTCATAAGGGGACAGTAAGCTCTGAGGGAACTATAGGTATAGAAGAAAGTCACGTGCTTCGATGAACGAGGAAAGACGAAAAACACCCGAGGGCACAACTACCGCGATTACTCCGTAAGCTCTCGAAAGAGGGACGAAAATAAACTGATAAAGGTCGCCTCTCTTTACCAAGGGTGGGAAGGTGGGGGAAGGGGCCGAGAACTATACGATGCACATCTATTTAAAAAAAAAAAACAGAGAGGAAGAACAAGAGTTCCAAACCAGCACTCGTCAAAAAGAAAGAACAGTACCGAAAACACATAGGAGAGGGAACTGGGGAGTGTTCGTGGGGCTACTAGTGAATCTGCACTGGGGGGATTTTCGACTAAATAAAGCAAAAAACTCGGGAAACAGACAGGGAACAGGTTTGCGGCATGGTGCCATACGAATACATCTAGGACACACGGACGAATAGAGGCAAAGGCAAGGTGGTGGGGGGAAAAGGGAACAAGGGGGGAGAGACGGTCGAGCAAAGTCGGTAGCCACTGACTTAAACAGATTCAGGGTGCTTTACCTGGTCAAGAACCTAGGAAGCGATGTTTGTCAAAGAGGAGAAAGATTGTCAAAATTCACCAGCAGGGGAAAACTGGGAAAAAAATGTGATAGAGATCGACAGGGAAAAGACCTTCACGGAAGAAGAAAATCTTCTCAGGAGAGGAGAAGGGAGGTTTTTCGTCATCCGCCGACATTATCCAGGGGAAAAACGTCTGCAAAGAAGACTTACCCAAAGAAGAGTTGTTAAGAGTGGATTTGGTGGGCAAAAACCAGTGGAAAAAAATATGGAAGGGGCGGGCTGGGATGTCTATGTTCAGGATAGGGGGGGGACAGAATTGCGCTAATAATGATGAAAAGAAAAAATTGCATTTAGGAGCCGTGGAGGGAAAGATAGTTCGTCTTGTCTGAAGGAAGAAAAATATTTGAGGAACCATTACAAAAGGGGGAATAAACACATGCGGGGCAGGAGGAGCACTTTTGAAGGAAACGAACGCATATTAGAGAGGAGAAATAGGCCGAAGAGGGGTGCCACCTCAAAAAATCAGTAAAAAAAACGGGGGGGAGGTTCAAGGATATTCTAAAGAGAAGGTAAACTCCATTCAAAAAAGGAAAGGCTAATAGACACGACGAAGAAGGAGGAAAGGAAACAAACCAACAAATTCAAACCCTGGTAGCAAGCTCGAATCACAAAGACCCACCAAAAGGCCTCGTCTTACTACAAAAGGACAAAAACGGAAAGGAAAACAACGGCAAACCAGGCCTCCAACAACCCACGACTCCAAAAAAAACATACTTAAAGGGACACAACAAGCGGTCATGGGGGACTAATGGAACATCCACTCGAAAAACAAAAGGACACTTCCCCGCACAATCACGAAAACCTTGGGAGAAGACGCAGAAAAAGATCTCACCTCCGCAGCCGAGAGTGTAAAAAAGAGGTGGGGGGAAAGGAAAGGGTATCCAAGATACTGCGGGGAACTAGGTATACACATCTATAGGGGTGGAAGGAATGGGACGATCTGAGCTCAACAAAAAAAACGGCGAGGAGAAGAAATCGGAAAACGGAACCTCGTATCTCGGAGAATCAGAGGATAGCCGTTCGGGTGCACCCAAGGCCGTGAATGATTTGTACACGACCACGAGCGGCTCGCGGGGACGAAAAAGATGGGATCGATTCGCGACGAAAAGGTTTTGGGGCAGAGGGGACAGGGGGAATGTCAGTGGGAGGAAGGAAAAGACCAGGACTCTTTGTTTTTCACACTGAAAAAAAGGGGGGGTGTAGTGGAGATTTTGCTGGGTGTTGTTGGCAGCGGGGAGTGTGTCCGTTCTGAGGGGTCGTGGGGGGGGGGCAAGGGGGGGGTATTCGAGGCAGTGGGGGGTGAGTGACTGGGAGCCTGAGAGGAGAAACAGTTTGGGACGCGAGAAAAACGGGGGGGGGGGGTTTGGGGTCAAACGTCTCCTTCTTGACTGTTCAAGACGGAGAAAAATGGGGAAGGGAGGGGGGGAGGGGCGTTCAAACAAGATCTGGCGGAGAAGAAGGTAAGCAGGGGGGGGGGGGGGGTGACCTTAGTGCTTTGCTTGAGGTGGGGAAGAAAGTAAAGGGGTGAAGAATAGGGAAGGAGTAAAAAAAGTTCAGGGTCTGTAACAAGTCGCGAAAATCAAGCATGGTTTCTCAAAGGGGGGGGGGGTTGGGGGGTTATCAATAAGTAGGAACTGAGAGGAAGGAAGGGTCGATTGACAGCTCATATAAGCATTGTCGCGGATTTCCGGAGATCAATCAGGGACAATGTCCAACAGAGGAAATCGCAAGCTTTAACGGCAAAGGAAAAAAAAGATTCGGGGAGACGGGGGTACAATCACTCAAGAAACAAAGAGAGTGGGGGGTTATGCCCGCAAACTCCCGGAAGGAAAAGACAAGTACATACCTATAGCAATTGAGTCTTCCGTTAAAGGTTCAGGCGCACGAGGGGACGAAAATCATGGTGTGAAATGCTCACCGGCTGGTGGGGTACCGGGAGTCCCTCGCAAATCTTCCCATCGGTTCTGGAGGTAACAGCACCATGAAAAATCCTGCGGGGTAAAGAAGGGGCTACCGGACTTTTATCGCCGGCCAAGGTGCTTCACGAAACAAAAACTGCTTTGTCATAGAGGGGATGGCTCCGGTTTGTCCTCTCGCTGCAGTGGCACAGAAGAAACAACCTTGCCCACTGTTAGATTGAGAGGGTGGTAGGAGTGGACGTTCAGAAAAGTACCAGCGAAGGCAGATGAGGGCAAGAAAACTAGCAAATACTAATAGCCAGATGGGGGGGGGAATCAAATTATCGTCGGGGGACTAGCTCTGGGGTGGGGCAGAGGGGAGAGGGCAGAAGTTTGGAGCTCAATCTATGTTAAATTAGGGGGGACTGCAAAGGGAAAAAAAGGAAGAGATGAGGAAAACATGAAGATTTCTGTCAGAGGGAAGAAAGGGATGAGTAACATTATCCCTCGTGATGAACGCGGGGGGGTCAGTTCTTAGTGATGGGGGGAAAGAAGAAGTGGGACTTTTCTCGATAAAAAACATCGTTCGAACGAACGCTTTAGTGGTTAGAGAAAGAAGAAGTCTTTTTCCACATCAAGTCAAAGGAGAGAAAAGAAAGAAGTGGGAAAGGGGAAGGGAAAATAAAACCATCTTACTTAAAATAGCATGAGACATATAAAAACCTCATGGGAGACATGACTTCACGGTTTGGGGTTCGTGGGAGGGGAGGAGAGATTGAGGGGATAGACTTTGTGGACAAACCAAAGAGGGGGGTAGAGGAAGGACATTCCTTTGCGTAACAGGTACACGCCCCGTTCAAAATACAAGGAACTGAGGGCAAAGTTGTGGGGCAGAGAGAAGTCAAGGGAAGCCCATAAATTTCATCTTGGCGGGGGAGAAGGGGGAGAGGGAAGGGAAGGGGGGGACGTCCGTTAGTCAGTTCCGTGTAACAACGGGAGTAACGTGGGGGGAAAAGTTTCTGAGTGAAACCAGAAGGGAAAGACATAGAATGTAAAGACGAGGGGGGGCATGCACATCGGAAAAAAAACAAGAAAAGGAACAGACCATCAACGCATATCAACACCAACATTACAACAACATAGACCAAAAATCATTTCCTTATGAGGAAGCTACTGAAAAACTGAAATAAACTAGCGAAACACCAGGAGACCACAAAGAAAAAACAAAAAGAACGGGGTCCGCGGAATGTTAAGAAAAGAAAAAGAGAAGGAGAATCGTCACTACAGGTGCCTCTGGGAGAAAAAAGAGAAGAAAACATTCAATAAGATCAAGCCGTCGACAAAAGCCAACCAAGAAACAGCCAGCAGAAACTATATCAAAAACCAAATGACTACGGAAAAAAAAACATTCAAGCGCAGCTTCGGCCAGGGAGAAACAAAAAAAAGAAAACCCAGAATAACCTGAAGGCCAGCCAATCGCCTGAAAAGTACACGTGCGAATCCCGGGACGCCCATCTCAATTGGGAACGGATTTACCAATGAAAAACGAAAAAGGTCTACCGCCCCGAAAAAGGGGAAAAAGGGGAAAAAAAGGATAGGAGACCTCTGGGGCCTTTCAGTGTTGAGGAAACAAATGCCGGGGACTGGAAAGAAAAAAAGACATACAAGCGCGATCAGCGCTCTACTTGAGAGGAGTAGCCGCGGAACGAAAATTCTTGAGGCGGATAGATCTGAAAGTGGGGGGGGAGGGAAGGTAAAAGGTGTTCTTGTTGTTAGGGGAAAAGGTAGGGGGGATGAAAAGGGAGAGGTTAAACTATTGGGGGGACTATGGGGGAGCTTTTTAATGGGAGAAAGGGTCGAATTCTCCTGAGAAGTTCCAAAAACTGGGGGAAAAATGGGGAGAAAAGGGGGATTAATTTGTATTAACGGGTATGTAAACATCACCTCGGAGCAAAATGAAGCTCGAATCCAGCTGAGAGAGTGAGTTAGGAAAGCAACTAGAACGGAGAAAAACAAAAAGGGAGGAGGAAAGAGAGAGATAGTTCGAGCTTAGAAAAAGAAGGCTTGCAGCTGAATCACGAGCTTTCACGTGTTGAACCTCAAGGTGAGAAATAACGCTCATACAAAGGGAATCCTTGATCCAAGTTGCAATAGGGGGGTGGGGGGGGGGTGAGAGGGAATTACTAACAGGGTGAGCCATTCAAAGAGATTAACTCGCCAAAGGGGGAAAAAAAAAGACACTCTCCAAGAGTCCCTTCCAGCCCAATAAGGTAAAAACACCAATACCTCAAAAAGGATTCTCTAATCTCTCCAGAGCAAAAACCTTCTTCCGCGGATCAACTACGCAGACAAGCTAGGAAAAAAAAGGAGTGACGGGGCTTGAGGCAATGGAGTGCCCCTGACAAGGAAGTGGTGTCAGAAAGAACACTGACAGGCAGAGAAAAAGATAGCTTGTTCTGTAGGGGCGGGGGCGGAAGCCCGGTTAGTTGAAGTGTTCAATCCGAGAAAAAAAAAAAGAAGGCGCCTCGGAGCTGACATAAAAACGGAATAAAAAAAGGGGACGCTGAGGAACGGGAGGTTGGCGGGGGGGATGTTTGGTGATGCCGGGCCAAAGCGCTCTGATTGGGGAAAAGGGACAGAAGAAGTTTTGGCGCTTGGCGGAGAAGATGGGGGCTTTCTGGTGCGGGGGGCTTGTCGAGGTGAAGGGGGAAAAGAGGGAGTGGGGACGAGTGTTTAGAAACACGCGGCAAAGAGGTAAGGGAGATGAGGGGGTAGGACGTGTACATTATCCAGACAGCAGTTTTTGGGTGGGGGGGTGTTATGGGGAGGCATGATTGGGGAAACGAGGGTGGGGGAAGGGATCCCAAGAATGAAAGGAAGTGTTGGGTCGTGGGGGAGGGTTTGGGTGAATGTTGGTTGTTGAATATGAATGTTGGATGTGGAAAGGTGGATGAATGGTTGTTCCATGGGGGGGATGGCCCAGGAGGCCGGAAAAAAGTTATATGGCCGCAAAAAGGGGTTCAAGCATAACTAACGAACACACAAAAGGTCACATCAGTTGTTGAAACGGAAATGAAGAACGGCCGTCCTCGTCATCAGATGCCTCCTTCTGAAAAGGAAACCCGAAGAGGGGGGGGCATGGACATTAGGCACGCTGACCCATGAAGGTGCAATTGGACAGGAAGGGGAGTTGTGGGGAAGTGGCGTGGTAACGGGACAACGGGAAGGTAAACCAAGGAAAGACCTACTAGGCTGGTGTTCGTTCAGAACGGTAAAAAAAAGTGCTTCGACTCCTACAAAGACCTCCCGCAAAGGAACACAAGATAGTGTTCCATTAGACGGGGGGTGAGTGGGATCTGGAGAGAAGGGGGAGAGTTTTTTAAAGTTGCTAAAGCACACGCATATGGGAAGGGCAAGTTGGGGAGAAAAAAAGCCTCCTGCCAGGGGGGGATGTTTAACGCAGACCAGAAAAAGCCGGGACGCAGGAGAAACTGGGCTAAAGAGATGTAACTGTCCGTAGAAGGCACTGGGAAATAGAAAGATGCAAAGAAACGAAGAAAACAAAAAGGCACATAAGGCTAATGTAGCCAGACGAGAGGGCACACCTCTTGACATACAAATAAAAGAGGGTGTCGCCGAGCCTTGAAGGTGTGAAAGGTGGGACTTAACGCAGAACTCTACTATGAACTAAGGGGTAACGAAAAGGCAGTGTACGAGACAGCTTCAAAAACAAAGAAGCTCTGCCCACGACGAAAGGAAAAAAATATAGCGACGGGGGCGCAACTTTGAGGTGTTCTTGATAAGATAGCTGTCAATGGGAGCGGGAAATGTGGAAGACACTCCAAACTCGGAAACCGAGACAGAATGTTGAGGGGCAGGTCCTACTAATGACAAAAGAGGAAGAACATTATAGAAAACATCAAAAGGAGTTGGGGATTGAAATCTGGTAATACTTCGATATTAAATTTATCAAATGCCCTTCCTTAGGAAGATTGGAGACATTTCTGGACCTTCATGACCAAGTAAAGGGGGAAAATTGAATTAAGTAAAATATTTGAACACAAAAAAACTGATCACTTTCAACCATTTAGCGGAGGCGATTCCAAGAGAAGAGAACACGGAATAAGAATTCGAGGAGGGGAAATGGAAAGTCGCTCCTCCGCCTAAATCCGCCCGAAACTAGGGGAAGGGATCATACCTCCACAGCACGTTTCAGGGAGGGATTGTGGAAACCCCGGTTGGTCATACGAAATCTTTAAAGGGCAAAAAGATTGCGTCCTATGTGGGAACAGAGATATTTGGCCCAAACGAGAAAAAAGGAATGAAAAAAAATCCAAGTGCTTAGATGAAGGGCAGTAATAGCAGAAGTGGAGGATTTCGATTCCGAATCAAGGGGCGAAAAAAGGAAAACGAGTGTAAGAACCATGCGGCAGTGAGCTGGGTATACGACGCAGATTAAACTTCAGAAAAAGAATAGGAGGGGGTCCACTCAAAAAGGCACTCATTTGAAAAAAAACAACTTTGCTAAATTAGAGAAGATCTGAAGCACATTCAAATCCAGGAAAAAAGGGTCATAAGACACAGGATAAGGAAACGGGGCAAAAACAAAAAGTCAACACCTTCTTACCACAAGGGAAACGCAGCTAAAAAATGGGGCCCCCCAAGACCCAAAAAAAATTCCTCGAGCTAAAAGGTCAACAACAATGGAAAAAGATAACACGGAATGAACCCCGCGGAAGAAACAGCCCACACTCCACTACAACAAAAACAAAGAACCTGACACAACTAGGTTAAACTTGTCTCATTTCCTCCACTCTACCTCGACCAACTGAATCCCCCCGAAACATCCGAAGAAACACCGGTGAGTAGTAGCATCGAGAAATCCGATGAGGCCGCCTCATCACGCGCGTGCCAGGGGACGGGACGTACTGGTTGCCCGACCAAGGAGGAAGAAAAGGGGAGGGGACGTATAAGAGATCGAGGTGACCAATGTTAAA
>Ga0179591_1263600_pt1 | contig 11979 bp, 9 predicted proteins | sample CZOMad2_1_08_16f_FD_182891 | JGI IMG/M metagenome (GOLD analysis project Ga0179591, IMG submission 182891) | Vadose zone soil fungal communities from Angelo Coast Range Reserve, California, USA - CZOMad2_1_08_16fungal (PacBio error correction) | ecosystem: Environmental > Terrestrial > Soil >...
TTCAAGGGCGCATAAGCCCACAACCATTGACAGCCGCAGACCTTATGGGGCCCGCTGACCACGTCTTTACTACAAAGAGGGTCAAGGTCTATCAATTAAGAAGTTGTGGGGGAGAAAACTGAAAGAACCCCTAATCGACCCGAAGTGGAGGTTAGTACCGCGCTGGATCTTCGAATGAAAAGGAAGAAGCCTCATCACTTTGCGGGACTGAATAGTCAGAGAAGCCACTTGCTAAAGATCAGGAACGAATGGTATTACCCTGCTTGCCCTGCCTACCTTCTTCGGCAGCGAGACAGTAAGGGGCGACATGTATCGTTCCTGATTGGATGAGAGACGACAGCTTTGCTAAGTCGCCAGCAGGGAAACCATTCGGGATCCCCATTAAAAAAAGGGAGCCAAGAGTTAGGGGAAGCTCAAAGAAGAAGGTGGGGGAATGGGTTGGACGCGCCTGGTTGACAGGCACATATAAACTCTGTACGTGGCGCTCCCAGGGAAACGGGTGATGATGACCAGGGGCTGGGAGGCTTCGTACGGTGAATCAGACCGCCCGACAGACCACGCCTCTCTCAGAGGATGTGTCGTCGGGAGAGCAGGAGGAGTAGGACATCGTGGGGAATGTAAAGGAGAGGAAAATTAAGGCCGGTTTGTTCCCAGGAAGACGTCAAGCCATTTCACCCATTAGGAACGAGGTGGAGGGCAATCTGGTTTCCCACTTCATTGTACATATCACAAGGCCCTGGGCTCCAAGGAGGATGGTCAAGGGGTCGAGGGCAAGACCGGACGTGCGATCATGATACTTTCAAATCACGAAAACGATCAGGGGCCCTTGACTCAAAGCAGGGAAAAAAGGACAGCGAGGGGACCACTGAAGAGGGAACACTTCCCACCCTCGCCAGAGTACGGAATATCGCCGATCTGCGGAGGAACTTTCAGATCACCTACCGAGTGGAAGCGCGGGAAAACGTGACGAAGGGGGGAAGCACAGGGAGGAAAGAGTTGTTGCGTGTGTGGGTCGACAGAAACAAATCGGAGGGAGGTCCCTCTTATTACAGGCCGTGAAACGCGATGCGGGGGGAAGAACTCACGAAAAGGAAGAAGTTAAGAGGGAGATCAGGGAAGGGGGGGGGTGATGGCTAACGCGCGCACTGCATCAATACTTAATGGTAAATGCCAGTATTGGGGGTCTCTCTGAAGGCTGAAATCTACTGCGTAGGGGTGACCCCGAGTAGGATCATCCGAAAGAAGAGTTATCTTGACGGGGGCCTGGAAGAAAAGAACCCCGAAGGGGAAGCTAGTAACGGCTGCGACCGTGCAGGAACTCGGCAGGAGGACAATATCCGGAGTTCAGACATTTTCGGGCGGACAGCGTCAAAGAGGGGGAACGCGTCGGAGAAAAAGTAGCCGCCATGTTGAATGGAAAAAAAACGCAGATATTTGTCGATGGGGGGAAACCAAAAAGAACTACTTCATTGAGGGAACTAACTTCCTATGACGCGACCTAAAATCAGGAAGGTATGGGACGCGCCTCAAAAAAAAACAAGGTGAATGGGAATAAGGGAGGCTGAAGAATGTATCAGGCCGGTGGTAGCTGGGGGGAAGGGAGGGGGAATTTAGTTACTCTGCACTCTCCCGGGAGGTAAGACATGCCTTTTAAAAAGGGAAAGTGTAAAAAAGTTCAGTGGGGGGAAGAGGACAATGAAAATGCCCCGCTCATCAGAAAAAAAAACATAACTTAGAAAACATAGTGACTTGTGGAGTCTCGCATCCGACATCCAAGATGGAAAAGCCGACGGGGGGCCGTATGGGGGGGGGACGCTAACACAATTGGAGATCCGCAATCTGATCAGGGGAGGGCTTCAAGCAGAGCTTGAGAAAGGTCGGGAAGGGGAATTTCGAGGAGCGAGAGAGGAAGGAGGATAGCCAGCAATCTCACAACGCGCTTGGGACATTTGGGGGGAAAAAAAAATCATTATAGATGATGAAGCGGATAGAAACAGAAAGCGCGCATAGCAGCCCCCAAAAACGAACTTGAGAAAAAGAGGAAACATGCGAGCAATCTAACGGACAATAGCCTGTTGGGGGAACCGTATCAGCAAAGGACGAGCTTGGTCAAAAAGACCCTCCAAGCAAAGCACCCTCACTTCCTAAGAATGATTGGCTAGTACAGATAGAGGAAGGGGAGCACCTTTTAAGCCTCTGGAGACTGTCCGATCAACAACACCGCACCATGCAGGCGTGTCTCCGGGGCTGCGAAGAAGATAGATCTCGGAATATCGGAAGGGGGGGAGGACTAGCAAGGAAAAAAAAAAACTCGCTGCCGGGTTAGAAAGCACATCATGTAAAACGCAGCGAGTCGTAGAAGGTATGGGGGGAGCGAGTTCGAGGGGCCCGAGCACTACTACTGCCAGGTCCTAAATCCGGGAAAACAAACGCGTACACTACGGAAAGAGCTCTAATCAGAGGAAGGGTGAAGGAAGATGTGAGATCGACTCAATCTACCGGGTGAGGATTAAAGTTTTCACGATCCGAAGCACCACCGCATGAAACATTGACCAGAAGAGGTTTCAAGTCGCAAGACCGGGAAAAAGGAGGAGGGGCTGTAGTGCCCAGCGTCACATGGCGAAGCGTTCTGGGGCATATAAAAACCGCACTCAGAAGGGGGAGTGTGGAGATATCTCCTACAGCGTCCATTAAGCCCAAAGGGAAAGGTACCGAAAGCAGCGCGTAAGTGGGTAAATGTGGGGTAAGAATGGAAGAGGACATACCAAAAGGGGGGGACAGGATATGAGGAAAACAGTAAACTGCAGATTTTAACTGGGGGGGGAAAATGAAAAAACTGGATTAGGGGGGAAACGGGGGAAGGAACTTTCGACCTTAAGACCGCGGAGGGACGAAATGAGAGATCTCCGAAAAAAAGGAGGAGGAAATAAACAGCTGACGTCAATCTCCGGGAAGGAGGGAGGACTGTCGAAATTGACTGAGCAAAATCCGCAAAATGCCAAGGAAAATAAGGGATTTCGAATGCTTTCTTTGGGGAAAAGATGCGGGGAACCGAGTCTGTTTGGAAGAAGGAAGGTGTACCAGATGGAAAAAATTACGAAGTGCACGACTTCGTAAGGGAAGCCAAGTACAAGGGTTAAGAGATGAAGTTGTTTCGTCGAGCAATCAGACACTCATCGCACAACCGGAGGAAAGGGGAACTCCTATCACCCATAAGGAGAACATGGATCGAGCTTATGAAAGAGCCCCTAATCGGCCGATAGCGAAAGGGGACCGCCGTCCTATCAACGTTGGGGGGGGAAGGGGGTCGGCCAGGGAAGCGAACACGGATCACGCTGGAGGAGGCGAAACCCATCGGGAACTTCAACGCCATAATTCAAGTAGAAGGGGGAGTGGTACGCCTTCGGCAGTATTTCTTCGGCAGGGAAGTAGGAAACGAATCTATCAAAACCTAGAACCAAAAACCTCCTGGCAGCTCGGTTGGAGCGAAGCGCCAGCACAACAAAAAAACGGGGGGAGGGAGACGACAGATCAAGCCGGCACTAGATCAGAGCTGAAATGAAAAACGGGGGTCTCCCCAAAGAGGAAAAAGGGGGCAGTTCCGTGGATGAAAAAGGGGGGACCGACGAGGCAGTCAGCAAGCCAACGGCGCATTCAGAGTATTTCTCGTGCGTAGGGTGCTTTGCAGGAGTGTCTCGGACCGATAGAGGGGGACAAATGCTGAGCGGTTTCCCAGAAATTGGGCGCGACAGAATGGAAAGTTCCGAAGAAGATCCAATGGGGCGGGAGAAAGACCGAATGCGAGGCTGGCAATTCTAGGGGTAATCACGATGTACAGCTCGATATCAAGAAGGTAGGCAAGATCCAATCGGAAGCGGGGGGGGGGGGGGGGGAGATTCTACACTGGAGCTGATAAAGAAGCCGGCAGCGTCGGGGAACCGCTCGTACTAAACGGGAGAACTCTGCGGCGACAGCAGCAGAAATCGGCGAGGAAGAGAAAGGGATGGAGATTCGCTCCTCATCCATACGACTCCCCCAGGGCTTTCCACAAGGATTACGGAGGGAGGACTATACAATCAAAACGATGGATCGAATCCCCAGGGAATGGGAAGGGAGCGGGGGATACGTTTACTCAACCTGGTGAGCTGGGCAACAAGAACGGAAATAAGTAAAATACAGGGAGTCCTAAAAAAGAGGAAAGAGGGAAGCTCTTCAACAATGCCCAGAGCCAACATTCACAGAAAAGGGAAGGGATACAGTAGCTCATGACCTACAATGGTCCATTTCCAGGAAGGCAAGAGGCGGAGGACAAAAATTCCGGATTGGCACCGGGTAAAAGGCGGTTTGGTGGGGTTTCATGAATTAAAACAGGGCAAAACTTAGAAACTGAGACGATTCTTTGGGGGAGAAAACCACAAACCAAAAAGAATTAGAAATCAGCCCTCGCGTGGTGATGTGATGATCTTAGAAAGACTCGATGAAAACCTTAATGACAATCAAGCATTCGGTGTTTCCAAAAATAATGAAGACTCTGGACTCGATGCCAAAAAGAGATGACCGTTAGGGGGGACGGCTCTTGGACGCAATCGGAAGCAATCACATGAGTGACGAGGGGAAAAGCTTTCCACACTCCTCCCGTCTGAAGAAAAGCGGAGAGCAAACCCATGGCAGGGGGGTCGCATTTAAGGAAGAGGGATGGGGGGAAAGCGGAAGAAAACCAAACAAACACCCAAAGAATTAACTATTAATTCAGAGAAGCGTAGGGGGGGAGTCCCAGAAGAAGCCGGTCAAGGGAATGCAGCAAGAGTCTCATCACAAAAACTGCTGCGGACTCACCCACAGCAGCCACGCCAAAAGACATCCGCCTGGAAAGGGCCGGGAGAAGGAGCCTTCCAAGAAGCAAAGAAGTCGGGAGGGGGGGAAGATCTGCAATCTAACTCCGAGGGGAAGATAGACTAATGTTCGCCGATGAAAGGGGAGGAACCGTGGGGGAGGAGAAAGGGAAGGATACACTCTGGCCGGTAATTCTATTGGGCTTGACGTAACGGGCACTGGACCGCTGGAGGTATCATGCGTCAAAAGAGGCCGCCAAAACAGGACATAGAAAAGGGGACAGGAATGTGAGACTTACAGTTAAGAAAAATGGATCCAGAAGAGGGTCTTAAGCTCAGGGTAAGAATAGCCTTAAAACAATTCCATCCCACAGAAAATGCTATAGGAACCTTTCACAAAATTTCAAAGAGGAGAGGGGAAAAAAAAGACAAGAGGAGACGGCTTGGGAGGGTCGCAGGGGATTGTAAGCGATGGAAAGAATTTTTTCCATCACATTAAATAATCAAAAAGGCAAAGGGATTAAAAAGACAGCTCAAAGGAAGCCGGGTTGAGGAAAACAAAGGCGAGCCACACAATGACCCACCCGGCGGTATGGGGCTAAAACATAAAAGAAAATGTTACCTGTCAGGACGGGAACGCTGACGCATGGAACCTAAGGGGCGAGAGAAAGATGGTCATTGGAGGTAAAAAACATGGCACAGGAAAAATAACGTCGGGGGGAAGGAGGGGCGGAATGCGGCTCAGGCAAGAAGCTATCAGAAGCCGAAGGGCCATCGGGAGAAAAGGGTAGGCCAAAAAGAGCTGAAGAGAAGAGAACTTTATGCGGAAACGGCAAGCGGCTGAGACCTGAATTCAAAGCGCCCCGCGAGCTTTGCTCTAGTTGAGGGGGAATTCCACAAAAAACTAGTAGGTGTGAACGAGGTGGGGAAGGACCAAAGCGTCCCTCCTAGGAACATAATTGCGATTTATTGGGGGAGAAGAGAAAGATCTCTAAAAAAAATAGAGGAAAGAGAGATGAGATGGAGCAGTAAAACAATTACGCAGGCACCAAGGAGGGGGGAAACGGAAAAATATGTTGGGGAGCGGGTCCGGCGTCAACACGAGCGATCATTACGCGGGTGGCAACCAGAAAGAATATCCCAAAGGGAGCGGCAGGAGAAGGGCGATTAACGGGATCCGGCCCCGCAGACCAGGAAGGGGGAGTCCACGTTCATCGCGATGAATCGGAACGACCTCTTTCGCGAATCCATGGGCACTGAGTGGTTAAATCGGCAGTAAGATAGCTTACCTAGAGCGCGCCGACCGAGTAGACAAGGGGGGGAGAGCAGATTGTGTCTCTAAGAGGCTCTGAGCCCAGGGAAAGGTCGGGAACCCTTCTCAGCACAGGACAGGATACAGGGCAAGTCGTGGGTCTCTAGAAAAATAGCCTGGTGGGTACGGGGGCGCGCCGGGTGCCGGCAAGGCTGACTCTTGATTAGTCGATTAGCCACGGGGGGCCTGGAGGGGAAATCATCAATTTGCGGGGGAGGGAAATGAGTAGGAAACGTCGAACCCCAATCCCGTCCAACTCCAACACAAGGAAATCAACTTTCTTCGGGGGCCTAAATTCCTGAGGAAAGCGTGTGAAAAAAATTCGAGAGGGAAATTGTGACTCACAACGAGGAAAAGGGTGCGGAAAGCAGATGCGGAGTCCACGCAAAGCAAAAATTTCACCCATCATGGAAATCGCTGGGGAGAGTTAAATCATTGAACCTGGAGTGCCCCGACCTTCTTGCCAAATACCAAGAGGGAGAGAAGGATACCTTGATCCAAGCCAGCTGAGACAGGGGTCCGGCACTGCAAAAAGGGAGGACATCGTTATCCCCAGAAGAGCTCACAACGTTTAAAATCGAAACCGAAAAGGAAAGATGGCAGGGAGGCTGCAGGAGCGGAGATTTCTTTACATGTCAAGACCAAATGGGGCAGCCGGATGAGGTTGTCGACGTCCGGTGAGACTCCAGGGAACTGAAGGCTGTGGGGGTGTCGAGAAAAAAAAGGAAAAAAAGGATGAGAAACTTTCACCTACAGGATTAACATGAGAGGACTGGAAGCAGTGACGCCACGCCTCCTCAAAGGGGGTCAAAGTGGTGTGTGACGTGGGACTAGGCGGGACAACTTAAGCAGAATGATGGCGAAACAAGGGGGAAGTGAGGTAGGACGCAGCAAGGAGAAGAACTGAAGGGGGAGGGTTAGGGGGGGGGGGGGGGGGGGGGGGGGGGGGGGGGGGGGTTAAACAAAGGGATGCCATCACTGGGAACGGCTGGAGGGCTTAAGCCTGGCGCGAGAGGGACCCTAGATCTCTTAGGAGGACGGAAAAAAAGGTGCCAGGAACATCGTTCATTATGAACAAAGCGCGGATGCTTGACCGATGACATCAGGTGTAGTCAAAGAGGGAACTATCCACCCACGCGCGGCAATATCAGTAGCAAGAGGGGTCCAGGGTGGAAAAAAGAAGCCAAAGATAAGGTTCTAAGTTGGAAAAAACGCCAGGGAATAATTTCAGAAAATCAGATAACTAAGGAAAACGAAATCCGGGTCCGAGCCAGGAGAAAAAAAATGGAGGAATGCGGGAGGCGGAGAGAAGGTATCCGGCGGTGTTGAGCGGGGGCTCTGAAGGGTGGACTGCGCTGCCCATACCTATGGAAAACGAAATTGAGAGAGTCCGGTTGTTGAGAAGAAGACATCAGGGGACGATAAGTCCGCCAATCGGAGAGACGGCATTGGCGACGGACTACACTATCCAGCAAGGTCGTGTTCCCCAAAAGGGACAGACCACCGGGATTGGGAAACTCGCGAGACTGAAGGTGAAAGGAAAAAAAACTCGCAACAGAGTTGGGGATACACGAAGATGACTTATGCGGGGAAAAAACCCTTGAGAAAGAGGAGACTGAGTCGTCGGAACCGCTATCTGAAGGAGAAATTGATCGAAAATGCATCTCAAAACCTTATTAAGGACATTGTCTCTCCTAGCTTGTCGAGGCTGAGGAAATCGATCAGACTCAGAGAGAATTGAAGGAGGGAGAAGGGCCAGAACAAGACAAAACAAGGGGAGATCGAACCATGCCGCTAAAACAGGTCTCGAACTCCCTGTGGGAACGATCAATCAAAGTGGAGATGCGAAGGCAAGAAAACTAAAGGAAAAATCAAAGGAATGGAGTGAGATTTAATCGAAGCCGGCCTTGGGGGGCTCGAATGATACTTCTCAACACGAAGACGTCGGGCGGAGAGGAACTCGATGGGGAGGAATACAGGAGATCTAAAGTGCAGGCTCTATACTTATGAAGGAAAGAACATTCAGGGGGCTGGAAAAAGCTCAGATAACTCAGTCTCTGCAGAGCATGAAGATGGTCGCGGGTGGGATATCGGAGAAGGGGGGGGAAGACGTCTGAAAGGACCATAGGCAGAGATCCCTACTAGAATAAAGAGCATGGGAATTGGAGATTAAATGTATATCGCATCAAAAGCGCGTGTCTCTTAAAAAAAAGCGAAAAAAAGGGATGCACAACTGCAACCTTCGCGAGAAGGGAATAGGGGGAGGAGAATAAGAGACGATCACATGGCAATAGTAGGGGAAATCGGAAAAGAGACCCGGGGGAAAAAAACGCAAAAATATTTAGTAGTGTGCTTCAGAGTTCTACAATTGAAACATGCGAAAGTCCCCAAGGGACCGTGCGGAGAACGTAGTTTGGGGGAGAAGATAGACAGCGGAACAGCAAAATCGGTTGGAAGCATTCAACAAACAGCATCGTTTTTAAAAGAGGGAAAGTCAATTGTAAAGGGGGTTAAAAGGGGTAAGTGAAAGAAGACCGACTTCCTGAGGTAGTCAAGATGGGATCTCTCAACAAAAAAGAGTAGTAACTATAGAAAGAGGGAGACTTACCGGAAGATCGGGACGGCCTTGAGAGACGACCGGGGAGCTACAAACTCACGCAATTGAAAAATTTGGGAAACAACCAATAAGTTAGGGAGAGGGAGGTTCGGTGCAGATACTGTTTCGAAGGGGGGGGAGGTCGAGGAACACCTAGCCAATCGTGCAAACACTTGTCTAGAAGGCACCAAAGATGGAAAACGAGGGTTGACGAGTCGGGGGGGTTTCCGCTGGGTGAAGGGACATCGAGCACCTCATCGAGAACTTAGTTAGCTTTAAGGACATAACTCTTAGTTATCGAAAAGCTGAGACGCCCATAAGCAGGGACAATGCGAAGGAAAACTACGCAGAGGAAAAAAAAAACGGGGGGAAGGAGGGGGTCCCGCGTGGAAAACACGAGACGAGGGCAGCGGTGCAAAACTCTCTGAAACCTGCCTTCCTTCAAGCGGGAAAAAGCTCTCAAGTGAGCGCGAGGGGGGCACCCGATTGTAACATCAAAACGTAGGTGAGCCCGGCCTCGCAGAAAAAACCGGGCGCCGCAAAAATCCTTAAGCATCCGACGGGCGAAAATTTGGTCAAAAAACAACCATCGTTCGTTCAGGGGCAAGAGCGGGAGAAGACGGAATGAGGTAGAGGACAAAATTGGGGGGGAATGAAACTTAGCTAGAAGGAATGCCGTGTTTAGGCAAGCCAAGTAATCACCGATTGTAAAAGGGTCCGACCGGGCGCTGCACGGAGGGCTTCTTCATGAAGGAGTGGCGGTGTAGGAGGGGGACTGTCGGGACAGTCACAGGACACATCTGGCAGGGATCTGGACCACAAGGGACGATTCGTATCAGGTTCCGATCTCAAGGGAATTTTGGGAGCAAATCCCGAGGGCGCGCTGGCTGTAGAGATCATGTCCTCAAAAAGTAGGATTGGGAATAAGAACAGGTTTAAGCCAGGTGGGTGGAGAAAATTCTCTGGTCGGGGAATCAGCCCGAAAGGAGAACTGAAGAGGAAAGAATACGATACAGGCTAAAGATGCTGCGCAGAAAAGATAAAGCTGCGTGAATTAAAATTTGTAAAAGGACGACATCAACCGCTCGGCGGCTTTCAAGGGGATTTCGGCTGAAAAAAAAACCGGCAAGGGAGAAGGAGCAAGGTGGAAAGGATCTACTCATGCGGGGTTTCTTAGTCTACCTAAGGAGATGGAAACGTAATAAACGGCTTAAAAGAAATACTTAAATATTACAAGGCACAGTAATCAGCCCAGAGCCAAAAAGCAAAAACCTAGAGGAAGAAAGAAAGCAATGGAAGGACAATGGTTCGCTTGCAGAAAGCGAGGGACCAGAGGGAAGTTTGCCAAAGGCGGGGGTTCACCCTTTATCAACCTTAAGTTGTGAGGGTAATGAGAAACTTCTTCACTGAACGGAAGACACTTCGGGGGATACCCCGGGAAAATTCTACTGAGGTCCGCGCGGCATGGATGACGCTGAGAACCATAATAAAAAAAACTGAAAGGGTGCCCTCGGGCCCTCCTGCACGAGTTACGCACTCGGTCAGAAGCCCGGAAGCTCCCAGCGGTTCCGTCGAGGAAAGGCCAGAGGAGAACACCAGAAGCTTTCGGCGGAGAGGGGGCAAAGAAACTCGCCGTCAAGGTAGAACCCAAAAAAACGAGGGCCCTATGTTTCTCATTAAGGGAGGGGAAGTTGGACAGAGGGACAACGACCACACCAAAAAAAAAATATTTGCATATCAATTGAAATGCAGGGTGGGTCCGCAGTCAGGATCCACTCTAAAAAAACTGGAACAAGGACTGTACATGAGAGATCATTATCCCCGAGGACTGGCGGATCGAAAAATCAAAAAGAAAGCCGGGAGGTAAAGGGGAACTAGAAGTCCGACGTCCAAATCATCAGGCCGCAGGCGACTAGTCGTGATAGGAAGGATGAGGAAAAATAGAAGCAACCTGCAATCATGCCGATTGAGATCTCAGATGTCGGAATTCCTATTGGGAGAAAAAGGGAGGGAAAGAGAGCGTCTCTACTTGGGCCTTGACTCAGGACCACCGTGCGCGGGGGTAAATCAAGGCGCGCAAAACCTCCATAACAATTACATCGAAGTATGGGAAAGCCAAAGGGGAAGGTGATGGGACATTAATACACAGAGGGCCCAAAGCCGAGGGCAGGAATCAGGGAACTGGAGGGGGATGCAGTGAACCGATCGAAGCTTCCAAAACCTGACCTCTTCTCTCGAATGATTCACCACGAGGGGAATCAGGAAAACACTCACGAGGGAAGACGGCGGGGGCAAAGGGAGGAGGTCTACTTTATTGACGGTGAATAAGATATGGTCCACGCACCGGAACTCTCAAAAAAGTTCAAGGGATAATCTCACGGCATCACAATGGAGCAAGGGATACAAAGCGAGCCAAAAAAGGACCCAACGGCGTCTTGTTTACTAAAAAAACCCGATACCTTTTATACTGGGCGAAGGTGAAAACTGCGAAAAGCGAAAAAGAAGAAGCTGGACGATGGTCGGAGAATAAACATGACCCGCTCAACAGGTATACTCTGTTCATCAACTCGAATAAGCCAAAGACATTATAAAAAAACGAAGGCCCCGAATACCATTAACTCGGTAGACAGAGGTAGGACCGCAAGATCTATGCAAGAAAAGCAAATTCAGGGATCAATCAGGAGGTCAAGACTTTAGAGGGGGAAACGCCGTCAAACTTAATGGGAGGCTCTGACGCGGTTGAGCAGGGGAAGGCATGACCGGTTGGGGAAAGGGGAGGAACGGGAAGGGACCTCCTCTTAAGCGGAAGAAATGGGCTGTCATCGAATTGTTCGTGGGGGGGGAGTCAATAGTTCACAAAAAAAAAGGATGAAAGAGAGGGGAAGAGGCGAATAATCACCAGACAAAGGAAAGAGGAACCCATTTTGGCCGCTGAACAGGTTTCGGCGTTCCCTCCACCTTCCAAAAAGGGGAGGTCCTTCCTCGTGGAGGCAACCGAAAGACCCTAAGAAGACAGAAGACGTCGGCGGGGGGGACGATAAGAACTTACTTCGAAGCAAATTCCCGGCAAAAGACCGTTCACTTTAATGAGCTGGAAGTACTAATACTCGGGGGAGGAAATAAGAAGCCGGGGAGAGGTGGGATCGCATTATTCTTAGCCAGCCTTCGAAAGAGAGGCAATACCGTAGTCTAAAGTGAATCGGGGGGGGAAGATTTTAGGTCTAAGAGGAAGCTCGAGT
>Ga0179591_1283573_pt1 | contig 11979 bp, 16 predicted proteins | sample CZOMad2_1_08_16f_FD_182891 | JGI IMG/M metagenome (GOLD analysis project Ga0179591, IMG submission 182891) | Vadose zone soil fungal communities from Angelo Coast Range Reserve, California, USA - CZOMad2_1_08_16fungal (PacBio error correction) | ecosystem: Environmental > Terrestrial > Soil >...
CGCATCTCGGGACCTGAAACCCAGCATGACAAATGCAAAAAAAATACCCGCGGGATGACAATCGGCCAAACGAAGCACCGGCGGAGCCCACGAAGAACCAGAACCAGGACGCGGTCAGGGAAACGCTCTCAAACCTCTCAATCAGGCAGACGGCAGGGCGAAAAGAAAAAACGGACCTGAAATCGGTTGAAGGGTTGGCATTAAAAAAACCGAGAAAAACCTAGAAAAGCAGCAGAGCCTGAGAAGGGGAACGGTCTGAGCGGAAAGGTTAGGCAACAGTGGGAATTCGTCCCCATAAAGGAGCACTTCGCGGACAAGAACCGTAAAAAAATCCTAAACGGTCAAAAAGGACTGTGTAGATCTAACAAGGAGGACCTGACAACTGAGGGGTGGACTATTCGGGACGTGCAATGGAGAGCGCGTATCAAGGTCATCGGGAAACAACGAAAAGGCGACAAGTAACGAACTTGTCAGTTGGGGGGGGGGGGGAAAAAAAAGAAGTTCACTGGGACTTGGCGGGGGCCGTGCAAACAAAGGGAAAATCTCTTTGGTCCCGACCCAAAAAAGGTCGCGAGGGGGTAGGGTGAGAGTATACCCAATGGAGGAAGGGCAAGTGACGCCGGCCAGACCAAAAAGGGTCCAACCTTCACTGCTTAGACACCAAACACCACTGGACCACGGAAGGAGAGGTGCATTGGAACCGCCGGGATACATCAAAATTTCACCGAATCCAGTGGAAAAGAACGACCAACAGAAAAAAGGCAGTTTCCGCGCAGGGGGGACAGGGGGTTAATCAAAAACCCATCGAGAAAAAAGCAGTGGGTGGGCCCGTCAGAAAGAGGGAAAAGGGGGGACAGACAAGCGCGGAAGACGGCCGCCGACGCAACAATCGTCGAAAATGGCGAAGCGGTTCAACAAGAGGAGGGGGCAAAGGGGGGGGTAGGCGGCCGGAATGGACCCGGGGGGGGAGACGGCAACCTGGCAAAATCCGGGGAAAAAACGGGTGGTTTCCTCAAGAAAACACGCGTGGGGAGGTACGCATTCGATAAAAAAGCGTTTGAAATTGGAAAAAACAAAAAAAAAAGTAGAACAGGGACCGGCCAGCACGCCTGGTGGCTGGCCGTGGGGGTGGGGGGCCGAAGAGTCGCCAACCCTGGGAGGGAAATCTTCAAGGGGGGTCAGGAAATGGCAAAGGGGTTGTTGAGGAAGTGCGTTGACAATCGCCTAAAAAAAAAAAAAACAGTGCAAACAGTAAGGGAGCTGTAAGAAAAGAGGGGGCACGGGGTAAAACTGGAGGTACGAACAAACGCTCTGAGGCCAGGCCCGGCCACAAAAAAGCCTGGAGCGGCAATATCGGGAGATGGATCGCTCGAGCCAAAAGGGGGGGGGGGTGTACAACACTTTGGGGTGGAACAAGGAAAGAGCTGGGGGTTAACCGCAGCTATGGGACTAAAGGGAGGCCGCGACTCGGGGCTTCAAAATAAAAATTCGAAACCGGGATTACGTAGTAGGAGTGAAGGACATGGGTCCAAGCCGGAAACGAATCAGGAACACTCGTGGGAGAAGGAACAAAAATTCTTGGACACGGGGCAAAAAAAAGGTGGAATCTTTTGAGGAGGGTCGTAAAAAAAAATTCCAGTTCTTATAGGGGTCAAACACTGTCAGGCCGCGAAAGGGGGGGGGGGGGAATGGGACCTAAACCAAAACGAGGAGTGGAAAGGTGCGTAACTCCGGAGAGGAAATAAGCCAGCCCTAAACTAGTTTCAAAAGGGGCGGGCAGAAACTAATGGCTTCCCGAGGAAAAAGGGAAATCCATAAGCCCAATAAAAAAATGAATCTGGAAAGGAGAGACCGTAAGGATTTTTGGTGGCCGACTACAACAAAGAATAACGGGCGAGCAGTTCGAAAAAAGAACTAACCACGACCAAAGACCTGGAAGAGTTGGGAACAACTATGGATGAAGAAAGCAGACCGACCCGCAACCGACCTCCAAGAGGGGCCCTCAACCTCCTTTCCGGCACCGGCCAAACCTTAAACTCCCTGGCACCATTCCCCAAACGAAATAAATTTGAGAAAACAAAGTTCTTGTGAAAACCGGCCGGAAGGTTTTCATAACATTGGTCTAGGGTTAAAAACTCCGACCATTTGGGGTTTTCGTTTAACTGTGTTGGCAATGAAAAAAACGTCTTCACTGAACAACAGACAAACACCAGCTAAAAAATCGAAAACCTCAAAAACGCAATGCGAGGGGAAAAAAAAACCCATTCTTCTGGTGGAAAGATCAAGAAACACCGAGTTGTAGAATAAGCCAGAAAGGGGGAACGAAGAATCTTTGCAATCAAGCTATTTACGCTTTGATCTTGGTTTGTGATTTAGTTGACGAGAAAAAAACTTGCAAAGGTAAAACGGTGTCAGGAGATTGACAACCAAGTGACCCATCAGGAGGGGTGGGTCTTTGGAAAAAACGGTGATTCGCTAAAAAAAAAGACAATCACCGGAAAACAGCTGGCCGGGTGGAAGTCAGGCGGTTTTTCAAGGGTCAGGAAAGGGGTTGTCATTATGAAAAAAAACTTGAACCCCGCTGTTGGGGGACGGGAGGGGGGAGGACGACGGGGGGTTACAGGAGAGGGCACAAGTTTTCCGCGGGACCGGGGGAAAAGCCGGTCGGGAGGCAGAAAAGGGTAGTGTACCCCGTGGGGGGATGTCACAAAAAAAAAAAAACACGGGGTGTGTAAGTAAGGAAAAAAAATTGCCATATAAGACCGGGGTCTCGGAAAAAGGAAAAAAAATGTGAACATAGATCGCCAAATAAAGGACAGGTTGACTGCCCGAATGGTGAAAAGAAAATGAAAAGACGGAATCCATTGCGGGCGACCCCCAAGAGTAAGCCAGGAAAAACGAAAAGCGTTAAGACCACCGGGGAAAAATGCAATGCATGACAGGGGGGGGAGAAACCACCAGGCGAACGGGACCTATTTGGGGGAAAGCCCCTAACCTTGGGGGTAATACGGGTGGTAAACCGAGCTCGGCCAACAAGAAGAACTGGGCCGCAGCAGATTTGAAGAAGAACACAGATGTGGAACCGGGGGACTTAGGAAAAGGTCCAGGACCGCTTCAGAAAGCGTAAACACATGAAGGGGTGACCGGGAAAAAATCAGGAGGAAGGACCTTCCGAAAAGGCCCCGCGCGGTTAGCCAGACTGAAAAAAAAAAAAAGGGGGTGACCACACTGGGAAAAGAAGAAAAAAAATGACTCTGAAGAAAATCGAAGGAAGAGGTGCCTAAAAAAGAAGCGGAGCAGCATCGAATGGGGGACCGACGACTACTCCTGATAAAAGATTGGTGAAAACAGCCATCGGGTAAACAAGAGGGAAAAAAACAAAAATAAAACGAAGGAACCAAGAGCGCCCAAGTTCTCAAGACCAAGAACCCGAAATGGCAAAACGTGGCCATAGAAGTGCAAACGCAAACAAAAAAAAACAGCCTTGTTCACTTGAGTTTTGGGGTCGGACCGAATAAGGACCCAGGGGAAAACAAAAGGCCGAAACGGACGAATAAACGGCTTCGAACCAAATCTTCAAACAGGGGGGGCGTACGGCGGGGGAAAAAAGGGAGGACAATTTTACCATGGCTACGAAAGAACCCAAATGCAAAAAGGGAGGGGGGAAATAAGGGCTGCCAGAAGACCATTCTACGAAACAAAAGGAGAAGAGGGCCGGGGCGCATAACACAGCCGGCCGCAGGAATCTTCAACTGACGAGGCAACAAGCGGCGCAACCCTGGGGAGATTTGACGAGCTGCCAGAAAAGATTGTGGGGGAAAAAAAAAAGAAACCCCGCCACGCGTTGGGAAAGGGCTGGGAGGGGGAGGGGGCACAGCCGGAAGGACACGGCCCGTTGGAAAGGGGGGTAAATCAGGTAATATAAAAAAAAACGCAGGGTCACCCTCTCCAGGACTGCAGTGTGGGAAGTAAAAAGAAGCCGCCGCTGAAGGTGTAAGGGGGAAACGGCAGTGAAAGGTGAAATTACCAGTTTTGGAAAAGAATTCCGAACACGGGGGTCGGCGGGTCATACAGAAGGAACCGGCAAAGACCAAAAAGCAAGAAGAGGTCGATGAAAACCAAGAAAAACATGAAAGAGGTTGGGTTAATACAGAAAAGGGAGGGGGAGAAAGGGCCTAAAGATTGGTTCCCGATTGGAGAAACTACAGATGTTCCTAGGAGACGGACGCATCGGGAAGGGGGGGAAAGGCAGGTCCGCCTAACCAAGGACCGTTTTGAAAACACGGTTGACCACGATGAATAGCTCCATTAAAAAAACGGACTAGAAAGGGGAAAGGGCGGAGAAAAAAAAGGGAGCGGAGAAAAAGATCAACCGGGGCCGGACGCTCCTGGTTCCAGCCCGGAAACAACGTTGAAAAAATTTTAAAGGGGCACAGGAATTTCGCATTGGATCGGAGGCCTTTCCAAGGAGGAATAAAAAAGGGTGAATATGCGCGCGAAGGGACCCGCGCTCTGGAGGGGATGGGAGCAACCGGAACGACAGAGAGACATTTCGCTCGGGGAAAAAGGGAACCGAAAAGTGCAACTCCCAGCCGGGAGGGGCGAAAAGGTGGTAAGAAAAGGAGGGGGGCCGAGAGCGGTGTGGGCGCAGAGGTTAAAGTGACTCTACGATAGGAAAACTGGGGGCAGGGCTAGGAACAATAATAGGGTGGCAAAAGCCCAGAAAAATATGGGGGCTAGTACCAATACCATGCACTCCGTGCAGATCCAGGGTAAAAACCCGAGCCTGGGGCAGCGGGGGAGAGACGGGAAACCCCCCGGAAAAAACTGAGTCACCGTGGAACGCGCCTAAAAAAATGAAGTGGTCAAAAGGGAGTACAAGGGCGCAACGAAGCTCACGAGCGCGCCGGAGCCAAAAAATCCCGAATATGGTCCAGATCAAGAAACGTCTACGGGTGGTGGGTAAGGGGGGTGGAACAAAGGTTCAAAATGCTAACGCACCTCGGGTCATGTGAAGGAAAGACCGCAGGGGGGGGACCTGTACGGAAAAAAAGAAAAGACTACTGTGGCGGAAGGTCTATCAAAAAAACCCTACTCATTGACGCCGGGGACAATCGAATGGGGGGGGGACAGCCGAAAGGGTATGTGCAGGGGGGTATGGCCGAAGGGAGGGTGACCCACTTGAAATGTCACAGGAGGGATAGAACGACCTGGCGGAGCCAACGGCGGGGATTTCACAACAACGCCGGCGAGAACATCACTCAGAAACAAGTAGCCGGGGGCGGAGGGGAAAAAGTGGGGTTAAGTTTTGAAAGGAAGGTCAGAACCGGCAAGAAGGACATCTCTCGGGAAAAGAAAGAACTTGTCAGCAGGGATTACGAAGAAAAACTGCAAACAAAATGCCGGGACAACAGAACGGGTCCACACAGAAAAAAGCCAAGCCACGGGCCGGAAAGAAAAAACAGTAAACAAGCAAGAACGCGGTACGGCACTAGTTTCCGTCGGAGGAAAGATGAAACCAAAAAAACTCGAAATTACAAAAGGAACCCGGAACAAGAGCCCAGGTAGAACAATACGATGGGGGAGAAGAAATTTGGCAAGTAGGGGCTGTAGACCTGCATATGGGGCACGATTTTTAAAAAAAAAAGAGTGGGGGGGGCGTTTGGGTCTCCAAGTCACGGGAAACCGGTTAAAAGCAGTTGTGAAGTTGGCCGGTCCCCGGCAGAGAAAAAAAAACCCTGGATGTGAGGCGCTCAATGTGTAAAATGGGGTACAATTGGATTAATCCCCCTGAAGCCTTGGCCACGAAAGTATGGCCTAGATACGGACGTCATGGGGGGTCAACAAAGTCAAAAGATCGCAAAAAGAGGCAGGGGAAAAGGGAGTTCGGTAAAAAGTTAAAAACTCCCCTTCCTGAAACTAGTGGGGAATTTTTCACTCGAGCCCAAGGGTCTGACGGAAAAAAGGGTGGACCGGGGAGTAATCGTGAGGAACCCGCCATAGTCAGGGGCACTTGATCCGAAAAAAAACCGGAGTAAAGGAAGGCTAACCCTGTTTTTGTGGACGGGGGGGCATAGAAAAGGGGCAACTCCGCTAGGTGGGGAATGCCGTGGAAACGCCGGAGAAGAGAGGCCTGATGAGACTCCACACGACACGCAAAAAGGGTTAGAAAAACCTTTGTTCTATGGAGCTAAAAAGCCACCGAACGGCAAAGAACGGGGTGAAAAACAAACTCCGGCCAGAAAAGTAAAAAGTGAAACAAGGAGCATCAGGGGAAAAACGAGAGTTAGCGAAGAGGTACGAGATTCACGGGGAACCCGGGTGGAGGAGGGGTCGAGAGGGGTGGACACTGGCTATATGAAGGAAAAAAATGCTCTAAAGGGGACTGTACAGTAGAGTGGAAAAAGGCAGGGTATACGGCAGAACGACTCACCGCAACGATAAAGCCAATAGATCAGGGGAGGAGCAAAATCCTGGGAATGCCTGAAACGCGCTGAAAAAAATGCAAAGCAAACCCACCGCGAGAAAGTCGGGGAATCGTGCCATGGGTTGCCGCAAAGAAAAAAAGGGGGGGGCGAAACCAAAGGAAGTGGGCAGTAGCAGTGCTGAAAAAATCACAAAAGCCGGAGGAGGGAGGGTTGCACGCAAAAACAGAGACGGGAAGAGAACACACTTAAAACAGAGAGAAAAAAAACACTAGCGATGGGCCGGGGGGGGAAGGAGTGAGCGAGTAAAAAGAAAGAGGACCGAGGGGTGCAGTCGTCAGAAACGTGAAAATGAAGCCATGAAATTTGACGGGGAAGCCGCCAGCATCAACTCGGGTAAGAAATCCACTTGGACGGTGCCAAAGAATCGACGATACGCCTGGGGAAGAGCCTGTGGGTGTAGAAAAGAATCCATGAAGGACCGAAAGTGTGTGTCACCGCGAAAATAGAAACAAAAAAGTCAAACATAAAAAGCTCCACCCAAGGGGGGGGGTTCAACTCGTGGAGGAACAACTCCCTAAAACAACAAACAACAGAAAGAGAGGGCAGAGGGAGTTGAAAGGAAGCGGGATAACGGGGGCCAAGGTTGATGTCGAGTGGCGACAGCCACGGAGGGTACGCAAAAAGGGAGCGGGGAAAAAGGGGAATCACCGGGTTGTCAAAAAAAAACACAAGGCGATCGCAAAGAGGGGCCAAGCACAGGCCCGAATGACCAAGGGGACGGGCCACATCGACTTACACCGGGCAGAAGAAAAAAAACTGCAGGGGAGGGGAGGTACCACGGGGGGAGGGACGAAATGGCTGCCTCGCCTAAGAGTGTAACGGCCACGCTCACTCACCCCTCCTCCAAAGAAAGAAGGGGGGGGCGGGAGCCACTAAAGACTATGGGAAAAAGTGGGCCAAGGGGAATTCGCGCATCGAAAAAAGGGCGGGCAACGAGATAGGCTTCAAGTGAGCAGAACGACAAAAAACAATGAAGTTAAACGAAAAGAACGGGGGGGGGTGGTGAGCAGGCCAATCACTTTTGGGGTGGAGGGGGCCCAAACTTGTGCATTATGAAGACGGGGGGGTGGAAGGGAAGGGGTAGAGCGGGTCCCAAGTGAAAAGAAAGATTTGGATCAAGGCATCGATTACAACTAAACGGGGCTGGAAAAAACATCCGACGGTTTAAACCAAACTAACACGCCATTGCCAAGAAAGCTGGGGGAAAAGGGGGCAAGAGCATAACTGGCGACAGAGAAGGAAGCAACGCCTACCAATGGGGGGACAGGGACCTTTGTGACATCGATCCCAACAGTGAGCAAAGAAAAAAAAGGGTAACCGGAACAACCCCATACTGCTCACGTCAAAAGCTGCTCCAGGGAAAAAGGGGCAGGAAGGTAGCTTGCCGGGGGAGTGAGCTAAAACCTCAAACAACAACGGCACACCCGGGGCGCCGGCCGAATGAGGGGTAAGGCAGGACTTGTCTCGGAAAAAGAAGATGCCATGAATCGGCCAGTTCCTAACACTCAGCGGCGGGAACAGGGCGATGGAAATCAAAAAAGGTGAACTGAAAAACCGGAGACAGGCGCTAGGGGGATTGTTCCCGACCAATCTGCAAGGGGAACTCCATTACTACCTGCAAAAATCAATGCGGGACAAAAAACCGCGAAAAGCACCGTGAAAACAAAAGGGAGGTAGGCAGGGCCCGTGTTGAAACAAAAGGTGTCAGGACGAACAGTCGAAAGACAAGAAGAGGCCGTTCTGTCGTGGGGGATTGACACAAATTCGTAGGATCGAAAACGAAAGGGGAGAACTGGCCAAGGGGAGGCGGGGGGATCGGGGGGACAAAACACGGCAATCCCAAAAAGAGGGAAACGCGTTCTACAACCAAAAACGGAGTGTTTGAAACAACGGGGGGGGACCGTGGGTAAACCTTAAAAAAACACAACCAGAGGAAGACATCGGGCAAAATTGAGAACGAGGACAAAAGCCAACCACTAATGGGCAAAAAAAGAACGCACTCGATGGGCAAGAAAAAAACTACCGACTCACCAATTCTTCAGAATAACTCGGATTGTTTACATGGTGCGAGGGGGGAAGGGGGAAGGGGGATTCGACGGGGGGATGGGGAGAAAATCGGACGAACGACTAAGGGGCAGTAAAAGAGTATGACGGGTAGAAGACATGAACGACACGAAAAAGGTGTCGCGGCCGGGGGAGGGGCCTTTTGGAAACGTCTGGGAAGCAGGTTGGGCCCGGCTCGGTCATGGGGGGAAAAATCTTCACGGTCACGAAAGGGACCGCAAAGGAAAAAAGGTAGTTGGCCGGGGAGGAAACCGCTAAAACGTAACAAGAAACCCGCAAAAACGGCGACTGGACGCTGAAAGGGGGATTTGTTAAAAAAAAAAAACGGGAGACTGAAACATCAGGAGCACGTTTGCGCGAAAACCGACCAGAGAAGGAAGGCCAAATCACGAGACCGCAAAAATGACGGGGAGAAAGAGGAAAAGCTGGCTGAGGGTCAACCAAGGGATACGGGACTAAGGGCAAGAAAACGAGGGTCAAAAAAAAAAAAACCCAGGCCACAACCACAAGGGGGGGGAGGCCGGGGGGGGGGTAGGCGGGGGCAACCTAAACCAGTGAGGTCTTGGGCGAGGCACACACTGTAGTAAAGATCGGAGGACGAAAGGGGACGAGCAGGTAGGAAAATGTGACAAAAAGAATCCTAAAGGGGCGAAAAAAAATGGGGGTGGGGCCGGATGAGGGGGGATTGAGAAATGTAATAGAAAGGGCCCTTGGTCGCTCTGGGAGACATAATCAAAAACCAATAGAGCGTGGGAAAAAAGAAACCGCGGGTTGTCCTGTTAAAACTGTGTTTCCAGCTTCTTCAACTGAGCTTTTTTGCAAGTGGTTGTGCTGCCGTAGCAAGGCGGAAGCTGCAACACTTCGTCAAAAAAAAGCCCAAGAGACTCTGAAACCTCAAAATCATGTGAGCAATAGCCCCACCAATAGCACGCTGCGCAACGAGGGCGGTCCAAAATAAGGGGGGAATCCGAAAAAACCCCTCGGAAACAGATCTCAAATCGGGAGAATTGCAGGGGGAAAACACCCGCCAAAAGAGAAAGGGAATTCACAACGAAACGGGGGGGTAGAAAGGAAAACCAGAATACCAAAAACGGTGCCCCATAGGCTCACCGAAAAAAACACTCCATGACGTCGTTCCACTGGGCCCGGGGAAAAAACTACGGTTGGGTCCCTTGAAAAAAAAAAGAAAAGGAAACCAACATGGGCCAGCTTCCAACTCAGTTTCGAAAAAATTGAAAAAGAACGGCTGAAGTCGGGGGTGGACCCGGGTGGGGGAGAATCAGGTTGCAACACCCTCCCAAACCAGACAGGAACGCCGTCCTTGTGGAAATCAAGGGGGGCACCTCGGGAAAGGTTCCAAGCAAGAGACAAGTCTCGGCACCGCCAGGAGTCAGCGTGGATCCTCTTTAAAAGGTCAACCAAGGTAGGCGACTCCAGGACCAGGGAAAAAGAATAGGTAAAACGCAGGAAAGAAAAATTGAAGAAAAGGGGGCTGGAAAAAACAGCTAAAAAAACGTAGTCAAGGACAGTTCGTGTGCAACAGTGACAAAAAAAAATAGAGAAACCCAAAACGACGGCAAGGTGGGGTGGCAAATAAAAAATCCGTTCGGGACTGGGGGCCTGGAAAAAAAACAGGCTGGGAAGGGGAAAAACGTCGGGGACGTTGGCACAAAACACCATGCGGGGAAGGGACCAGGGAATATTAAAAATGGGGAGTATTGCAAAGTGAAACTCCGGAAAACCCGGGGTTACCCCAGACTGTCGCTAAAAAAAAGGGAACAACTGGGTAAAAAAGGGGGTTGGGGAAAAAATGGTCCGCGGAGGAAGATAGAGAACCAGAGAAGTCAACGAAAAAACTCGCTTTTTAAAGAACAGAAAAAACAGTCAAGAAAAAAGGTCCAACCCGTGGCCGCGGAGCGAAAGATGAGAAACAGAAAAAGTAGAAAAGGGGCACCGACAACCGGAAGGGCACGTATTATGGATCCAGCCAAGTCCTTAAAGAACCGGGCACACGGACCGAACCCAAAAAAAAAATCATCAGCTAGACTTATTGGCAGAAAAGGAAAGGTCCCAATCCGGAGGAACCACGGTGGGGTGGGTCGGATCCAGGTACGTCACCTTCACTGGCAAAGCAAAAGGATCCGAGAAACCTCAGGGGACGAGGAACTTCGGGGGGGTACACCCACGCGATGGTTCATCAAGAATTGGCGGGGAAAAAGGGAGTGGGCTAGTAGAGCTTCCTAACAAACAGAGGAACGGACGTGAAGAAAAAGCTTTGTTATGGGGGGCCCTTGGTTGGTGTTGGGAGACGAAAAAAAACAAAGGCCGAATGGGGGGGCTTAAAGAAAGAATGCGGATTTGCTGGGACTGATGGCGTGGGGGGGGCAAAAAAAAAGTCGCTAGACGATTGTTGGGGGGAAAAAATCACGGAAAAAAATTGGGGGTTGGGGATCAGAGCCGAGGCTGGGGAAGAGCTGCAGGGCGAGGCGGAGAGCACGGTTTCGGCAATAAGCCGATGGGGCAGGCCGTGACAATAGGTGACAAGGGGGACAAGAAAGATCGGAGGGGGGGAAAACACCCCGAGGACATGGAAAAGGTACATGGGGTGGGCCCCTGGAAACCGAGGGTGGAAGAACAAACATGGGACAGTGCCAATGCATCGGTAGGTTTTCCCGCGCCAACCAGACACACTCGGGTGTGGGGGGAGAAAATAAATAATCTGTGAGTAAAAAAAATCGATTGCAGAAAAAAAAGGGTTCAGCAGGAGACAGAGGGAACGTTGTTTAGTGGGGAGAAAAAACTGTGTCGGGAGGCAGCCGACGCGGGTTTTGAAGGGCGACAACACAAAGCGGTTTAATAAGGGCCTTTGTTTTCAGACAGAAGGAATAGGGGGGGGCAAGGCACTGCAGGGAATTTCGGGGGAAACAAAAGAGGGAAAGAATGGAAGTAAAAACCAGACCCATTTACCGCCAACAAAAAAAAAAAATTGACCGAGGGAAGTTTGGGGTCGACTAAAAGAACAACGAGCAAGGGGGGCGACAGAAGGGGGGCTTACGGACAAGGCTGCAAACCGACTCGGCCAAGACCGAGCAGGCCCACTCGGGGGGAAAAAAAAGCCGCCGGGCAAAACCACCAACTCAAGAAACGTCTAAAAAAAGTCAGGAAAAGAGAAATAGTGCCACAGAAACAGCAAAAGCCAAAACGGACAACCGGAAAACATGCGAGGACGAAGAGGGCAGTGTGCCGGGGGGGAAAAATACAGACAAGAAGGGGGGGGAAAGTGGGGCACGGGACCTTAAGAAAAACTGGCCACCATGGGGGACAAGGGCCTTCACAAAGGAAAAAAGACAATAGTGTCAGAAACAACCAAGCAGAAAGTCCACGAGGGACGTATCCCAGATCTCCAGGAAAACAAAAAAGCCAATGG
>Ga0179591_1312652_pt1 | contig 11979 bp, 9 predicted proteins | sample CZOMad2_1_08_16f_FD_182891 | JGI IMG/M metagenome (GOLD analysis project Ga0179591, IMG submission 182891) | Vadose zone soil fungal communities from Angelo Coast Range Reserve, California, USA - CZOMad2_1_08_16fungal (PacBio error correction) | ecosystem: Environmental > Terrestrial > Soil >...
CCACGGCACTTTCAGCAAAACGGGGCAAAAAAACAAAGGCCGATAAAAGACTACAGACAAGAGGACACAGTGCTGAAAGGGCTGGCTCTGAGGACTGCACCTGGAGAAGGAAGCTGTCACATTGTCACGCGAGAAAAAGGCCAGGGGGCGAACCGCATACAAAGGCCCTTTAAACCGCTTTAGAAATCCAGGGAGAAAAGCGGGCTCCTGCTATGGCAGTCCACGAAGTCAAACACTACAAAGGTCCCTGCCACCACGTCATCAGGGGGAGGATAAAGACTACCGGAAGTAACTAATACTCTACGAGAAGAGTCGAGCAACGCCACTAAATCTCAACGCGACCGAGGAAATAAAAAAGGGGAGGGTCTAAAGATATATCTATTCGCGGGGTCTGAACGGGAATGAGGGGGGCAACTCCTAGTGCGCTTGCCGTGAGAGGAGGGATAAGTCACTTAGTACTTAGAAAGACTCTTAAAAGTGGCTGGCTTGTGGGGTTTCAGCGTGAAATCTGACTCTTGCAGCTATGACAGAAAAGAAGGACGTTTCCTCAAAACTTGAGAACCTGAACTGCCGTAGGGCACGACGACTAAGCATCTCGGGAGAACGGGTAAAACACACAGTGTACATCTTCGAACGCCGGGAACCGGGGGGGGTATCCGGTGTCGTCGAATTTCATCTCGCTGTTTGACCGGTGCCGTTGACGAGTTCGCTTGGATGAGAGGTGGACAGGAAAAAAAAAGACTCCTCTAGGAGGGGATCCTTGGAAAAAATTGTCGGAACGACGATGCCGTTTCGAGAGCGGGAAGATCGTCATGACCTTGCAGTTCCGGAAGATTGCAAGAAAGACAAGAAAATGAATGGTGGACCATGGGGACTCTTCCTGAGGAAGTGCCTGGTGAGCTCGTCAGGCAGGAGACGGCCTTCAAAAGGTTTCCCTATTGCAAAAAATACTGCTGGGGGGTCACCAAGATTGCCCGGGAACCTAGGAACGTGGGGCCGTTCGGAGGGAAAAAACCTCAATACAAAGAATCCGCGCGGACACTCTTTCTTCAAACAAACCCGCGAGGGGCGAAGGTTTATTAGTATCCCGTCCAGTCGATACTACCTTGAATTGAAGAGTACCAGAAAAGCGAAACTGGGGGGGCGACTTGTCACTTTATTCCCCACCGGAATTCCCCCGCTGTCCGAGTCGGATCTTTCGCTGACAGCCTTTTTAGCGTCGGGGCCGGGGGAAAAAACGAAAGGAAGAAAACTCTAGCTCTTGATCTACGGGCAGGCGGGAATAATTAAGCTGTGACCTAGGGAGAAAAGAACGTTTTAAACACAAGCGTAGGGGGAAGGTTATACATAATCGTGAAGGAGGAAAGGAATCAAAACACCAAACGGCCGAACACAACGTATCACTATGCCGCGCTGTCGTAGAAAAAAAAAGGCTGACGCCGCGGCGAGAAAAGGAGGCCAAAGGGACGAGCGTGGAGGGAAAAGGGAAATACCTTTCCGCAGTAAATGAAAAACAAATAGACCTTTCCCTCATCTCCTATTACACAGAGTATCAAAAAAAGGGGGGAGGGTAGAAAAGGGGCACGGCAACACTTCCCTAGTCATACCGAACGATTTAAATGTTCGCACAAGCATTACGCGAACGGAAGACGACTAAAAATATCAATGCCGCCGACCCGGTAACCACGGAAAAAAAAAAGTGGGACAACAACAAGAAAGCCGAAAGAAGCCCAAGCGCAGACAATGGGCAAAAAAAGAAAAAAATAAGAAAACAAAAAAAAAAAAAAAAAAACAAAAAAAAAAAAAGCAGACCACCTCCATTACCAGCAAACAAAAAAATAAAACCTCATTACGCCGGGGGGGAAGAATGGGGTAATTTGCCGCATGGACAGGGGTTCTTGGAGGAGACCAACATCCGCAACTCAACCCGGGGGAACCCAGGGTCTTAAAGAAGGGCTAAGGGAAAAAGACGGAGATAATTCCCCTTTCACCTTCTCGTCTTCTACCTGCAGAGGTTATCGCGTAAAGGGGGACCTGGGTCGGGACGGAGAAAAATCGAACAGAATAGGGTGGCAGGAAAGCGGACTAACTGGGGTTCCAGGGCCTTACACCAGATGGGGGGGGGGGCAGTGAAAGCTACATCTAGGCGAGCAAAGTCCCGGCCCAGGGTTGCAGAAAAGAGAAAAGCCCCTCTACGGTCAACGGACTTACATCATCGCTAAGTATAACGCCAAGTCGACCAAGAACGCTTGAGTCGGCTTTCGGGGCGGCGGTATAGGCGGGGCTCGGAGAAGGGGAAAGACGACGGCTAAATGAGGAAAATCAACATCGGGAACGGCTGGTCGCAACGGGGAAGCACGAAGAGGAAGAGAATCACAGGCGGACCGAGCAACAGTCCTTTCGTCAGGGACGCTGATCTTTGGGGAAGGTGGTCGTCGATAAACCGGCCCATGTCGTTCCAGCCAGCCTCACAAGAAAAAGGAGCAAAGTCTGTGCTGCTCTAACGCGAAGTCACATGAGGGGAAGAAGGCAAGTTCCCATTCGCCCCGCGGAAGATACGGGGGCGCGCTAGAAAAAGAGAGGAAAGGCATAAACTACTCCCCGACGCTGGTCCCCGTGAGTGGTCCTGAAAAAGAAGAGGCCTTTTGATATCAGGGACACTGGGGTAAGGGGGGTCGAACCCCCGGTGACAGGGGGAAAGAAAAAATTCAAAGCAAAAAGAAGGGGGTTCAATCCTCCCTATCTGCCGCATGTGTTACCGGCCAGGACCATGGCAGTTCTTAGTGGGAAGGGGAAATAATCAAGGGGTAAGAGATGGAAGGGGGAGTCCATTAAGTTACTTCCATGATGTTAGGCCAGGAAGGGTAGGAGAATTTTTAGGAAAGACCAGAAGAATGGAGGAAGGATAAGGACTGGCATGGTCTTCTCATGAAAAACCTCTGGCCTGTCAGACTCGGAGCTATTGAGAAAGGGAAAAGCGCAGTCGGGACATAGATCGGCGCAGACTACCTCTCAGAATTGAAATCTTCACCGCCACCTAGGGAAAGGTCCGGGAAGGGGGGACGCGCACAACAAAAAGGACATCTATTAATAACTTCACGGAACGGAAGCAAGATCCCCTCATCTCACCGCAAAAGGCCGTTCAACTCAAAAATCCTCTGTTCAAACGGGTCTCGACGATGAACCACGAAGAGATATCAAACAATATTAGTTAGGAAGAGCTATAAGGGGTTTATTGGTCTGGATCGTAAATGTGAACGAGAGGAAAAGCGGGAGGAGGGGGGAAAAGAAGTTTAGAGAGGCCCGGGCTGTCCGGGGTTCTTCAACGCTGATGTCAGCGGAGTTACGGTGGGAGGGGAGGATCTTTTAGGAAACGGCTATGTTTACCTACGTCTTGTGAAGCGGAGCCCGGCAGTGGCTAAGGAAACGAGAAGAGAGGGGAAAAACGACTAAAGCACCACGATCGACAGCATCCAGAAAGTGAGAAGCCGCAATGCGTGGAGAGGAGGAGGAAGGAAGGAGGAACTTACTTCTCAGACCCCGTTCCCGTACCATGTCTGCCTGGCCGTACCTTCTGGCCGTACCAAAAAAGAAATGCCGCAAAACCCTTATCCTCCTTGATACCAGGCCTTCCCTGGTCCTGCCTGGTCCGGCGCAAAGACCCACCGGGGAACTGGGTCTCGCGTGCGGTCAGTCTTCTTGAACGCCTGAGGGGGCAAAGAATCTCTAAAGGGTGAAAAAAAAGGGGGACATCGCCCGTGGGGGCGACCAAAAGTAAACCCCGATTTCCAATTTGTAGGGGCCTTATCGAAAACGGGAGAAAAAGGACCGCAAACGTCGGGGAGAGGTTCCCGGTCATAGTAGGATACGGGGGCAGCTAAGGCTCCAGGGAAAGAGGGAGGTTGACGGGGGATGCAGTAATTTTCCAGACGAAAGTCTGAAAAATTAAGAAGGGAAGGACAGGAACCAGAGTTGAGGGTCAGGGGGGGATCCTTAGAGTGAGGGGGAAAAAGCTCCCGGGTGTTCCGAAGGGAACGAGGGGGATCCTAAGACTCAGCGATCCTACCGGGGGACCTACTTCACAAAGAGCTCTAAAAGAGTCAGGAGATCAGGCTCTTTACTCTTTGTCAGACCCAGCCGAGGCCCCGAATCACCGTGTGGAGAGTCCGGGTTGTTACCCCTATCCTAAGCTTAGAAAGAAAAAACTACAGCTAAAAAAAGATCAGGGTGGATGTTGTTCTTTGCGGGCTCAGACGAGGAAAAGAGGAGGAGGGAAAGCTTTATCGTCCGGGGGAAACCATGCGAAAAGCTATGGTCCCCCAGGGGAAGGGGAAGGCTTTTCTCCGAGATGTCTGAAAGGGCCCTTGAAAACGTGGTGGCGAAAACATATCGTCCACCGACGGCTTGAAAAACCCTGAAAGACTGGCGGTTAACTCCAAAGGGCCAAAGGCAGGATCACTATAAGATCAGCAAATAAAAGGGTCCATTACTTCTCTCCTGAAGGGGCCGCTGGCACGAAAGAAACCTGCCTGAAAGTCTGGGCGGGAGGGGCTGGAGGGAAAGCCTAAAGGGAAATCGCTAAAAGGGGGGGGGGGGGGGGGGGGGGGGGGGGTGACGTAGGGGTGGTGTTTGGTTCTTGGGGGGGCGGGGGGGCTGCCCGGCAAAGCGCCCCCAAGGGGCAGCGGAGTGGAAGGAGTGGTGATGGCGCTGCGGCTGCTGCCATGCTGCGGAGTCGGGGACTTGGAAGGAACTGGGGGAGGCGTGTCCCTTGGGCATTGGGGCCGGGCTCAGGGGAACTGTATGATTCCAGGGGAGAGTGCATGGAAACGGAGCTGGCAGTCGGGCCGGAAGCTAAATCAACTGCGGGTCGTGAAGGTCCGGGAGAGCTGAGGGACGGCAAAAAAAAAAAAAAGTCCTTCCTTCAATGCGTCGGATGCAGCGTGCGGGGGGACTTGAGGGACCGGGCGGGGGAGGGGGGAGCAAGGCCACTTCTGTAATCAGTGTTGAAGGTCCGGGAAAAAAAATCCAAACGGAAGGTCTGCGGAACACGTGTGCAAGAAGAGGCGAAGGGAGGGATCAGCCAAGAAAATTGAAACAATTTTTCGGTGTTTTGGGGGAGAAGTGCGAAGGGTCTCAAAAATCGAAGCCTAATTGAGGAGACACAGATCGGGAAAGGGTTTGAAAACGAGGGGAAATAGTTAGGAAATGACAGCCTGATCAGAATCAAGAGAGTACTAGGGTGACGAGCATTTGTAAGAACGAACACCGGATCCCTGAACGCGAAAGGCTACTAGAGTAGGATTGAGCGAATGAATTCATCGGGGGGGAATAAGTGGCAAAAAGGGGGAGAAGCTCACCGAATCTGCTAGGAGGAAAGGTTCGTGAAAAACAAGTGACAGATGCCATGAAGATGAGGTTTATGACAGGCGGACATCCCCAGAGAGCGCAGGGTGCGAAAAAAGAAGGATCTGCGCGGAGGAAGGTCGGAGGGTTCCCGGTACCGTGGGAAGAAAACGATAAAACAAGTTCCGTAGCGGGGGAAAGCGGATAGCCCCAGAACAAGACGGGGAGGTGGCGAAAAAAAGTCAAAAAAGCTCTGCTGACTCGCAGGCCCCAGGTCCCCGTCGAAAGGAGGGGGGGGGCGTAGGAACACAAGTCAAACCCGTTCTTGTTGGGAGGCTATGCAAACTATATCTTATCTCCAAGATAATTTCTTAAGAAAAAAGATTCCGAAAAAGACAAAGCAGGGGTTAAACCCGAAATTTGTTGTCCAAGAGCACGCTGAACTGCATGGCCTGAGTTCTGAGGCAGGGTGCCGACACTAATAAAAAAAAGGAAAAAAAGGAATTTCTTCACGGGGCACCCGGGTCACCAGCCTTAAACGACATCATCGAGAAGCCTGGCAAAAAAGAAAAGGAGGGGGAATCGGGGGAATAAGTAGACGGGGCGGGCACTTTCGAGCTCACTAAGAGACTGGGATCAAGGAATTGCTTCCCAATCAGGGTTCATTAGAAGGGAATCGAGCTTTGAGTAAAAAAAGATGCGGTCCTGGGCCGTAAATCCGTGAACTTTAAAAGCCTGCAGCTTACCAAAAAGTCACCGGAAAGAGGTCCTTCGACTACTACGTGACAAGGTGGGACGCTAGACTAAAAGCTCAGCTGCCTGTGGGCGCGAATCACTACGACAGAACTCAAGGAATACCGGATCAGAGAAAACAACACAACGGAGGATGAAAAGAGAGAGATAGGTTTCGAGGGGATAGGGGGGCTTTACGACTCCTTCGTAAATGCAGATGAGAGGAAAAGGATCTCTTCGGGGGAGTACAGGGGAACGGAAATGAGTGGTGGCAGGCGCTTGCCCGTGAAGAGGCTGTGACGCCAGGGGACGTGACCTCGGGCAAGAACATCATGGACCGTTTTAAATGTTGAAACGGGAAAAGAGGCGTCCCAACTGGGTGCGCCTTCGTGGGAAAAAAACCCGCAGCTCGGAGCCGAGAACGGGGACAAACTTCGTCAGCTCAGCTCGCAGGACATCCGTAGGGGGGGGGGACGATCGGGTTCTTCTCTTTCATAGCTGCCTGGGTGACCCGGGAGGTTACGAACGTGACACGGGGTCTTCCCGAGTGATGCCGGGTCTTCGACATCCTAAAGCCGAGGGCTCAGGGAAAAAAAGGTCTTAAAATGTCGAAAACTGAAGATCTTAAAAATGACACTGCGAGTCACAAAGACGGAACTTGGGGGAAGCGCAGCACTCTTGCATAGTGGGTTACCCAGGGGGGAGGAGCGAAAACCGGTCTGGACGCTCCGGCGCGAAACAGAGAAGCGGTAACAGGGACAGCCTCCGGGGCCCTAAGGAGGATTTTGATCCTCCATCCGCTGAAGATCGGAACTCTAGGAAAACGGGAAAATGCGAAAAAAGGGATCGACCCAGACCAAAGAAGCCGAATCATGCGTGCGCCCCAACCCTCGCCGTAGGTTTGAGGGGCGCAAGGTCGACCAAAAGGGCGACTCCTGGCCGATGGCCAGCACGGTGGGGGTGTACGACCGAGAAATAGCGCGTATTTGCGGCATGCGAGTTGTGCAAAAGGGGGTCCCCACCGAGGATCCCCGAAAAAAAACTTATTATCTCTTCGTCGCAAGCCTGTGTACGTAGAGGAATCCGGGGTCGCAAAAAGAGAACCGGGAAAAGTCCTCTTGGTCGAGGGGGCTCGCGTGAGCCAGGAAGATGGTGAAGGAACACGAAACGAGCACCCAAGCGTCGATAGTTGGAGAAAATCAGAAGCGGAGAAGAAGTCATCCCCACCAAACGGGTGCCCGACAAAAGGGTCCCGCGGCGAGGGCGTCTGGGGGACTTGAAAAGTCAAAGACCCGTTCATTCCACAGCCTCAAGGGGGGGAGGAGGTCAGTAGCCGGAACGCCCTTTAAAAAATTCGAAAACCTACGCCTCACGGACCTCAGCTCACAGCAGTACCCAGCGCCACGGTAGACAAAAAAAAATCATGTTCGCGCATTGACATTGGCAAAGGGAAGAAACCTTCCCGAAAATCAAAGGGAGAAGTCGAAGGAAACACAGAGGGACGTCCGCCGCAGAAGATGCACTATCCCATCCTATACCCAGTGGAAGAGACGTCCGAAATGACCAAAACCCATCACTCATCCCTCTACAAGGACCCCCTAAGAGGAGAAGTTCAGCAAACAAAATTTCAGAAACTGCCCCGTGGGGACTCATGCTGTTAAGTCATTGGGCCGACGCAGTCCATGGTGCGGGCCTCCACCCAGAACGAAAAAATCAACCGCGTAACAGGTACTCTGAGCCGCAGGCGCTTGGCTCATTCCCGGACTAATCCTTCATTTCCATTCACCTTCCTCGGGAGGGGAGGAAAAGCAACTTCTCGGGTGAGAAGGGAAAACCTAAGAGGGAACCAGTCGCCAGCCACCCTAAGCAGGGTTCAAAAACGGTCAAAGCCGGCGGTGACTACCTAAATTGGTAAAAAAAAGAAACATCTTTTTTTCAAGGGGTCAACACGGTCCCAGAAAAAAGAGCTCGCAAATCAAAAAGTTGCCAGGAAACAACAGCGTAAAGAGACATCAACGGCAAACAATAGCGGCGTGTCGGGAAGAGCTAAAAAAGTAAACAAATCACCTCGATCGTTTTCTTCCAGAGGGTCTGTCGCGAGGGAGCGGGGAAAAAAAATCAGGGCCGACGGCGCGAAGTGAAGATTCACCAATCGTCTGGGGTCTTCTCCTAACACGGGAGAAAAGCGTGACCGCATACTATCACTCAGAAGGTGCTGCCGGGGAAGCTCTCTAGAGGGAATTCTTCAGCCTGAAAAAGGGCTGTCCCGCCAGCATCGATAAACCGAACAGGAAACTCCCAGGGCCGAACGGGTCTCGGACTACTAACGAAGTAGAAATAAAGGGAAAGAAACGCCGGCGCCCCGTAAATAAGGGGGACGCCGGCGCTGAAAAGCCGGAAATAGGGAACCATATCTACTCAACCAGCCTGGGGTCCACTGTGGGCGAACTGCGGGAAGAATGGCCACCGGGACAGGGGGGGACGGGGTCGCAAAAACCGGGGATGACGTGGGTTGGAACCTGTTATAATCGCCCGCATGAGGGGGGAGGAAATCACTGCCAGAGGAGGGAAGGAAAGGTGTACTGCAAAGTTCGGCCAAGGAGTGTACGGCCGGTACTGGCATTTAAGGGGTACGTCCAGGAGGGGGGGGCCAGGTAAGTGACTGAAAATGTAAAGTCCTTACCATGTTCCAAGTGTCGTACAAAGAGAGTACGGGAGAGGACTCCGCAAAGTCAAAAAGGCCTGCTGCTCTCGGATCGTGGTGCTCCTGGTCGAGGCTTCGGGGACAGAGCGCAAAAAAAAAAAAAAAAAAAAAAAAAAAAAAAAACCAAGTCCGGAAAAGAAGGGGGCCGCTCAGCTCCAAACAGGGTCCGGTCAACATCGGAGTCCTTTCCTCACCCAGACGCCGCGAAACGGACAACAGGGAATCAAAAGGAAAGGAAAGAACACGGCCATCGCACAAGATCCCCTTCAATCACCGTCCAAGGCCACCGAGTTCACCGCAACCTTGCGTGAACAGGAGAACATCCCCATAAAAAAAAAAACAGGAGGAGATGAATGTTGATGTGGTCGGAGGGTAGGGTCGCCGTTTACAGGGGTCGTGCCGCCCGGACTGTGAAATGGGGTAAAGGATCTGTTCCGTTACTGTCGAACGCTGATGAGGATGAGGGGAAAGGGGGGTGCGGCGCAAACGGCCAGACTGGGAGTGCGCAGGAACCGCGCTGGACCTGCGGGAGAGGTCTTTCTGCGCGGCAGGGTATCGGGTCCACTACGCCCAATGAACAAGGGAACACAAAACTATCAGCCAGGATAAAGAGGGGGGGGGGAAGGAAACCTGCTGACGCACGGAGGAGCCTGCATGAGAAGCAACCCTACCCCGTCGAAGGGAAGTCCCCTTCGCCGTACCCTTCCTGAAATTCCTGGCCGTACCTTCATCCTTGGGGGGAACTTACCCTCCCGGGAACCCTTTCCGCCCTGCTGTCACCCCACCTTGCAAATAAAGGAGAGGGGTGCGGAAAAAAAAGTGCGGGAATATCGCTCACCTGGGCTCCATCTGTCATGAGAAATGTTAGAAACCCCTTACAAAAATGAACCCATGTGGCGGGCTTATCGGACAAAAGGGCGATCAGAGAAGGCCAAACTAAGTCTGGGGCGTCATAGTCGTGACCGGCATCTAGAAAACGGGCCCCCGTATCTTCAGGTGTGAGGCACGGGGCGGTGCCCTGCTCGGTACGGTTGAACGTCAGGGAGGAAAATGCAAAGCGGATACAGGTCGGTAGGTGCTGGCGGCACAACCTTGGGCAGGCTGAACGAGAAGTAAAAAAACCCAGACCGTGACTGTTTTTCAGAGCAACAGGGGGAGAGAGCGTCAGGACAGTGATCGAAATGAGGAGGGAAGACCGCCGAGGCAGAGTTTATCTGACACCTTGTTTCTCGAACGTCGACGGCCCTATCCTCCGCACAGACCCAAGGAAGGATCAGGGGGAATAACTATAAACTCAGGCACGCTGTGATGTTTACTGGATGGAGCTGTACGAGATCCCCTGATGTAAGAAGGATCTGTCGAGGGGGGAGAAAAAAAAAAACCCTGGGGCAGAAAGGGGACTTTCTCAGGCGAGATGTCGACCTGGTTGGGGAAATGAACCCAACAGAAGTAAGGAACCCCTCGATCGTCACCAAGGGGAGGAACCAGGGGCTTAGGGAACTCACTTGGGGGAAGCCGCAAGGACCCGGTCGCGCAGACGGCAGGTGCAGCACTATGAGGTTAACGGGCCATTAAACGCGCCTCTCCCGCGCCAGGATGACGGGTCCGAAAGAAGCCCGGGGCGGGCGGCGGGGAGCGGCCAGCCCCCTCCAAACCCTTACCCTGACAGCCTGCTAAACAAGGTGCAGGCGTAGGGAGGGTTGAAGGGGGACTGAGGAGCTGCTGCCATGGCCTCGGCTGGGGGGGCTTCTGTGCGCCCGATTCCTTTGGAAAGGTAAACTGTTGCTTGGCTTCTCGACCCCTTGGGGGAGCTCAGGGATATTCGGAAAGGGCATGAAATGCGTGGGCGGAAGCCGGTCTCAAAGACTTGAGGAGGCGGTCGTGCCTGCCTGGCCGTTCCCACTTGGAAAGTCACCCCTGAGTCCTTAATGGCAAGGCTTCACAGAAAAAAAGGAAGTCCGCGGGCCAGGGCGGGGCGGTGGGGACCGGCGTAACTTTCCTTTTCGTCTCCTTCAGAAGACCTCGGGCGGGAAAAGAATGCACAAGTCGGTCAGCCGGCTCCCCTACGTAAAAGGTCGCCGGGGGGTGTTGGATCTGCTCAGGGGACCGCCAAGGAAAAAACAAGCTGCCGGGGAATTGATGTAAGAGGAAAAAGACTACGCTTGTGGTCTGTCAGGAAACCAAGGATTTACGCCTGAGCCAGCAAAAAGGAGCGGGAAAAAGAGCGAGCCACGGTTGCGGGGGGGCTCGGCCGGTGCACAGGGGGGGGGGATAACCAGAGAAAAGCGACATGTCGGATTGAGCGGGGAAGGTCACGGTGGAGACAAGTGGCAAAAGTTTGCAGAACAAACTCCGCTGGCTGGGGCGCACGGGGGGGGGAGTAAACAAAAAAAGGAAAACGGAGTACACATCGGACGGAGGGGGGACAGGGCGGGACTCAACCGCATCGACGCTCTGTGGCGTTTGGGAAAGCAAAGGCGGGGGGGAAGCTCGTATGTGCTCGAGTACTGGGCAAGAAGGAACGGCACGTCCTCGTGTCCGGGCGGTTCGAGAAAGATCACCCCCGTTACGGTTTTTCCCTGTGAGGGGACGGAGGTAAAGGTGGGTGCTCCGAGAGTATCTGGACCGGCCGGAGCGCCAACCACAAACTGCGGATCTTTTTGCAGCACCCAAAGAAGTGACCGAGCAACATAGAATAGTGATCAGCCTAGGAATTTAAGGACTCCTGGCAGGGGGCAACAGGACATCTTAGGGACGAAAAGGGGTTGGGGGAGCAGGTCTGTCAAGGGGGTACCTGTCCTTGACAGATCGTCCCTGGGGAAGCAAAAAGGTTAGAAGGCACCTTTTCAACAAAAGATCTGAAAAAAGAAGACAACATTCATCTAAAGAGGCAGCCAAGGGATTGAAGGCTAGCTGATATCGAGTAACTCGACGAAGGGGGAACGGTGGTCGGGGCACGAAGGTTTCTGGAAGGGAGGGACACGACTGGAGGCAAAGGAAAAGGGATTCTCAAAAGCAGAAATTAGAAACGGAAATATGGCGGGAATCTGGTCCTTCCTTCGGTGCAAGTAAAGTCGAAAACGCTCTTACCTTCACAACGGCAAACCAGAATTAAGCGGAAACAAAATACGAACGAGCAAGGGGGGGCAGCGCATCTGCCTGTTGAAAATCACACGCACACCAGGTCAACCGAAGAAGGT
>Ga0179591_1390213_pt1 | contig 11979 bp, 11 predicted proteins | sample CZOMad2_1_08_16f_FD_182891 | JGI IMG/M metagenome (GOLD analysis project Ga0179591, IMG submission 182891) | Vadose zone soil fungal communities from Angelo Coast Range Reserve, California, USA - CZOMad2_1_08_16fungal (PacBio error correction) | ecosystem: Environmental > Terrestrial > Soil >...
CGTGTGACCATTCTTTGGCGCACCTGGGGAAAAGGCCGGGAGGGAGATCAAGGCGGGGAGAAACTTTCCTGAAAAAAAACTACAACCGGCGAGGCACTAGGTTCAAGGAAGTTACCCCTTACAGTTCGCCTTCGACCAATCAAAAAGGTGTCAGGGGTCCCTAATGCCCCTCGTATGCGCCAGCGAGGGGGATTCTCTTCGAGATGTGTCCTAGTGAACGACGGCCGGCTTGAGCCCAAAAAGTAGACGAGGGGGACGGAGGAGGCAATGAGTTCTTCTGCGATTGGTGGCGCTTGCATGGGGGGGGGGGAAAGAATCCGAACGAAGGGGGGGGTCGTCCTTTTACTGGAATCCGGTTTTCCAAGGGGGTCGTAAGCTGAGAAAAAAGATCGTTTCGTAGGACTTAGGGAACTGGACCGACCAAGCCTGAGATCCTGCGCTTATGAATAGCGGAGCTTTTTACCAATCACTTTGTCGCTAGGGGAAAAAAAGGAAAGTCTTCTACTAACAGGATCCGTTTGGGGAGGAACCACGCTTGGGCCGAGGGAGAGGAGGAGGTCCAAGGAAGCGGTGTGATTCCTGTTCTGCGGGAGAGAAGGACTTCCGTTTCGCCTGAAGGATCTGGTGGACCTACCACCAGAGGACCGCACACAAAGTTCCACCCGCCCAGCGCGGGATGATCCTCAGATTTTCCTGAGAGAGAAGAGACGTACTGGGGGGAGACCACTTACGAAAGGCCTGAAAGACGCCTGACCTAGGGGGGGAAGCACCTACACCAAGAAGAATCAGGTTCTTAGCAGAGGGGGGGCGGCGTTCACCGCCTAACCGGGCAAAGATGGGAGTTAATCTCTCATGATCTGAGGGAGAGATCAGGGGGTGTTTACAAGGGGTTTCATTTTTCTCGGGGGGAGCCCACCGACCACCGAAAAAGGAGTTTGTTCGCGACAATAATGAGAAAGGGGGCCATTTCTCGTTACAAGAAAGGTCCATCCGACCAGCGATAGAAGGAAAGAATAAGTGCAGCTACTACCAAACTTTCATCGGGGGAAAAAGAGAGACGTGTCTCTCTACCTAAAGGGACTGGGTCACCGAAGAGGGGGAGCGCTTATGAGGAGGCTTAAAGGGGAAATCTTCTTCGTCCACCGGCTACTACTCGATGAAAAAAGGAAAATTGACCCTTATTGCAGAAAAGGGTTGTGCGGGTCAGGGGGGGAGATAATTTCCGAGGGAGCCCAGGAGAGGGGGGCCCTGGCCCATAGCAGGGGGTACCCCAACCTTTCACCGGGAATTCCACGGAAGATTCTATCAAGTTCATCATGGCCGAAGAGCAAGTGAATGGATCTCTCCGGCTAAGAAGAGGGGGCGACGTGATCCCGGAGGGGAAGAGCCGTATCGCAGGATGAGTGGGGGGAAAAAAAAAAAAAAAAACAGGGTCCCTGCCCGTACGAAAAAGAACGGAGCTCTTTGTACATGGTGCCAACAAAGCACCAGGTAATTCAAGGCAAGCAGAAAAGCCATGCCCGGTTTGAGAAGAGGGAGAAATCTTCCGCCGCCGGAGAAAAAGAGGCCGCATACTTCGGGGGCCGTAAAGGGGCGTTCACGAAAAAAAAAGAGGGGAGTATTCCTTCGGGAGGATATGTTGCTTCACACCACAAAACAGGGGTCCACCTCCGGGGAAAGGGGGCCTGTTTTTTGCAGGGAGGGGGTGGCAAGCGGTCCCACGACAAAACAAACACTTTGTCCGTCAAATCTTCGTAAAAAGGGAGTCACATGAGGAAAAAATTTGTCTTCCCAGGGCGCCTCGTCGCCGGTCCTTTCCTCTTCAAACGGAAACCGTGCGGTCGGAAAAAGACCCCCTCTGTTCGCGTACCGGTGCGATCATCCCTACGCTAGAGAAAGAGGTTGCCACACTTCTCAAAGAAAGGGGGAAACATTCGCAACGGAAACCGAAGATCAAAGTCCTCAGACCGTGGACGAAAGGAGTCGCCTCCGCAGAGAAGGAGAAGGACTGGAAACTCATAATCGGTTCTTTTCGAAAACATCCTCCGACAAAAGGGTCGAGACGGAAGGGAAGGAGGGACCCCGGTCCTCGGAAACGAAGGACGCGATTGCATGACGAGGAAGAGTGTCCTTCCCGTGTCTTCATTTTCTGGAAGGGGTGGAAACCAGCGCGCAGCCAAGGGGGGGAAAGCGGATCGTGATTCGTCCAAATCTGTGGACCCCATACGCCGAGCAAAAAAAAAAGCGTACCGAAGCATGCTGAACCGACTCTTCGAAGAGGTCGGAAGGAGACACGTTTTGTTCCTTGGGGAAAGAGCCTCGCATTATTCGGAAAGGTGAAGTTTCTTCGTCCAAGAAAAAGAGCCTTGGGCAAGGGAAAAACGCCCTACCTTTCACGACGGGACGACCACCCTAACTATCAATAGGACTCCTTGTTCGGAAAAATCACTTCTCCAGTAAAAAAGATAATCTCAAAACAACAAAAAAAGGTGGGCTGAAGGACCCCTACGCTCTCTTTAGTTGGGGAGGATCCTGGAGGTCGAACCAATTCGGCATGAAAGGAGGGAGGGCTCGTTTGTCGGAGGCGGGAAAATGTCGGGCTTGGAGAAAAGGGAAACCGCGTCGGGGAGGGTCTATCTTCTTGACGAGAAAGAGGCAACGGAATGCGGCGATCTTACCACTTACAAGTGGGAGAAGAAGCATGATCACGAGGAGAAAAGAGGGGAGGGCAGCATTCTTCTTAAAGATGTCGGAACCTTGAAAAAAAGGGATGGCTAATCACTATCCGCCGGGGTAACAGGGGGGGAGGCGCAGCTTTTCCAGAACGGAATGACCTGTAAGGGGGGGTTCTAAAGAAGAGATCGCTGCCTTGATTGTCCGCGAGGGGTCTCGACGGAAGGAGAGACCCTGTCGGGAAGGGGTAGGCGACCCGACCACGGAAATGTGGACTACAGTCCTGGAAGGGGGGGCGGATTCTCACTAAACTGGATGAGGAAGGGCAGAGGATTTTCCGAATTGAGGTGGGAGGAGGCCGACTTTTCCAAGGGAGATGTTGGCTTAACTTTGTTTAAACATCACGGGAGGATGACACAGCGGTATGCCTCGAAAAGGGGGACTCGCAGAGGAGGACTGGGAAACCGCATTATCTACTGGGAAGAAAAGGAAGAGAGTCGGACGAGGGGAGAAGGAGAAGAAATGGAGCTCATTAAGCAAAAAGGGAATTTTGAAGGAAAAAACAAAACCAAACCAAAAAAAAACAAAAAAAAATTCCAAACAACAAAGAAGAAGAAAAAAAAAAGAGAAGACAAAAAACTCCCAAAAAAAAAAAAAAAGAAAAAAACAAAAAAAAAACCACCGCCACCACCCCTTTCTTCTACTGAAAAAACACCATTACTAATAAAGGAAGCCTGTGAGGAGGACTCTTTTTTTTTTTACGAAACGGGTTCACCGCCCTCCGTAACATACTCACGCACCGCGGCGTTAAGAAGGAAATACTGACCTGAGTAGAAGGAAAAAAGGGGAGGTAGCCTTCGGGCGGGGGGAAGCTTCGTCTTTTTCGCTACCCGGGGTTCCGCAGGGGGAAAGGGGAAATACCTTTTCGGGAAAGGGGCCCCATGTACCAAAGGAAGGGCTACTGCAGGAATATTCTTAACTTTCAGCGACCAGGAAAAAAAGAAAAAAAAAAAAAAAAAAGAAAAGAAAATAAAAAAAGAAAAAAAAAGAAAAAAAAAAAAAGAAAAAAAAAAAAAAGAAAAAAAAGAAAATAAAAAAAAAAAGAAGAAAGACACGAAGAGAAAAAAAAAAAAAAAAAAAAAAAAAAAACGAACAAAAAAGAAAAGAGAAAAAAGAAAAAAAAAAAAAGAAAAAAAAAGAAAAAAAAAAAAAAAAAAAAAAAAAAAAAAAAAAAAAAAAAAAAAGGGACAAAAAAAGGGGGTCGTTTACGTGTCTCAAAACTCATCCTGCGACTTCCGTCCTCGATAAGAGAAAGAACGGCGCCCGCATTTTGCCAGAAGTAGGAGATCCATTCCACGTAGGGGACAGTCCATGGCATTTGTACTATACGGAGGGCAGGAAGGTCACGTTTAACATGGGGGGACTCTAGAAGGCCAAGTGTCTCTCCTGTGGGAAGCTCAAAAATCCGACCTCCATCTTCCGCCCACAAAGTAGCGAGGAAATGGCCCTAAGGGTCAAAAAAAAGGGGTAATAGCATCTTTCCGTGGAGGAGAGAGAAGGAGAAGGTGCGTACTCATACTAAAGGTCCGCGCCTCTTTCTGTTAACCCGTTGATCGCTTCCGCGAAAAAGGGCGGAAAGTTTCAAGATTGAAAGGGGGGGAAGGGAAGCCGATCATATCGTGGGGATAAGGAAGGGGGCGGAGGGACATAATCTGGGAATATAATCGGTGACTATCTCCTATCCTTTTCGAGGGAAGCTACTGCCGTTTGGAGGGATCACAATTACTTCCTGGGGAAAGGAAAAAGATGGCATCGGCATAACACCGGCGGCGCTTCTCTGGGCCCCCTCTCCTGGGGGAAAAGAAAAAACTTTTCCCGTTGAGGAAGAAAAGAAAGAAGGTCTCAGAAGATAGGGAAAAAATTCGGTTAACGGGAGCTGGGTGTCCGTCGGTTCCAACCGTCAGCGGAGGGGGGGCCTTCAATGCTGAAAGGGGGGGGGGGGGGGGAAATTTGTAATAAAGGACAAAAAAAGGGAGGGAAGAGTCGCGAAGATACCGGTTACGCCTTTGATTCCTGATTATCAGGTGCCGAAAGAGAGAGGGTTTTTGAAAGGAGGGGGTTCTGGAAGAGGAAAGGGGAGGGATCAAAGGAGAATAGAAGATGAGCGGCCATTCCTGGACCCTCTACTCCGAAAAAAAAAAGCCGTCCTTCGGACCCGCCGATAAGGGAAAAAACGCGTCGTTTTTTATCATTAAAAAGGAAGAAGGGGAGGAGAGACTGCCGAAGGGGAACCAGATGTCATTTTATTCGCCGTCTCATTCAAAGCGGATCCGCGACGGAGAAAAAGATAATCATTCTGGGGGAGAAAGAGGGGGACCATTTAAAAGAGAAAAATTCTCCAGAAAAAGGTCAAGATTATCTCATTCTCGGCACTCCCCACGTTAAAGAGATTTGAAAAAGAAATAAACCCCCCAAGAAGGGGGGGCCTTCCTCTAATAAAGGAAAAGGAGAAGAACCCCTTTCGTCAACTAGGGAGAGGTACATCAGCCGGAACCTAAAACCAACCACCAACTCGTCTGAGGTTGGTTGCTAACCTGAATTCATTTGGTAGTAAAGAAAACCATAAACCAAGCCTTGCTCAAAAAAGGAGGTCTTTCTATAAAAAAGAGAAACTATTCTTGGAAAAAACTCAGGCCTATAATTACAAACGAAAACGGTCTTGGGTAGGAAAAAAAGAGAACTGAGAAGGGGAGGGGTACTGGGAAGGGGAAGGAACAGCACCCTCCATGTCCCTCAGGCTAGCCGGTTTGGAAGAAAAGTCTTTCAGGAAAGGGAGGAGGTCCTTTATCGTAACGAGGGGGGGAAGTTGCACCAATGGGAAAAAATCCGACTTCTATAGAAGATAGATGGTTCGCAAAGAGATTAAAATAAAACATCACTTAAAAAATGGATGCTCTACCTCTTCCTTATCCCCTTAACGGAGGGGGAAAGATAGAATCTTTCTCTAAGGAGGAGCCATCAGGCTGATAAGGAGAAAAATGATGAAAGGGAAGTTGATTTATTGAGTCATACACCATTAACCTCTTGGGGAGGGGGAAAGAAGGAAAATACTTTTCCGTAGAAAAAATAAAAGAAAGAGAGGTGCCCATTTCAAGAGCTGAAAAAGAAAAGGGGAGCTACAACACCCTTATCTCTAGAAAAACAATGATTCTGATTAAAATCTATCTATCCGTTTTTTGTCTGAGAGAAAAAAGAGGTTTTCCGAGGGGAAAATTTCTAGTCAGGGGGGTGGTATAGGGCGTCACGGGACAACGTGGGCTGTCCTACCAGGAAAGGGTTTCTTCCCGAGGAAGAAAGGGAAAAGATAAAGTAAGATTTTATTGCCTCCCTTATCCAGTCCCGGGTTCCGCCTGGCGAAAAGATTCTAATTAAAGAAAAAAAAGGCCCCCGTTACGATCAGCGCTTTCTCCTGCCTCCATTTTGGGAGGGGGGATGATTACTCTGTGGAAAAGAGAGGAGGGTTTAAGTATAAAGAAGATAACCTGGGCAATGAGGAGAAAACAAAACTCTTTACTATCAATGCCCTAAAAAAAGGGAAGGACCTCTCTGCGGGAAAAAAAAACGGATCTCCTGAGAAAAAAAACGGGGTGAGGGGTAGGGACGGTAAAAAGTACAAGGTATGATCGCCTTCTTCATGCCCATTACCAAGAGAATTCTTTTTTCATAAAAGGAAAAAAGAGGTCTCGCGGGGGGAGACTCGAAAAGACGTCTTTTTACATAAATCTCCATACTAGGGGGGGGGAGACCTTATAGTAGGATTTTGTAGGAAAGACCCCCTTCCTACGGAAGAAAAACAAGCTGTCAGTACTAACGCGGGGGGGTTTTGCCATTATTCCTGAGGGAATAATTTCTGCAAAGAAAGGAGAGAAAAATTTTTTTAAGAGGGAAGGAGGTTAATCCTACTTCCTTTTGTTTCTCTGGTACGAACCTCTAATAAGGTCCAGGGGGAGCCGATCCTGGGAGAGAGCTACTCTGTTTTTCTGAGTACTGAAGGGAACTTTACGACCGGAGAGAGGTGCCATCATGAAAGAGGAAGAATGACGTATCATGTCGCGGAAGAGGGGTCTTTGGAAACTTCTCCGGTAAGAAAGAGGGGGTCTCTATTGTCACCTAGAGAATTAGCGTAACAGGCATAAGGGGGGAAAGGAAAACCGACTGGTACACGTTGTCGCTCTTTTTCTTCATTTCGGGAGGGGGGGGGGGGAGTCTCTTGGAAGAAGGGAGGGACTTTAGAAAAAAAAGGAGGGAAAGGACGAAACACCACCTGGGGAAGAGGGAACAACCACTTCAGACTTCACCCACATCGCGTTGGGGGGGGAGGAACCATAAAGAGGGAAAGTAAAGGAGATTCCGTGTGAAATAGAAGACGAATATCGTTTGTAAAGAGGAACACTTCCAACTCATCCTTACGGAAAGAGAGGGGACCTATTTGGAAAAAAAGGAGTAAACAGTTCCCAAACCCGCATTTTCTTCAGATTCTTCGAACCTCTCTGGAGGAGGGGGGGAAGGTCAAATGGGGAGGGTCGAGCTATAGGAGGGAGGTCTGATCTCCTTTTGGGGCGAATTACTTCACCGGTTTGTAAGGGAATTACTTCCTGATGAAGAGAGAAAAGGCTCAAGTCGAGGGGAGTTGGGCGCGACAATATTCAGGAAAGAAATATCAAAGGGGATTCCCATGTTTCGTAAAATATATTTAAGAACATCCTATCGGAATAGGATATGAAAGTAGTTCCATCTCTAAAGAGGGTCTAGGGCAACTTCGAACTGTTCGACGGAGGAAAGACCTGTGAAAAAGAGAGTGATGAAAGAGGATTCTGATAACGACTGGGAGTCTAAGTCTTAGCCTCGACGACTCAAAGAGGGGGGGGGACCCAGGAGGGGAGAGAGGAAGGGGTTTTGAAAAGATGGTCTTCTTGGGCCTGAGGAGAAAGCGGGGCTACCTTGTGGGCCTTCCATCTCCGTCTTTCAGAAAAGGTTCACCGTGACACGCAAAGTTACCCCTAGGGATCGTAAATTCATCAGGCCGCGGAAACATCTGGATCGCCTAAACTGAGAAGAAGAGCACCATGAGGGGACGGGATCCTATCTGTATAGGCATTCCCTGATCTCATTATTAAGTGGGGGTCGCCACGTGGGTCTCTTGACGTAAAGGAGTACTCAAGGCTAACTCTTTTTACAGGGGGGAAAAACATTCCGGAAAAGAAGGTTCAATGACTACTCATGGACCATTCTGTCCTGAGGGGGGGGGAAAAAAAAATCTGTAAAAAAAATATCGTCCGGGGCCTTGCCTACCTCTGGTTCCTGAATCGGCGGTCCGTCGGTGAATCTTTAACTCCGCGAGGCGAGTATTATTGAGGAGAAAGAAGGTCTGGGTGAAAAGGTTTTCCGAAAACAAGAGGAGTACACGCAGAAATGTGCCTTTGGGTTTGCATTGAGTTTCAGGGGAAACTTCGAAGAAAAAAAGAAAACCGTCATCCCTTGATTAAGGGAAGTAAAGTTATCTCCATGTGGTCGCGCATACTGCGCCGCAGAAGAGGGGAATCCGCAGGGAAAAAAAAGGGAGGGCTTGGCAGTAATAAGAGGAAGAGGGAAACCACATATTGGAGACCCTAGCATCATCTCGTACGTGCAGGGAAAAAACTTTTCGCAAAAAAGAGGAAGGGGGAGATCTCTCTTAAAAACGGAAAGTAAGCCTACTTGGGACGAGACAAATTCGTTGCTCCTCCCTCATCTGGAGAGGGGGAATCATCCGTTAGGGTAAGGGGAAGAAAATCTCCTCGAAGAAAGGGGAAGGATGAAACGCTACCACATTCTCTTTACACTCCACTTTTCAGAGGGGGACATTACTATTAAGAAAAGGGAAAAGAAAGGAATCCTTGTCAGGGGAGGGTCCGTGAGGACGCATCTCGCCTCCCCCTGTGGGTAGGGGATTTTCCCTCGGGAGGGAAGGAGTCTCACGAGCTTACAGAGAGGGGGAAATGGCCTTCCTAACTCTTCTAATATTTTCAGAGAGAGGAGGGGGGAAGCATACCCTTGTAAGGGAGATATCCTAGAAGGATGGGAGTGGCCTCAGGTTAGCAGATTCCAGACTCTCGCCGAGGGAGTTAGGGGAAACAGGGAGAGAAAATCCCTTACCTTTAAACCATCCTAACCACCTAGCCTAGGGACTCTTTTTCGACTAAATAAGGGGATAGGAAAAACGAAGCTTTAGAAAAAAACAAACACCCTTCTTCAATTCTTAAAATATATAGAAAGGGGGGCTTCCTTTCTAGTGATTCGAAACAAAAGTCGTCCTGCGGATCCGGCGCGTTTTTTGTAGAGTAGTTAGTCCGTGCCTTTTATAGATAAGGAGGGAACCCTGCGTCTGAAGGGAGAGAGTCTTTCCCGAAGAGGAAACGAATCAGGAGGAGGCGATCTTTACCACTGACAAAAGAGAACATTACTAACTCAGTAGAGGGGGAAGGGAGAAAAATTCCTCACTGGTAAAGCGAGGGCGGAACCCTTGGACACCTGGAAGGAAGAAGAACTATAGACGGTTACCTTTTCTTCGCGCTGGGAAATCACCTTTACCGGGACTGAAGGGTGAGGACTCTTCTCTTAATAGAAAAATGAAGGGTCAAGACACCTGGGCGCTCAGTCCTACTTCTCGACCCTGTCTGAAAGGGGGGCTACCCTAGACGAAAGCAACAAACACGGGAAAAGGGAGAAAAAATCCGCTCCCGGGGGGTCCTTCCGTCGATGCGTTATGCGAAAAGAGAAGAAAGGAAAGGGATATTACTTTGGGGGCCGGAGGAGGTATATACTACTTTTTTCTCACGCGACCGCTGTGGGGGGGAAAAAAAGAAAAAGACGTTTCGATATGCTGATAGGGGGGGAATTGGGGACTCTCAACGAAGGAGGGAGGGGACAGACTCACTTTTATCTAATTGAAAAGGCCCCGGAGGGGGCGGGTGTAAAAAGAGGCTCCTAAAAAAAAGGGGAGACTCATTAATTAAAAAGAGAAGAGGAGGACCAGGTTCTTCGAAGTTGTGTAATCTTCCACCATTAACTATAAAGAGAAAATTTTCTTCCGGGATAGAGGGGGGGGTGTTACTCCCAGCTAATAAAAAAAAAAAAAATACTCTCCTCTAGAGTTACTTCTTCACCGTGAAACTGATAATCCTCTGTAGACCGTCAGGCTCTAGAACTTCCAGATTTTTCGATAACAGAGGGAGCTTATTTCAGGGAAAATGGGATGGGCAGGTTTTTTCACCCATAAGGGTCGCCTGCGGAGATAGGGCAGCGGAACATCTTGGGGAGGGTTACGCAACCGACATCCTGGAAAGGCTCGGGCCTAGAGAAGGAGCTGCTAAAGGAGACCCTCATGGGGAGCAGAGCATTTCGTCTATCCTTCAGGGGAGGGGCTGCTCATTATCAGTTAAGAAAAGGGGGGGGCCAAGGGGACCTTTTCACGTGGAAAGTGTGGGGGGGAGGCAGATTTCCAGGCCAGGGAGACAGGGGACTCTTCCCCACTCCGAAAGAAAAACACTCCTGAGGGAGTGCCCGGTCATCTAAAGGTAATAGGGAGGAGAAGGGGGGCGCATACGATGGATAAGAGAAGAACTGAATTCTTTCCTCAAAGACTCGTTCGGGAAAAGGTAATAGGGGGTTGGTGGGGGGTCTTCCTTCTCTCTCCGTCTACAGGGGGGGAGGTGAAAATAAAAAAGATTTACGTTGTGGGGGGGGAGGGAAAACTATGCAGATAAGTGGGAAATAAGGGATTGGGGGGAGGAGGGACAGATCTTTTCCTCTACCTTTTCAATCTGGGGGGGAAGGAATCGTGTCGAGAGGAAAGGAAACAGAAAAAAAGGAGGGATTGCTTGGCGAAGCGTGTCCTTTAAGACGCTAACATGAACCGGGAAGAATTCCTCCCACAAGATCTATCATAGGAAAGAGAGGATGAGAGCCTTACCTACAGAACCTTTTACCTTTTAGGCGTGCAGGAAAGAAGGGGGTTCCTCCTAATAGAGGAAAAGAACCTTAGGGGGGAAAGGGGTGGGTTTCGGGGGGACCACTAGTCATCTTCCCTTTCTGGGAGGAGGGAATTTTTTCGTCCTGAGGACCACTCTTCTGGAAGAGGGAGGAAGACGGAAAATTATCCTTTATAAGGGGGGAGGACTTTTCCTACAGACCCAACGCGCATTTGGGGGGAAAGTGAGGAAAGTTTTTGTTCGTAAAGAGAAAGGGGGGGAGGGTCTCACAGGGGAGATAAAAGACGGAGACCTTCCAGAAGGTGCCAATACTCAGACATTCATCCACCCTCCGAAATGGAAGAGATACCCTATGCCAAAGATGAGGGGAAAAACTTATTCCTGGAGGAGAGAAGGGAGGTGAACCCTAGAGAAAAAAGGTGAAATTACGTCCTCATTTCAAAGCTGAAAGAAAGGGGGGAATATCCGTATAGGAGGAGGGAAAGCTACTGGGAGGGGAAATTCTGAGGAAATCCTCCGAAAACGATGGGTAGCTCAGCCGGAAAAAAAAAGAAAAAGGGGCCAAGGAATCGGGGACAGACAATACTCCCCCCAACAAAAAAAAGGGGATGAATTAGAAAGGACCTTCACTCTAAAACAACCGTTAAAAAGATAAGAATTTACATCCCTAGAATAAGGGAAAAAAAAACAACCTCGCTAGTACTGGGATTTTGTTTGCTCCTCAGGGTCCGTTCCAATAGGAAAAAGAAGAAAAGATACTTAACTACAATAGAGGGAGACGACTTTTCACCCATAGACAGTAATGTTTCAAAAAACCCGCTACCTAGAACTATCTCTTGAGGGGGTCAAGTTAAAGGCGGGGGAGAAAAGGAGATCGTACGGGGAAACCAAACCCTTCACCCTCCTTTCTCATTCGACCGTTGTCAAATCATCTCGTTCCAGTAAGTGGAAGGGGAATGGGAGAGGAACTATGGGTGAAGTAAAGGTTTAGCCGAGAGTAATTGACAACTCGCTGTCACGAAAGGAGGGAAAGCATCCAAAGGGGACACCCATGGAGGGGGGCGAACTCGTAAAAAAACGACAGTCTTTCTGTTGGTAAAAAAGAGGGGAGCTTTCTTCGGCGAAAAAGAAAAGGGGTAGGCGTACATCCAAGGAAGGAAGGGTGAATGTCGGCCTCGGGCAGAAAAAAGTAAAATGTCTTCCCGAGCACCCTTAATCGTGGGCCATATACAAAAGAAAAGGGGGACCTTTCAGCCAGGAAAAGGAGAAAAACCGT
>Ga0179591_1191789_pt1 | contig 11977 bp, 16 predicted proteins | sample CZOMad2_1_08_16f_FD_182891 | JGI IMG/M metagenome (GOLD analysis project Ga0179591, IMG submission 182891) | Vadose zone soil fungal communities from Angelo Coast Range Reserve, California, USA - CZOMad2_1_08_16fungal (PacBio error correction) | ecosystem: Environmental > Terrestrial > Soil >...
TCTCCCAACAAGGTCAAACGTCATCACCAAACAGAAAACCACGGAGCAAATGTAAAAGCTGACGTTTAGTGCGACCGGCCTTATGGCTTTCGCGTGCGGGCACGGTGCACTCAGGTTTGACTCAGGAAAGGCTGTGCCTGCGCAAACTAACACCAGAAACAAGGTGAGCCAGGTCTCGCGCCATTCAACAGAAATCAAGTAGTAGAGAAGATCGAGGACCCAGCATCTACGCGGCCACAAGAAAGGGGAAGGCGTCTCCTGCTGGGTAGAGAGATCGATGGCGCTGCGCGTGGAAGGGGGGGAGGACGCATCATTAGTATGGGTGCGCGGAATTATTACGTTCTGTGAACGGGAAGAGAAGTTTAAAAATTCAGGATGGGCAGCAACGTCTCAGGTGGATTAATTTATTAACTGCGGAAGACAAAACTAGGGGAAAAAATGAAAGAACGTGATTGTTTTCGCCACGAAGGTTAAATTTGGAAAGGAAAGCCCGAGCTCGGGTCTCGCCGGTAGAGCCGTGGGAATGGTAGGATAGCACAAATTTGGCAAAGCAAAGAGAGGGTTGGAAAATACAGTGCTTCTCGAACGTAACAAGGAGGAAAAAATTTAGGTGGCAAGGCAGCAGAAATCAGGGACTCTCGTGGTAAAAAAAGGGCCAGCTCAATGCATGGAACGGGAACTGCGGCTGAACCAAAATGACCTGGAAAGAGACGGGGCAACAATGCAAACGCCGCAATTGCTCGCGTCTCAGATCTGGAGAGTACATCCTGTCCAAGCGGCCCTCGTTAGTCTTTGGAAGCTTCAGTAAGAATACTAAAATGCGAGGAGCATCTACTGTTTCGGGCATCGGACCAGCCTACTAGCAAGGGGAAGTTTATCCAAATCATCTACTCAAAAAAAGGGGGACGCGTGGCAGATCTGGTCATAACGACAGGAAGTCTGGTTTCATTGCTCTTAAAGGGGAGGGTTAACGCTATGTTCACAAATGGATTCTCTATGAAAGAAGCGAGGGTCCGCGCCGAAGGATTCTTTCTGCCGAGTCTGATTGGAATGGGACGGACAGCGCAGAAAAGAAGACCAAAAACCATTCCATCGGCGGAGCCGAAAAGCCGATTCCGCGCAACTGGGAGCGGACGCGCTTTGATGAAAACAGGTGGCTAAGGTATTTAAGTCTACGAAAGGAAAGAGACGCCACGACTTCCGACAACGGTTAAAGACTCCATTGCAGAAACAAAGGTATTCCTCTCCTGCCTCCTAAGAAGGCCTAAACGGGGGGCAGAATCCGGAGCCAGTACATATGCTTCAAAAGAAACAGGAATTCGTTCGTCTGAGTGTTCGTTAATGAGAGACACAAGACTCAGAAATAGTCAGAAAGAGGATACAAGGAAAGTGGAGAAGCAAAGTGTGCCATTTTCAAGGTCTCGGAAAATAGGGAAGGAAAACGAAGAAAACCGTCTTGATAAGTACAGACAAGTCGTCTGGAAGGCCGGCTCGGAAACATCATTGGGGGCTCGATAGAATGAAGAAGTTGGAGCCTACTGCACGCATCAGTGTGACTAAAGAGGTGAAATTGAAGGAAGTCACAAACAGACTAGAGCACTCTGGGAGAGTCGCTAGAGTCAGACGCTTTTAGCATAAGGGGGACTTCAACGAAAGGTTCGAATGGTGCGTACTTCTCAGGTTAAGAGACGTGCAGGGGCCATTGATACTTAAACGGGAGCACAAGACAAAGAGCCTATTTTATCCCTGTGGAAGAAAACAAGAGGCGACTCGTCTACCCTACGCCGAAAATGGGAGAAAGATGACGAGCTGGGGATCATTGTTTGTTCACGGCATCCTAAGGGTATCCGAGAAGGCTATTGCGACGTGCACGAATGCCAGGTTATCCGGCGGCTGGGTGAAAGGGGGGGGATTGACTCGGCCATCAAATTGAATGTTATGGAAGTACTATGGAGACAGTTAGCAGAGAAGACCTGCGGACCAGCATCTGTCTCCAGGGCCTACCTATGGAGGAAAAACCAACAATTATCATCGTAAATATCGACCTTTCGATCTCCAATCTTCTGAGGCACAAGAAGGATAAATCTTCCGGCAGGAAAAAAAAAACACAAATTTCGGTAGGATGAAAGATACCAAAGGCGGCGGCATCAGATTTTTTGGCGTCGCGCACGGGCGAGAATCGCCGGTCCGCCTCCGGCTGTTTCAGAGAAAGCCGGGGAACAAGACTATTCGTGTCCGGACAGGGATCAAAAGCTGAAGGAAGGGGGAGAGTAACCCCTCATTAAGCCTAATTTCCAACCATTCCATCCTCGCTCAGGGGTCAGGGAGGAGAGTCAATGCAAACACGCCTCATCGCATGCAAGACAGGACGGCATAGGCTGCTTAACAACAATGGGTCTGAGACCGGGAGTTGGCTGCCGCGTGACAAAAGTATTTTGTTAAGGGGGCGTATTATAGGATTAAGTTAGTTATTTTGGACAGAAAAGCTACCTCGGTCAGGGGGGATAATGGGGGGGGCGGAGTTTCCCAGGACTCCAATGAACGGAACGAGAACCTCAAAACTCACATTAGAACTGTAAGGGAATGGCACTTCTCCGGACAAGGGAATGGAAGGTGTTCTTTAGGAATTACTAGGGAAAGGGGGGGGCGTCGGGGTCCATCCTGGACTCCGGGACAGACTTTCAAAAAGAGTCACCTTCATGGAGTTACGGAAGGCAAGCCTGCAGTTAATAAGCACACGAAAAAAATCAGAACGCAGACTTAGTGGGTCGATGTCAAAGAGGGGGTAAAAGTCCGAAATGGCGGAGCCTCAAAACAATGAAGGGAGCCAGAGAGAGACCCAATATTCCTGGGAGAAAAGCTGCGTAGTGTTGGACCTTAGAATAAGGCGACCATAGAAAGAAGTAAGAAGATGGGGAGATTTTCATTGCTTGCCCGAGGGATTCAAAAATGTAGGCCGGAGAGGCGGAGAGAGTAGGGGGTGTTGGGTGGCGGCAAGGGGGTAAAATCAGGGTATGTCGGAACTTCGGAGGCGGAGGGATTGTAGTTACTACCTTAGCCCCAATTAAGCAAAGAAACTTCCGTTCCATTTCTGGGATGCTGAAGGAAGGAGTCGGCCACCGCAATGCCACGTTAGGGATTGGGGGGCTGCAAGGGTGGAAGTCAAAATAGGAAGCCCAAGATAAAGAATAAACAGATAAAGGGAACCGCCGTTCATTAGTCAGGAAGGAGCAGCTTATTTTGAACACTCGATGTTAAAGAAGATCAATTAAATAACGTCAAAAAAAGGTAGGGATGCAGTATCGATGCCTTCTTGGAAACAGGTTGGGTGCGGATTTCCGACATTCCAACGTTCGAGAAAGGAGAATGGGGCGAGGCCCCTCCACAGGCCGAGTTACTACTGGTGTCGGGAAAGTGGAGATCAGCTTCATGAAGGGCATCCAGAGGTCCGACCCTTAATTTGATGTCCTCTTGAGAACAGAAACTGCAAGGGAATTCGGCAGGGTCAGTTTTTCACACGGTCACTCATCAGTGTGAGAGCCATATTTACTTCGGGAATTTAGCGGGGGATGCCCATCTTCCTCTCGCAGGAGGAAAAAGCCAGTTGTACTAAGGTCGACTTCGAAGGGGAAGAATGACTAAAAATTGCTTCTTTGTGGAGTTGTCCAATTTGGAAAATTGAAAAGAATACAACTCAGCCCTCGAGACCGAAGTCGGTCAGGATGCTGTCACTTGCTTTTTAGAAAAAAAGAACGTTGGATTTTGTCTGGGTCATTTTTCGGGAGGTGAAATTCGCAGGGTCCGAAAGGAAGATATAACATGACCAGAAAGCCGGCAATCCCATCAGAATGTAAGAAAAGCCTCAAAACATGCGCACCTAAATTAACGCCTCGCCGGTAAAAAAAAAGCCTTATCCTAGGCGTAGAGCGAACACCCCAACCGAAAGAGGAGAGGGTGCTTCTAAGCCGCATGGGGGGGAGTGCGCTCTCTAAGGAGGGAGAGTCGGGCTACCTTTATCATTAGAAAATGAAATCGCTTTTACCAAGGGGGACCCGGTGAGGGGGGAAAACGTAGCTGCACCTACAGTAATCTCGGGAAGACAAAAACTCACGGAAAAGCAAAGGACAACGCCCGAAGAAACATAGGTGACACCTAAGAAGCGTGACAGCTGGAAACATAGGGGAAATGATTTCGGGAACATAAAGTGCGGCAAGTACCGGGGGCTCATTCCCACGAATGGAAAGAGTACCAGTTGAGACACTACATTCAAGGGTTGAAACAGAGGGGCTCCTTATCAGTTCAAAATGGAGGATACTAGAAAAAAAATTAGTAGAGGGGGAAAAGAGGAGATTCCTCGAAAGTGGCAAAACGATCGAAGGGACGTACGGCATTTAAAAAGGCCTGTTAACCGTCCGAACGACAACGGTAGTTTTCCCCTGAAGGGGAGGGCCGAACGACAAATAGTGAGCAATCCTGCGAAAGGTTAAACACTTTTCCTTTTCTTGGACTAGGCGGTATGGGGGAGGGAGGGAGGGATGCTTGTTACTTGCAACTCTTGGAGATACAGGCAAGCTCTCAAGCGCGCAAAAAAAGAAAAAGCAACAGTTCAACTCTAGGCCAGAAGAAAAATCAAAAGATACCGAAAGACAGCACAGCTTGACGGCCGAATAACATGAGATCGCCAATGCGGGAACAGAAGGGGAAAGGTCGCGTGCGTTGGGGTGAACTAGAAAGTAGGTTCGTTAAACGTCTGATATGCAGGGACGTGGAGGGGGGGATTTGGAAAGGTCGAGAGGTGACACTTCTGAATTTAAGGGGAAGGCTTGATATATGACAAGCGGAAGGCATGACCCAGGTAAAGAATCCAACTCACACGTGATGTTAAAAAAAGAAGGGGCATTGGTTCGGCCATCCAAGAGCTCGGGCTCGCCGGGACCAAACAGCCGGAGGGGGTATGATTCCAAGGTGGCAAAAAATCCAAGAAAAAAGGCCGGGGATCGAATTCTCATCTAACTTCTCAAAAAAATGTAAAAAAGGAGGGGGCCTCTGCAGGTCTCTTCGGGAAGAGACGGGAAGACAAAAGCAAGCGTAAAAATATCGGCTTCAAAATGAAGAGAAAACGTAAAGGTGGGACGCCCAAATGCAGGCACTAAATGAAAACTCGTCGGGGAATAGTTGAAATATGACACAGGCAAGTGCGGACGACTAGGGGGGATGCCGTGTGAAAGAATGGGGGCGAATTTGCGAACGACAAGTCTAAGTCCCGAACTCGGGTTCCAGGGACGTCACCTTCCTACCTAGAGTAACGGACAGTTTCGCCATAGATCTATCAAACAAGAAGGCAACGGAGAGCCTAAGAGGAAGGACACACTACGGACGTTCTTTTAAGGGGAGAGTCAACAAGGGGGAAATCATTAACGCCAATAGATAGGGAGCATGGACTGCCGGCAGTTCATAAAATGAAGGGTTGAGTGAATATTTCTTCTTAGAGTTTAATTAAGGGGGGCTCATAAGAACCCCTCATACCGTGGACCCATCTGAAGAAACAGGCGATTTCGCCTCGAAAAAAGAGAAGGGGGACTTGCGCACAAGAGGAGGATGAAAGAGCATGGGAGGGGGAAAGTCTTAAAAATACAGCCTAAATAAGGGCGGAGAAGAGCAGGACTTAGCGTCCATTGACCGGCACACATATAGGCCCAAGACCTTCTACCGAGCGGACCTACTCTTTTGGGAGAAGACTTCAAGTCAGTCGGAAAACAAAGAAGGCATTCATGTCTGACTGGGAGGGAGAAGGCAAATCACAACGCATATCTGATCCGATTCGACAAAACGAAGGGGGGTTTGTCTAAAAATCCGCCATGGGCAAGTGATCAGAGGAGAGAAGGGGCCAATCTCTTCGTGGAAGAAGTGACCGAATATGAACGGAAAATGTTGAGGACCTGGTTACGAAGGACAATAAATACGACACGCATGAGTTAAAGAGTCTGTGAATGCGAAAGGAGGCACAACATACAAAGAAAAAAGGGTAACTCCCAAGAACACCTTCACTAAAGGGGGGTCGGAGAGGTCGCAGGCAACGACCAGTGTGCAAGGGGGGGAGGGAAACGAAGGTCATTTCCGTGCATTGTCACGGGGGGAGAAGGAAACTGTAAGGAGAAAAAGAACGGAGTCACTGTGTCCGTACAAAGAAGAAACGAAACATCGTCTATCCCTAAGAAACGACCAAATGGACAACAGAAATGTAACTACATATCAGTGGGTGGTGCAAAAAACGATTCTCACCGGTAAGTGAAGGGGACAAGCGGGGGGGACGATTACTAGCAAGAGTTCAGCGGCGTCGGTGATTGAAAGAGAATCGATCGCCATCGAAAGGGAGGTTGACGGGGAGGGCTCTTGGAGGGGAGAAGGCCGGTGGCACGTCGCAGGCCGACCGTAGCTTACAAAGCAGGACTCTCTCATACATGTAGAGAACGGGAGGGAAGAGACCAACATATGCATTAGCTCAGCCTCTCAGGAAGAAGAGAGAGAAGCAAAAAAACACCACGTATGATGAGGAAAATATAGGTGGGGCATATGAAAAGGAAGACATCATATTTGGGCGCTACTCAAGGGAGAGAATGTCAGAAGAGGGAAGTCGGGGGTGTCGTACTATACATCTGGGGAGGGGAAGGTCAGCCTATCTTGTTTCCTTCTTATATCGAAGCAAAGGGGGGACATTCTATACCGTGTCGAGGGCAGAAAAAGAATTAAACCCATGCATATCACCGCCGAGAAGCCATCGTAATCTTGCAGAATCCGCAGAAAAGAGAGACTTAAGAGGGAGGCGAGGAACAAGAAGATTGAAATAAGATGGCAAAGATCTCTGAAGAGTGAACATTTGGTTGAGAATGATTTGCTCGTAGGGAGGACTCTTGTCTCCGTTTATTGTTTGGTTTCAAAAAGTATCACCAAGTTCTTGGATCCTTTAAAGGGTCGGCAAATTTTTCCATGGACTCCCTGGGAAAATGAAAAGGAAGGCGTGCCTTCGCCCATGAGAGCCTGTCTTTAGACGGTACGCATACAAAGTCTGGAAGGGGGGTTTCTTGATCGCGAGAGAAGATTCGTCGTGGGCCGTCCGGGCGCAGGGACCGCTTTTGACTTTCCTTCAATAGGGGAGGGTGGGGACGGCATGTTGTCCCCAGCGGGCGGGAAAAGGCAATCCGAACTCCTACTGGAAGGGGGGGGCTTTCGAAGCGTAGGGAGGGTCGACCATCGTCCGAGGCTACGCATAATAACTCCATAATTCAGAAGACGAGACAGTGGAAGACGGGAAAGTATCTTCTTCAAGTGATGAAAGGGTGAGAAACTGCAAGTACCATGCCTCAGAGGATGCTTTTTTCTTGACCAAGAAGTGAAGAAAAAAATACAAAAAATGTCCTTTCCAAAGGCAGTTCCAGACCGTAAAACTTGAATATTAAGAAGCATTCTCAGGATCGAGGGGTTTTCGTCAGGTCTCGCACTATCAGAGATTCGTATTCTGTCAGTGCGGAGTAAGTGGATGAGAAAATGAATAAACCATTCTCTTCATCAAGGGAAAATTCTCCGGCCATTTCTTTCGAAATAGAACTCGAGGGAAAAAGAGCTCTCAGATGGGGCCCGTATGCAGTTCTTGTGATTCTCAGAGGGGTTCGGACAAACAGATTACCCGTCCTGCGAAATACAGAAGGAGGATTAGGAAAGCGTCGGAGTCAGTCTAGAAAGCGTCTGGTGATGGGAAAGAAAGGGTCAAGCAAAAGAGCAAGCTGAACGTGCAAAAAAAAGAAAAAAAAACGAAAAAAAAAAACAAGAAAAACCGCCAGGATAAGGAAACAAAAAATACAAAAAACAAGAACCAAAAAAAAAAAAAAAAAAGAAAAACAAAAGAACAAAAAAAAAAAAAAACCCACAGAGAGGAGAAAACAACACCCCCAAAAAATCAAATAAAGAAAAAAAAAAAAAGAAAAACTCTCAAACCCTCTCCACCAGAAGAAACGGACAGAACACAACAGCCCAAAACACACAAAGAAAGAAACAAAAACCAACCCCCAAGGAAAACACACTCAATACACACGAAACAGGACAAAACAAAAAAGAAAAACACCCAAAAACCAAACAAACCCCGAAAAAAAAAACAAATTGTCGTGTGGGGGAGTGTGTGGGGTCGGGTGCAGGGTTGGAGAGCTGGACTGTGATACTCTGGGGTCTGGGAGTTGTGTTGGGGAGGAGGGTGGAGAGAGAGGGGTGGTGGGGGGAGGGAAGATTTGGGGTATTGAGGGGTCCTTCGCTCCCGATGTGTCAGGCTCTGCTTCTACATTCCAAACGTGGAAATTCAGTCTGACTTGGTTTAGAGGTCCCTGAAAATTCGTCATGCTAAGGGGGATAGGTTAGAACTGCACACCGTCCCTCCCTATGAAACCAAGGCCCTTTGCAGTGAATGCAATTGCCCAGATCAAAACGCGAAAGACCGTTGTGGCGAACCAAAAAAGGAAGAGGGGTGAAGCCTATAGTGAACTTAGGGAACGTGCAAGAAGGGGAAGTCGGTGAAAGGACCGGAAAGCTATCCGAACACCAGTTTGTTTCCGGATGTGAGAAAGGGATGGAGTTGCCGTCCTCCCCCAGGAGGGGGGGGCTGTTGCAAAACAGTGGAAGGATAATAGAATCAACTGCGAATGACCAAAATCTTTCCTAAAATGAGAAAAAGGCGGGGGAGAAAAAAGAAAAATCACTGGTGTCGTTTGGGGGGAGCATTTCTGTACTGGGAAGGCAGTAAGACGGCTTTTCATATCAGCAGAAACAACCGGAAGGGAAATCTAATTTACACACCTAATAGAAAAAATGAAACCGAAATATAAGACTCTCCTGTCCGCCCGTATCCGTATGGCTCCAAAAGGAAAGGACAGCTCATCGGGGGGGGGAGGGGCGCGGTAATCTCGCCGGCTTATGATGTATGGGAAGTCGGTCAGACTTCGTGGTGCGCGGATGAGAAAAATTGATCAAAGCGGGGAAGTTACACGTTACAGGGACCCTCGTTGTTCATTGGGGGACGGCTCGCTTCACCGACAGTCATCGTAGTTGAAACCGTGGACACCGCACAAAAAAAGCCAGAAAAAGAATCCCTACTAAGCACGGCGCTTATAGACGTTTGTGCCAACATGACGGTTTCGTGACCGGAAAGGCCTGGGGGAACACCTTTATAAGGGAGGACGGACGAACATAATGGAAGCTCTGGGAAGTCGGAGAGAAGGTGCACAAGAGGGTACGACGACAACAAAAACACTTATGCGAAAATAAGAAGAGATCACAACCGTTATCTAAGTACGCGGAGGGGTACAAAGGAGGGGGTCTTTGACTACCGACGAGAACCGGGATAACTGAGATAGGTCAGCCTCACTCCGGATATCCTAGAAGGAGGACCCTGTTCAGATGACAAAGTGCTGTCAGGACTCAAAAGGGGAAGATGGGATGTACTGTCTGGTTATGCTTTGAGGGGGGAACAGGGGAAAGGGCCTACGAGATACTGTACGACGCAACACTCGCAACCCAAGTACATTTGCCACGGGGGTCAAGGAGCAACTTCTATCCAGATCAGACTCAGCCAGCGCAAAAGCTCATAAACGCCTTCATCGTCCGGAGCCGCAAGCTATTGCTCTGGAGCTTGCTTTGGGAAAAGCGACAATTATGTCGGTGAGTAAAGGGCTCGATTCGCCGTTGAGGGGTGCTCCTGTTGAAAGAGGCGGGGTGGAACATGCTAGGGAATTTGGGAAAAAGGTTTGATGAAGTATAGGACCATCGGCCTTCAAAACAACCGGTGTCCGTCCTACGTCAAGGAAAAAGAGAAAGGTATGTTTTCGTCCAGAAAGAGGGGAAGCAAGTTTAAGCCGAAATCGCGGTCTCTCCTGGAAAAGAGGAAGTTTAGGATCAGTCCCAATGGGAAAGGAAAAAAGACAAGGAGGGAATAAGATCATCTAACGTCGCAAAGAAAGGGGGAGGGGGGCACTACCTTCAGGTCACACGGCACGCCGGAGAAAGGCAGAAATAAGGAACTTCATGAACTTACCGGACGGGGGGGGGAGAGAAACGAAAGGGAAGAAGTCAAGATCTGGGAAGAGGACTCAATAAGGGAGGCCTCCTCTGGCAGGCCGGTGAAGCTTATAAATACTACGTCGAAGACACGGGGAAGCCTCTACCAAGAACCTACGAGGAGGTGTACGGGAGTCCAGCAGCTACGACCAAGGTACCGGCGAAGGACGATCCGTGGCACGAAATGGAAGCTTTTCATGTTCTCGGGACGCGGTTGACATCTAGTAAAATACAAGGCGCTAGATAGGGGAAAACGCCGACAGGGCCATCACCGAAGGGAAGGGGCTCCTCGGGCTTCTTCATTAGGAACTCGAAATCATACCGAAGGTCCATCTTGCGGCAAGGACCTGTTTTCACAAGAACACTCCATTGACGGAGCACGAAGGGGGTCAGCTCCTTGTGCGACAATGTCTAAGAAGGGACTATCCGAATGGGACGAACGTCAGACTAAAAAGTCGTTGAAATTGCAGAAAAAAGATAGGGGGAGAAGCAGGGGCACATACCTATCGCTATGCAAGACGTTTACAGACCCGGCAAGGCCAGATGAGGGAAGAGAAACCTCTCGTCTTAGGCGGATGTACGGGTCCTGAAGGAAAAAGAAGAGATCTTCACGCTGCTCAAAACAGGGCATACTACTTCCTTGGGACGTGTGGCGATTCGCCTCGAAAGGACCTCGTCTGAGGGGGATCAAGAATAATAAAGGGAGTGTAGAGAACTGAGTAGAGGCAACGCTCCCTGAACGACTCCTCGGTTCGAGAACCTATCAGGTGGAAAATTCGTCACCACTGAAAAAATTGAACTAGTACTCTGCTAAGAACAAACCGCGAGCCTTTGTCTTCAGTCGACCTCAAAGAAAACCAAAGGGGGAGACACGCGTATCATGTCCTGGTGGAAAGGGCCCCGACGGGCACGGCGTCCGCAAGTTTAGCCCTACCTATGGGATCCAAGTGGGAAGGAAAAAAAAGTCGACATCTTCTTCCCTCACCAGCAAGAGAAATGAGCGAGTCCGTAGAACGAAGTCTAATTTTTCATAGAATGAAGATCTCTTCAAAGCGAATTCTATTCCGGAACGTAAAGATGAGTTCGATTTCTTAGAATTCTGAATTTCTTGTTTAAAAGTGCTGAGAGGAGAAGGATGTGGGAAAGGAAGGGATAATGGGGGGGTGGGAAGGGGTAGAGAAGAGGTGGCAGAGAGGATGGGGAGTGGGGGGGGTGGGTGAGTGTGGTGGGGGGGGGAAAGGAAGGAAAGGGGGGGTTCGGATCGCAGGATGGGGGGAGTGCGGGTGGGAGGGAGAGGGAGGGAGGGTAAGTGTGGGTGGTGAGAGGATGGAAAGGGGTGGGAGGGGGGGGGGAATGGGGATAAGATTGCGTGGACGTGTGGAATGAGGAGTGAGAAGGCGAATGGAGGAGGGGAGAGGAGGTGAGAGGGCTATGGGAAGGGTAATGGGGAAGGGAAAGAGGGGGTGGGGAAAGGAGAGCGACAGAGGAGATGGTAGTGGATCGGAAGGAGGAATGGTTGAGGGGAGATGTTGAGACGAAGGAGATGTGGGCATCGGTAGCAGGTAAGAGTGGGTGGGGGGGGGAGGGGGTGAGAACAGGGGAAGGTGGGAGAATGGGATGGAGTGGAGCCAGGGGGATGGGGGGTGGGGGGGGGAGAGGAGAAGATGACGGAATGGAAGGAGGGAGTAGGAGGTGAAAAGGCCAGCAGATTGGGGTTAGAGGGTGTGAGTGGTGTTGAGGGATGTGTTGAAGAAAAGTAAGGCAGGTAATATCCTCCTCATCTCCGGGTAGATAGGGGGGGGGGAGATCGTGGCCTCCTTAAAAATTCTTGAGCCATACGACCTGATTTCGCTTCGGAAAGGAAAGACAGAAGGGACTA
>Ga0179591_1281451_pt1 | contig 11977 bp, 11 predicted proteins | sample CZOMad2_1_08_16f_FD_182891 | JGI IMG/M metagenome (GOLD analysis project Ga0179591, IMG submission 182891) | Vadose zone soil fungal communities from Angelo Coast Range Reserve, California, USA - CZOMad2_1_08_16fungal (PacBio error correction) | ecosystem: Environmental > Terrestrial > Soil >...
CCGGGATAACGACAATCTGAAACATCTGGTGAGCCTCCCGGCAAAGTCCTTAACTAATAATGTGCCGTGGTTCCCAACTAGCCGGGAAGCCAAAGGAGCGGTCAACAGGGGGAGCTCGTGACCGCGCCGAAGAGTTGGGTGAGGGCCAATGGGGGCGCTATTACTTGAGGGGACAAGAGGCTCCGTCGGCGCATCCAAAACTCCATCAGCGATGCGCGACGGGGGGGGGGAAGGGGTGATAATGGGGCCTGGGCGGTCGAGCACCCAAGGTCAGCAGAGGTAGGTAGAACATGAAAACCCTCAGGAGGGGGCACCTAGTATGCACCGGCAAGATAAGTTACGGCGTCGTAGGAAGTCTCAGAACGTTGGGAGATCTCACGAAAACCTTCTCCTTTGAATACACCGTCCAGGTTCTAATCTTTTCTCAGCATTTATTGACACTCGAAGTCCGGGCTCCTCAGACAAAAAAACAATAAACGGGCGGCACGCGCAGCTTCTGAAAAAATAGTAGGGAAGAAGGGCGTTCAAACGCAGGATCGGATGGCTCTTTGGTAAGAATATCTAAGGGGTTGTGCCGTGCGGGGGAAAAAAGGACCCAGCACAGTACTTCCTCAACCGGGGCCAACGCGGAGCTAGAGGACAAGAAACGGAAAGCTCCATCGATTCAACAGCGCCGAGTCCGTCAATAGGCTTCGGGTCTGGCAGAAAAAGGTCGGGGAATACCCTTCGAGACAGGCAAGCGTGAAGGGTCACAGCCGAGGTGGGGACAGCTTCTAACCCTCAAGGCGATCCACACGAGGGCCGGCACCTCGGGGCGGGGGATGTCGAAGAAGCGGCTAACATGGGATCGCCGAGGGTCCGGGGCCAGGCGATTCGGATAGGCTGCTTAATCAGTTGTAGGAGAACGCGAAGGATACCATTGAACTGTTGGTAAGTCCTTCAGAGACGAGAACAAGGGGTCAGGCCTTACCGGACAGGGGAAAGCGTTTAGGTTGTAATGTTAGGGGCGGCGATTGCCGGTCGCCTCGTCAGACGGGACAATCAGACAGACGCCTGAAACCGCTTCCTTCTCCAAAGACCTATGGATTGGACGCATGTCCACTTGCACCAGAGGAGGCGGAACTAAATAGGATGCCTGGCGAAGTCAACGCTCACCTATTACGGAGATCGCCCGCATCAAACAGACTCCACAAATGAATTGTATCGCAAAACACTGCCCTTGTGTTGGGAAATATATCGACGAAATATGGAACGAGCCACGTTCTTTCACAGCCAACAAAAAAACAGAGGGGAACCCCGCAGCCCCGCCCAGAGAGTTTGGGAAATGCACGCGTTTCGTAAAAAACGTCATAAATATCAGGGGGAAAAGGAAAAAAGGATCGGGGACTGGGAGTGATGATCCAGTGGTTTTCAACGGGTAGACCACGGCACCCTGCTTCGTCGAAGTTTGACCGAAGTGGGGGGAAGCCGATAGGGGCTCGCGGCGTCGAGGGCGAATCCAAAAGCCACAGCACATTGGGTCGGGAATTTCGGGCGGTAACCGGCCAGGGGAAGAGGGCGGCGAGGGAAAAATCGACTTCTGAAGTCATGCAAGTAAAAAGGACGGGCACCTTAATTTCATCTTCGGAAGCAAGGAGAAGCCGCAAGAGGGCGAAGGCATATCTCAACACAAGGCGCCGATCAGACCGGTTTAACCCAAAGGTAGGACTGGCGAGGCTAGCTCCCCATCCTTCAACGGATATAGGCTGCCAGAACTTTTCCATGGAAAATCGAGACGGAGTGCAGAGGGGGGAGGGGATATTCTCGTTCGGTCCGGATCGTTTCAAAAAGCAGGGCGGGGTACTTGTCTAATGCCGGGTGTCCTGACTGGACCTCACGGAACGCGACTAGAAATCCTCGTTGATAGGTGAAGAACATGAGCGCGGACGATAAGCTATCCACAGAGACTAATCTGGAGTAAAAAGGGGCCTCTCCTGGGTCCAGGAGCGACGCGGGTCCTTCATGCTTGGGGTCAACATGGAGGTTCGGGAAAAGATAGTGCGACTAGAGATCACAAACCACATTCGGGGAAAATGATAGATATCACGACCATACGTCAAACGGCGGAGGGTCAAAAGAAACCCAGCTGACGGAACCGGGTCGCTCAGGAGGCGACGGCAATTTAATGAAGGTGCCCAAAGTCCGCTGATATACAAGATCTTTTATCTACCTCGAGGTTCATTTTCTTCAAAGTTCAAGGTCGGACAAAGTAAGAACGGATGGACAGGAGGGAAGAAAAAATGCGCCAATTAAAAGATGCAGAGCAACCGCGCGCGGGAACAGGAGACTACCTCGAAATAGAAGGCGAGGAATTCCTCGATTTCAGACGGGGCAGGGGAAAGGAATTGGGACAGCCTCTATATGACCTGCTGGCGCTTCGCAAAAGCGCATCGTTAACCTGGCGGCAACCCTGGGATGTTAGCCCGGTTGGTGAACCAGGGCGCGCCGCTGCAGCTGGCGGCGCACATGCTGCCAAAGAAAAGATGAAAAGGGGGCAACCAGGGGGGAAAAACACCGTCGCGATTACCATAAATCACGAACGGGGGATCCAGACACACGGCGCGGGAAAAGAAGTATGCGCCCTGGCATGGCTTTTTCTCAAAGCATGAAAAATACCCAAACTATCGGATGCATTCACGGGGGGTCCAGGACCGGACAAGTGCCCCGGGAGGTGCGACCTAAGGGGAGAAACAGAAAAGTCAGCCATATATACAGCACCCGAATCAAAAAAGCCGTAAGTTCAGGTCATGATGGCCTAAGGCGGGGTATAACCAAGGGAATATAAACCGGAACGGGGCTGGAGCGTCGGGGTTCGAGCGTCTTGGAGGATCGAGAAGAAAGAATCGGCATGATCGTCGGGATTCGGGGTAAAAAACATGACTGTGTCTCGACAATGAGAGTTTTCTGTTTGAAGGGAGAAGGGCGATCCCAAAGCGAAATTAGAGGGGTGCTTCGAACGAATGCATTTATAATAGGCTCAAGACCTTAAAAGGCATGTCCATCGCCCTTCCTGTTTCTACCTTAAAAGCGAGGGGCTGGGCGTCCTGGGGAAGAGGAAACCGTCCGCGACGGGGCTACGGAAAAACAGAGGGACAGGGAAGAATTAAGCAACGCTTCCGGTCCAACCGGAAAGCATTTCCTCCGTCTCAGACGACAGGAAAAGGACAGGATCCGGGCGCGCTGTAAAGAAAGGTGGGGATAGAGATTTCCAGCAATCAAATTGGGGGAAGGTAAAAACTTACCAGATGCAATGGCTCATCTGGGGGTGAGAAAGAACCGAGTTTGGACTTCCTGAGTGGGGGAAGGAAGGGGGAGGTGGTTTAAAGTCCCTCCGTGAGTTTGGAAAACATAGAAATGACGCGGAGGGAAAAACGGGTTACGATCAGACAAAACGGGCTGCCTAGAACCCTTTCCTTCCCTTTCTTTGCAGGGAAGACGAGAGGCGAAGAACTATGCGTAAAAAAAAGGAAAAAGCTTGGTAAAGTGAAGGAAAAACTGGCAATAAACTTGGAAGAAGGACACCGGCAAGTATGACTCAGAAACAGTCGAGGAGCGCCAGAAGATACGGAAAGAAAACTGACCGACAGTGTAAGGCTTAAACGCCGCCCGAAAGTTCTATACCGATTAGGCTGCGGAGAAGAGGAAATCACGCAAAACTTCTACCGCGCGATGCAAGACGAGGTTGAGTGATACAAAGGCCACCCGAAAACGCGACCGAGGTCCATCAGGCTCACTGGTGCAACGTTCGGCACAAGAAAGTTTCTACATCACATATGCAAAGGCGCGATAAAACCAAGCCCACACCAGAATGCAACGGAGGGAAACTTGGACTCAGAGCTGGTCGATCGTTCATCCGACCCTAACACGCCCAACATCAGCGGTCCGGGGAAACTCTTTCACAAAGGGGGACATCGCCGGGGAGAAAAAAAAAGGAGTGAGGAAAAAAATTGACGCTACAAGGGTCGAGGAAGACCAGTAGGGATTGAGGAGAGTTCACAGGCGGGACACCCAAGAAAGAGAGAAGAGAGATATCCGGGAGAACTACCGGGAGGGAAAAGGAAAGAGTTTTGAGTAAAGAAGTAAACTTCCTTATCTATAAGAAGGGAAGAAAAACGGACTTGGGAACAAGTCGCTCAAAAAGGGTTTAGAGAGGGCCGCAAGCGACGTGGTTGGGGGGGAGAGCCATACAGTGTCGAGAGGAAACGGAGAGGAAAAAGATGAAGGAGACGCCTCCTCCATAGTCGCCGGGGGGGGGGGATGAAAAAGGAATTGAGGAGGGCCGGGCGGGGGGCTATCCCTAAGCCGGGAGCATAGTGTCGGGAAAGAAACCCGGAGGGGCAGAAAGAAGGCCGAGCTAGGGGAGGGACTGAGTAGTGTAGAAGCCGTGGGAGGGAATACACAAGGCCTCTGCCTTTGCCTAAACAAGCAGGGAAGGTCGAAGGAGGTCGCAGCAAAGTTCCTCAGAGCAGAAGTAATATAACTAAGGTAAATCTCAAGGCCGCTAACTCTAAACCAAGTCGTCCTTACTTTTGAGCAACGGCCGGAGAGGGGCGGATCTAAGGGAGACAGTGGGGGGGTGAAGAGGGGAATAAGGTGCGAAGGACCCAGCCAAGACTTAATAAAAAATTCCAAGTATTGGGGATGACTGAAGAAAGGCCGGGGCGTCCGGTCAGAAAGAGAGAAAAACCGGAAAAAGGGGTCCAGGAAAGAGACGGCGGGAGGCACAAGAAAAGTTGTATCCGTCAAACCTGCTATCATCCGCGGGACATAGGGGGGAAGAGGGACGGACCTCAGGAGAACACCGCCGGAGAAGAAACCGGCCAAATCTGACGTAATAACTTCTAAAAGTGGAATAAGGTCGAAGGAGGGACAATCCAAAGGCGAGGCTGGAAAAAAAATCTGCTCAGCGGTCGTTGAAGAGAGACGGATCAGGTGGAAATTGGGAAGGTCGGGCGACTGGCGGACGGTAGAGCGGATGAGTGATATGCGCTCTGGGGGTTGACGTAAAGCTTAGAGGGGGGAAGAAGTGTCGAGATAGAGCTACTACCGCGGATTCATGCGCGGGGTTGAAGCATTTGAACATGCGGGTGTGTGTGCGTACCGGAGGAAATCTTCAGGGACGAAGAAACTCTATACGGAGCAAAAATCCGCCACCTCTGGGTACTGGGTCTCACCCAAAGGAAAGAGAGGGGTTTGTCCTAGTCGCCGAAGAGGAGAGGCCAGGGGCTTTCAGAGACCGAAGAAAGAAAAAGAAGGCGCCGCCCACTAGTTGTCCTCTTGATGACGAACACTGCATGAAATCATCGACCCAGGCAAGAGGAAGTCAGGAGAGGGGGGAGTTGTATATGGGGATTATCCCAGGGAACAGATAGGAAAGCGAACCTAGAGGAGGGGAAAAAAGTGGAATGTCAGAATAGGGGGGCAAGACGGCGTCATTCTTTCAGAAGTCAAAGAGGGAAGGGCGGCGGAATGAAGGTTCCTCGGGAGGGGAGAAACAAGATGGGGAGGACGGAATGGGACAAGGCCTTTCATAGAGAAGATTGGCCCCCAATGCAGGCACCGTCAATTAGTGGGAGGAACTTGCGCAAAAAAACGCAAGGCTGACGGCCCTTTAGCTCGAACACCTGGGCTCCGGGATAGGGGGAAGGGTTTAAATGTCACGAAAAAAGTTTAAGATGATGTCATCAGACCCATAAGGTCGAGGAAAAGAGAGGAGGCCCAATCGTCGGCAGCGCGGAAAGCGAGAAAAGCCTCGAGTCTAGTTGGGGGATAAAAATTGTAAGGAAAGCTGGTCACAGCCGAGAGACGAGTTTGTGAGAATTAGGTTAAAAAAGGAGAAGGCGGGTAATCTTCCCTGAAGGGGAAAGGACAGAAAAATCGGTTGGAACTGGAGATTTCTGTCCCCGAGCGGAGACCATGAAGGAAAGGAATCTTGGGCACAGAAGAATACAGGTTCCGCGACTCCTGGAAAAGGAAGTGGAACAGCTTGTCAGCCTGCTAGGGTTCGGTGGGGGGACGGAAAGGGGCTTGATCACTACTCAAAAAAAAAACAAGAGAGGAGAAAGGAAAGAAAAAGAAAGGGGGAAAAGGCGCAAAAAAGCGCGCCAACGGCTGAAAATCTGGACTTAACACTGATAGCTCATGGCGGGAGAGGGGGGAACGGCGGCACTGACAGAGTCCGCGGGAAACTTCATTGGGAGACGATCTACGACCGTCGCCGAGAATTTCAGGCACAGGGGGGGTGACCACGGAGGAAAAGGACCGGAGGCGGGAATGAGGGCCCGAGGAAAAGATCGGAATGCACGTACCTCCAGGGGGGGCGGAAAAGATGATCGGACCAAACGAACAAAAAGCAGACAGTTCCCGAGAAGCCCGTCTGAGGGATTGACAGCGCGGCAGAAGGAGTTCGCCTCTATCTGACAGGAAAACAGGCAGGACGAAAAAAAGCAAAATACTATGGGGACGGGACCTGAGGAAACCCGTTCGAGGAGAGGGAAACAGGTGGGGTGGGAAGAACGTGCCGTGACAAGAGTGCCAGAGAACCTAAAGAAAAAGGCCGGCAAATGGTGACCCCGAGCGGATGACGACTAAAGAAACCATATCACTAAGGTCTAGCCGAGAAAGTGAGCGTACCGCCGTGAAAGACGACAATGGGCCTTGATTGCAAGCAGGCCAGGAGAAGAACCTACTGCATGCACTTCACCTCAGAAGGAATAGGTCGCCCGATGATGTCGAAAAGCGGGGGATCAGCCATCTCGACAGCAAAGTCCTACAGAGATGCCGGCGATGGACATGAGAGAGTGGTACCAACGCGAATAAACCAGAAGTTTCGCTCTGGGGGGCGAAAGAGGGAGGAGGCGCAATGTAAAAACCCGGGTGAAAGAGTATATCGAGATCAAGTTGTGGGCCCACAATGGCGGTTGGATCCGCAGCGGGGGGAGGGGATTTGCTTAAGGGGGAGGAAGGCGCTAGGGCGAGGGAGGTCGAATGCAGGTCGATACGAGGAAAAGCCGACTGCATTGAAAAAGGTCCATTCGCCCTAAGACGTCGCGAATTAATGAGTAGGGATAAGTCCTGGCGATGAAAACAAGGGGCGCGGAAAAATCGTGGGTACCCTTTCCCATGCAACGGAGGCCCCGGTAGGAAGAAGAACAGGACGACGGACAAGACCGGGGTAGGGTCGGCTCAAAACTAACGCTGCAGAACCAAATCTAAGGGGGGAGGAAGCCGAAAAACAAGGAGACGGGGAGCATCGACATCAACCAGTGGGCAGGGCTTCGGGGGGATCACTTATTGTCCTTTTACCACGACGTACCAGGGGGGGAAAGGCTCTAGGAACGCGACCTTATGCCACAGGGGTAAGGGCGACATGGCCTACAGTGTGACAGGAAGACCCCTTAGAAGGACGGCGGTTTGGAAGCGTTCCCTTACTCTAGTCGGGAAAGAGAAAGAAGAGATTTGACACGGGTGAGGAGACCTGAAGTCGGGACTCACTTCACAAAACAGCGTCTGAGGAAGGCATACCTAGAAGCACCCCAGGCCGAAACTTGCGCTGACAAGATTTGGGGAAAGGAGAGGGCCTCCCGTCCAGGGACGAGACAGCTGACGGAGAGACGAAGAACGACGACGGAAATTGTATGCAACATCCTAGGCACCTTCGTCAAACCACCCACTAACCCTAAGGAAACGCCTAAGCTAGAAGGAGGGACTCTGGGGGTCATAAGGGGGGGTTTGACCAGAAACAGCACTAGGATACCGGGAGGGGCCTCCTATAAGATCTCGCGACTCGGAGGAGCGACAGAGGGAGCTGTAGTGCCATTCAGGCGCCAAAAAAAGGGGCCTAGACACGGGGGTCAGAAGGAATGGGTGGAAAGGGCGGCCAACGGTTGACCTTCCTATCTGGAAGGCGTCTTAATGTCAAAAAAAAGGGAGGGGGCCACAGAGCGAGGTACCAAAATCTCAGCAAAACACAAAGGATGAGGAAAAAATCCGTCGCTCCGACGCTGGACTAAATCGTTGGCGCCGACAGAAAAGGGTCAAGAGACGATAGAAGGGGAACAGGTACGCACGTGCCGGAAAAGCGGAGAGGGGAACTGTTTCCGTGACACGCTGGGGGCCTCGCGGGAGGGTGGTAGATCCATCGTGTAGAGATGGGGCATGGAGCACCACTAGAGTGGAGGTCAGGGGCGCCTCTCTCAGGGGACGGGAAGGTGTGAAATAGGGAAAAGTCTTTGGCAGATCCCAGCACGCAGACGGGGGCGAATAGCTGGGGAGGGGTAGAAAATTAAAAGGGGGAGATATTAAAAGCGCAGGGACGGGAACTGTTAAAGGGGCAAAATGGGTATCCAGTGAAATTAAAAAGGAAGACGAAGTTGCATCCAGAGGCAGGTCGAAGGCTGGTGCGCAGACACCTCTCGCGAGTAGAGCCTCGGCTGGGAATCTACCTCAAAAGGCCCAATAACGGCGCGCCGTTTAGGGACGTAGCCCAAACCGATGGAGGCTGAGCACCCGGAGAATGGGGGAATGAGGAAGGAACATGCTTCGTGACTCCAAGACGGAGGAATCAAAAAGTCCCAACCTGGCCCATCTCTCGGGGATGGAAAAAGACCGGGCGTCTCCGCGTCCTGAGAACGCAAGTTCCTTCGAAATAGGCGGCGGTGATAGGTCACCAGGTCACGAGGGGGAAGAACCGTCCCCCAAGTACTATCATTGGCGTGGATAGTAAAGTCACTGCGTGGACCGAGGAGAAACACCTTAGTCCAGCTCACAAACAGAAAGGACTGCCAATAGTGAGGGGAGAAGACGCCGTTTATAGCAGGAGGGAAAGCAAAAGGCTGAAATTCCTCAGAACAGAAGGGGGACGTTATCGCTCCCGGGGATACAGGGAGAGCTGGTCGCAGGAACTTGTGGGGGCTAGGCCGCCTTTTCTTAAGCACCTGGAAGCGGTGGGGATCCGCCAGCGCGGACTCTCGTCGCGGCCGAGTCAGGGAGCGACGACTTTGACACAGAAAGGAGAGAGCCGAGTAATGGCGAATGGAAATGGACCGTAAAGGAGCTTCCGGGCTTAGAGGGGAATGGTGAAGAAAGGCAGGGGTGAAGAGGGGGACACTTCTCCAGCACTCCACAAGTACATGGGGCGGGCGCCACCACACCGAAGGGGGGGTCACGATCGACAGGAAGATGGAAGGGGAAGCAGGGCTTACAAGAAGAAAACGCGAAACCCGCCCGCAGGACACAGCAAGGGTTGAGCCCGCTTTCGAAAAACGGAAGAAGAGACAGCCCGGGACCAGGCGAGATTCTTGCGGATATATGATGGGCCTCGCGGTTTCGCCAAATTGGAGCAAAAACGTCACAAAAACCGTAAGTAGTAGAAAGCGCGGACTGTCAGGCTTGACGAAACAAAAGAGGGGAACTTCGGTTTAGGACCAAAAAATTCCGTCGCGGCTTCGCACCAAAATAGGTGCGTTCGATGGGAAGCAGGCGGGAAGTGGGTCCCCAAATTGCAGAAGAGAGGGGCCAGGGTTCAGATTGAGACAAGCCAGAAGCAGGGCCGACAGTGCAAACGGGATCAACACCTGGAGAGATCGACAGGGGGAAGCATAGCAAGATATGCGATGGCTCCGAGTCCAAAGGGGGGTACGATAGGGGGAATGCGAAGAGTCGGGGGACCGGCGCTGTTACGGGAGGCAGAAGAAGTCGCGTGGCAGAAATGCTTGGGTCAGAACTTTTCCCCGACGCGCGAGGGGTTGGGGTAATGATTTTCTAAGGGTCTTGGTCCTAAAATGCATCACTACCGAGCAGAGGGCCAGGGCGCCTTTTAGATCGTTGAGGGGAAAAAACGCGCGGGTCGACTCTCGGCGCCCAGAAAAAAAAAGAGAATAGTGAGCTGGGTAGTAGCAAGGAAATGATCGAAGCCGTCCGTTCACGGGTTCAGCCGTGGTCGAAACCAGCCGCGGGTGACGGGGGTCGGTTATCATAAGAAAACCGGGGAAATAGAGAAACGGGTCGGAAACCGCGCTAGCGAACGCGGAAAAGAGGACCGGCCTGGGGGGCGGGGGGGGGGGGGGCGGCCGTAACTCGGTCGAAAAGCAATTCATCTCCACAGATATCTGATCCGTCATGCAACAAAATGGGAAACCGCGCCGTTAGGGGGATTCACAAGTTTAAAAGCAGAACGGCCGAGGCGGGGTCACGGAGGGCAGCTTACTAAAAAAATTCTTTCCCCTAACGGCTACACCGTGGGGGAGCGCAGAGCGGAAAAGATGCGGACAACGAGAAGCGACCTTCGAGGCCTGAAGGGGGGACATTTCAGAAGGGGCAAGAAAGAAGAAAAATAGGAGCTCTCTGACAAGAGGGGCAATATAGTGCCTAAAGGGACGGCAACCCTGGTCGCAAGGTTTGAGAAGAAGGAAAAGAAATGCGGAACAATATGAACTACGCTTACCCCGGTCCTGCCAGGGGGACACCATGCGCGATGAAACGGCATCCAATGGAGCAAAAACGGGTGCAAGCAGAGAACGGCTGTGACGCCGGAATTGCTAAGTGAAGGATGTGAAAGCATTAATACGACGACGGCCCGAATAAACAAAAACCTCAAAATTGTGGCTTCGAAAGGTAGACTACTCTGTGAAGCTGGGGCCCTAGAGACTAAACTCGGGATAATCCATATCCAGTAGCATCCCCATACAGGGGGAGCGTTCCAGAGGGGTGAGAAGTTGGCCAACAGTACTAGGGATAAGAAACGAGGTGACTGTCTAAGGCGTTCGGAGGCCTAGGCGGAGCTCTTAAAAAGGGACCAGGGGCAAGGGAATTATATTCTATGGAGGACACCCACATTTGTTTGGCACAGTACAGAGTTTGGGGGATGGATTTGGGAGTGAAGGGCGAAGACAGGTTAGGAGGGGAGTCGTTAAGGAAAACGAAAACATAAACGCCAGGAAGAGTAAGACTTACTCTAGGCTTAGGAGTTTCAGCTTGAACACGCGTCCCGCGAAGGAAGGAGAACGCAACATCGCGTAGGGAAGAGGAAAAAAAGAACTTTGATTCCGGAAGAAAGCAAGTCCGGTAAAAGAGGTCCTTGCGCGCTAAAAAGGAATTGTTTTTTTTTTTTGTTACTTTTCTCCTGCCTCAGGGGAAACCTGAAAGTTTCTTACAAGAGGGTTCTAACAAAGATCACATGGCTCCCTCTTATTCGGACAGAAGGAGGGGGGACAGGAACTTTGGATGGAAAGGAGGGGCGACGACTCCACTTGGGACCTGACATCATAGGAAGGGGCCTGGCGAGGGGTAAGGGTCTAAAATGTCACGGTAGGCATACAGGACTTACCTTTTAGCGAGGGAATGGAGAGGTCCCCTTACTAACATGGAAGAAGGTGCTTAAAATCGATAAGATATTGTGGGCCCGGGAAGAAGTAACTTTCATGGGCAGAGACGTCAAAAAAGTCTACTGCATGAAGTCGCAGCCATCACTATCCCGCGGACAACAAAACGGGGAAGGAACGGACTATGTTTACGAGCTGAAGCAGCCCACCGTTTCGAACCAGGGGGAGAGCTACGCTCTCGATTAAAGCTACCAAAAGCTTCTATCAACTATGCAACGGAAAAGACTTTCGGGGGAAACTCACCATATAACCAAGAAGGGGGAAAGAAGCCGTCCCTACTATCGCTCACTGGAATATACGTAGTAACGAAGGGGGACTAACCGAACCGACGGGCGATCTCTCCCCTGGGCCCAAACGATTGAAAAAATGCCCGTCGGGGGGGGCGGAGGGAGGGGGCGGAGCGTCGATCAGGTAGAACATCGCACAGAGGGGGGCAGCGAAACTCGAGCGACGCGGTCAAAGAAGGAGAAAATTTGAACCGGCGGCACGGGTTGGGAGGGGAAATCGAAGAGGCTGACGACGTCGGGGCAACAGTCAGGGGGAGCCTAGGATTGAGC
>Ga0179591_1282309_pt1 | contig 11977 bp, 11 predicted proteins | sample CZOMad2_1_08_16f_FD_182891 | JGI IMG/M metagenome (GOLD analysis project Ga0179591, IMG submission 182891) | Vadose zone soil fungal communities from Angelo Coast Range Reserve, California, USA - CZOMad2_1_08_16fungal (PacBio error correction) | ecosystem: Environmental > Terrestrial > Soil >...
GAGGGCCCTCTAGAACAAAATAAGGGCGGAGGTGGGCTTTGAAAAAGAGGAAAAAGGAAGGTTTTGAAGTGGGGTCGGGGTCGTCTCCAAACGCAAGTAGACGAAATCTTCAGGGGGTGGAACGCGCTCGGACTGAAGCAAGCCAAAGGAGGACATGCGAAAATTTTGAGTTTAAGAACCAATCAACTTGAGAGGATCGGAGGGAGCGATGGCCTCTCGTCTGTTAAGGGAAGGAGTTTCGAATGCCGAATGGGCAATCATCACATCTTCTCAGGGGAAAAGGTTTGTGGCTTCGGAACCTGGAAACTTGGGATTCTGGGGTTGTCAAGCCGACAGAAGGGAGGGGAAGACACAAAACGACGAGAATTAAGACTCCTCAAAAGGGGGGACGCTGTAGATTCCCGTGGCAGGCCGGCTCGGAGCAAGGACATGTAGGAGGCTGAAACAGAACATCGGGCTACGGACCTTGAATTCCTATAAAGAGCGGAATGAAAAAGCCGGCAAGATCATGGCTTGCTGAGAGCAAAGGCTTGCCAAAAAAAATCTAAGAGGAGCATTTCGAATGAAAGGGGAGTGGGGTTCTCGCACGCGGCAAGGAAGAGACAACGGGGGTAAGGAAAGCGCATGGGGCGTCACTGCTTAGGGGTTCAAGTAAATGAGATCGGCGCTAGGGACCCGAAAAGGGAAGGCGTAAACAAAATTGTCGTCGAACTCTTCACCCTACTATTTACGGGGTATGCGTAGAATGAACGAAACGCACCCAGCATCCTGCAGACGGCTATAGTATTTAAAAGGAGGAACGAAAAGAGGCAACATGGGCCGATAACAGGGAGGAAGGTTCAAGGAAAGAGTATGCTCCGATGGGGTAATCTAAACAAAGGAAGAGGGGGGTACCTAGAGAGCTGAAATAGGGCCGCGCTGAAGGTGTCTCTCCACCGGGGTTCGCCGAAAAGGGTTAATAAAAAGGACAAGTTCCGAGGAGGACGAACATGAGGTGGCCATCAGACGGATGCAAAATTGAACGGTCCTGGGGTTCACTATTTAGGACGGAAGGGTGAAGAATGGAGGGGGAACCGAAACACCGAAAGGGTGACTAATATCCGATACACGGTGCTCAAGAACGGATATCCGAGGAAAAAGAGACGATTACGTGGCATAGGACAGAGAGGAAACCTCTGGTCGGGGGAGGATGTGGACAGGGAGGCTGAGAGGGGGCCGACCAACGCAAGCAAACCCAAAAACAAACTAAACACCACAACCCAAAAGGTCCACTCCAAAAAACAAAGAGCAAGAAGATAAAAAGACTTTCAAGTACTGGTCTATGGACCGAAGGAAGGTCAGCTGACGCCAAAAAGGCAGATTAGGATCGAGAGACATGCAAAAACGTCTGAAGCAAGGTGGCTGGGGTGAGAAATATACAAGTCCTCTCAAAAATCAGTCTTGGCTACGGAGGTAGAAGTCCAGGGGGAAAATGTCGGTTCGTGCAGTCGTGCAAAGGGGCAAGCGGAATGAGGGAAGTCAATCAGTACTACAAGCCACAAAAACATCTCTCATGCTAGACTTCATAAAAAAAAAGGGTAAAATAGAGGCTATCGGAATGTAAAAATCGATGCCAAATACAGCAACGGGGGAAGAAACTAGTATTCGAGAGAAGAGGCGATGGGAATCCTTCCGACTACGGAGGCGCGGTGATTTTTATGAAAAGGATCTTGTACGCATAAGAAATGAAGGAACTCGAAGTCTGGGAGGTTCGAGCCGAAAATAGAAAGCCGTCAAAGGAGGGTGCACGTTTGAACTAAGAAGGGCACCAACCTATGATAGTAGTAAAAAAGACAAAGGACTGCCTATCATTTTAAAGGTGGCACATCTAATGATGAGACGAAATGTGCGTTGGTAAGCGCGCGGGGGAAGAAGGAAGAACAAGGGCAATATGGCAGGTGATGATGGGCACCAATACCATGTACAACCTTAAGACATAGGTTATTTGTGAAAAAGGTCTAAAACTCACACAACCCTTTTACTGGATGTGTACTCGGGTATACAAACCCAGCGGAGAAGGCTCCAAAAAAAGCTGACGAACGCTGGAGGTAGGTAAAAGGCATTATCTCCGCAAAAAACAAACTAAAATCACCTCCGTGCGGGGCGGGACAGTAGTTGTCACTGGAGGAGAGTTTAGCTCAGTTCTCTGAACTTGGACAAAGGAGACGCTTTGTAGCAACTTTCGGTGATCAGTAGGGGGGGTAATTGGGGGTTAGAAAATGGCGCTGGGAGGCCTATCAAAAAGCGGACTCACCAATTAGCGTCACTTCAAATAGGAAAGGAAAAAGCTTAGGACTCACTCAGTGATCTTCGTTACCGCCTAAGGAACCAAGAGATATGGAGAAAGCAAAGGGAGACAATAGACCAGAGGTGGGCCTTTCGGAAAGAGTAGAAAGAACAAGCTTTGGATGTGGTACTTCCCGGTTAATCCGAGGAATGAATGGCGGGTGAGAAGAGCAGAAGTCCGGCACCTCTTCCGGAATATTCACGTCTGAGGGTACGTGAGAGTGCAAGGAAAAAGGGCCGGACTTGGGCTGCAGTCAGGGAAGCTGGTCAAGACTTTCTGTGAGATACTCCAACATCTGCTTACGCAGGGGAGAAAAACTCCAGAGAAAAAACTCAGTTTCGCTCGGGTAGGGGATAATCTTGCCCCTGCATTAATGGAGACTTGGCGAGACAAGGGTTCAGCTCGGAGGTTCTTTGAAGGGCCGGGCGAGGTAGAAAGTAGTTCGCCTTTGTCGGTGAGGATTTCTTCTCAAACTTCTACCAAAGAACTTGGAAAAAAGGGGGAGGCGACTGAAGTAGGAGGACATACGAGGGAGAGACCGGGAAAGTTAGCTGATCATCGGGGGGAAACTATTGAAGGGAGTGGTGGATATTAACAGTTTAGGATAGCCACAGAAGGGGGGGGGAGTTCATCTATCGCACACACACCGCGTGAGAAGACTAAACAGAAAGGGGTATCCTTCCATGAGGGGGGGTTTGAATCACGTATTCAGGCGGACGATTGGAGGAAGAATTCGCAGAGGTAGGGGGGGGAGAGGTTGATACAAAACTGGGCTGCGAGGGTAGGGGACAGTACAGCTTGTTTGAAGAGATGCTGTACTGGGGGAAAGCGGGAGGAACGCACATGCCTCGGAACGATCACTACGGGTTGGCTTACTGGTAATATGGATGATTCTTCGCAAGGGGAGGTAGACACAGGACACGCGGGGAAGCAACTGCGATCAAAATCTGACATACCGGAAAAGCGAGGGGGAACGACATCATCTATTTGAAAATACAGTAAAAGGTAGTGGGAGAAGTCTTGGCCCCAGTCGGGAGCGCGGCCAAAGTAGCGAAATTTGGGCATGCAAAGGTCGATGTTGGAGGGGTTCAAGAAACGAGGGACAAGGACGGAACGGGCATACGCTCATATGAAAGTAATTTTAACACAAACGCAGGATATTCTTTGACTTACCGTAAGGCTTTCGGACATGGGGGAAGTGTGAACAGAGGGGGGCCCAGATGTTGCGGCGGCACGGTAAAATAATGGAAGTATGAGACCGTCCGCGAAGGAGAAGAAAGATTCATAGTTTGGGAAGCGAAGAGGAATTGAGGGAGGCTTAAAGTCAACCTTCCCAAGGGAACTCTGGGGGTCAGAAAGGTCTCAGATCCCCCAAAACAACTACAGAAGGGGGGGAGGGAGGAGGGAAATTAACCCGGGAGACAGCCTATCGGGGAAAATGTCCGTGAATCCTCAAATAATGAAAGACAAAGAACTCGAGATAAGAGTAAACGAATAAGGGTACTTTGCGGCGGGAGCGCGGGGATAGATTCATTCGAAACAGTGTTGCGCCTACCACATCTTCCAAAATATGAAAGGAGGGGACGAAACCGTACCTTAAATTCAACATAGATGAATCTTTTGAGGGGGGAGGACAGGTCATCCGTATAGGAGAGGGAAAGGCCGGCGAGTGGGGGGGGCCCCGTTGGTAGGAGGCACCCTCCAATAAGAGGGAGGGACAAAATGTCGCATAACGTAGTTTGGCAAGCTGCTCAGGGAATTGTCCAATAACAGTGATCAACGACACTCCAGTACGGGGTGAAATGAGGGGGGAAGGGAGGGTCAGAAAGCGGCGCTGTTATTAACTGACCAATAGAGATGCGGGTTTGGTCGGGAAGGGGTGGCGTTGGCGATGGAAAGGGACGAAAAGCAAGGATTTTCCCATGAAGCCATTCCGGGGGGCAGCAGTCCGGAAGGAAGGGGGGGGGGGGGGGTGAGAGTCTGAGAACAGAAGCATATTCAACACTATTCGGGTTGAGCATCCTCGGACCAGCCCTTTTTTGATCAACTAAAAAAAGCCCGGCGAAGGAGGGCCTGAAAAATAGAAAAAAAGGAATAAAGGAAATGAACCAAGGCCTCATGACGGCTACACTGCTGTGAGACAGGGAGCAGAGGGGGGGGGGGGGCGATCGGGAGGAGGCGCACTATCCGAAAGGTAGGATAAACTCCAAGACCGGAGCAAATTCCGTGGACTATTATGAGAGTAACGGCAAGGGCTGGAGAAGAGTGCGGGCACGACCGAAAATCCGGCGAGAACGTCAAAATGCCTTTGGACAGCTTTTGTAGACAGAAAGACGAAAGGGGGGGGCGGAACCTCGAGAAATGCCGGAATGCACCACCGCTCGCGAACTCTTTGAAGGGCGAAAGAGCGTGCCGGCACGGGGAAGAGGAGCCAAAGGAAGAAAACAAAGGGAGAGGATCCTGCTTTGTGATCAAAGGATCATAGAAGGATGTGTTGCGATCCGAAGGAACGAGGAAGACGGAATTTTGCAACGCAGTCAATGACAAGGGTACAGGTCACAGCGCACGGCGAAAGGACACGACATGGGGATTCAAAAACGGAAGAGGGTGCCGTGACTTGAAAATCATTGAAGGAAGAAGGAGGACCAAGAAAAAACAACTGTGGAACAGGAGGCGTCGTTTAGAAAAATGTGATAAAGGGGGGAAACTAAGAGAATTTTAGAAAAGCTCAGAAACGCGGGTCTGAGGGTGTAAGGCGTATCACCGATTCCTATTGTGGGATCTCGGAAGAGAAGGGAATGAAGGGAGGCCGGGTTGTGCAGAATTGATCGGTGAAATGTCAAAGTCTCAAAAATTTGAGCCAGAACAACGAAGAAAAAATAGGAACGTAAAGGTGAAAGCAAAGAGGCGACAATTCTTGTAAGGTGTACGGGAAAACGGTAAGTAAGAAGAGCGTAAAGAAACCATCGAAAAGCAAATACCATGACGTTGCTTTAGTTTTGTTTTGTCGGGATGGGAGAAGACGGGAAACGGGGTCCGCTTTCAAATAAAGGCGGGGCTAAGAGGGGGGATAAGGACGGGCAATTGGGGGGGCGGGGGTCAGGGGACCCAGAACTTCAAAGCAGTGGGGGGGAATGTTGTAAGGGAGGACTAGAAGCGGAGTATCGTTCTGGTCTTGTGTAAAAGGGGAACTAACATTGGGAACCAGTCCGTCGGATCGAGCCGCGAACACGAGTGTCCAAATCATCATGCGAAATCCATTCATAGACAGGAGGGTCGGTGAATTACTTCATAGGGACTGTGTCCCCTGGGCGTCGGCAAAGGCCATGCCTTGGGAAAAAGGAGGGTGTCATTGAGAGTCTGGGGAAAAAAAAAGGGGCCGATCGCGTTGCAGAAAGCAGGAGAATCAGCCTCACCATCGCCCTCTAAGAGGCGCGTACCGGAGTAGAGATTCCTCCTCTATAGGCCGGAACTTGAAGTCTTGGGGCAATATATGATGCGGACGTAAGCAGAAAGAAATTTAAGTGGAAAATAGGAGAGGGTTTGCAGGTATGTACTCAGGGATGCGTGACTCCCCTAATACGTGCCGTTTTTGAGGAGGACAGAAACTACATTGGGTACCAAAACAAGGGCCCTCTCATAAATATCGATCCGCATGATATGGGAGATCAATTCGGAGTGAGGGAACACCAGACTTTTGAAAGTAGGAAAAGGGGTAGAGAACGTCGGATGTCAACAGGAAGGGGTGGCGTCCAAGCCTTTCCATTCGCGGAAAAGTGAGAAAACCAGGGGATTGTAACGGGAAAAAAGTCGGTCTTCTTGTCGGAAGAGAGCTGATCCGGTCAAGGGATACATGAAATCACGAGAACATATGTTTTGACGAAGGGGGTCGATTGCCAAACGGTCGATGACGGGAAAATTTCGCGTCGTAGAAGGGGCTTGTATAACATGCGGATGGGAAAAAATGAAAAATGCATGTTTTGTCGGGTGAAAAGCCGGCAGAAGAAAGGGGGAGGGGTTAAAGGCGGAAAACCTTGAAGTTCTAGTCGAGTAATCACATCCTGGTGGCTGGGGAAGGGACACGGACGGGGCAGGGAGGAGTAGGGGGGCGGGACAAAGGGGGTTGGTGAGCGTCTGTCAAAGGCAGGAATGCGGCACTTTTCAGCGGGACGTCCAAGATCCTTTGGAATATTCCCACGAGGCGAAATACTCTGGACGACAGGGTCAGAATGTGGCCGTTTGGGGAACCCGGGGCCGGAAAAGTAACGCTGCTGTTGGGACCGGAACGAAACTCTGCGAAAAAGATGGGGGGGAGTGGAGGCCCGAGTCAACAGGACATTGATGTTTTAAGATCGTTCGAAAGAAAAAAAAATTGGGAGCCGTCATAGGCGACCTCGAGGCACTATTCTATCGAGAGAGGGAGAAAAACCGTGGACGTAAACGCAGAAAATGTCGATTCTCAGGTTCGCCGTGCCGAACGTCCTTGCGGAGGAAAAATCTGGAGGGCAAAATTGTTCTTCTAGGAGTAGGATTGGTAGACAAAGCGGGGTTGGATGGGCTACGACTCCATAGGATCTTGGGCAGTGGGGAGGCTTACATCCGCGGCTCAAAAAGATTTCAATTTCAGTAGCAGTGGGACGGGAGGGAGGAAGCGCGAATACTGTGGACCTTTCTCGGGAAGCCTTCCGGAATTGGGCGAGCTAAAGAGGGCGAAAAAATGTGTCGTCGGTCGGTAGAGATAAGTCGTGATGGCGGCGAGAAGAAATGCGGTGCTAGCGGACCACAAGCCGTTCCAATCACTCTTCCTCTGGGCCGAGAACAAGGGAAAACGATTTCAGGGCAGGAGAAGGGTCCGAGTCTTCAGTAAAAGAATGGGCATCCGGACAGGAAACGACGATTCCATCCTCGCACGATAGAAAAAAAAAAAGAGAAAAAGGTGCTTGGTACAGAAACACGGGGGTCCTTTCATTGGACATCACGTCTTACTGTCGATTGCTCTCAGTGAAGAGTGGTGGACAACGAGTGACATGCGGTAGGCGGACCTTGGGGGTGGAGCCGACCAAGAAATAGTCACCTTCGGCGGCGGGGAGAGTTGTTCAAAAAACAATAGCAGGGGGAGGGGTGCGGGAAAATATCTGGGACGAATATCTTGAAGTACATCATCGGGGGGGACAGGGTTTTTCTGCCAGCGTGACACTGGTCAAAGTAGCATCGCACACCGGGAAAAACACGAGGTCAGGATTGTCGAGGGCAGGTAAAGCTCTCAGGAACCCCCTACATTCGGGAGGAGAAAAGATCATAAGGAAAAATCAAAAAACTACTAAGAACGACTCATTTGTGGGACTGCGAGGAGGGAGTCACAGTCACGACGAGCACCAACCACGACATTTTTTCACTGTATATGGCTGCCCCGGACTCGACAAAAATCAAGGATTCGGGTGGATTGGAAAAAGAGAACACGCCTTTTTAGGGTATAGGTTGTGAGGGGGCGTAAAAAGAAGAGGCGCCTCGTAGCACGGAAAGTTGTGGAAAAAAAAGTTCTAAGTGGAGACAGGAGAGCCATTCAAGGACCTTCAAGTCAAGGCCGTCCCTGGGTGGGTGTAGTGGGAGCTCAAGCACCTTACGCTGAAATGCGAGGGGGGCGCTTGGACTGGCGATAAAGTAGTGGTGGGGTATAGTTTCCTCCAATGACTGGAAAGGGGAAAATGACTGACTCTGTTCTCCGGAACGGTGTCTGGAGGAGCCCAGTGAAAGGCGGGGAAGGAGGGGGGGTGGGTAAGCGACCAATATGTCGGCGCGATCCCTACTTCCTAGTGAGGGCGTCTGAATAACCGGGGGAAGGACAAGGACTCTTGGTTCAAAGGAGCAAACGGCAGCCTTATCGATCCCGGCCAAGTAGGAGGATGAGGCATAAATAAGGAGGCGTAAGAGAACCTTGAAAGATCCGAGAATAGGGGCGTGTGATTTGCAATCAGACGCAAGAGTCGGTTGGGAGGTCTATAGACAATATTTGAGAATGAAGTAAAGAAATGGGACAAGCGAAAAGGCAATGTAGAAGGCCGCTGGGGAAGCAAGTCTTCCCTGGCAGGAAGAGCAATAGGAAGAAAGGCGCTTTTGGATAAGAACTTCGTGAGGGTTTGTCACTATGTCGTAGTGAGAAGAATCGGGGGAAGGGAAGGAAAAGGATGGGAGGCGAAGGGTGGTGACTTCCGGTCGTGTTAACCCGGCATGGTACGGTTGGTACGAGTCGAAGGAACAAAGACCCGCATTACACCAAGAAGGTCAGGACTGTAAGACGAGAACCCTCGGCAAAAAGTGACCTACATCGACGGGGTCTGTCGATGTGATCGGGGGCAATAGGTGAGTTCTCATCAGGATTATGACATATAAGCGAAGAAATGTCGGGCGATGAGTGTTGAGATAAAAAAGTGGAATAGGGAACCGGGCTCCCTGCCCCGGAAAGGCTAATGAAGCCAAATGAAAAGGGGGGGAAAAGCCAGGGTACGGAGTTGCAATGCATCTGTCTGTGTTCACTCAAGGGTCGCCGAAAGTAAGAGGAAAGGAGGTAAAAGGGGAGAAAACGGCAAGGTTTAACGTAATGAAGATCCCGGGGCTCAGCCCGGGCTATCCTAAGTGACAAAAGGGGAATCTGGGGCTCGACAAGTGCGGCAACCTCTGATCGTGTTATTATTTCCGATTGGGGGTGAGGAATAGCAAGAAGGCCGAGAAAGACCGAAAACGGGGACAAGACCTGGGAGGAGTACCAGGGTAAAGTGAAGGGCAGTTGACGACCACAAGAAGAAGGAAATCTCGATCAGGGCATTTACACCCGTGTGAAGGCATTTCAGGGTTAAGAACTCCTACAGGCTCTACAGAGCCGCGGCGAGATGTAAGAAAAAAAAAGGGGGTAAAAGGGAAAAAGGTCGTTCAGCGCAAAACTTCAACGGATTTGGGGGACTTGCTAAAAGCCCTCTCCTCAGGAAAAAAAAACAAATCTAGAGATGACAGATACATGTCATCTGCGTCGAGAGGCATAACTATGCCAATACCAACAAAGGGGAAAACAGTTCTAAGAGGACGGAAGATCCAACCGAACCGCGTCGATGGAACGGATTTGTTATGATCAGGGGGATGAAGGGCACCTATATGAAGGAAAAGAGATCTGTGGGTCTGGGGGACAAGACCAAGCCGGACAAGGTAAGTGGTCCTTTGAACGCAATGGTTGAAAACACACCTGATTACGTAGGGAAGAAAGAATGTGAAAAAGTGCATTGACTTTCTCGGTATGATTATATACCTGCGAGGGGTGTGCTCGGTAGTCGAGATAAAATGGGTGCAATTTTCGATTAATTCAAGTTTGTACATAAAGAACGAAAAAAAGTCCTGACGAGGGATTCGTCGAGCGGCAAACCACGCGTTTCTTGTCTGGGAAGAAGGAGAAAAAAACTTCTCAGAAGGTCATCAATCTCAGGGGGAACCTCTTGTAGTGGAGGGCATAGCAGGGTAAAAAGATCCGAAAAAAAATCAGGGACCGCAGTGCGTGTCGTGTGAGCGTCTGGAAAAAGCGTCAGAGGAGAGACTCATTGGCACGATATTCGAAAATTCGCACGCGTTGGAAGAGAATACGGTGGAGGGAAAGAGAGGGGGGAGGGGTGTCGTCATGGTGATCTTGAATTCCGGTCCCTGGGAGGGACACACCGTTCGGAGGCACTTGCCAGAAACCGGATAGGAGAAGCTTAACAAGGTCAGTATCTGTACCTGAGGAAAAATAAAGCTTGAGATGTGGGAAATACTCCAGGCGGGGTGGGACTTGTAAGAAGAAAAGGGGGGACGCTTCAATCTTATTGGTTAAGTCGGGGAGCAATGCGCAGGAAATTCTCTGCACGTGACCAGGCACCTCTCTAGACGGCAACTTACGAGGGGACGGGCGAGGAAAAGGACCAGGTGCAGGACAGTGACAGGCGGATGGGGCCTGCGCCGTACTTATATCAGTGCAAACAAAGTCTGAGTAACTGGAATAACATCAGGAGTTCATCTCGTTGAAGGATCTATCTGGTGGATAAAGATGCCCCTGAGGACGATTATGGACTTAAAAAGGGAGGAAGGGAAAAAGGTGGTACGGCCGGCGAAGAGTGGAGAGTCTTAGGGAGGAAGTTTTATTGTGATTCTTAGGAGACCACTCGGAAAAAAAAGAATTGACGGTCTTCGGAGGGGGTGGTGGGAGGGGCTTAACGACCGAGGATCACTGGATTTCAGGGGCGATACTAGGGGTCAAAAGGGTTGGGCCGGAATGAGGGGAGTGGGTCGGATGAACCGTGCGGTATAGTCCTCAGCAGCGCGCGGGGGGGACCTCACAAAAGTCTTGAGAAGAGGAAAAAGCAGGGTTCGCCGTAATGGTTAGTAACGTATTCTGCGTCTATGAGGCCCGCCGGCGAAGGGGGGGGGGAGGGGAACCACAAGGCCAAAAAAAAAAAAAAACAAACAAAAAACACAAAACAAAAACACCCAAAAAAAAAACAAAAAAAAACCCCCAAACACCAAAAAAAAAAAAACCAAAAAAAAAAAACAAGACAACAAGAAAAAAAAAAAAAAAAAAAAAACAAACAACCAAACCCCAACAAAAAAAAAAAAAAGAAAAAACCAAAAAAAAACAAAAAATAAAAAGAAAAGAAACCCCAAAAAAAACACCCAAAAGAAAACAAGAAAAACAAGGAAAAGAAAAAACACCCAACCCCAAAGAGAAACCACCAACAAAACCACCCGAAATACAACCAAAAAAAAAGCAAAAAAGAAAAAAAAGGAGAAACCCCCCACAAAACCGGAACCAACCACACCCACAACACAAAATACAAAACAAAAAAAAAAAAAAAACCCCCCCACCAAACAAAAGAAAGAAAAAAAAAGCCAAAAAAAAAGAAAAAAAAAAAAAAAGGAAAAAGAGAAAAAAATTAAACCAAGAAAAAAAAAGAAAAAAAAAAAAAACACTCAAAAAACAACCACCACACACCCAAAAAAGAAAAAAAAAAACACAAAAAAGACCATTGATCACCTGAGGGCCGAGGATTGTCCGAAAGCAGGGGTGACGGAATAGGGGGAAAGAGGGCCGGGCAAAGGGGCCGCGAGGCAAAGAGCTCCAAGATTTGGCATACTGGAGAGGGACTGCTGCTGCGGATGGGGGCTTTGACCCGTCATTAAACAAAGGGCAAAAAGAGGGATAAGAGGGGGGAGGGAGGACAGACCGCGAACTAGAATTCTGAACCATCCTCTTGAAAAGACCCTTACTGAGGGCGTTGAAAAAAAACATTTCTTGGCCCAAGTCGGAGCGCTGGTACAAATTAAGGAAATTTGGGAAGAAAAGGAGGGGGGCGGGGGGTAAAAGAAACGCGTGCAATGAGACTGAGGGACGCTCCGCTTACTTTAACAAATGCCGTAAAACCAAAGAATAGGGGAAAAAGAGTGCCGGCTTATCATTGAAAACGTTCACGCAGTGTGGTCCTATGGGGAGGACTGGGAAAGGGGAAGATCGAAAATCGATCCCGGGCTACGACATATTCAAGAGGTTAGCCGCGTCGGGCGACCGGGCGTGGGTCCTTTAGGGAGACGTAAATGAAATTTTCCCAAAAAGATAATCATGCTTGTCCGACAAGGGGC
>Ga0179591_1301280_pt1 | contig 11977 bp, 11 predicted proteins | sample CZOMad2_1_08_16f_FD_182891 | JGI IMG/M metagenome (GOLD analysis project Ga0179591, IMG submission 182891) | Vadose zone soil fungal communities from Angelo Coast Range Reserve, California, USA - CZOMad2_1_08_16fungal (PacBio error correction) | ecosystem: Environmental > Terrestrial > Soil >...
TGAGGGCGTCTTTTTCACACTCAGGAAACACATACAGCAGAAGCTCATCATATCTCCGGAAATCCTAAAGGAACGTATGCTGACACGCCTGGCGGCTGAAAGACAAAGCTATTAAGACGCAAGGAAAATCCTAAATTGGGGTGCGCAAGCACGAGCCCACGTGTAGAGAAAGCGAATTCCGGAGGAGTCACCTAAAACTTGGGGTATATAACGTCATATACACTTAGGCAACTGCAACTTCGGGCGAGAAAGCGGGGAAAACAAGAAAGGTGCGCTCGATGGGAGACATACGCTGGTGGGGGTCTGGGAAAAAAGGGGAAAGAAGATCTAGAGGTCAGCTCGACCAAGACCCTCCGACTGCCCCGGCGCGCCGCAACAGAAGAAGGGAGTATAAGTGCGGTGGAATAGGGAAGGGGTATGACTGCTAATCAGGAAGGTCCGAACTGGTTTAAAACGGGAGCCCAACGATCGGGTAGGTCGCTCGAGACGGGTGAAGGGGGATGGCGAGTCAGTAGGCGCGTGAGTCATCAAATAAACCAAAAGAGAAGGGGGCTACGGATTCAGACCCGCAATAGCGGGGAGAAAATTGAGGACAAAAAAAAAAGACCAGATCAGAACAAGGCAGGAGGAGAGTCTTGTCCGTCTCCATGTTAAACTGAAGTTGTAAACGCGGAAAGCGGTATGGTGGAGGGGGGGCGCCAGGCAAGAATAGATCTAAGGGGTCAATAAGTGCGCATAAAGCGCGCAGAAATATGTGCAGACGGGGGGGTCGGTCCGGCAGGAGGAAGGGGGGTTGCCCTCGATCTCACGCAAAAGAGCCAATAGGGGGTGAAGGGGCGCCCGGTTTGTGTCAAGACACTTGGGGGTTGGACAGAAAAAACAACTATCGCTAGCGCGAAGGCCGTGGAAACGACCCGCTTCGAGGAGACCGAGGTCTCGAAACCATAAAAAAAGGAAGGCAAAACCTGGCGTAAGGGGATTGAAGCGGGAAGGGTGGAATTTTTTGGGCACGCTACCTGTCCCGGATCACATGCTGGGGAGGGGTGTGCGGGAAATCGACCGATGTGAGTAGGGGAGGTTGAGAGGCAATGGAACTGGGAGGGAGGGGGGGGAAGTGAAAATCGGATCTGCATGCTTGGCGGGTATCCCAATCAGTGCCTGTAAGGCAAACGTTAGGCGTTCTGCGGATGCGGGAGGCGACGGGGCCCTGCACGACGGTAGAATTAAAGCATGAAACGAAAGCAAAAAAGGACACCGAGGCTTCCGAGATGGGAAAGGAACAAGGCTGCCTCCTCGAGGTGATTTGAGAAGCACGGCAAGGGCGAAGTTTCTAGCCGCTCTCCGCCCACCTGGATAGCTTGAGTGGGAAAGGAACGAAAGGGGGCCTGAAGATGCGACGGTGTCAGCTAGAGTCGCGCAGCGGAAGGGACGAACTGGGAAGAATGGGGCGGAGATTGAGAGCACCGCAGGGAAGAGGCAGGCAATGCACGCCCTTAATAGACTGCGACCGCGAAGTAAACCGGACTGTCACCTAGACAAGAGAACGGAAATTGAGTCCATGACACCCATCGCAACGACGCACCAATCGGTGGAAAAAAAAGGGATAGGCGGAGAAGTGCGAGGAGGGCATAGAGGGGTCGGATATAGGGTGCGGGGGGGAAAAAGAACATAAGGTTACCTAAAGTTGCCTCGACGACCGGTTGTGTGGAGGGGAAACACGCCAAGAGAGCAAAATAGAAGTGAGTGAGGAAGGTAGATAATTCAGGAAGAAAGATGGCATCAGTGAAATGACCCGAGGACAGGCGAGCTTCTGATGGGGCAATCAACCGCTGTGATAAATTACTTAGAGAGTCACGCCAGTAATTTGGATGGAGAGGTCGAACAGGGATAAAAGGAGGGGGGCGCCAAGAGGGAAAGAGTTCCCGACCGGTTAAGCCGTTGACAAACAAGCGAAGGCTCGAAAAAGCAACAATACGCCTTACTAAATGCGGCTATCCAGAGGAAAAACCAGAGTTAGGAGAAATCAAAGAGAGCGGGATCCCCTACTTGTCCGCATATAAAAGAACAACGGAGGAAAAGAAAACACAAAAAAGGAGACTCCTGGGGGTCGTGCAGCCTCTGTAGGAGGGGCGGCATAAGGTAAATAGGGCAAAAACGGCGAATAGAGGGGGAAAGGTAGAGAAGAGCAGTAGGCAATTCCTCGGGCCCACAGTGTATGGTGAGCAAGGGCGGCGGAGAGAGAGGGATCTATGCGTAAGATACAGCAGTGGGAAAACATGAGATTAAAAAAGAGAGAAGGATTCTGGGGAGCTGGGTTGGATGATAAAGCAAGCTGGACGAGCTCAAAACCAGGGTGCAAACGAACTTTTGGCGGAACGGTGAAGCTGGTACTGTGAGTCGGGCAGGGAGAGGGTCAGCCGTGGGGAGTCACAATTGCCAGCTTTGCGGCGACCCCCGGAGGCGGGAGATTAAGAGGAAGCCCTACCAAATCTTGGGGGGAAAGAGACTTACGCAGAGCACTCGATAGACCCAATTAAAAACGAGGTAAGAAGACCCCGAGAAGGACGACCGCATAGGTATCGGGGAAAGAAGCCTTGAAAAATGTGCGAACAGACATAGCGTGGGGAATGGGACCAAAAGACACCAAAAGAGGGTTAGATCGGGGAAAAAAAGCCGCTGACGTTTTAAGTAAATAACAACAAGAAGAAAGACCCGGAAAGTGCAAGGAAAGGTGGGGGGGGGGGGGGTTGAAAAGAAGGGGCAGGAAAAAGGATTGCAGGGATCTCACGCCAAGGTAAATACTCTGGTGTTGAAGGAAGCTGAAGAGGGTCGATGCTGAGGAAAAGAAAACTTGGGAGGCGCCCCGAACATGACCAGCCCGAGAACAACAAAAAACACAAACAAAAAAAAAAAGAAATCTGCAAAACTGGAAACAATTACTTTTACCGCTGGTTGAGCCCTCAAAACGACATTCATTAATCGGGAGAAGGTCAAGAAGAGCCCTCCGTCGTACCGGACCGGCCAACTCAGCAAAAGTCGATTAGAGTCACGAAGGAAATGGATGGCGGTGTGGTACCGTGTGGGTTCGTGGGAAGGGCGCCACGAGAAAAAAAGGAAGCAGCTGCCGCCGGGCTAGAATAAGATGGGAGAGGAAGGTATAGACAGGACCGAAATTGGGTGGAACAGCGTTGACAAAGAAGGAAAAAAACTCCCAGTGAAAAAGGGACGAACGGAAGGCAAGCTCAACGAAAGCAAGGAACTGACGATCGAAAGGCAAAGAAGAGGAAAATTCCAAATAAAAGCATACCAAAACCAGCGGATTAGAATGAAGGGGGGAAGCCCACACCGTCCTGGGTGTGAGCGGGGGGGGGAAGCGCGGCTGTCGGGAGAACCAATGAGGGAGAAGAAACACGTTTAATGATCCAATTTCGGACAGAAGTGAAACGAACTGAAAAAAAAATGGGAAAAAAGAAATCAGAAAAGCAAAAAAAAAAAATAGCACGTTGATTCGCACCTTGAAAAGGCACAGGTACATAGACCGCAACCGAGCTGCTGCAAACCGCGTCCGGCTATTGAGTAAGAGTCGTATTAGAAAGAAGGGGAGATCGCGCAAGCGGAAACAAGTTTCAGGACTAGATCATGCCCAGAAAAAAAGCTCGAAAAAAAAAGGAGCGGTGGGCGGATGGCGCGGGGGCTCAATCGGAATGAGAGAGAACAACAGGAAGGAGCGGAGAGGCGCGAAAACCCGCTCCAAAAACAAAGCCGAAAAGAGGCATGGGGCGGACTGAGAACTTGTGGTTAGGGGAAATGATCAGACGAACGTTTCCGAAGACCGCGGGGAAGGGATATGAAAAGTCGAACCGAAATCAGACCGTCACCAATAGCCGACCGTAAGACCGCCGACGGAGGTTGGCGAGGGACGAAAAAAATGTTGGGAGGAAAGGCAGAAAAAAGGGCCAGATACCTCGGGGGCAGCTGGCTCTCCTGACGTTGAGGGACCCTTGGGAGATTCTCGTTGCACAGAGACGTCGATTGATAAAACTTGGGACTTCATCACGAAGTGATAGATCCGCAAAACGACGGTAAAAGCGGCTTTCACGATCAAAAAGGAGCGCTGGTGGCAGGGAAAGCTTCATGAGGGTCTCAGACGAGAGGGGGTAGGTAAGTATTGTTTTGAGGACGGAAGGAGGAGATAGGGACAGGGAGAGCCAAAAGAGGAGGATCGAGCTTGCCGTTGCGCTTCCCTACTATGGATCGGGGGGGGTCAACTGACGAGAAAAAAAAGGTTCGGGCCTGATAAGACTATACCGCTCAAAGGAGACAAATAGGGGAAAGAAACAGAAAGTTTCAATGCCGGGGTGGTCCAAAAGCTCCGTCTGGCCCAGCAGGAGCAGTAAAACCAGCAATAAGAAGAGAGGCAGACAAAAGACGGAACTTGTGGGGCCTATGAAGGAAAAGGGGCATACCAAATGGAACAGGTTGAGCGAAGAAAAAATGGTGAGGTTTAGGGCAAAGCACGCGCAAGTACGGGTATGGCCAGGTGAAAAAAAGGTGGAAAGAGGGGGTTGGGGAAGGTTTGGTGGGACTTGTGCGTGACTAATCATGTGCAGGGGGGGAGGAAATTCCCACGTAGGGATAGGGGGCAGAGAGAACACGGCTAATCTTCACAAAACCGTCTGGCAAAGTTGGTGCGCGCGAGCGGTAAGCAAATACTAAATGGACGAAGGAGTTCAGCAAAAGGGGGCAACGTGGCCGGAAAGCACGTCAGTCGTCGGTCGGTTATACGGCTACCTACAACACGGGAAAGGAGGCTTCACGAGCGCAAAAAAGGCTGGTGGTGGGTGGTCCATTCTAACATGGACACCTTTCTTACCCCGTCAAAGGAGTCGTCAAGCCCGAGAGAGTCGGAGGAGAGGGGTCGGGAGTCAGTGACGTTCTTTCCGATGGGGGGCTTGAAAACACACAGGGAAGTGAAGGGGGGGCAAAATCTTGGATGGAGTCCCTCGGCAAGGGATACGGAAGGGCACTGGTCTCACGAAACAGAAAACTGGGGGGGGGTGACCGCACCAGTGAAGTGAGCGCCTTGACTTGCACAAAAAAGGGGGAGAGAAAAAGCTCAAGCCGTTTACCAAGCAGTCACGTGAGAAAAAGGGTGTTTGGAGAGGGGGCGGGATTCATATTTGAGTGCCGCATCAACAAACGGCAAAATACTGGCTCGAGGGTGTATCTTCATGAATCGGGGCATCTTTCATGACTAATCAGGGACGCGAGGCCGCAGCAGGGCCCCAGACATCACGGGGGGCCGCGGACCAACAGGGGGGGGAAACATATGAGGGGGGGGACCGGGAAGTAGCCAGGAGAGGCAGCGGCATATAAATGCAATCCACAATATCCGAACGGGCCAAGAAAAGCAACATGAGCGCTTGTGGGATTGGGACCGTCTTTGGTTGGGGGTCCATGTTCTTCGGGAAAGGAAAGGATCAGCAAGGCGGCTAAAGACGGGGGGTTTTCCATCAAGGGCGAAGTCGCTTGGCGGGGCCGAGAGAGGATTGTGACCTTCGCGTATGGACGCGCCCCAAAAGTCGGGCCCGAGAAGGAAGCAGCCAATGATTGCAGAGGTTAGAATCAAACGTCCACAAAGAGGCGTGGAAGAAGCATAAGGGTTTCTAGGCCCACGCGGTGCTTTCCAAATCAGGCGCGGGGGAAGTGTGGAGCGGGGGGGGGATGAAGGGGATGGCACATCGTTGCCCGCGCGAGAGGTTCCAGATCCGTCCTACTCCGGCCGAGGAAAAAGCTTGGCGGGAGAGGGAAAATATCCTCAACAAGCACGGGGCGAGGACTCAGCATCACTTCGGAGAAAAAACAACTGACACCAATAAGGGGGGAAAAAGATCCCGCCGGCAACCTACAAGAATACCGTTTGAACGGAATCCAAGGGTTTCCCACCGGGAGTTAGAAGGTGGGCATGGAGAAGTTTCGGAAGTTCTCGAAGGGATTTGACGGGTTTACGAAATAGTCATCTGCTGAAGTCTCATAATGAGGGCATGTCCGGCAGAGGGGCGAGTGGTCTCGGTAAGACGCCGGAAAGGGGAGGCAACGATCTCGAACCAAGAGTCTATGGCCAGGGGTCACCGAACGGAGAATTTCGTTCATGGAAACAGAAAAAAAGCTATTGAAAAAATGAACGCGTAGAAAAGTCTAAAAATTCGTCTGGCGGGCTCAAAATCCAATCTCGAGGATCAGCAAAGGTGCAGAAAAATCTGCAAGGGGCTAGCCTTCGGGTAGAATTTAACGTCGGAGAAGAAGTGCAGGTCACGTAGAAGATACAGCGGCGCCTCTAATCCTTTTCCGAAAGTAGTACCTGGATAGGGGGGGGAAAGGCAACAACGGGCCTCTGACTATCAGGCAGGCCCAGTTCCAGGGAAAAAGGAAAAGAGAATTCACCTCGTCGAAGTGTCGGAACGGGAAGAAGTAGCAAGGACAACTCAGGGGAAAATGGTAAATCACGCTCAAAATGCAAACATGCCAGGAAATTTGCGGCGCTGGGCAGGAAAGGCGAGATGACAAGCTGCTGTAAAAAGGTCTCGCGACGGAGAGGAGTTTTCCAAACAACTTGTTTCGTGAAAAAAAAAGGGGGGGCTCCATGCAACAGCCGATGGGCTATGAGGGGGGGAGAAACTGGGGGAAGGAAAGTCCGAGCGGAGAAAGATTCAAAGCGGAAAAAACCCAAGGCGCGATTTAGGATAGAAAGAGAGTTGCCAGGGGTCTGATATGGGTTGGCATGGTCCGCTCACCATGGGCAACAAATAGAGAAGGCGCAACAAAAAGGTCTCCGGGCCTGTAGCAGCTGACAAACAAACGCTAGATGTGGAATATTTTGTTGGGGGGGACTCTCTCCTCAAACTAACCCTCTGGGGTGGAGAGACGAGGAGAAGCTAGCTAGAGGAGGGTCGGGGTGGTGGCGACTCCTCGAATGGTAACGTTCGGCGGATAAGCCAAAGAACCCGACTCTGAACCAGAAGGGGGGACGCTACCCGAAAGGGGATGTTAAAAAGGTCGGCAGGAGCGGAGAGTAACAGCAATATTCCCAAAACTAAACTAGGGAAAACCGGACGGGCATAAACAGGGGGGAAAAGCAGAGGAACTTTTCGTGGATTCTGATAATAGGGAACGGAGCTCCAGCGGCCAGAGGACGACCCACACCAGCGACCTACCATAGAGCTCACCTATTTAAGAACGAATAAGCAGCCGAGTCATGTGTGGGGGACGGAGGAAAAGTCGGGACTCGGACAACGTGTTGTGCGGTGACTGCGAAGGGAAGGAGGTGTCGCAAACTTTTGAAGTCAGACTTAAGAGGTTTTGAGAGAGGGGGGAGGGGCGTAAGGTATAGATCTTTCCAAGCGCGTGGCCAGAGAATAGAGGGAGCGAGATTGGACGGGGAGGAGATTACTGATTCGATAGATTTATGTCCTGCCGCTGTCAGGTGTCGGGAAGCGGACAAGAGGAAGATATACGACAAAAAAACAGAAGCACAGTATGTATGAAAAAGAGAGAGGAGGTACGATGTCTCGGGGACTGCGCCTACTAGTCAAAATCAAGTCCGAAGAGTATCAGGCCGCTGAAACGCGCGCTCTCGATATAAAGGTGCTGACGGAACTACAGTACCGACGAAAAATCCAAAGCCGCGCAAAATTGGGGGGGAAAGGAAAGAGAATCACGCAAAGGGTCGCGACAGCGGGAATGAAAATGCTGAAACGGAAAAAGGGGGATCACCTTCAGTCATAGACGAAAGCCATATAACGAGGGGAAATCGTCCTGCACAAATGAAAGACGATGGCAAAGGGGGGAGAGCTGTGGGGGGGCGCTGAAGGGTCCTGCTTGGGAGAGACGACGGTCTGAAAGAACGAGATCGAAGACCGAACCAGTACCTCCTCAGTCCTCTGGACGGAAGCCGACGGGGAGTAAGATCTAAGGGTGAATATTGAGGGCTGGAAGTATACCGTCATGGTGGGGACGAAACTTGGAACTCGACAAAGAGGGAGGGGTGAGAGGTCCGGGCAAATCTCATCTAAGTTTTAGGGGGGGTATTAAAAGGGGAAACTTCATTTAGTAAAGACAAAGAAAAAAAAAGCGAAGGCGAGCCTCGCTGGAGATAAACCCAAAGGACGGGCGAGGGGATAAATATCAGGCAAGCAAAATACCGGGGGAGAAATGCCGCGTAAAGTCTTGTAAGCTTCTCCAAGGGACAGGAACGGTGAATCTAAGAGAAGGGGGGGGGGGGGTCGGGTCAGTTGGGAAAGGGACCCTCGACCGATCATGGGCAGAATCGAAGATACGCTCAAATCCGCCGAAGGGGGGGAGCATCTACGGACGCTGGGACCCGGGAATGGACCGACTGGTAAAGTCCGACAGGAAAAGGGAAAGCTCCCTGGGGGTGACACGACAATTGGTTTGGAACAAAAACCAGAAAAAACAGCCGCGCATAATCATGTGGCCATCCGCTTTCTGCTGCCAGAGGGGGCGACAGGCGCGCAAGAAAAATAAAGCTGTGAAGAGCGTTGAAGGGAGGATGTGGAATTTTGCCGCGAAACTTTCCCGGATCAACCTGGATTGTGGGGGTTGCCCGACAGGTGAATCTAAGGGGTCGAGCCTGAAAGGGGGGAGCGGGCACGGGTATCGATTGAGATTGCTGCGACAAGGAAAAGTGCCAATGATAAAAAGATCGGGAAAAAGACGAAGATGCAGGGGAAAGAGTCTACGGGGGCATTCCATTAGGGACAGAAGGAAAGAAATCGAAATTCTTACCGGTTATTAGAGGGGGGAGGAGCGATGGGAGGGTTGCGACCAGCACGCAAGGAAAATCCGAAGGGGAAAAATCGAAGAGAGAAGCGGCCCCATTGAAAGATAGTTATTTGGAAAAAGGGGAAGGGGGAATTTAGAAAGAGTAGAGTGAAGTAACTAGAAAGCGCAGGTAGTGCCTCGCGGGGCGTGAAGAAATGGGAGGCGTATATCATCGGAGCAAAAAACTGGCTAAATTCATTCTGACTCCAAGGATTAGCTAGGACAGAATCTGGGATAAACAAAAGTCATGCACCTCGACCTAGCAACTCATAGGGGTGACGGGAAACCTAAGATCCAAAGAGGGAAGGGAACCAATCTGGAGTCCATAAAATGAAGCCGTTGCCGTTATGGAATAAGTTGGGGGAGAATCTTTGTGCAATGGTTCTCAGAAAATGTACGAACAACTCGAGCCTGGAGGGGGTGTAAGTTGTCCGCCAGAGGGAGGAAAGGGGCATCGGAAGAGTTACGGCTGCATCTAACGAGATCACTGGAAAAATGGGATGGGGAGTAATCAGGAAAAAAAGCTCAAATACGCCGGTGATGGAAAGAACCGCGGGGGAGAGAAAAATCTTAGCTCTGCAAAAAAACGGGGGGGGGGGTAAAGAGAGGGGGGGTGACCTAGTCCTATTGGTTGGGCCTCGGAAAGGCCCTAAACGGTTGGGGCGCGGGTCACCTAAAGGACGAAAGTTCTCTACAAATCACAACGAAGAAAGAAAAACCGAAATAAACCACAGATGGCTAGCGCCGAGCTGTTAAAGCACCTAAAGAGAACAGGTAAAAAAAAGGACGGGACAATCCACGAAGACCGGGTGAACGGGCGTTTCTCCTAGGTATCGTTGTTTCGTCAGATGGAAATTAAACTTAAAAAGAACTGCTAATAACGAAGATTGAAGGGGAAACGGGAAGAGGCACCCGCAGTTGATTGTGAGTCAAAGGCGAAAAACGAGGGGCATGCGGAATCGATGTCGTCAGAGAAAGAATTAACCTATCATGACTAGGAAAAACCCGGGGCGATCCAAGGGGATTGGTGAAGGGGGGTCCTCAAATAATAAGAAAGCTATCGAACCCATGGGGAACGCCTGACGGAACGGCTCTCGAGTTCAACCAAACGCTTGGAGGGTGGGGGTCAAGGCGAGGGCAGCACTGTCGTGACAAAAAGAAAATCTGGGGGGTAAAAGGAAAAAAAATCCTCCTCTTAAAAGTAGGGTTCAGATGGTTGAGAAGGCACTAACAAAGAAGGGGCCCTAGAGTCCCTAGCCAAGACATACATCTAGGGGAAGAAAAAAGAGGCAAAACGAAAGTGCCGGACCCCTTCACTACGAAAACGGAAAGAGGAGGAAGCCGGGAATTGTAATTTGATGTAAATACATTTATTAGGTGAATTAGGTTACTCAAGAAATCCACCAAAACAAAGAGGGGGGGGAGATCTTTAATCAAGTCTTTAAAGGAGCCGGACAAAAATTAAAAGAATCGGAGGGCCGGAAACTTGGGAAAAAGTGAGAAAAAGAGGGTCTACTTCCCTGATGTTCAGGGAGAAAATCGATAAGGGGGGAGGGGGGTATATCTCTAAGGAATTAATGCTGTAACAAGGACTGCGACACCGAACAGGACGCAAAAACGAACACCAGCAACAAACAGAAAAAAAGGCAGGAAATAACTATGAAACCACTTCATACCAGTAAATGGCGCGGGAAAAAACTCAAAACCAAAAGAAGCAGGGCTCTTATAAAGAGGTACAACCGCGTCCTCAAATGGAAGAAAAAAAAGGCCTCCATCCGACAAAGAAAAAGTTCGAAGGGAGAAGCGCAAGAGCTCTTGCTTTGCTGGTTGGGTTAAAAAAAACTAATGGGGCAGGCAGAAGGCGAAGAGAAAACAGGAGCAGCCGGCAGGGCAAAAATCGAGGAGAACTGGGAGCGGTAAGAGGAGGGAGCAGGACCAAAAACCGGTGGGGGGTCCATCGGTTCACAACAGGAAAAAAGGAAAAAAGGGCAAGACCAAAGGGGATAAGTAGGGAGCTGGGGGGGGACGCCAAGCAGGAAGAATTCCCTGGCGAGCGAAAGAAACGAGAAAGTCCGAAAAAAGAAAAAACAAAAAAAAACGAGAAGAATGAGAAAGAAGATTGAAAAGGCCAAACCAGAAGGTCAGGTTGTCTCGGACCTTTGACCGTAGACGGCAGGTAGAAAAAATAAGGATGAGAAGACCAGGGATGCCTCCCCGAAATAAGTGAACTAAAGCCAAAGGGTCAGCAGAACGGAAAGAAGAACACAACGAGGTATCGGGAAAGGGGTGAAAGGAGGAAACGGCTGCGTAAACATGCGTAGTCCCAAACAAAAAACCAAACAAAAGCAACTCGCGGAGTCCAAAAAAGGGAAAAAAAAAGGGAGTACGAAAGTGAGGGGAGTAGATATCCCGAAAAGCGAAGTTTCGATGAAAGGGAAAAAAAAAGACGAGAGGAAAGTCAAAAGCTCGGGTGTATTCTGGTAAAATTGAGAGTTGGAAGAAAATCTGAGATCACAAACAACGGGAGGGAGGGAAACGAGGAGAGGCCCCTCGCCAGAAAAATCACGAGCTGTTGAGGAAAGAAGATTCTGGGGGAAAAGTAATTAGTCCTAAACCGGTGGGAAAGCTTGGAGGAATGACCGTCGAGGAAAACGGAATCGACCCGGAGACGACACTCAGGGGACCTCGTAAGACACGAAATCGAAATGGAAGACGAAGGGGGGACGGGGACAGTTTCAAGGACGAAAGAACACCGGTTCCAATACCGTCGTTGTAGCGGGGGCGACATAAAGGGAGTTGGCGCATTTCTAGGGGAAAGTCTCGTGCTGGGGAAAAACTGGGTCGGGGCAATCACGATTATCTGGGAAAAACGCAGCCAAGGGGAAAGGGAGGGAAAGATCCCAACAGGAGAGCTTCTGGTGGCATTTCAAGATTCAAGACTTATAACCTACGCTGGTATGGAGGAAAGGTGGTGTGTCAACGGGAAGTCGGGGGGCGTATTCGATCGGCCACGGAGTGTCGTGATGAGGAAACGGTTGCGCCGGGGGGGAAATACTGCAAAATGGATTGTCATCGAGTGTGGGGGTTCCTGATGAAACCGTGGGGGAACCAAAGAGGCATGGATACACGCGTACTG
>Ga0179591_1188587_pt1 | contig 11975 bp, 10 predicted proteins | sample CZOMad2_1_08_16f_FD_182891 | JGI IMG/M metagenome (GOLD analysis project Ga0179591, IMG submission 182891) | Vadose zone soil fungal communities from Angelo Coast Range Reserve, California, USA - CZOMad2_1_08_16fungal (PacBio error correction) | ecosystem: Environmental > Terrestrial > Soil >...
CAAGTGGGACGAAGATACGGTGGAAAATTGGACAGATGTTGGGAGGGCCTGTTTGATAGTAAGAAGGGACCACGCGCCTAGCAGGGGCACACAACAAAAGAATATACCTGGCACTACTGGAACGGGTCGACGGAAGGAACTGAAGGACAAGTAGGATCCTGACAAAACATCGCGATAAAGGGGGCGTGTAGAAAAACATGGTTCCGTTTTAAAAAAAGAAAGCTCACAAGTCAAGTCATAAAGGGGGTTATAGAAGCTGCAGACAAAGATGCATGCGAGGATCGAGGAGAAAAGATCTGAGAGGAGAAATCCACATCTGAAAGGGATTGTGGACTGAAGGATCACACCGCGAAAATAACGCGAAAACTCCAGTAAAAGAAAAGAAAACGCTTCTCGGAACTAGATCGTCCAGGGCAAAAGAAAGAAATGAAAGGAAAATGAAGAGTCTAAACCTGCTAACTATCCTTTTAGAAGGGGCGAAGGGGCATAATAAAGAGCTTTCAATAAAATCGAAAAGGTGTCATGTCCACCCAAAGATAAAGAAATTGTTGGATCGCTGTTCTCAAGAGAGTGAATCCAAAACTAGAAGTCATTTGCAAGTGAGGACTGAAATGGGCAGTGATGCGGCAGAAAGGGGAAAAAAAGATAAGTGACATTCGAGGTGTGTCGATCGTGGATGGAATGGACAGAAAGAATCAGGACAACTTATGGCCGAAGCGGGTGGGGCCGGCTTGTAAAAAAAAAAAAGAAAAACGCCGACATCGCTAAAGGGAAGTAAGCCTCCCTGCAAGACAGACGAAAAAAAAACTGACCGCGCGGAGGCAGACGAACTGTCAAAAGAGATCAGCGATGGACTTAAAGAAAGAAAGTAACCGAAGCGATTTCCCTCGCAAATAAAAAAAGAGCAATCAAATAAAACAAAAATCAAGAAAAGGGAATCGAAAACCACGGCACGGACAAAGGTAAACTCAAGGAAAAGGGAGGGGGCAGCTTCAGAAGATACAGCTGATAAGAAGACCTTCAAAAGAACAGTCTTAGAGAGAAACACAACATCGATTCGCAAGGCAAAGACAAGGGCCTCCATGGAGGCTACTACCAATGAAAAAAAGCATCGCCTCCCCAAGTACCGCTGAGACGAAGAAAAAAGAAAGTGAAATCCCCTTCATGGGAAAGGTAAGTACGCGCCCAAAAAAGGCCGAGAAAAGAAACGACATCAAGGTCGATGCGCTCCTTCACGGCTCAAGAGAGATCAACTCGCTCAATTGGAGGGGTGAAAAAGTTCTCGAGAAGTAAGTCCGAAACGATTCTGGGCTGAACAAAGGGGAGTAGCGATACCCCGATCGGAGAAGGAGGGAACATGAATTCGGCGACGGACGAATAAGCTATTTGGCCAACAGGAAGACGCTGAAAAAAGAGAAGAAAGTGAAAATTCCAAAAAATATAAATAGGAAGAGCTCCGCGAGAGGGATAAAGCTATGAATACGCGGGAAGCCGGTTCGGAAAGGGAAAGGAAGACCACTGCGGAAGTTTCAAAAAGAAGGCGGGAGAAAAAACACTCCGTGGAATGAATTCACGGATCAGGGGAAAAAGATGCCGAGAAGAAAAATTGGTTGAAGAGATTGCAACACATTGAGAAGAAAACACGGTTACCGGTGGGTAGTGCAACGATGTAGAAGGGCACGTTACGACTGGGGAGGAAGAAGGTAAATAGGGCTCTTCGAAATACGTTTGGACTGGCGGGGGAGAAAGAAACCGCCGGGACAAGAAAGAATCTCCCAAACGGCTAATTGGATAAATGGACGGAAACACGTAGACGCTCTACGAAAATGTGAGGAAAATACCTACCGAAACGGGGGGGAAAGAAAAGGACAACGTTACGGCTAGAAAAGAAAAATGCTAAAATTTTTGAAGGGAAACAGAGGGATTTAATCAAAAAAAGCAGTAGGCGAGACGGGAAAGAGACGGGAGGCCAAAAGGGGAGAGAAAATCTGGTGGTAAGATCGGGCATGCACGTCGTGATAGGGGAATCGTGGAGAACCTCCAAAAATCAAAGCCTTGGCACCGGCACCACCGGGGGGGCAGAAGAAGGCCAAATTTCAGAGCGAGAGCCAAAGACCCGAAAAGAGGGAGACCGCGAGCATTCAGGGAGAGTCCCACGAGGGGAGGCCAGGCGTGGATCGAAAAAAAAAACCTGATTGATTTAGAGGTCCACAAGAAAAGATAATCTGCAAAAAAACCTTTCGATCTTAAAAAAAAAGCAGTTGGGGGACCAAACTCGCCCGAAAACTTCAAAAAGGGAAAGCCAAATGGGCACCGGCACACGTAAAGCAGTAGGACTCGGAGTTTAAGATCGAGAAACAGCCCGATGGGGGGCACGGGGAAAGCGATCGAAATACAGGGGCATGTGGAGATCGCCGTAAAATGGATCAGGACGCTCAGGGGGGAGAATCGGAACAAAGGAGTAACATTACCAGTGGCGAAGAGAAGAAAAGACAAGAACGTGCCCCACCGGCGAAAAGTCAGGACGTTGTAGAAAAAGAACAAGACTTAACGGAGAGAACCTGACAATAGGTTACCGTAAAAAAAAAGCGCAGGAATAAGGTTTGACGGAGACAAATCCAGAGTGAGAGATCAGAAACAACGAGGAAAGAAAAAGGGAATAGCACAAAAGGCAGCTGCGTAGGATGATAGAGCCGTCCTAATTCGGAAGTAAAGAGAGGAGTAAAACGAACGAGGGTCTGAAAAAGGGAGGGTTAACTATAAATAAACCGTGAACAGTTCGCGCCTTGAAGTCTAACTAAATGGACGAAGATCTCCAACGAGGGAGGACGAATGGAGGCCGTAGAAACAGTCAGAGGGGAGGAAGAAGGAGTTGAGGCTAGAAGAAGAAAACCAGAAAGAAAGAAAGGTCTTGTAAAGGATCTGACGTTAGGTGTAGCGGAGATAAAAAAGAAAAGAAGCTGGGAAGGCTAAGTGGGTCTGTGAGCCATAAGGAAAAGCTTTCACCGTTAAAGCACGAGGTTGGAAGAACCACGGAGCGGTTGACGGAATAACCGTAGATACACGTGGTAGGATACAGTAAGGGTATTTAAGTTCGAGTGGGAAGAAAAACCCGAACGAGGCAGACTTGCTTCATGTCTCCGAGGGAGGGGATGATCGGTCTGCTTGCGGCGTAATGAAAGGATCGGAAAAGGGGGAAAAAAAACGTCAGCCGTGGAAAGGGAGGAAAAATTACGGCAGTCGCGTCTGAAGAGAAACGACACGGCGGAAGGATCTAAAAACCGTGGGCGCTCACACGAGGGGGAAAATCAGTCTGTTAATCAAGCATCTCACTCTCAGAGGACGGAAACAAACTTCACAAAAACTTCTGTTAAAAAAAGGAAAAAAGAGTTAGCACGGAGAGGGGAGACCGGGAGAACGTTCGTCTTTTTCAAAGAGAGAGAGAAAAGGCGGCGAGTGCGGACGGATGGCTTCATCGTACTACGGTAAACAGTCAAAGTTGCGGATGGGAGAAAAAGGATTTCAGGGAACCAAGAAAAAAGGGAGGGGTGGGCCAGTAACACCGGGGGGAGGGGAAAAAAAAACCATAGTTCCTTAAAGGCAGAGGGGGAGGAAAGGAAAGGGTTCCTTTGCACTACCACGAGAGGGGGGATGACGTCGAACAAGGGGACCAATCTCGGAAAAGAGGGAAAAAAGTGAACCTGTCACCTGCTTGTCGTTACTGAAGAGCGGGGGGGAAGAAAACAAAATAAGAACGCGCGGGCGCAAAGGGGAAAATATGAATGTCGACCGGTCTTTCGGAGAAATGCGAAAGAAATCAAGTAGAAAAGACCTGCGGCAAGCCCAAGAAAATGGAAAAGGTTTGGGAACGTGCGAGAGAAGGAATAAGTGGGGGCCACTCGCGGGAAGGCGGATGCAGAATAAGGACGCACGGAATCAAGCCATCCAGATTGGAGAATCGCCCACGTGCTTTAAGAAAGGAAGCCACTTTCCCCGTAGGATCTAGAAAGGGGTGTCACAGTAGAGTGACGAGGGTGAGCATGTGACATTCCGTGCAGCGTGCAGGCTTGACCAGACTCCTTGGTATTTGGTTCAAAAGTGGAGAGATACGGCCTTGGTGTGAAAGGAGGGGGAAGGGAAGGAATGGAAATGTGGGTGCAGGTGACCCAAAAAAAAACACAAAAAAAAACAAAAAACCCAACCCCCACATACACAAGTGTGGGAAGTAATAGTACAACCTAAGAAGGGGAGGGGTTTCAGCATTAGCCGACAAAGGTGCTAGCCATCGGGGTAAACGGACCTCGAGGTATGTGGTGGGGACCGTGGGTGAGTTGAAAGGAACTTATCTCAGCTTAGATGGAGGAAGGTTCCCTCCGTCAGGATTGGAGGCGGGGTAAAAGGAATCCGTTGGGGGAAAGATTCATCGGATGGGGGGTCCTTTCAGTTTGCTCTTCGGATGGGATGTCAAAGAAAAATACCGGGCCATCTCTCAGGGCGCTCCTGTTTAAAGTAAAACCAGACTGCATGAGAAAGGCTCTACATCGTGTGCAATCCGCTCGATTGCAAGGACAAGTTAATTACCGGAAAGAGGAATTCTTTGGGGGAGGGGGGAAGCACTGGCCGCACCGCTTTCAAGAGAAAAGTGGGCTGAAATTCTGACGCCAATAACACTCTGAAAACAACCGCGAATGTCACTTATAAGAAAAAGGCTGATTGGAAAGTGTTGAACAGCGACTGAAGGGACAGGCCAGGGGGGTGCTGACTGAGAGGGAGAATCCCAAGCTGAAGGAACTTGAGCGGGCTTGGGTGGAAGGAAGAGAACACGGCCTGGCGAATTTCGATGCAAGCATCTTCCGCTCGGGGGCGACTGGAACTCTGAAAGGATGGGGTAAGATTTTGATCGTTGTTGCAAAAGAGGGTAGTTGGGGCCTTCGCTGACAGGGAACGGGAAGTCAGGCAGAAGGCGGGGATAGTCTGTGATGGAGAAAGCGGCGCTACATTTTGGGAGAAGTGTCTATAGCACCGAGGGGTCGTCGCCGGTTGCCCGCATGTGGAAACAGTGCGTCAAGGAACATGATAGGGTCAATTCACAGGCCTATATGCGATTAAGAAGTTAGGCCAATGAGCGGATGGAAAAGTGGGGGTTCTGCTGGGGATGAAAACAATTTTCAATGGGGAGTTGAATTGGTTAAAGAATTATGAACATCTCAAAGAAGGTGTAATTTGAAACATTTAAAAGAAGAAAAAGCAAAACGAAGCTATGTTTGTTGAAATGATGGGTATGAAAGAAAAGATGGCCCGACGCGAGTCAAGGTAAAGGCAAATGTACTAATGGGCCAGTGTAGAGATACTCTATGAGGGCGGAAACCTTGATTAGCAGTCAGCATCCGGCTGGAGGAGGGCGTCTTCACCATAGACAAATGAGAGAAATAACATCGTCCAACGGTGTTGGATTAGGAGACATCTGGTAGACACACAAAACTGATGATATGAAAAGAATAGATGGGGAAAGAAAGGGTAACCATTTAAAATTGTGGAATTTGCCGTGGGTCTCAAAATACGGAAGAGAAGGCCACGCGATGCCTGCACAAGAAAAAAAGGACACGAAAGGCTCCTCCTTGCACGAATGCGGGTTCTAATGAGGAAGAAGTCGAGTCAGGACAAGGATTTGGGGTGAAGGAGAAACATCAAAAACCTGCAATGTTATAAGAGAGAAGGGGGAGACCATGGCGACGATTAATGATAACAATGTTTGGAAAAAGCAAAAGACCGATGGCAAACATTGGGGTTGATGCGCGACATCACGCGGAAGAATTAAAGGACACCTGAGTAAAGATGATCTTGCAGGAAAAGAAAAAAGAAGGCGGAAGAGGGGACAGGCGCGACCACTGGGGGGGGAGGAGGACCTTAGGAAAAAAGGAGGAAGAAGCGCAGAAGCAGAAAAAGGACTAATACCCTTGCTTCTAGAAGGGAAAAGAAGCGACAAAGGTCCCATTGAGCCAGACAGCAAAGTGGAATAAGAAGCGGAAAAAGCCAGCTAGAAAGATGGCAAAAAAAACTTCTGCTGAAAAAAAAGCCGGGAGGAATGTTAGCCAAGTCTGTGACCGGTGAAAGAGTACGGGGGGTAAAGAAGAATGCAGAGAAGTGCGGCCAGGTGAAGGGTAGTGAAGGAAGACGCCATGTACGAGCGCCGAGGGTACTTCCCAGGATTCATCAAATGACGGTTGGTGGGCCTCAATAAGCCGAGAAAAAGATCGTTAATAAACCACCCAATCCACATCATGCACAAGGAGAGTTTGCGATAAAAATGGAGTACGGGGGATCGCCTTATAAGCAGCAACTGGTGCGAAAGAAGATTTAAACATACACTTCCTGTGTGATTTCCTCACGGTTGACGGGACCTGGTGCTATGAAGCCACAAACGGAAGGTTACCCCGCCACGTATGTCGACGCTTAGAAAAAGCTTTGTCGTGACGCTCGGACACAAGGCACCGGAAAAAAGAGGCGCCACCAGACTGTTTTTTAATCATACTCTCGCGACGTAGAACGTATACCCCTAACGAGCCCGATGAAAGAAGCGGCACACTAAGTCTTTGACAGGCAGACGAAAACTCGGGTCTCTTTCGTGGGAAAAGGGGAAAAGCTTGAAGAGCAATGCGCGAAAAGACCTGCACGATGTGACGCCTGTGGAAGACGAAGAAGAGTGTGATCAGATAGCCAAAGGATCAAAAGGAATGCGGAAAGACTTTCCAACACACGCAGTGGACAATTGACTAAGTTAGAGACAACAGCAAGAAGGAAAAACGTGAAATCCAATCAGGAGGGGCCGGCGGAAGCACACTTACTTCAAGATAAATAGACCGCTGTTATCCCGCAGAAAGGGGGAAACAGCAAAACATGTGGGTACGTCTGGGTCGACAGGCCAACCATATTAAAACACAACCCTGCACCTAAGGGTTGCACCAGACGGTGTCAAAAGAGTGTACCAGACTCTTTGTGTTGAAAATTGAAAGCTAATATGATCGTGTTAAAGAAAAAACGGAACGACATGAAAGAAACGTGACTCCGAAGAACGCAACCATTATCTACGGCTCAAAGCGGTACAAGTTATGAAGCAGGCCCTCGGATAAAAGTGAACGGCGGGAGTACCTAGGGGAGTGAATACTGGAAGAGCGTGCGCGTGGACCCACAAGCGTCAAAGATTTTGGCATAGGGGGGAGGAGTCACGACATCTACTAAACTCAAGTTTCGGACAACTGGCACAGACTGAATAAGACGCAGAATATGGACCTTCTGGAGGAAGACTAGGTAAATAGAGTGAGTTCTTTATTACTATGGTTACAAACGTCTGCATTGATCCTAGCAAATCTGGAATCGACAAAGGCGGGACTAAATAGCCGGGCGGCTATTGTCTTCTTATAAGTACCGCGAGGTCTCGCTCATTTCCGGACTCTTGTAACACTTCGACCCGGCAGCATTCAGGCAGGATATGGCGGATGGACTCATGAACGCTGCGTCAGTGAGGAATCTGGATACTTATCATCTCCACTCCTAAGATCTCCGCGTAATCGAAGGCCATGTTTGGAATGTTGACAGTTCCACCGCGTGCGGGATATAAGAAAGTGGTGTCTGTGGGCGGGCTTCGCTTCCGTCTCATTGGCGGGTATTTGGCTTTCTCTAAGGGTCTTGAAAAAAAACAGTATGGAATGGACTAACCGATAGAGCGGGAGCAAGCAGCCCGTGTTGCAGTGGTTTTTTGAGGCTGTGGCCGCAAGCATTTACGTCTACCGTCTGTAGTAAATGACGAAGCGAGGAGTTGAGTGCGATGATCTCATAGCAATGATTTAGATGTATGTGGAACTGATCCGTTATGATTAGCAATTGCAAAGCATCGCAAATAATCACAAAATCACCCGAGACCAGTCCTGTTTGGGTAGCTTGGGCAAAGATTCTGCCATTTTTTGCAGGAACCATTATAGATAGATAGGCCGTAGACTTTGAAAATAAGATACAAGAAAAAGGTGTTTATTTCTTGCGCAAAGGGGATGGGAAAATTCGCACCAAATAAAAAAAAAAAAAATAAGAAAAATAGACAAAAGTCAGGAAACTAATGAAAGGGCAAACTGGAGGAAGAGGGGGGACTGGGACGTACGGTTGCCCGACAAAAGCAGCCATGACCTCGGAGGGGACCTTGGGGAAAAGGACCGGACCCGTTAGACTCCGCAGAAAAGAAGGCCAGCTCCAACCTAGCCGTACGACAGAGGAGGAAGGGTTAAAAAAATCCCTCGACCGAACCGGAGGGTGCGAGAAAGGTTTGGGGGGAAAACGGAGCCGCTGGAAGTGAAGCAGAAAACGGGTATAGGAAGATCAGTGAGGACCCAGAAGGAAGGGAAAAACGTGAGAAAAGAGAGCGGGCCGTCAGAGTGAAAAGACATCTTCTGAAAATAGTCACACATAACGATCAAAAAAGGGGCGTCAATCAGACACAGTCTTGCGTAAGGAAACTTTTGGAAAAAGAGAGAATCAGACAAGGAGACCGGACCCACTCCATAGAACGCCCTAGAGGAGAGAGACGAAACGCGCAACAGAGTTCTGGTAGACGGTCAACCCGCGACATTAACTACCAGAGGGACAAAGATCTGCATTAAAAACGGAGAAAAAAAGAGGCCAACATGTGGGATGGACCAAAAAAAGCTCTGACCGGGGTTAACCACGGCGTTAACAAAGAAGGCTGAGGAGCTCCAAAAGGTTGCGGAAAAAATCGGAGGGTAGGATAAAAAAGCCTCCGAGGACGGGCCCCCTACTGAGAGGAAAGACATGTGGGTTGGAAAGCACCGCACCATAGGGCAAGACAAAGGGGGAGATAGGCCGCCAGTAGGAAGAAAAGATTTTGGCTAAGGGGAAGGGAAGCTAGAGAGTGAGAATCGCCCTCCAACGGCGAGGAGACCAGCACCTCAGGGGGGGGGGGGGGATCGTCAGCCCCCCCCCCCCAAGAGAAAAAAAAAGACCTGGGGAAATGAGCCACACCGCCTCCAGGAGGGAAGAGTTTTTCCGATCGCCCGCCGCGCAAAGGGAAGAGACATAGAAAAAAGGAGGAAGAGAGAGATATCCGAGCGGGCGGGGACGTTGATTCTAAGGGAATCGACTTGGTAAGCGTCACCGATGTGCTGGACGGTCAACGGAAGGGAGGGAACAGGAGCGAAACGGAAACGAGCACCAAACGCTGGAACGTGGAGTCCTGGGGAAGATATTCTGCGCGTGGCGACGATCTCACAATTGGCTTAACGCCCGGGCGAAGGGGAAGCGCAACCTAGCAGAAAGTAGTTTCGGGGCGATCCCAGAAAGAGGTCAGACCAGGATCACTATTGGAAGTACCCGACGAATAAAGGAGGGTAAACGTCATGGCGAAAAAGGGGGAGAGTTAATAAGCGGTCAACCTGGTGGCTGTCACCTCTTGGAAAGGGGGGACTGACAAAAAGGAGCAGGGGGAAAGAACATACCGGGTGGACGATGAACGGGGGGGACGACATACAATAAGAAGGTTCCAGGGAAGGTCCTATGAATCAAGGCTGAAATCGAAACCATTGGTCGGCCGAATCCACAGGGGGAGGGGGGTTTCGGGAGAGGGGCGCGCGTGCGGTCAGGCCCGTGGCAGGAAATAGAAAAAAGGTGGCCCGCAACGCGTGTCAGGAGAAACTGTCGCGTCTGGTAAAGAGAAAAAAGGAGTAAGTGAAGAAGCCGGACGGATCTCCACACGCTGTGCCTCAAGTACTTTGGACGAAAAGTCGGGTACCGAAAAAAGCAGGAAAGGGCGCGCTCCGTGCTTAAGCGGATTGCGCGCGTCATTCGCAGTGTGGAAGAAAAACCTGGTAAAAGGAGAGAGAAAAAGGTAGCGGTAGGTCGAGGAGAACTGCAAAACAGCTCCTATTACAGGGAAGAAGTGAGAGAAGGACTAGAGCGTATACCGGTGTTAAGAAAAATTTTCAACACTGTAACGCAGGAGGGAGTAGAAACGGGTCGGGAAGCAGAAAGGATGGTGCGAAGCAAAACTTAGGGGATGAAAAGAACTATTCAGATCAATCCGAGCGCGAAAATGGAAGGTGCCAAAAGAGGACCCAGTGCGTGTACGAGGGAGATGCTCCCAAAAGGGGGAAGTTCAAAAGAGACTTCGATTCTTGCCTGAAGGAGAGGGGACAGGGTCAAAAAGCAACTCGCGAAACAAGATAAGCACCTGCGAGTGAGGGGATGTAGGAGTTAAAAAAGACTCACTGATGCCAATCGAGGAAAACGCAGCTCTCATAGCATCGAGTAAGTCAGCAAAAAAGGGAAAAAGAATAGTTGGGGGGGTGGAACGGAAAGTAAGGGAGGATGGCCAACTACGTCATGAGGAGGAGCAATAAGAACTACATGGAAGTCAAAAGCCGGAACAGATGAGGGGGGGATAGAGCTCTCAAACTGTTGAGAAAATCCCGGTTTACGGCCTTCACGATCGAAAGAAAGGGGGGACACAGAAGAATATGACAAGTGAGGAAAGGAGGAACTTCGCAGTCAGAAAATAGGGGTACCTGGTAAGGGGGAAGGTGGGGAGAGCCTTGGTTGCCGGCATTATTAAAGATGGGACTTTTAACGAGGGACCTGAGTAGGGAAATTTCAGGGAGAGTTACCCAGGAAGGCGAGATGGGAACTGTGAAAAAAAAAAAAAAAAAGTGGGGGTCGGAAAGGAAAAGCCCCAGAACTTTTCAAAGATAAAAATTCTGGCAGAAAGGAAGAGCTTGAGGGTGTGTTGGAAGTAAGAACCGGGTGCTGGTTAGGGGGTCTACAAAGAATCAAAGTCTTCGAAAGCGATTACAGAAGAAAAGTTTGGAGCTGTGGACCCGGGGGGCCGGGGAAGGGGGTTACAGGAAAGAGGGGGGCACCCGAATTCGGGGGACGGCGATTGGGGGGGGCTTTTAGACTTTGAGGGTGTCTGAAGAGACTCTGGCGGTAAGCGCGGTGGGGAAAGAAAAAAAGACGCGCTGTGTCTCCTGGGGGGGAGGCGTACCTCAATATCAAACGCAGGAAAAGGTCAAAAAGAACTGGCTCGGAGTTCAGCGTACGAGGAAAAAACGGGCATGAGGAGGCTGGGGGCTTGGACAGAAGCGAAGAAAAAGATTTCAAGGAACAAGAGTAATTAGCTAAGTACATCATCGGACCAACACGCCTAAAAAAAGAGAAATGTCACTTGGGAGCCAAAAGGAAAACTGCTTAAGCGATAAAAAAGGGCTTTTTAAGCAGGGACAGTAGTAATGGGGGGGGGGGGGCAGGGGCACTTGGAGAAAGGATGACAAAGAGAAGTAAAGAGGTGCTGGGTGGACATGCGAAAGAAAAAGGAGACAATTTCTAGGCCATTCTCTTTCATCTCGAAGGGGGGGAAAGAGGCAAGTAATCTTGGGAAGAAGGGGCACGCTCGCTTGTTACCTGGGAGGGGGGGGCATTCAATGTCATTGGAACGAAGAGTTCTGAAGAGAGAAGGGTATCTGCTTTGATGAGGATTCGGCGACGGTATATGAACGGGGTTCTCCTGGGATATATCAAAAAGAAGGGCGTCGGCCGTTTGGAAGATGTGGAGGAGCACGCATGGGACATATCATTAAAGGCCAATCATAAGAAGATAGAAGTTCAAGCAGGGATGTTGAGAGAGGAAGAAAACAATTCAGAGGGGGGGGGGAGGGATGACGTTGGTTAAGAGTTTCCAGGAAGAAAGTGGCGCAGGGCTCCCAGGAAAGAATCATTTCATGTGATGGGTCACCAAAGACTGGTGTCCCAGAAGATAGGAATAAGTAGGAAAGGGTGAAAGTAGTGACATGATGAAGCCATGATTGAAAGGTGGTTCACGGGAGTTCAGCAATCGGAAAGGGGGAGGCGGCCGGGCTTCAATTAAAACGTCGGTAAAAGATTCCACCACTATGTCCGTAAGGAGAGTGCAGAAAAGAAAG
>Ga0179591_1341789_pt1 | contig 11975 bp, 15 predicted proteins | sample CZOMad2_1_08_16f_FD_182891 | JGI IMG/M metagenome (GOLD analysis project Ga0179591, IMG submission 182891) | Vadose zone soil fungal communities from Angelo Coast Range Reserve, California, USA - CZOMad2_1_08_16fungal (PacBio error correction) | ecosystem: Environmental > Terrestrial > Soil >...
TCTCTGGTGGATTTACGTTTTCTCACTTCTGCCGAACTGGCAAAGAAATAAAGGGGTGACTCCGACGTGTCTCGATAGTCCACTAGAGGCGGGGTCTCGACGTGCGCATGCGAGACGGAAAAACGGTGGGGGAGAGAAGGGCGGTGCGCGACATCAAACAGTCCGAAAGGGGCTTGGAAATTTGCATAGCTAATGACATGGAAGAAACCGCGCACTAGTAAGAAACCAGAAAGGGCCTTGACGATCAAGGGGAGAGAAATCATCCCACGGGGACAAAACGCTTGCTGGTGCAAAATGTGACCGAGGGGAGTACGCCAGCTAATGTCACGGTCGATTGAATGGAATACAGATTCCACAGAAGCTCGTCTCATAGAGGGAAGAGCTGCCTTAGCGAATGCAATCACTACGAGGGGTGGGGGGGAGGGGGGGGGTGTGGGAAGAAGGAAAGAGTGGGGAAAGGGGGGGGGGGGGTGGGGGGGGGTAGGAAAGGGGGGGGGGGGGAGTGGGGGGACTAACACCTAGATCCTGAACAAACGGGTCCATCCGCTGCAGATTGTGATGGGGGGTTGCTTGTCGCTTCATTTACTGATAGGGTCCGGGCTTGTCAAGGAAGAGGAAAAGGGTGGCTATTCGGTGCTCTCATGGGTCGGGGTTATCACCAAAACCAGGGTAACGGCGATCAGAACACGGGAAATAACGTATAAATTCGGGGAGGGTCCAGGGACATGGTGGTGCACGTACTTAGGCGATCAACGAAAATGAGTTTCGTCTAGCGAAACTGCGGTAAGGGGGGGGAAGTATAGGGGAGGGGACCGTAGTAGGCAATTTTCGAGGGCACCTATAGGAAGCAAATTGGGGTTGAAAAAGAGGCGGCGTTCTGGAAGACGACTTATATGCACAAAAACGAGAAACGAAAAGAGGGGTAAGCCCCAAGCTACACTGATATGAAGCCGCGTCACAAGTAGCGCAGAAAAAGCCTGGCTCAAAACGGCTGAAATACACCAGAGGGGGCCGAGAGGTAAGAGCACCTCGGGAAAGGCAGGCTCCAAGAGAGTTTATGCGGCCGGAAGTAAAGAACTCAAAAAGAGTCAAAAAAAAAGAGACGCGCGAGGAGCCTCGAAAATACGAAAACTTAGGAGGGATCTTCAATCTCAGAGCGTTCTGACGAGGGCCTTGCCGTCAGCGTCCACTTACGGTGGGCGTGGTGGCCGAAGCTAAAAAAAAAGCGTGGGTTGAGAGTAAGAGGGACAGCCAATCAAAGACATACTATGGAGAAGGAGGGAGTGGAATGCTAAGGGGGGGAGAAGCGTCGGAGGGCACACTAAGGGGATGAGATGTAACAACTAGGATTGCCAATAATTAAGAGGTATTGTGTTCTTTTTATTGGTCCACAAGAGTGGACACGACGAAGGAAGAGCAGAGAAAATCTGTGGTCGGATCAACACAAAAACTAGCGGAAAGAAATAACCCTGGCACGAGAAAGGAAAAAGGGCTAAGTGTTCACGGGGTCATGTTGGCAAAAAAGCATCAGGGATACGTCTGAGATATTCAAGACGAGATCGAAGGGGAAAAGGAAACTCAAAGCAGAGAATGGTCAAGCTGTGAGGGGCACTCACTTACTAAAACGGAAAGAGCATGGAGTGAGACGAAGGCCGCGGTAACAAAAAGCACCTCGGTGTTAATGGAATCCATGAGGGCACTTCAATAAAATCGTCGTAAAAACGTTTCAAGGGTCCTGTAAAAACCGGACAAAGCAAAAAGAAAGCAACGAGATAAAAGTCAGATCATTCGGAACTGTTGAATGGGCAAAAGGATAGAAGCTGGGCGAGGGAAGGCACAAGAGAAGGGGGAGGAGGCTCTTACAGACTCGGGAAAACGGAGAGTCTCAACCCAGGTTTAAAGGTGGGACGGGCAACGATCGTTAGGGGAAGGTAATACAAACCTAGAAAAAGAATAAATAGTCATCAGGGGATTAGTCATCAACTAACCCGGAAGAGGAGTGAACACTCGCCAAAACCGTGGGTTATGGAGCAAGGGAGGGATTACGAAACTTGAGCGAAAGACACTCTAACCAAGTTTCTCATTGAACATAGGGTCTGCAGAGCCAGGGGGTAGAATATTTTTCAAGCTCGACTGAAACGCAAAAACTAAACCGAAGAGAGAGAAAAATCATCAAGAAAAAGGAGGACAATGGTCCGAAAAAAAAAAGGAAAAAAAAAGGGAAAAAGAAAAAAAAAAAAAAAAAAAGAAAAAAAAAAGAAAAAAAAAAAAAAAAAAAAAATAACAAACAAAAAAAAAAAAAAAAAAAAAAAAGGCAAACAAAAAAAAAAAAAAAAAACCCAAAAATCGAGAAGGTGGTCATTCAAAAGGGGGGGGGTGCGAAAGTTGAAAGAATGCCAAAGTGGGGGGGGAAAAACAGAAGTGAAAACGTCTGAAAAGGGAGTCGAACCTAAGTCCCTGAAAAGGCTTAGCGAATTCAGAAGACCGACAGTAAAAGGGGGCCGCGAACAAAGGACGTGACGAGAGCTTCCAGTGGGAAAAAAGAAAACTAAGAAAAAAGTCAGCGTGCGCGAGGGCTCCATGTTGACAAGCCTGCGACAACAGAGAGGACGGATAAAGCAAGGAGGGGGAGGGAAAAAGGTAGGACTTCGTGGAACACAAGGCCCAAGGGTACGGGGGCAGGGGGCGTGTTCGTTGAACAAACGGGGTGGCAGATAGAAGGGGGTTGAATTCCTTTGAAAGGGCCACAGAAAGCGGCTCTTCCTTGGAGCGGGGAGGGGGAGTCATGTATATAGGGTGGGAAGATTGAGCCTCAAGGAGCAAAGATCGGAAGGGAGGGCGGGACGAAAACTGAAAAAGACTCTTCATGAGAAAAGGAGGACGAAAACTGGCAAGAGCAAGAAGAGTAAACTCTACTACCCAAAATAAGAAAAGGCTTGAGTAAGGGGGATTTAAGAGGGGGGAGAAGAACAGGATCCTAGGGGTACCAGAGTAGAAAAGGGGACGACCCTCAGGATCTGAAGAACTTAAACGCGAGGAAAAAAAAAACCTGGGGAGGGGGACCTCAGACTAGCAAGATAGTCGGGCGGGATGGAAGCCGAGCGTGATCAAAAGGGCTCTGCGGCCGCTCTCCAGAGGAGTTCTAATCAGCTAAAAAAAAACGAGAAAGAGAAGAGCGGGGAAAAGAGAGGGAGGAAGAGGCTCGAAAGAAGGAGATGTCAAAGCGGGAGCCTGCGGTATCGAGGAAGAAATGCTGTACACGGACTAGCCGAACTCAGGGAGAGGGAAACAGAGATTGGAAGAGGGGGGACGACGAAGGCCCCTCGAACGGACCGCGATGGCTAGAGAGCTGCCACGGCGCAAGACAGGAAAAGTCCATTTGTCCCCAATCAGCTTCGGGGGGGGGCTGGCGGTTGAGGAGAGACGGAACGCAAAGCATGCAGGAACCGGAGAAAGTCAAGAAAAAGCGAATTAAACAGGAGAATACAGGAGAATGGCGACCGGTAGAAAAAACCACGGAAGCCGGAAACCAGACGACATCACCGGCGGAAGAAGAGGAGATCGAGCGAGGTGAATTACAACATAACACAAGGAGAATCGGCCAAGGGGGGTCTAAGCAAAAAAACATGTCATGTCCCAAAGGAAAGGTTTTCAGAAGCTAACATCAAAGCAAAAGAAAAAGTACAGGACCAGTGTGGGAACCACGGTGGGAGAACGGAAAGAGAGCGGGAAAGTCGGAAAGGAGTGTGATAGGGGGGAAAAAAAACAAAGTCAGGGACGAGACAAGAGGGGGGAGCTGTAACAAATGAGAAGATGGAAAAGGAGCAAACCCGTTGGTGATATTCATAGAAGGAAGGGCCTGGGAGGGTCTTGAAGGAATGTAGAAGGACAGGTAGGAAGATACAGCCAAACATTTCGGAGGAAAAGGAAGGGGATGCGGGTGGGTCCAATGGATAGGGGACTAGTGGAAAAGCCCAGTAATCGTGGAATTGGGAGGGAGGTTCTCGACAAAACGTAAGAGAAAAAGATCGCATTGCCTCGGCAAAAAAGCTAGAAATAGGAAATTGCGAAAGGGGGTGCGCAGTTTCAAAGGGCCGTACGCAAACCGCACGAAAAACCGCAAAAGAAACACCGAAGGGGGGGGCTCGGTCAATGGAAGGAAGAGGGAAGGGCGAAAAAAAACTCTCAAAAGCGGGGGTAGGCTCGCGGGGGGAACTGCAAAGGGCGTAAACGCAATGAAGGGGGTACAGAGCCAAATCCTGATATGAGGAGAGGGGAGGCGGCAGGGAGAACCAGGGAGAAGAGGAACTTCGTGGGGGAAAGCTGGGTCGGAAAAACCCAAACACCAGAAGGACCCCAAACAAATAACGGCAATAAGCTCCTATTCCTAGTCGGACACCAGAGGGCGAGGGGGGAGGGAGAGGAGTGTAATGGAAAGTTGTACATCACCGAGGGCTCGCAGGAGGATAGAGGGACTAAAAAACTCCTGGAGGGCGGAAAGGGCGGCTACAAAAGACCAAGGAACTCAAAATTCAAATTCTACAGCAGCGGGGGATCATTAAAGGGGGAGTCTTGGACCCGATAGGATTGAGCAAAGCGAGGGAGAAGGCTGGGCTGCGTGTCGTAAAGGAAAAAGTAAAAAATGAAGCATTGTGGAGTTCCAGGGTAGGGCGGATCTCTCCTTTAAAGCTAACAAAACCCTCAGTTGGGAAAAAAAAAGTGAAATGCATCGTCGTAAAATCTCGTGAGAAAAAAAAGGAAACCAACGGAAGACCAAAAAAAGCCTTCTACGTCTGCAAAAAATGGAACGGTGAAACTCCTCCGGAAGAGTAGCAAAGCCAAAAAAAAAGTACCTAATGAAGTCCTAAACGAGCTAAACAGGCAAACGTCGTGACTTGGGGCTTCGTCGACTGGAAAGTGCATCTCCCAACCCGGATAGAGGCTTGAAAAAAAATCATCCGAACAGACACCGACTTTTCCATGAGGGGGATGACTAAAGAGAAGCGGAAAAAACGCGGGAGAGAGATTAAAAACCAAATAGAAAAGCCTTATTGGAGTTGAGATCCTAGGAGGACGAGCGCCCGGTGGTCATTACGGAAAAAACACGGACGCAAAACTCGAAAAGTATCTGGAAAGAACAACGAGGGATGAAGAACGCAGGTGGGAAGGGAAACCGGCTCAGCAACAGTAGGGAACTATCCGGTTACGGGGGGTCGTCGGGAAGTTGAGGGAAAGGCTGGGCTCTAGCCAAACCATAAAGGGGGCCGGGGCATGGTGGGGAGCGAATCGTTCAGTAACGGAGCAGCAGGCGGGAGAAAACCCAAGGTCTAGCTAGGCGAGAACCGATCAGCCGTAAGCAACGTTGGACGTCTTGGAGACAATCCGGGGGGGGAAAGGTCTCTTGAAAACGATCTCGAGAAATGCAAGGCATTATAGGGGTGAGCCCACCATAAAGGGGGGGGACTACCTTCCCGTAAAAACAGCGAGAAGAAGAATTTGATAGACTGGACGAAATCCAAACTGTGGGGAAGGAAAAAAACATCAAATAAAAATCTCACATCCGGAAAACGAGGAGGCGCCTGACCCAAAAGGACCCATCCCAGGGACCAGAGAAGAGAAAAACCACAAAACTCAAGGTGACCATAAGAATGCACCTACGTTTTCATGGGGTGGTCATTGGGAGTTGATCGACCGCCATAATCTTCGAAGAAATGCGAGAGGCCGAGCGTATGCATATTGGGGGACGAGGGCATAAAAAACGAGAAAAAAGAGGATATCAATCCAGAGACTCCAAGAAGGTGCCCCAAGGACTGCATGGGATTCGATCTAAGAGTCGTCAAGGAGGGGAAAAGGTATGTCAAGGAGTAGCGCGGGCAAGGGAAAGAACCAGAAACCCGAGGAAGAAGCGAAAAGCAACCAGAATTCTGCTCCTGAGCGGAGCTCGCGCAACCCCCAGGTGAAAAAAGATCGGCGATTCATGCGAAGGAGAAAAAAAAATAAGAGGGTGATGAAAAAAACTCGGAAGCACTGATCGTCATAGGAAAAATCACACGGAGGGAGTGGTAATCAGGGGCCATGAGATTAGACCGGCGGACAAAAGAAAAGACCCCACAGAAGAAGAAAACTCGCAAAAAAAAAAGAGAGTGAAATTAGATGGGGGGGAGGGAGAGTTTGCAGTTTAGAGGGAGGCCATGTTGGCTCAAGAAGCCGAGGACACACCACGATTGGGTTCTGTTTCGTGACCGCATGGTCGACAGCTTGCACAGGAGAAAGACTGCGTTCGTCGCGCGTCCAGAATCAAAAATACGTGGGGTATGACTTTATGTGCTCTAGTCAGGCGAGGGAAGGAGAGGGCTTGCAGGGAGCAAAAAGAAAGGAAAACGAGGGTCTTGAAGGCCAAAAAGGGGGAGAAGTAGATGGCGTCAAGAAAAATTTCATCGTGGAAGAAGAAAAGGACACTACGGGAGAACACGTCCAAAAAAGTGAGTGCTGCGCTTACAAAACTGGGACCGCGAGTTCAGGACGGGTCGGAAGGGCCAAGAGGACATAAAAGGAGGGGGCGACGGCAAAAAAAGAGTCGACTTCCGCTGAAGGAAAATAAAGTCAACTACAAAAAACAGAGGCATCCACGAGTGGGATCAAAACGACGGGCGGGGTAGGGGTATTGGTTAAAAAAAAAAAGGCGGATAGTTAAGAAGGGGATCGTGTTGAATTTTATAGTGCAAGGAAGGATCAAAGTCGTGTATCGAGTGCTGGCTCAAGGCGAGGAAAAAATCATACTCGTAAAAAATTGAGACTAATCGGCGTCGCCTGCATAATGGCCCATAGGGTATTCCATAGAAAAGGAAGGGGGGGCAGACCGATTTAGAGAAAGTCACCGAGCGTGGCCTCTGCTGACAAAATTCGATGGAAAAGAAAAGTGACCGGACAAAAAGGGGGAGGGGGGCCTTGCCCTACAGCAGGGGGGGGGGGGGCCACCAGACGTCTCGGTAATGGAATGTACTTACGAAAACACGAACAGGCCCTGCGATTGGACGCGGGTCAAAATCACCTAAGAAGCAATTAAAACCGCGTAAAACAGCTCTCTCGGCCTTAGAAGGAGAACTGGAAAAAGAGGGGACAAAATCATACGCAGGACATCAAAAGGTTGGAATGGCTGCGAGAAACAGAAGCGTTGAACGGTTCAGCAGTCAAATCCACGAAAACGAGGTGCTTACGATCAAGGCCGAGATACGAACGAGGAAACACTGAGAATCCAGGGGAAGGCGGAAGTCCCAGGAGAGGGGGAGGATAGATGCAAGCTAAGCTTCCAAAACTGATGGGCTGGGGGGGAGGGTAAAATAGATAAAGGGATCTGTCGTCAGAGGGCGAGCGCCACGCCTTATAAAAGAGGAGAGAGGGAATCTATGTCAATTTTCTAAGAGGAAGAATTGTGGGGCCCGGAGGCGAGGAAAAACAATCATTTCAAAAGAAAAAAAGAACTGGCGGAGGATGGCGGGGGGGTGGGCAGCAACCAAGCTTTGGACGAAAAAAGGAAGTTGAATAAACTCGTCCAATCGGGGGGGGAAAGATCGATCCAAAAGGGGCGAAGTCCACAACTACCCCGGGGTTGGCGGACCTAGAACAAAACCACTCAGGGTACGGGGGGAAGTTAAGAAGAAGGCGGGGCTTCAGAAGAAGGCGTACGCTCTCTCCCTGAACCGGAGAAAACATTTCTAAACGCGTCACAACGGCCGGGAAGCCCGCGAAAAACAAAGAGGGAGGGAAAAGAGGAGCCTAGGTCAACGCAAAAATATGGAGAGCTCTGAAAGAAAGGCGAACTCGGCCGCTACGGGAACGGGCTCTGCCTAATAACAGTCAAGAGGACGATCCCAATCCTGAACCGAGAGTATATGTATACGGAGGGCAGGGAAGTGAAGTCGGGGCCGGGCGAAGTGGGGGGGGAAACCACACGTTCGGGACCGCTGAAGAACCTGTAACGAAGGAAATCACGAACCGGAACCGTAAAAAGTGGTGACCTTAAAAGTCGGCCCGGGACCAACTAAGTATGGACGAAAACAAGAAACCAAAGAGGGCAAGAGAAGTCTCTCAGGAGAAACCGAACCCTCAGACGCTTTCAATCAAAGTAGCCCAAATAAGATTGAATGTCAAAGCGGGAGAGTCGCGTAAGGACGAACAGGAATTCTGAACAAACCAATTTGTCCATAACGTTTCTCCTCGCCGGGGGCGACCGGACTATTGCGACAGAAAAGGGAGGTAAAAAACAACGACACATCTCAGAGACGGGGCTAGAACTAACATCAAAGGGACCCAAGGGGACCGCTATCACAAAAAGGAGTGGTGAAAGTCCGGAAGGGGTAGATCTTTGAAAGAGGACTAGACGGGACAGTAGCAATTTCCACTGGGGACAAAAAATTGCGGCAAAAATCCAAGCATTACAAAACATTGTTGATAGGCAATCAAGAAACCGGGAGTATGCCATGTGGTTACTCTATACCCAAAGACCCCCTGGCGTGAAGAAGATCGTCAATTTGTAAAACGAGAAAACAAGGAATAAGGGAGCTCGGAGGGCGCCCTCTTACAACGGGGGGTCACACTCGAGATAAGAGATCTCAATTCGGAGGGGGTCGAGCTTCTGTGCACCTTGAGCATGTGTAGGAATGAGTCTGAACAACGGGGGAGGAAAAGAGCCGGGTCGTAATTCAACGGGTAAATGGAAGAGCCAGTCTCGCAAGGCGCGGGGGGCGGGAGGCGTGTGCTGGACGACACAAAAAAACGCCGGAGGAAAGAAAAGAAGACGAAGCAGTACGCTAACAGCAAAGAATCGAAGGAACAGGAAAGAAGCTTACAAGGAGGAAACTAAAAAGCCTAGGACCGGGAACTATAACGACGCAGGCCACCCTCCAAGCGTGCGCGAGATGGTTGAATCAGAGGGACTAATCCGAGAGTATCCCAGGGAAAATGAAAGGACTGGGAGTAAAAGAAAGCAGGCTTCTCCTCGCTGCGGGAAAAGGACGCAGTACGCCAAAACAAAGTAAGTTGGTTCGAACACTTTCGGGTCAAGCGGAGGAAAAGACCGCAGACGACATCGCGCAAGTGCACATGAAAGGAGCTCCTCGTTAGGGATAAGCACAACAACCAAACACTTAGGGGAAAAGAAAAATATATCTATGACGAGTATCTGGAGAAAAGGGAAAGGAGCGAGGGTAGGGTACTGGCCTAGGGAGACTCGAGCTGAATTCAGGTAAAAAACACGTACTGGGAAGACAGGGGGGGCGTCCCAACTGGCACAAAATCAAAAGCGGAGGGCGGACGCAAGAACGTAGATACCGGGGGAGATAATCGTCTACAGGGACACTGATTCAAAAAGCTCTTCACGAGCGAGAAGAAGCGTTGAAGGGGAGGGGCGGCGTAGAGAACGGGTAATCCGGGAAAAAAAAGCAGCAAGTTGCTTTTAAGTCTACTGTTGACATGATCTCATGGAAAAGGGGGGGGGGGATCCAGACGGATCGAGAGTTTGGAAGGTCGCGACCTCTACCGGGAAACGCCACAAAACCATCCTCACAAAACGTAAGAGCGAAAAGAGAAAGCAAAAAATGGAAACCTCTAAAACCGACTGAAGTGTAGCAGTGCCTTAAAAAAACAAAGTGAAGGAAACAAAGGCGCAAAGGAATCAAAACATCACCTAAAGGAAAAAGCCGGGAGAGCTTAGGTGACAAAGTGTTTTGTTGCACCCAGAATGGAGAAATAAGGCTCACGGTAACTGAAGGAACAAAACGGTCGCTACTTAAAAAAAACAACGGGGGGAAAGGGAGGGGAGAAACTGGAGAGGCTCGAAAGAACTGTGTCCAAAAGTGAAAACATGTTAAAATGAGGGACGTCCGGGCCTCAAATCTGACCAGTGGGATAAGGAAAGTGAAGAAGATGAACAAGAAAAACGATTTCGAATTCAAAAGAAAGACGAGAGGTGGCAATCTGGGCCCTGTTAGGAGGGGAACCGCCCCGTCTACAGAAAGGAGGGGCGTTGCACCAGTAGAAGCAAACTGACTCCGGGGCGCTCAAAAAAAGACCACGGCGGACAAGGGAGAACCGATGGGGAAGGGTGAGAGGCTCACGAGCTCCGTACGAAAATCAAGCCGGAGAAAAAAGTAAAAGCCAAGGGGTATTACGCGAGATGGAAAGCGATTCTGGTCGGAGAACGAGCCTAGGTGGGCGGTAAAACTTGGGGGGGGGGGACCTGAACCATAAAGTGAGTAAAGGCAGAGTCACCGGAAAAAAAAGTGTCTGGTTGAGAAAGGTTCTGGCGTACACCGAGGGGTCGAAAGGCGGGTTGGGAATTCGCCCTAAACTCAGGGAAAGACGACCAATGCATCCTAAAAGACGAGAAATCCATCGGATGCAGTCGGCCGATGGAGCGGAGGCTATCTCTGAAATCACTTGTACCGGGGGTGGTGGGGGGCCCTCCAGAGAGGGATATCAACCGGAAGAAAAACTGAGGATGTTTGCTGTCTAATAGATCAAAAAGAAAAAAACAATTTCTCTTGGCCGCAGCGCAAGCAAGTAGAACGACAGGGTGATTTCCCGTTTGCCACGCGATAGCTCCAAGGGAACTCCCTTCTGCGGGCAGATGACAACTCATGCAGGGAGGGATAGAACACGGATTCGTGGAAACAAGGTGTGATAAAAACATGGAGGAGCTCATCATTTCATTGGGACCACACCGGGGATAAAAAAAAAAAGCACCCCGTAAAGAACCCTACAGGGAGCGGACGCACTGCGTGCTGTCCAAGAGGGCCAGGACTTAGGAGCGCACCGCCGGGAAGCGTAGCTCACTGGAACTAGGAAAAAAAAACCAATGAAAGCGCTCGAGTGGCGTAACAGGAAGAGCCCTCAGCAAACCACCGGCTTGATCAAATTGCAAAAAATTCTTCTGCCCCCCTACTGGCGGGGCAGTTCAGAGCCAGTAGAAAAGAACTCGTCGGTTTCCGAATCTCGCAACTGTGTGGGGGTGTTCAGTTCGGATAGGCGGCGCGAGCAACTCTTTTGGCTCGCTGACCAATTCTCAAACAAGCGGGGGGCTCTCACTGAATTGTCAAAAAGAGTTGCTGAGCTTTAGTGGGTATTGTAGAAGGGTCCGCGTCGGCTCCTACTAGCAAGCTATCTGTTCCTGCGGGGGAGGGGGGGTGGCGTTCTCGAATGGCGAAAGTGCTGGGAGAGAGGTGCACCCGCGACTCAAGGTGGCGGAGGGGGGGTGTACTCTCCGTAGCTTTGCCTGAACGCAGAAGTGCTGCAGGAAACCCAACGGGACGCCGGACCCTTAACCTTCAAACTTGCTTTAGGTACGAAAAATTTAGGCTATGCAACAGATGAGATCGTGATGGCCAGTATCTGGAGCGAACAGGAAACTCTTAAAACCCGGGCATTCCTGACTCGAGTGTATCGAATAAAGGAACGAGGGGAAATAAAAAGGAAGAAGAAACTCCAGAGGTCGAAACCAGAGGAATCGGGCGTCGATCAACCCTTCAACCGTAACCTGACCCAAACAGGCTCGTAAAAACACACTCAACAGCGGGAAAAAAGTGGTCCGACCGGTTGGCATGAATCTCGTTGGTCGAGGTGATTGAAAAGCATATCCGAGATGAGAATCAGAATTCAAACTGGGTATGGCAGATTTAATTCACACCGACCAAAAGATGAAGCCAAAAGAAGCTCCACAAACCTCCATTGTTGCCCCGGACCTACGAATAACGTTTATCAAGGAAGACATGTATATAAGCTGCGGGCAAAATCAAGCCCATAGAAGAATCCTGCGACCAAAGGGATATCGACGAAGACGAACAGAACAACAGGTCGCAAGGCACGAGGACGACAGCGGCCCTGAATACTAAGATGCCACTATTCCGCGCTACCAAAACACGTGGCGGGGAATCGGACTTCATGGAGAAAAACACAACCACGAAAAACCCACAGAAAGG
>Ga0179591_1235272_pt1 | contig 11974 bp, 19 predicted proteins | sample CZOMad2_1_08_16f_FD_182891 | JGI IMG/M metagenome (GOLD analysis project Ga0179591, IMG submission 182891) | Vadose zone soil fungal communities from Angelo Coast Range Reserve, California, USA - CZOMad2_1_08_16fungal (PacBio error correction) | ecosystem: Environmental > Terrestrial > Soil >...
AGAAGTACGAGGGATTGAAATGCTGTGTTGGTGTCGCCGGGTTTCCATAAGTTCGCACGGAAAAGCGGAGTTAAACGACCAGATAGCCAAAATGGAACAGTGTTCATCATGTAAACCGGGGGGGAGGAAGGGAAGGGAAGCAAATCAAAACAACCTGTCGTTATTCCGGCAAAAAAACGGCCAAACTCGGGTGGTGCACTAAATATGGTAAAGAAGCCATAAAAATCCGAACGGGGGGCAGGCCACGATTTCCCCACCGTTGGGAAGATTGCACACTGGGAGCAAGGGAAAACGGAGCAGGGTCTGATTCAGGCAAGGAGAAAATTTTTGCCCACCTTGTCAAAATGGCCCAAGGGACCCCGCGACTGTGCCGCAACATAAGCCCAACCAAAAGAAAGGAAAAAAGGGACTGGAAAAAAATGGGGGAGTCACTCAGCGATCCCAAATGGCCGACCAACCAAAGAAAAAAGGAAAAAACGTGGATCATCCGCACCAAACGGGCCAAGAAACCAGGGAGAAAGTGGCAAAAAAACATCGCCCGGAACGGCAGAGGGCGGGGGAACAAAAAAAAAAGTGCCGCCCAGTACACCTTGCCCACACTTTGAGGAAAGAAAAGGTGGGGGGACACCCTTTAGGGCAACAAGACTGACTGAAAGAACACACAGCACCTTGTGGAAGGGGAATTTCAAGGGGTGGGTGGGTTTTCATCCCGGCAGTTGTGACAGGGAGGGAAGGGCGAGTTTAACCAAAAGAAATCGGCACCGCCATGGGGTTTTCCGGATTGGGGGGAAAGGGTGGTGGGCAAACGACAAACGAATAGGCCGCATCTCAAAACCAACTGTGTGGGGGAAAATAAAAGGGGCATGGAACAAAGTTCTACAAGTTTTGGAGGGGTGGAAGAATGGAACGCCCAAAAAAAAGTGTCGCACTCAGGTCGGTGAGGGAAAGCAAACGGCCCCGGGAGGGAGGGAGGATGAAGGGAAAAAGGGCCCTGAAAAACCCGGGGGCTGGGGAAAACCAAACCTACAAACGTGAAATAAGAAAGCGAAAAATGCGGCGCACTCTCAGGGACGCTGGCGCTTTCAAGAGGAAAGGAAAGAATACAACAAAAAGAGGGAAGAAAAAGATAGAGTAACGGCCGAGAGCCCAGCCGCAGGACGGGACAACAAAGCAACCCCCGAAACAAATGCTGACAAGAAGTACAAGTTGTGAAGTCAAAAGCCCTGTCCCCACAAGTGGGCACATGCACCGAAGGGAGAAAGAAAGTCCCCGGGGGACCACTTTTCCAAAAGAGGAAATTGGCCATTCCAAGGTGGGCAATCGGGTGGGACAAAAACAAAAACAAACCCCTTGCGACCGGCTCCATTGAATGCAACTATGCCGAACCCAAAACCAGGAAACCGGGGGTATAGAGGTCCGACAAACAAAGCAAGAATAGGAGGGAACAAAGAAACTATTTGAACCGGTGGTCTTTAAAAAACAGGGGGAGCCGGCGGCAAAAAAAACAAGAAAACCATGGCCTGAGAACAAAAAAAAAAAAAAACCTGAAACAACCCGGTGCAACAAGGAAAGAAAGTTGGGGAAGCAAGACCAACGTACCAGTTTCCGGGGGGGCCACAAAGATCCGAACTGTCAAAACGGATGAAAGCAAGGGGTTGTTGCCAGTCAACGGGAAAAAGGGGTCCAGAAGAAAACGCAAACAGCTCCCTTTAAAGGGGACGAAGGGGGGGGGGTGGGGAGAGGACAGTGTGCCGAAGGAACTGTCCTATGGGGGACAAGAAAAAAAGGGTCAATGAAGGAAATCAAAGGGGTCGTAGTAAAGCGCCTCCACCAGAGAATCGGGGGGGAATGTGAAAAGGGTCAGAGGGCAAATGGGGGAAGGGGGGGGGGGGACAACCAAGCGTGCTTGCAGACGGTATACAACAGGAAACCCCCACGGAACCGGAACAAAGGAGAAAAATTTTTGACCTCCACAAAAACAGCCAAACAACCGGCTTCAAAAGTAAAAAGGAAACCCCTAAAGGCGGGCCCAAAGGATGGGGGAATCACGGCCCGGGACCGCTGGAAAAGAGAAAAAAAAAGGGGAAGGGTGTTACCAAGGGCCGAAAGCAACCAACCCCTAGTGTTAACTAGGGGGACTGAGAAGACGCAAAGGGATTGTGCGCAGCGCATCAACCGCTCCCGAAAAAGAATTTTAAGTTGCCTGGATACTAATGTAGATGTAAAAGACCAAAATCTATGCCCGAACCCAATGGAACCCGACCAAAAAAGAAAAACAACAAACAAAGTTCAATTTTGGGGCCAGAATCCGAAAAAAATGACTGCTAAGAGGTAGGGGGGGGTCCAAAGAAAGTGTTTGTCCGCGGCGATGCAAAAGGGGGAATATACATCCGAGGGAAAGCAATCAACGGGAGCTGGGGGAACCAATAAAGAAAAAGACTTGGTTTGTTTTGTTTGTTTGTTTGAAACCCCAATAGCATACGAGAAAAAAAGGATGGGAGTAAAAAAACATTTGTTGCCACAGGAAGAGGGGGACCTCATGGGAAATTGAACTAAAGGGGGAAAAAAGAGATAAAGAGCGCGCTTAAGGAAGCAAGGGGGGTAAAAAGGGAACCACCTAAGTGAAAACAATCGGTCTTGAAAAAACGGAAATACATAACCCCAAGGAAAAAACGCCGGCACACGCCCCGATAGAAGGTCCGCCCGCACCCCCCCCCGGGAGGGGAAAAGGAACTGTACCCATCCACAGGCGAAAAACAAACTCAAAAAAAATCCGTCCACTTATATAAAACCTCAATCCGAAAAAGGGTTCCACTCCCTGGTTTGTGGAGGAGTGGGGGAAAGACCGCATAACCCCAAGAACCAGAAGCCCTCCGAGTTCTCAAATGCCCAAACGGCCCCCAAAAAACAGGGGGCAACCATGCCTGAAAAAAGAAAAAATGCGACGTGCGCACCAGAGAACCACAAAATGGCAAAACACCGGGCCGAAAAGAACCGCTGAAACCACCAGAAACAATCTCCAGGAACAATTGTGGAGCAGTTGTGCACCTTTGGGTTTGCTCTTGAAAACATTACAATTAGGGGCAAGGGGGGAAGTCAAAAAAACCCCACCTGATTATATCAGAAATGGGGTGGCGGATAAACAACTGCAAAAAAACTGTAATCTTTCTATTTTTCAAGAAAAACAACGAGGGGCAATTTTAAAAAACAAAACGTGGGAAAGGGGATGGTGGGGTAAAAAGCCCCTCGAGGCCGTTTGGGGGGGCCCGACATGGGGACCCCCGGGGAAAGAAAATCTTTACATACGAAACCGTCAAAGATAAAAAGGAGGCAACAACCGGAACCCCCCTTGGACTCTGGTGGACCCAGGGCGCTTAACCACCCTCAGAAGAAGAGTGGGGAGGAAAAAAAGAGGCCTCCGCCGCAGTTACTCGACATTTTGGTCCGTTTGCAAAAAAACAGAAGGAAAACTCTAAACAAAAAAAAAAAAAAGTGTTTCTTGGTTGGACAGAGCGGGGGGGGAGCTGTCCCAGAATACGAGGGCAAAATAAATACAATTACGCAAAAGACCGACAAAAGACAGCAAAAGAGGGACCCACGTGGGAATCCCCAGTCCAACAAAAGAGTAATCAACCATGTGGTCCCAAAAAGAAAAAAAGAAGCAACAGCAGAAGTACGAATTGAAAAAAGAACATGCCTTGATAAGCCTGAAGTTAACAGGGGGGGGGTGACAGTAAAATCGATAAATTTACCGGCAACGGCAAAGCAGAAAGACATGAGCAACGTAAAGAGGACGGGGGGAAAAAAGCACAAAAGGTAAGACGAACAATCGGGGAAAAAAAAAAATACCGAAAAAGGGGACACCTGGACTGGGGTCCCAAAAAAGACACGACAAAAGAAGCTGCCAAAATCAAATCCCAGCAGAACAAAGGCCCAATAAAGGGAAAGAAAACATCTAATGGAACTTACAAGGAAAAAAAAAAAAAACGAACAGAAAAGTCGGACGAAGGAGCAGGGTTGGGGGACAAAAAAAGTAGGGGAATAACACACGGAAAAAAAATAACTCACCGCGCTGTATGTGCCGTCATAAATAAATTTCCCCCGATCTAGATTCCGGTGGGCCAGGTTGTCAGAACGGGATTTTCGCCCAGTGATCAAAAAAACTGAAACCAAAAAAAAAAAAACATAAAACGCACGTGGTGCAAGAACTGTCGAAGAACGGTGCCGAATAATACGTTGAGAAGAGGCGGCGGGAAAGCAAAGCGTACGCGACTAAGGAACTAGGGGGGTATCACACCAAGACGAAAGCCGTGGGGGGGGGGGTTTGGAAAAGGGGGGAACGGTTGAACCAATGCAATAACGAAAAAAAAACCTTTTCTCGTTAACTCTACAACAACGAGTGAAGGGTCAAACCATCCCAACAAAAAGAAGTGTCACCACCTGGGCCGGAAATTGTCCGCCAGCATCCACCCGAAACTAAAAAAAAAGAAAGGGGGTTGATACACGCGGGGGCTAGGGAAAAAAAAGTCGAAAAAAGAAAAGTCGGCAGAACATCCAGGGCGTTAATCCAGACGAAAAGGACAAAACTAAAAAAACCCGGAAGGGCCAGGAAGCATGCGAAAAAAATTCAAAACAGCCCAAAAAAAACACGGGGGGAAAAAAGAAAGACAGCTGCAAAAAAACAGGAGAAAATCAATCCAAAATCACAAATGCAAAAAAAAAAAGACAAAGGGAAAATTTGCTGTAGGTAACGGGGGGGAGGGAAACGGTTGTGGAAGCGAAACTGAAAACACAAGTAAAAGGGACGAGAATGTCACTCTCAAACGAGCACGCGATCCCGGAACTTGAAAAAGGGAGGAAGAAGCACCTCCATGCCGGCTTGGTTGGGAATGGAACGCACTGAAAAAAAGAGAAAAAAAAAGCCGCTGTTCGTGGGGGGGGCAAAAAAGGTAGCGGGGGGAGGTGTTGGGGTAACCACAACAGAAGAAAAGGACACAAAAGCGACAATCCATCAAGAAAAAGAAAGGTTCAGAACCGTTGAAATACAAAGAAAAAGTCCAGGTGTGGTGTAGACAGAAAAAAAAACGGCTCAAGGGGACGCCTAGCTGGGTGTCCGAAATAAGGCGTTGGGGTTAAGGGGAAGGGAAAATCAAAAGAGAAGTTCCCGGGGGTGGTGGGTAAAAAACCAGGAGCAAAAGGTCCCAATGGGGGCGAAAAAGGGTGCCCCTGTCAAAAGGAAGGGGGAAAAAGGCAACTCAGATTCACCAAAACGAAGAAAAGGAGGAAACGTTGGAAAGAAAGGCGGGGGGAAAAAAAAAAACAATCAAAAAAGAACATAGGGAGGGAAAGTCAAAAAAAAGTCCCGGGGACGGAAACTTTTCTAAGCGGGTAAAGGTGAAGGAAGAAAACAAGTTTGACACCACGTGAAGTCACAGAACGGGGGGGGGGGCAAGATGGTCGACTCTAGACGGTCACTAAAATCGGTGCGGTTTGTTTTGGTTATGTCAGAAGGGGGGGGGGGGGACAGATTCAACAAATCAAACGGGGGGAATAGTCGTTTGGGGGGGGGGGAAAGAGGATGGTCAACAGTATAAAAAAACAAGGGGGGAGGAAATGACGTGGTTGTTGGGTCTTTGGGGGCAAGCAAAAACGAGGAAAATTGGACCCAAGGGCCGAAGACGGCTGGGACTAAAATGGGGGGAAGTGAGCACTGGTGACTGTCTGCGAGCCTGAGGAAAGAAAAAAAGGTCTCCCCATGGGGGCGGACATCAGTCAAAAACACACGGGTTATAACAGGAAGAAGTGTGGTTGGGTTTAGGAGGGAAGCCCACCTGGCAAAAAAGGTGGTGGAAATACGGCAGAGTTTATTAAACGTAAAGTGGAGTGACACCAGTATTTGGGGTTTTCCCAAAAAAGAAGGAAAAGGGGTGAACGGCGGATGAATCGGGGTGACGGGGAGGGGGACAGGGACAGACGGCACCGTGGCCGGCGCGCAAGATTGAACGACAGGATCCCACAACATCCAATTGAAAAGAACAGCGGTCCCAGGTTAAACAAGAAAACAAAAAAAAGGAAAATTAAAAAAAAAACAAAACGGTTCACCAAAAGGGAGAAGGGACAAAAGCGACACAGGTTGGAAAAAACGTTGGACCGAAAAAAGCCAAGACTATAAAAGGTCGGGCCTGCACGAATAGGGAAAAAAAGATTTTGACTGCCAAATTACAGCTCAAAAAAAACCACATCTCCCCCCAAGATCCGGCACAATTCTTCGGTTGCGGTTTTACGGCTGGGTAAAGGAACTTGCACCGGACCACGCCAATGAGGACAAGGTGGGCTTAGAAGACCCAAAAATCTGATTGGATGGTCCCCACCCCCAACTGAAAAAAGCGGAGGTAATCGAAAAAAAAAGGGGGAACCCGGGGTCTAAGCAACCGGCCAATCCCAGAAAAAATAAGCCGAAGTTACATCAAGGGACTCGCCTCTTTTGGGGAAAAGGGACAGGAACCCCATCATCATCCCCCGCCCGGGCAACATCTTCCGCACCCGTGCCAACGTCCAAAAAAAATCAAACACCCGCACCTCGACAGACACGGAGCCAAAACCCTTCTCGAAACCAAAAAAATAAGAGCAAGATGAAATGTTGACCAAACATTCAAAATCTCATTAAAAAGTTCTGCAACGCTGGACGGAGGTCCTTTAAATGATGGGAAAAGAAAAGATTCTTCTGGGTTCGGAAAGCATAAAAAGGAAGATTCCAAACGGGGGAACAATATATGCGGAATGGCCGCAGAGACAGACCCGAAAAAAAAAAAGATCAAGGCTTTTCGACTCCAGGCAAAGATCGCCAGGCAAAAAAACCCGTGAATAAACTGAAAAACCAAAAAAAACGGGGTGAAAGAAAAAAAAACAGACCCCATGAAAAAAAAAAAAAAGGGAGAAAATCCAGTAAAAAAAGAAATCATTAATGAGGAAAAAAAAACAACAAACGGAGGAGAGGGGAAAAAGCGAGGGCCCAGACGGAAACGGGGGGGGAATGTCACCGTGCACGGGGATAAAGGTCCTTGGCAGCGAGATGGGTCGGGAAAATGCGAAAGCGGAGGAATCGGTTGGGTGTGGTGTGGTGTGGGAATAGGAGCGGCGGGGTCTGTGGGGGAAGGGGGGGTGTGTGAGGTTTGTTTGAATTAACACGGGTAGCCTGTGAAGAAAAATTGGACGAGGGGAGGAGCCGACCCATTTGTGAAATCTCCAATTGTACAAAAATCCGACAGAGGGGGGGTTGGAGGCGGCCCCAAAATCCGGGGGAAAAAAAGACACCCCGTGGGAAAAAAAAGCAAACTCGAAGATGGACGGGATGCAGAGGGCTGTTGCGCAAGCACGACAGGGGGGGACCGGCGATCAGAAAACGGGGAGGGTTCCCCTAGACCCAATCCCAGCTAGGAGGGGTGAGGACGCCCAAAGTGGGGAGAAATGTTAAGGAAACAACTAATCGGCAGTAAATGAGTTGAAGACAAGAAAAATCGTTGAGCCCCCAGGGATTGGTAAAGGTCAGGAACCGCCGTTCGAGCATGGAACCCAACGGGTGGACAGTTTGGATGGCCAAAAGGGGGTGGGAAACGCACCCTTACAGGTTGGGGGCGGTGGGGACCCTTTTGGGGAAACGTTTGTTGGTCGAAAAAAACCAGGGACCGGGTATTTCCAGGAGGGAGAAAAGAACGGCGGAGAAAAAACGGCCCCAACGAACACCTAGTTAAAAAAATAATAGTCAAACCTTACACACACAAAACACCGAAAAAACGTGAAGTGGTGCCAGGTGTTCATGGCCCGAGGGTGGCAGATCCCCCGGGACCAGGGGACTGGGGGGAAGAGGCGTGCGAAGACCACAGCAAACACCAGAGGGCAACCTGGGTGGTCCAGAAAATGGCTCCCAGATCGACCCCCAAGCGGGGAAAAAAACAAAAAAGCCGCAAGTTCACCATCCTGGGCAAGAAAAAGTTGGGAAGTCAGTCAAACGAGCGAAACAGCAAAAAAGGAAATCACAAACCAACTGAACAAGAATGGAAAGAAGTCCTGAAATAAAAACAGACCAGTTGGATCAAAAGGAGTGGGTTGACACAACTTGGTGAAAGAACTTTGACCGCAATCTGAGCCGGATGTGGGTCCGTCTCTCATAGGTTGGAAGGGTTTTCGGACCGAAAGGAAGTATCTGCACCGGGGGGGGGACATCATGAAAAGCCCTGTGACACAAAAAAAAAAAAGAAAAGGACCCGAACCAAAAAAACAGCCTTGGCCGTCAGAAAAAAAAACACAGGATTTTGGGTCATTCAGGGGGGGACTCGTCCCCAAGTAAACCACTACAAGTGGGTCGCGGCAAACGAAAACGGCCTTGTTTTTCTAAAAACAGAAAAAAAAAAATCGAAACTAAAAAAAAAAGAATGCTTGGCTGATGTGTAAATAGCAGCCAAAAAAAACAAACAGACGGGTGACACCGACCTAGGAAAAACCGGTTAAAAACACCAGTGGCGATCTGGGACAGGCACTCGCCCAAAAAAGAAAAAAAAGACCATGGATGGGAGCATTCAAAAAACATTCGAAAACGTTCACACGACGGACCCTCGACATTTAGGGGGGGTGGAGTCGCGAAAAACCGGGCAGAAACAAACAAGTTCCCCCGAGTGCTGGGGAGGTTGAGGACTAACCGGGTAGCCGCCACCATAAAACCAAGTGATGAAACAAAACGCGAGGGACGTTGGCCCGGAGAAAAGGGGGAAAGAACACTCAGTTCCCGCGGGGGGTTGGAACGGATCGGAAAAGCCCACTTCGGTAAGAGAAGACGCAGCCCCTGGAAGCAAACAAGTTAAAGAAAGAGCACGCGGATCCAACCAAAAAATGGAAGAAAGGGGACAGTGGGCCGGTGAGGAAGGAAAACACATGACTCTGGCAGAATTTGGGCCGAAAAACCCCGGGGCAAAAAAGAAAGTGAAAAAGAACGGAAAGCAAGCCAGGCAAACGGGCCAAAAAAAAAAAAAGAGATTCGGTGTTCAAACAATCGCGAGGATTGGGGGCCCAAAAGCCCCTGACGCAGGACTCAATGAATCGAAGCAGGAAACGGGACAAGTTGTTGGAGGCCGGCGAAAAAGGAAAAAACTAAAAAAAAAAAAAGAGGGCCCAATGGGAAAAATGTAGTGAGGGTTCAAAGCAAGATGAGAAAGGCTTTTAACAAGTGGGCACGCACAAAGGGACTCCCTAAGGGGGGTCGTCCGGTGACACGTACAGTCCAACGAGGGGGTCGACGTCATGCAGCGTCTGCCATGGGGAACAGAAATGGAGTGGAAGCACAAAGGGAAACAAAACGAGAACCCGGGGGGGAACGACAAGGAAGCATGTGCTGGACTTCAAGAGGGTACATGAAAGGCCAGTGGGCAAATGTTTCCCCTCTAGTGTCAAAAAAAGGGTTAAGCCCCGGGGACAGGAGATTTTAAGCTGACATGAGCACCCAGGTCGAACGGGGAAAAAAAAAAGGCACATGTCACGCTCAAGCTGTCGAAAGAGGCAATGAATTAAAAAGGAAGAACAGGCCGGCGTAGAGAAGCATGGCGCACCGAAAAAAGAAAAGCCTTGCCAGGTGTGTCAGGGGGAATTGAGAAAGCGGGGGGGAACTTAAACCTGAGAAGCGCCGCACACAGGTGGAAAAAAAAAAGAAATCGAAAAGAATAACCTCCCCCCTTTTGTGAGGTTCTGAGTGCCTGGTAGATGGCACCAGGGGCGGGGCCGATCCGACAGAGATAAACTGAGTTGGAATAAAGGGATGTTTAGGCAATCGCCGCCGCCACAAAAGGGGGGTGGCATCAGTGGGATTAATGGTCGCGCAGAACGGTGGGCACGACAAAGGGGGGCAAACTGGGGCCTTTTTAAAACCCGGAAAGAAGCTTGGGTCACACAAACAAACGGGGGGGAAGGGGACTCATGAAATCGGCGCGTTGGGGCGAATCGAAGACATAATACAGGGGAACGTGTTTTGTGGTGGGGGAAGGACAGTAGCAAAGGAACAAGAAGAGGGGGGACGGTGGGGTGGGGTAACTGGACGTAGAGAGGAGAAAAGCAATGTGAACACCCGTCGACCCCAAAGTGCTTAAACGCTTTGGAGCACAGGGGGGGCGGTGTGCGTAAGGGAAGGGGTTTGGGGGCAAAAAGGGGAAGCGACGGAAAGTGGGCAACAACAAAAAAGAAGAAAAATCGTCTGGTGAAGCCAACGCCCCCGTGTGTCTTGCCTTGTAAGAAAGACACTCAGGTGGCTTGATGCATGGGAAAAAAGGGGGGGGGTCCGTCATAATCCCCACACCGCCAAGGAAAATACGGGGGCATATCTAGATTAGGGCACAATTAAGAAAGATCCTGGGGCGTCCCAGTTATTCGAATGGAACGTCGATGTGAAGACTAAGGACAACAGGAAGAAAACATCAGAACGGCCGGGTCGTGGACTAAAAAAAAACGGGGGGGCCAATCCTCTGTTGTACCTGTGGTCACCGGGGAATCTGCCGCCGGGAAAGGACGCCCGGACGAGGGCTGAGGCAAAAACAAGGGGGAAAGGGGGGGGAACGAAAAAAAATAGTTTTATCCGAAAGACAAGAAAAAACGGGACCAGTCAACCTCGATGCGGAGTCGACGACCGTCGGGGTGAAAAAAGAAGACGAAGGAATGATATAGGAGCCAGCCCACGCGGCAAGCTATAAAAAAAAAAAAAAAACCCTAAAGGGGAGGCCAGTTTCGTTCCGGGTTGGAACTGCAAGTGGGGCGAGGTTCCGCATAAAGTTCGGCCCGCAAAGGGCTGGCAGGGGGTACACCGAGAGGGGGAATGGAGACATGAACACGGCAAACTACCTGAAACATGTGGTAAAATCGGGCTGGGGCACGATCCCAAAAAAAAGTTGTCCCAAATTTCGCCCAATTGGAAAACCACAGGGAAACCTAAACCGGGGGGGGTGCCCCTAAGGGGATCCTACTGCAAAAGCACAGGATAGGTATCGAGAAAAATGGAACAAAAACGGGGGAAGAACAGGGCATGCCGTACTTAATACCATGCGGTTGGAAGGGGGAGGCAGGTTCCTTCCCCTACGGGAGCAAGTGCTGGACTGAGGGAGGTGGAAACGGGACCAGACGGTACAAGGTCCAAAGGCCGAAAAAGCCCGACTGGTGGGGACCGACCCACGAGGGGGGGCAAAAAAAAAAGAAACAGCCAATGCCTTGAGCATGACGGGGAAACACATATTGCCACCGGATCCGAAAAAAAGGGGAGATCGTGCCCGACCGTTAAAAAAAGCGAAAAAAAGCACAGCAGTATGATCGCAATGGACAACATAAACCTCGGGACAAAGGGAACGGCCTGACTCCAAAGGGAGGGAAAAAAAGCACTTCACGCACTGGCTGTGGACGAGAGAAAAGGGGGACTGGAAAAAGGTTACCTCATGGGGGGGGCCAAAAGAAAAAGAAAAAAACAAAAAAATTATAAGGACCACAAAGACAGGGCCGGAAAAATGTGCAGGTTGTTTTGTTTTTTGGGGGGGGAGATGCAAACCCTGCAAACATACAAGGGCATGAAAAAAAAAAGTAAAAAATGACGACAAGCCGGGGGTTGAACGAGTGCCACGCGAACGGGGGTAGGAGGGAACTCCACCGGCATCACAGACAGGTTTGGGTGAAAAAAAAAAAGAGGGTTTGACATGTCGCCGGGGATAAAAAGGGGGGGTGGGTTGGGGTAGAAAACCCTAAAAAGAGGGGATGGGGGCTACCTCCCAAAAAAAGTCCATGGGAGACGGGAAAGGGGAAAAAGGATTTCATCGGAACGTCAATTGCCCCATACCCTAAGTGACGTTGAAGAAGAAAACCGGGAGATTGTGGATAAAAGTCACACGGAAGGCGGCAATGGGAAAAAAACTGGGGCCGGAAGAAAAAAGCGCGGCTCGATCATGGCCAAGTT
>Ga0179591_1300321_pt1 | contig 11974 bp, 9 predicted proteins | sample CZOMad2_1_08_16f_FD_182891 | JGI IMG/M metagenome (GOLD analysis project Ga0179591, IMG submission 182891) | Vadose zone soil fungal communities from Angelo Coast Range Reserve, California, USA - CZOMad2_1_08_16fungal (PacBio error correction) | ecosystem: Environmental > Terrestrial > Soil >...
TTGGTTGCACTTGCCCTACTTTTCAACATGGTAAGACCGTGGGGGGGGTGAAGGTGGTTGTTTAAGGGAGCTTGTAGAAACATTCACAAAGCGCCGGGGCAACTTGAGGGACTCAAGGAGAAAGGTCATATATATAGGCAGGCTCGTTGGCGAACGGCCCGGAGAAAAAAAACGGACGAGGCGAAAAGGGAGGGGATTGGTTCAGGGCCTTTTATAGATGAGGAACGCGCGTACCGGACAAATCAAATGCTCTAGAGAGGACCGATGGGAAATTGACGTTGCGCGGAAAGACGGAGGATCGGAGAGCCATAGGCCTGGAGAGTCGACGGGACTTGGGTTGGGTTGAAGACTAAGCAATGAGCAGGAGTCCGCCGGGTATATTACACAGAGGTGAAGGAAACAGGGCAATGGACACACGAAGAAGTGACCAAGTTAGATCAAACTAACCGAGCAACTACACCTAGGCCAAGTTCGACACCACGCGAAGGGAGAAAAAAGGGAGGTCCTACTCGACGTTCGGCTCTGAATAAGCTAAGCCAGAACGGTCAGGTACTCGGGCAATGGATCAGAACCGCCGTGATTAGCGACAGAGTAACTTTTTGGGAGTCCGTAAGTGTGCATCTGCGGATGAAGGGCAAGAACGCTTCGACGAAAGGGGTATTCGGTCTCGAAATGCTGTCTTGTTGGTCACTGGGAAAGAAATCGCGGATCACTCCAGGAAGCCGGGGCCGTCCGCAGACAGGTTAGCCAAACAGTAAAGGGGGGGGGAAATGCGTGTGCGCGACGCAAGCTTTCCTTCGAAAGCCTCGGGGGGGAAGGGATTGAACGTCGGGAGGTGATTAATGTCGCGGGATATGAAGCGGGTCGGTAAAAAAAGAAAGGAAACGAAGAACAGGCAGAAAAGGAGTCAATGATCGGGAATAGAAAAGGTGTGGCACGCTAATAGAGGACGTGGGGGGAAGGGGGGGGGAGGCACGTCAAGAGAATGTCCAAAAGACAGATAAGCTAAAAAGAACGAGTGAGCCCCACAGGGGAAAGAAATCTAATCGGCCAGGGTCACCTTGCAGGTAAGAACTATATAGAACTCACCATTAAGCTGCGCAAATAATATCTGAAAAACCTAAAAAAAGAGAGAAGGGGGAAACTACCCGTACACGTATAATCTTGGCTAGGGGCCGTGTCCCCCCCCAACACCCAAAAATGTTAAGAATTTTGTCCTCGACGACAATGGGAGAAGAGAGACGCGAGAGGGGAGAGTGGGAGCCTTCAACTTGCCGCGGCGTGGGGGAGGGGATCAAGAAGCATCCTAACCCGTGGGACGGTGTTAACCTTCCTCTATCCAATCACTAAGGGAAGAGAGTGACAGGATCCCAGTCTCTCCTGAACTCGGGGGGGCTAAAGGACTCAAGGCTAGCGAGGAATACAGTAGAGTCGCTCGGAAAAGGAAGGGAAGGCCCCAGATCCGAAAAAAAGGAATCGCCAAAGTCAACTTTACATCAAACACGCGCGGCTAGGCAGTTGAAAGAGCACGGCAGGAAAATCTGCGGCGTTTTTCCCAACAGAGAATAGCGTTCGCAAAAGCCGTAAAAATAGGGGGCCCTCTTATCGACCGGGCGCAACGGCGGCGAAAGAAAGGAGGCGCCCTTAACCGCCGCGTCAGCATCAACCTTCCTTGCGAACTTGAAGTGAAAAGTAAAGGCTTAAAATGGTATGGAGTAGCCCTGAGAATGTTAGGAGGAGTCAGCGAGTCGTGGTGAACAGGTGAGAAAAAGAAGCCTTCTCAGTCGACATCGAGACCACAGGAACAGCGGGAAAAAAATAGGAAGAAGAAACGAAATAAGAGTCCTACTTCACTGGTCGGAGAACAGTAGAACCCGGAACTGGGGAAGTGATAACCAAAGGGGTTTCACCAACGATTCCGTATATGGTCCATCACCTACTTGGGGGGAAAAACAAGAACATCGCACGTCGTCGAACAAGTTGACAGCTAAAAAAAAAGACCATGAGCGTTTTTGTCGTAAATTAACGACTCCAGCGCAAGAGATTATTACGCAACTACGTTTTCTTGGAAAAAAAGGCAGATGTGGACGTCTCGAAATGGCACTTCGATAAAGAAAGCTCAAAGCAAAGGAGCCCCTCTCGGATCTCGCTTGTACACCTTGGCGAGAGGGTAAGAAGCTGACAGTCTTGACCACAGAAGGAATCACCTCGCCGAGTGATTCCATCAGGGGTTAACCAGTCGAGGGGGAAGAAGAAGAGGTTAACGCGGCGAGTAAGCGCCATCTCTCTCCTCGTCTTAGAGGAGGGAAAAGGGGGTGGGGTGGGTTCAGGTGCTTCTAGGGAGAGTCTTCTCTAGAAGAACTACAAAAGTACGAGGACCTAGGGAAAGAAAAACATAGGGGCGGCTGGAACAACGGGGGCCCAGTGACAGAGGAGGTCGAGGTTCACATAGTCCCAACCCATATTCAACCTAAAGTCCCCTTGACATCTTGGCGTCAAATGGAAGCACGGGGGGTGGGGGGGGGGCTGTCATGAATCAGAGGAAAAGGAGAAAGGGGTGGTTGTTGGCTGCAACGTCTCCGCATCCGACGCGGGTCGCATGAGAGGTCGGAAAGAACGAAGGGGGGGGGGGCCAGTGAATCATAAAGGTCTGTACGAAAGCCGTAAAAAGAAGGCCTCTAGAAGGAGGACGGAAGGAAAGTCTACTACTGCGTGTCTCCCGGCAGAGGAATCGGAGGAAAGGGGGGATGGATTCATTAGTCGATGTCCTGCGCGCAGCTGAGGCAGGGAGTGGGTGTGTGTGGGGGTGGGTGGTTGTTCATTGCGAAAAAGATTGGAAAGCACTGCCATTACGAAAGGGGGCTGAAGATTCCTCTAAGGGGCGAAAAGCGTCGGTGACGACGATTTACTCCGCAAAGCGGAGAGAAAAGAGAAAAGAATATCTACCTTGGGTTCAGGATATCTTCTCTCACAAAAAAAGAGAAGAGAAAGATATACCTTACCAGAAAGATCATACGCAATGTCAATCATTGATCTCCGCGTGGCGGAGGAAGAACGGGGAAATCGACCTGGTCGGATCTTGGCTACTTAGGACAGTCAGAGAGTGACAAGAAAAAGATGACTTTTTCCCAAATGGCCGAAAAGGGGGAAGACCCTACTGCCAGCTGCGCCGCGGACATGAGTGAAGGAAAAAACGAACGCAAAGGGCCTTTTTGCAGCGCATCGGGCCACGAAGGTAGGTAATGAACTTGATCCGGACATTAAAAGAAAAAAATCGGGGGAACGAAGGAAACTATCTTCTTCTAGCGAAGGGATATTGACGACATATCAACCCTCGAGCTAACGGTGAGGTCTGACAGCCAACCCAGAAAATTAGGCGACTGAACGTCATTACCTCCCCAACCCTGTCCTAGGGGAAAAGCCCTAAAAAGTAAAGGCACATTTAAAAAGGGTGGGGGCACCTCCTTTGAGACCTCAAATTCGGGGGGACAAGGGGATTTAAAACCAAATGCTTTTTGCTCGACACATTTAAGGAGGAAGGACTGCCGCTCACTAACCCTTCTGAGAAACGAAAAGACACAATCAAATTGCAAAACGACCCAACGCCTGTTTATACTCCTTCGAGAAGAATCTGAGAGCCTAGCCCCTTCTTACAAGAATATTGCCATGTCACGACTTTACCGCAGGAAAAAAACTATGGGGGAAATGAGCAGAGTATATCTGCGGAGCCTTTTGGAGCGTGGACCTGGGTAGACAGGAAAGAGGTAAAAACGTCTTTTATTCAAGGTGCTTTGGGGAATGAGCATGGGAGCAAGGCGAAGAAAAAGGGTAAACTCGCACCCATTCTTGTCGGGGGGGGACCAAAGAGGGCCGTTGCGAAGCCGGTAAATGACCCGGAGTCGTTAAGACGCTCGGCACCTGAGTTCGCTGGTCCAGAGACTGTTGTCGGGATGGAATATTCCGCTCATCACTTTCGCAAAGGGTCAAAAGTTTGTGCGCGAAACGCAAAGCTTTGGGGAAAAGGCAGGTTAAACGAAAGATTCTCGTTGGGGGACTCGGAATAATAAACGACCCATGAGCGGGAACCGCTGGCCGAGGGAAGGGGGACAACGAGCTTAAAAAGCTGTGTACCTGTGGCTCGCTCAAAAAGAAACGAAAAAAAATGTATGGTGGGGGGGGAGGTTGAAAGACCGCGTCAACTAAACAATCAGGCCGCTCTTACATGAACACCATCGCGAAAAGGACGCTAACCGCTCTTGCCGCAGGAAGGGGGAATAGTTCAGGACAGCCGGTTAAGGTGCGCGAGAAGCAAAAAAAGTAAGCGTCGGGGCAGCTTTAAGCGGAAACCAGATGGTTTTCACCGGGTCGGAGATGCTTCTGGGTAAAGAATGCCACCGACGGGTAAAACAACCGAGGGGAGCTTTGAACCTGCGGGCGAACGAGCCGGTTCGAACAAGGGGGGGTAAGATCAGGAGGAGGGACTCTGGGATGAAACTGCACGACAGGGAAAGGAGGTCCGCGTATCTCATCATTGTTCAATCAACATCCAAGCTAAGAGACTTTTACTAATTTAGTGATGGTCCGCTCACGATTGAAGAAATGTCGAGCCGTCGGCCGAGGGATCTCATAAATCAGAAAGAATCAACAAGGTGACTTTGCGCGCTAGGAATCGAGAATGGGGGAATCATAGGCCCAAGGATTCTCGAGCTCTACCCAATGTAAAACTAGATTGCAAAATAGATTCTCAGAAAGAAAAAGAACCGGGAGGTGTGCGTTCGTGAAGATCTTTTTAGTATGCGAGGATTGAAAAAAACGGGGGGACTGGATAGGTGCTTTTCCACAAGATCTGAGGGTCTTCAGTCTTTGCGGTGGTGTGGCAGAAGCTCGTCGGGGGAAAAGGGGCGTTCGGGGGTGGCAGGGGAGGATGATTGACGAAAACATCGGAACTCTCAAGGGAGCTCTTCGGGGCGTGGTCCACAGAGGGCTCGGCGAAAGGAAAGGGACTGGGGAGTCTATGGGCGATGACGATTTCACAGTCATGGTAAGACGAAAAAAACTCAACTACTGTTTAAGAAAAAGACTCAAGACCGTACACGATGGGTTTCAAAACGAAGGAGGGGCGGAGAGCAAACCACGAGGCCCGGTCCGGTCGTGGCTCACCTGAGGGGAGAGGATGACATGATGGATTCAGAGCAAAATGCTATGTTGTCGAAAAGAAAGAAAATAAGAGTCGAAAGGGGTCTCAAAGAAAAGGAGACCTCGCTTGACTAGGGCATAAGGCTTAGCCGTAAGCAAAGAACTTCAAAAGGGCCTTAAAAAAAGAGGAAAAGTCGTTCCGGATCGACCACCGAGTCCGCGATGAACCTCGGAGCGGAAACTCTATTGAAAACCCTCGGAAAAAAAGAAAACCCCGCTCCACTGGGGTGGGGAACGAAGGGAGCGTTACGTGGGGGAGACTCGTTCGGCCTTTGGCGATGCTTCACCATCAAAACTTGGGGGGTCGGTAACGGCTTCGGGCCTGTAAAAAGTCTGTCAGGTCAAGCACGTGCGCCTCCTATGCGTTCGTCGAGCCAAAAAGGAAAAAGGAAAGGGGGGCATAGGAGACAAGGCCTATTTAGAGTCCTAACGAAACCAATCATTTGACGTCAATTGTGCTATCCCAACCAAAAGAGCGGCTACTGAAGAGTCCCGGCAGCAGCTGACTACAAGAACAGAAAAGAAGGAAGAGCGAAGGAGAGAACGGACTTCGTTCGGGACATTGAGAAGGTCCCGTACGGGCCGCACGGAGGGGAAAGGAATCGGGCGCGAGACCCTAATCAAAGTGGAAGGACGAGGGACAACAATCTCCAATTGAAAACTCACAACAAGTAAGCCCTGTGAAAAGTATGAACATGAACAAAAGGAGGGAAGGGGCTGACAACAACACAACGGGAAGGAGGAGGGAAAAGGAATCTATTGGGACAACTCTGTGGGGGGGTGCACAGGAAAAAAGTTACGGGTTCCGGGTTGGTTTCGTGGTGGGAAAGGGAAGGTTTGCTCAATAAGGGGGAGCCGCTGAGCTTTTCTCGAGGCAAAGGAGATGAGAGGTCTGGAGGGAAGTCTTACTGGGTCCCACCGCGAATGCGGCGGCGGCTCGAAGGACGACTTTGAGTGAGGGAAGGTGAGACTAATAACTGACTGCCTTCCCCATCACCCTATCGAAAGGGGGGTGGCAATTGAGTCTTCTAAGAAATTATGGAATCCCGTGGTCCATAGAGGCAGCCGTAAGGACGGGGACGGGGTGGGAATGGGGGGGAAAAAGATCGATCACCGCGGAAGTGATGGGGACACCCACTCTTTATCTTTCCCACGAAAGCCTGGGAGTTACAAGGTATGGAATGTCATTCGAGAAACGGAGCGATCAACCCTTCCCGGCCCATGACGAGAAACAAAGGAGAGGGGGGTGTCTTACTACCTCGGGGAGGAACATAAAGACTACTACGTTCTATACTCGGGCTGTATATCGAAAAAAGACCTTAGAAAAGAAAAGCGCTTGGGGCCCGAGTTGAGTGTGGGGGTACGTCTTTGAGCATCACTTAAACGGAGGTCAAAGGGGTGTGCATCTTCAAGTCGGCAAAGGACTGGATCGATCACCGGGTTTGCACGGGGGTGTCGAGAAAGCCCGCAGCTACCAGAAAGGGAAGGGGGGATCGTCCAGAGAACCAAGAAGGAAGGTCCTGATTATTGAAGGCCTCCCCTTCCTTCGAAACCTCCGCGGGGGTGACGGTAGGGGGGAAGTCAAGGAAAAAAGGGAGCGGTTCATGATCTACCATGAGTGAAGAGGGGGGAGGCTAAGAAGAAACGCGAAGCCATAAAGTTCCAATGAGGCGCCTAACTGGGTACCACGAAAAGGAAAGATGTGTAGGGGCAGTCTAATGACACCCTCCGGAAGAATAAGTAGTTGGGCCACCAAGGCAAAGCTCGCCAGTTCCATCACCTTGCATAGGGGGGGGGGATACCAAGAGAGACCCCGCCAAACAATGAGCATAAAATATCGGGGGACGACCGCAGTCCGTTATCGTGAAAGCAAGAAGGTAATTACTGAAGGGAGGAGCCATGCCATTGAAGTTGGGGGACGATTTTAAAGAGCTCTGAAGGAAACGAGGAAGCATCTTGCGGATCAAGAAGGGGCCCAATTGGTGCTTGGTGAGCAGGGAAAGAGAACGCCTCCTAAAAGACTACAGAAAAAGAGTCCCATGCTGAGCGGAAAGCATCGAAGAAGAAACCCATTCTCTTCTCTGAAGGATGCGGAGGAAACTGACTCTTAGAGAATCTAGGAACAACGCCCGGCCCGGTCTTTAGAAAAAAGCCGAACCAGAAAAACCGGACAGCGCAAACCGTCGAGCAAGAGGTTGAAAATCTCATCGAGTGGTAAGTCAAGATCGCTGGCATGGCGTTTCCAAGAGGCCCAGAAGGATCCAATCGAACAGGTAACCCTAAATTCATCAGGAAAGCAACGGCGGGCTCGGAGAAGTGAGGAAAATACCGCCCGCCTCAGAGAAGTCCTTGTCTCACTCTCAATCACTGCAATTTCGGCGTGTTGTCATGGGAATCATGATGGATGGCGGGGTGCCGGCGTTAGGTTGTGTCTGACAAAAAAATCAGTCGATCTCTTTTGATCGGAACAACAGAAAAGGGGTCAGGGAGGAGGGGGAGACTCTCGGCCAGCTGGGCTTCCCAGAAGAGGTAAGAAAAGTTCCCAACCTAGACACATCTAAATGGACCTTTAAAAGGGAGAAACTTAGGGGGAGGAGGGGGGAACAACGGTACTCGCCACTCCCTCATTAGTTATGGGAGAAAAAAAGGAACACCCAGCATTCGTAAAAACAGGAAGGACAGACCCCTCCCAGGCCTCTCCGAGGTTGGTCACGTCAAAGGACAGCAGGCCAGACCGAAGTCGACTCTCCTGTTCTCTTGGCCAAAAAAAAAAAAAAGGCGATCTTTGAGCGAAGGGAGCTTCCGCCGACTCCCAATCGCTCCACTTAAATTCCCAGCAAATGATCCCAGAAAAGAAAAGGGGGGGAGGACTCAAAGCTCCCGATCCAAATTTCTTACCCCTCTAAAATCTTAAACCGAGAGCTCCCATTAATAACCCTTTCAGAACAATCCGAACTCCGGGGCGTCCGCTCGCCAGCGATAGCAGCGACTGAAGAAGAGTTCAAAAGGGGGGGTTCAGGTTAGAGGCTGATAAAAGAGGTTCTCGAGAAGCGTGCAGAAGAACGTATCCCTTTAACGGCGAGCCCAGAACTGAGGGGAAAATTGCCCTTAATCTTCAGAATGTTCAGAAGTGTCCTCACATTAAGAAAGCAGGGGAAGAAAAAGGTTGAAGTGTAATGGACGTTCAGGAGTGAAATCGAAAAAACATTGGGTCGTCAAAGTATCTCGGACGCCTCGCATTTTCTGGTGGTGGAGACCGAAACTCGTCGAATTCCTACTAGTGTTAGCCTGAAGCCGTAACCGAGTCCAAGTAAAAGGACAAAAAGGGGGAAAGGAAAGGAAATCGCTCGCGCCGGACGGATTCAATACATTGGCAGAATTATTAAAAAAAGGGGGGAAGGGATGCTAGAAAAAGGAAACTTGCACAAATCTCGTTAGATAATTTTCAATTCGTGGATGTACAAAAAAAAAGCTGGGAAGGTTCAATCGGGAAGGAATGCGGACAAAGACTAAGTCATTCGCAGTTGCTTCGACTGCCGCTAAAAGTAGCCCAGAGGAAGGAAGAGATTCAAGGGACGGAAGACTCGCTTAGATCCATATCGAATTTACTGAGGGGAGAAGGTCAGAGAAACAGCTCAACAACACCAAAAAAGAAAAGACCCTGAACGGTCCAGGTAGAATTCTCGAAATGTAAAAGGGGATCCAAGGGTGCGGTAACGTCTTCACCTACAGAAAGGGGAGATATGGGGATCGGACAGTAGAAGCACCATGCTAAAGGAAGATTAGTTGAAAGTTGCGCAACCTGGTTTGCGCATGACCCAGTCTGAACAGAACGGAGGGAAGAAAACGGACACCGACATATTGGTACTTCATCTACAGGCTAAACAGAGAAGAGGTTTAAAGGATTTGCAAGAGACAAACGTGCCCCAGAAGGAGCCCCTGTTCTTTAAATCCGGACATTTAGGAGAGGAGAGAGGTTGAGAGTTAGAAAAGACCATGAGTCGTGCTGAGACGGGAAATAAGGTCTGTTTTCAGGGAACCCGCGTCGGGGCGACAGTGTCGCCAAAAAAAAAGAAAAAATGGTGAGAAAGGTCGCCGAGCTACTGGAAAAGAACAAACTACCTGGGTCGAGAGGAGCACAATGTCCGCACGCGTTTTAGCAGGAGTATGGGGGGAAAGAAGGGAAACCAATCGAATTCTGGTGATTCACTGGCACAGTTTTTAAAAAACGGATGGTGCTCTGAAATATGCGTCAGAATACGGCGAGGAACCCTCATTTATCTCGACCTCACGAAGCCCCTGACCAAGAAAAAGCGCCTGCCGACAGATCGCTGAAGGAGGAGAGAAGAAAAAAAGTACCGACTGAAGGGCGCTGTCAAGCCTTGTCCCAAAGGGGGAAAAACGAGGTTAAACGTTATCGATTATAGAGAAAACAGGCGCTTGGCGGGAGAAGGCAGAAGGAAGAAGCTGGGGAATTTCTGCTCAATTAAGAGGAAAGTTTCTGCTCGCATCTAATAGCCAAGTCTAAAAAAAAAAAAAATATAGAACCATGGATCGGGGGTGAGGAAAGTTGAAGCCGAGTGAGGCCGGCTAGGGATGACGGTGATAAAAACTCGAGCCCTGTAAAGGGTGTTCAGTCCAGGCCGGCACGGAAGGGGGGGGCGATGTTTAGTCTGCTGATAAAAGAACTTCTGGCGTGGCAAAGGGGATCGGACCGTTGGCCAAACAAAAAAAAGTGTCGACACTAAGAAAAGGGAGATGCAATTTCCGCGGGGTGGGAAAGGGTGGAGAGTTGGACCGACCGATTGCCGCGGAGGACGTCCTGCGGAAAGCCGCTTGGAAGAGTGGAGACCGCTCGGCGTCAAAACCTGAGGGAAGGGGCTAAGGGTAACCACTCACGACTGAGCGTGCTTTTTTTTTCGAACGGGGGAAAAAGAACGACGCGAAGCAACGAACCAAAGCCTTCTCCTCTCCTCCATCAGCATCAGAAGCCCGGGACTGTATCGAAAGGACAGAAAACAGGAATTTGTCTGCGTCGGCCGGGTCCTAAGGGGCAAGAGAGGGAGGGTCCGACCGGCGGCGGTCCGTTCGATCGATCTTTGAAAAAAAGGGGAAGGACTGAAGGCTGCACGCATTTTAGAATGTTACGTAAAAAGAGGCTGGTAACATCCACCGACGTTAAACCTCGAGGAGGTCAAATTTTGGTCAAAGCACCGGGTTGCGCTTTCCACGGAAGTTTAGGAGGTCTTCTTCGGATTTGATGAAACCGACGATTGCATTGTTCCTCACGAATAGAAGAGGAATCAAGCCCAAAAGCTCACTTAGAAGACTGGGATCCTTGAGAAGGGAAAGTCGATAGGCGATTGTAAATGGATGGCGCGAGGCTCGGAATGAGAGGAGAACATCACCAACTCCGTCATAATTGAAGGGCTGAAAAGAGAGACTGCTGACTCTACCCGGCAACAGTCGTCAGTCAGCAAATACACAAAAAAGACTTAGTAAATGAGAGCAGAGAGTCTTCGGTCGGGGGGGGGGGGAGTCAAGCCAAGCTTCACGAGTCTTGGTGGGCGTGGGGTAAGGAAAAAATGTATTTTTGTCTCATGATCAAAAAGGGGGGTGCAGGGTCTCCTCAAGGGGATTATGCACAAACTGCAAGGTAGGGAAGATGCGAAGGATTGAAAGGTGTGGGCTCAAAGACTCGTGTGAAATCATAGTGTGGGCTGCATTCTCGGGGGGGGAAGGGGAAGCGAACCGAGAAGGAAGTCTAGTCCTCTCTGCGTGACGGGGGCCTATCTCGGCTAGTCATGGCCTTGTGAGAGCTTCAGGAGGGGATTCTCCTTCCTAGAAAAGTTTAAAGGGTAAAATGTCGATCCACCATACATGTTTCAATCAACGGAAAAACAAAGAAGAAAGCACCCTAGGGTTGGAAAAAGATCTTTTCTACTCAAAAAACCAACCGGGAACGTTCCTTCTGAGTGATAAGATACTTTCCTTAGATCAAAGCTGCCTGGAGTCGGTCAAAACTCAGGAAGGAGAGTCGTTTTTTGGAAGGGGGAAACAGTGAAAACCGCCGGTATAGGAAGCGCAAAAGACTTCTCGCACTCACGTGAAAAAAAGGCAGGGAAAGAAAGCCGTACGAGCTCAAGCGGGCGCGGACTAAGGTCGTAGGAGAAACCACGAGTACTCATGACCATAAAAGGTCGTGGCCTGCCTAGGACGACAAAATAGAAAAAACGAGAAACACCTCACAACTGTGTGTCTCGACCTGGGCACAGGTTACGGGGGCTCGGTCTGCCGGTCTGCGACGCTTCCACATCCCCCTTGTCAAGGGGAATGACCGGAGGACATTTACTTGCCGGCAAGAAGGGGAGTGTTCAAGCCACGGTGCGCGAAGCTGAAAAACTATGCTGGAAACGAGGCAACTTAAAAAAAGTACGGTTATACTAGGAAAGGACGCCAGAGGATTGGCGTCCAATCAGGGTCCGCGAAGGATCACTTGTGGGATACCACCGCCGACGCGGTGGATGGGGACAAGCGGCCGGGTCAACATCGTCTACAACGAAATCTAAAAGGGAGCGGAAAGAAGGGAGTGACAGCAAGGACCGCGGAGGACAATGGACGAAACCGTGACCGAAAAGAGGAGATGAAGAAAATACGCGCGAGACCAAAAGAGGTCGGGTGGGAGAATTTTTTAAAAAGCTACTTCCAACCAGAAAAACACGGAAGCTTCCAGGAAAAGGGATTAAGGAAAAAAAACCGAGCGGTCAAAGGATAATGT
>Ga0179591_1323106_pt1 | contig 11974 bp, 17 predicted proteins | sample CZOMad2_1_08_16f_FD_182891 | JGI IMG/M metagenome (GOLD analysis project Ga0179591, IMG submission 182891) | Vadose zone soil fungal communities from Angelo Coast Range Reserve, California, USA - CZOMad2_1_08_16fungal (PacBio error correction) | ecosystem: Environmental > Terrestrial > Soil >...
AACAAATAATAAGGAAGTAATAACAAGTGTTTAGATCGACGGAAAGGAAAGCCTAAACCATCTAGGGGAGTATACGGTAGGATCCCCTCAGTCGAAAGACTGGCGTGGTGGTCCTACAAGAAAGTGCGACAATGGGGGAGGTGGGACTTAAGAAGAGTTCACTCTGCCAAATATTGGGAGAGAAATTCTTCAGAAGCAGGTTTGGGCTGCGATCGCGAACGGAGGAAACTTTAGATCCACAATCTATCTAAGGAAGGGAAAAGAAGAAAGCAAAAGGGTTTTTGTGAAAAGGTCTGTACGAGGGAAAGAGGTGCCAAAGGGGTAGAAGTTGTTGAAGACTATTCTTTAAACTCGATAAAGGGGAAAATAAAGGGGGGTCCCAGAAACGCACAAAAAATTAAACTACCAAAAAGAGCTAGGCGCGTTTGGGCTTGCCTAAGTGAATGTACCCCGCCCACCTTTCGTAACTGGGGGAGGAGATCCGAAGAAGGCAGCAAAGTCAGATCGGAGAGGAAACTAACCGGGGGTGAGGATTTGAAAGCCTCATGGTTATCCCTACTGAAAAAAGAGGAGGGGAATTATGGAGGGGAAATTAAAAAATACTCGAGGGGATGGGCAAACCTAGGAGGGGAAAGTGAATGATAATAAAGGTCTAGGTTCCGCTTTGGGGGAACTACTACTGAACAGGAATCGCGTCTGATAAGAGGAGAGATAGTGATCGAGGAGGGGTTTCTGCAGGTTAAATGGATAGAGGGTAAAATCCATCTTAGACAGTGAAAAAAAGAGTGTAATAAAGGGCCTACGATACGGGGTACGAGAGAGTGTTGAAAAAAGGCGGCGAAAAGAAAAAAAAAAAAAAAAAAAAAAAAAAAACAAACTAGTTTAGGAAAATTGGACAAGTAGGGGTCTACCTTTGGGGCCTTAAAGACTGGTCATGAAACTGGTACACAAAGATTCGACCGCGTTAAATTGAAGGAAGGGGAATAAGGTTGTATATTCATTTTAGGAAAAAGGATGGGGGGAAAATACCTAGGACGACGTTAATTGCCATTGGCAGGACTAAACATAAAGAAAAGGGGGTTTTGATTGGTGGTACAAAATATCGATACACAAGTTAGGGGCAATAGAGGGAAGGAAAAAAGAGTTCAAAGAAATACAATGTTATCGTATAACGGCCTTGTTTAACTATGGACTTGACAGAGTGACGACAACCTCCTGGTGGTTAGACGGGACTTTGGTTCTAATGAATATCTCATAACAGGGGAGGGGGGAAGAGGCTGAGCGAGAGTTTTGGGGTTAAACGACAGGATGCGTGGAAGAAAATTGCCGAGGGTTGGAATCGACTATCAGACTGGGGTGGGAAAATGTTTGGCACGGCCCTTCCAGGAGGTACATGGAAGGAGGGTAAAATAAGGACCGGTTGGGGCTTTTGCTGGGGGAACCTCGCATCATGCAGAAGCAGGCGGGGATCTCTTGTCGGTGAGGCTGTATAACTTATAGGGGGAAAGATGATTACCGATTTTCAAGATGTGACAGGTGCGAAGGGGGGAAGGGGGAAAATATTTCGATGTTTTTGTGGTGTGAATTTTACAACTCCTTGGAAGGGACCGGGCATACGCGGGTCTTAAAAGAAGGGGACGCAGGAAGAAGTGGATGGGATCGAAGTTTTAAGTACTCAGGCAAGGCGGGGAAGGACCAGGTACGAAAAGAAGAATGCGCGGACAACAATATGGGGCTGGACTGGATGTGGACCGTGAGTGGGGGAAAAATGAAAGAAGTTTTTGGAGCGGCGTTTCTCTTTTGGGAGTAAAAAAAAGAGGAAATCTGGATAAATAGTTACAGGTTACTTTACAGGTTCGCCTCTCTAGGTGAAGAAAGGGTGTTGACAAAAAGAGCTCTTTCTTGGGAAAATAAGTGAAGTTTTCCTTGTGGAAGGGCCAATGTCTCTTAAGGAAGTCAGGCGTCTTCTTGAATGATGAAACGAGAATTAATGGGGAAGGTAGCTGAGAGGGGGGGGGATTAATGAAAAGGTTAGAGAGAGGACAAAAGACGAGTAAACGGGTGCACCTAAGGAGGGGTCTCAATAGGATAAGAATGAATTCTTAAAGAAGTTCGTCAATCTCTGTGGGCAGATTTAAAAAAAATAGGAAGCTTGGGGTATCTCCAGGTCTTACTGAAAGAAAGATACGGTATGGACATCAATGTTTGAGGAGGTCAGGGTCTCTTGGAAACGTTCGGATTATTGATAAGGAGCACAGGGAGGGAAGGTGGGAGATGTTTCGAAATCACCTTTTAGGAAGGGATAGAAGGGGGGGGAGAATAGGGGACGCGGTCAGGATCGAGAAAAGGGTCAACGGGAATAAAACATGCACCTAGTTTCTCCTTGAACTTCATGAGACCAAAGAGGAGAAGATGAGGAGGGTTCAGTAGGTAGTTTTTTTGAAGATTACATTCAACAGAGAGATCAAACACCAGGAGGGAACAGATCGCGGGGCATGTTCGAAAACTAATAGGACCTCGCCGAGGGGAAATGCCTAGTTTGGAACGACCATGATCAGAGATAAAACTTTTCGGGCGGAAGTAAAGTAGCAGGGCACTCTTACCAATGCGGGACGCAAAAAAAAAGAAATCAAGAAGAAAGAGATACAAAATATTTCGAAAACACTGTTCATAGTAACCAGTAGAGAGGAGAGAGAACAAAAACTAAACGCTGGTGTGCGAAGGATAACAGACGAAGTGAAGAGAAACCTGGCCCGGTCGGGATAATAAGGGACGTTTTTACAAAGGGGAGAACCTGATAGAAAAGAATAAGAGTTAAATCTTACAAGAACGACCTGGCGCCAATGGGCCGACAAGAATCAGGGAGATCGCAACCTAGACGGACAAGGGGTGAAGCAAAGTTACGAAAAAACGATTTTAAGCCACCTGATCTCAAACAAGGTAAAGTAAAATCCTTTAAAAGGGACCCCGGAAATGGTCCTTCAGAAAAGAAAAGTTTACTACTTGGGAAGGAAGAAGAACGGGGAGATAGCACAAAGGATGATTGGACAAACGCTGACTATAGGGGGGAAGTAAGAATTATAGACACGCTTGGCACTATTTGGGTTGGGGGGGCGTCAACAAACGAAAACGCGCGAAAGCCCTATTTTTGAGGGACAAAATGTCAAACGGGAAAAAATCAGGAGGAGTCGGAATTGTTGTGAGAAAGGCAAGGGATTTAAGCAGTTCGCCTGTCGGAAGGGGAAGGTAACTGCAACTCTTGGTGGACCACATACACGCGGGGGAAGGACGTACTAAAAGGAGCAACGGAAGCCAGGTAGTGGAGGGATCAGTTGACTTACATCCCCAAAAAGACGAAAGAGGGTTGAAAAACTCGCAATATCGAACCGCCCAGGAGTTCAAAGACGCGGTTACGAGCGTCAATACAGCGAACAAAGAAAAACTAACGCTTGTGTAAGGGGGCAAGGTCATTATGAGTAGACAAAAAACACAACACACCGGTACTTTGTCAATATTGCATAATGTCCAAAACCAGAGGGGAAAAGAGACTGTAGGCAATTAATCAACAGGGGGTTGAACAGATGACCAGCGACTAATAGAGGTCGTACATTGAGAAAATCTGCCTTCACGTGCAGTTGCAACAAAACAAAAACATTTTAACAGAAATGTTGAAAGGGGGAACTAAAAGGGACTCGGAAAACCAATTAGTCAAGGAGAATGGGAGAATAAAAAGGACATATTTCAAGACGTATCAGCTGAGAAGGGGAAAGGGAGGTCATTCTCTATTAGAGTCAGTTTTTCATCGAAGATGTTGTGGTTTGAGCCAAGGTGAAGTATGTTAAGTAGGGTTCAGGACTGACTGGCCAGGGTGAAAAGGACAGGTATCAGAGGATGGAGGGAAAAGGCTTTCCCACTGAAGCACAATAGGAACGAGTCGGAAATCGCTTGGAACACTTCCCTAAACAGGCATGGAAACAGGGGAACTAAGGACCTGAAGTGAAGAATATTACAATATTATTGGTGGTTAATGAGGGGGTAACTTCCGTTACGTTATCTGTGCCTGTGACAATTTGGAGGAGGGAACTTAGGACTTTACAGGTGACCTTGGTGTCAAAGGAAGGAAGTAAAGAAAAAAACAAGAATCAGGGGAACGATGTAAATATGTTTTCAAGGTATCAGCTTCCCTAGTCGTCAGAAAATTGGAGGGGCAGGGGTCATCGTAGGGGAACAAAAGGGGGCCATATGGATAAAAATGGGGGTCGTGAGCCCTGACTTCCCATGGTTGTAACATTCAACAAAGGGGAAGGGGAAAAAGTTTGGGACTGACCTTCCAATAATACAGAAAATGGTAGTAGCGGAATAAAAGGGCGAATTGAGAAGTATCGGGTGTCAGGGTTGTGGCGCGAAACTACTTCAAGTTTGGATTTTTGGCAATCGGGAAAAAGGAGAGACCAGTGGGGGGTCTCGTGGGGAACTGCCGGACTACCATGTAGGGGACATTGGAAATTTTGGAGGGAGCATTGTCTCTTAATGGGGGGGTCTAGGGGACGGGTTGATTCTGTCGGACGGCCTTTCTTTAATGAAGAGAAGAGGACGAAAAAAGACTAAAGAACCCGTGCAAATATTTGGGGAAAACTCTTTACAAGGAATAGGGGATGGAAAGACATTGGGGCTTAGCACGGCGTTTATGGGCGAAGCATCCTTTGGGGATCCAGAAGCAGGAAAGAAGGTCGCGAGGGTCCTCATAAACCGGAGAACTGGAAAGGATGATAAGAAAAATAAGGGGTAAAAAAGAATGAAAACGTATCAATAAACGGGGGGAAACAGGTTTTCTTCACAAGAGGCGGGGGTAGAAGGGGAAGACATCATTCGACCAAGGTAGCATAAAAGTGGGATTAGTGTGATACTTCCTCGTGGGTCGTCATTTGTTACTGAGGGACCGTTCTAGCTCAGGGAACAACAAAACGAAAGAAAGAGAAATAAAAAAAAATAAAAGCAGACATACCTGCCAAACATTAATGCAAGAGAGGTAGGGGGGGAGGTTATAGTCTAATCCCCAAAAAAAAAAGCTGGGGGGGGGGGGGGACGAAGAATTGCCCAGTCTTTTTTTGAGAACGTGGATATTTCCACGGGAAATTTAGAATTGGGGCTATTCCCTGCCAAGCTTTGGGAAAAGTTCTTTTGACTCAACGTGGGGGATGGAGCAGACCAAAAGGAGATGGGCAGGTAAAGCCGCGAAGAAAAAGGTTTCCCTCTAGAAAAGAGGGGGGGGGGTAAAAAATCTTTTGGTGCGTAGTTTCATCTTTTGGTACGAAGAGCATAAGGAGATAGAGTCCGAGGAAAATTTCTCCAAAGTTAAATGTACAACGAGAAAGACCAAAAACGGAGTATTAGAAGCTTGGATACGTCATAGTAATTGTCTATTACCAGGGGAAGGAGGGAAATAGACACTTCCGAACTGGTGGGAAGATGCCATAAACCAAGTATGGGTCAAGAAGGAGCCACAAAAAGAAACCGATACGGGTATAAATTGCAGTTGGCCCGTCCTACAGCTGGATGGGGGGAGAGGGAAAAAATACGGGTTCAAAACGGGGATTTGGCAGGTCTTATGGAAAAAGGAGAATATAGAGGTATTGGGAATCATAACTTTGGAGGAAGAGAAAGAGCAAAGGAAAAGCAATGGTGTAGATAGCTAATGACCATCGTTCCAGCGATCGGGGGTTTTCTTCAGAGAACTAATCCAACGGGTCGGGTGTAAGAAAGGGGAAGGAGCAAACAATATGCACAGAAACTAAAGAAAAGTGGTAAGGGTGTACGAAACGGAAAACACCTGCGGGAAGGGGGGATTTTGGGGTCATTCTAACGGGGGAGACCTTTAGAAGTGGGGCAAAAAATTACTTGAAGGGGGATAAAGAGGGTTTCATTGGTTACAAATGCCTACGAAAAGGGGACATTGGGGATCACAAGGGGATAATTTGTAGACAGTCCTCCCTAGTGGTTTATCCATAATTGGTAACAGGTGGCCCTTAGCAGGTGAGCTGAACATCTTACATACTCCTTGGTTTTTTGAGGGGTCTATAGGGCAAGATAAAAAACGAGACATTACTTTCGACGCGCGTAATATTTGACAAAGCAAGGACAATCTCAACATTTTAATAGGGAACTGGGGGGATTCGACCAGGCAGGAGAAAAAGTCATGTTTTCACTCCTTCATGGAAGGAGAAATATGAAAATACTAACCTTATTTAAGACGAAAAATTTAGATTAACGATCGAAAGAGATGCGAGGAGATAATCCAGGCGAGTCAAGAGTTGAAGGAACAGGGGGGTGGAGGGGATTGGTGAAAACTGCCATTCCAAAAATTCATTTCATTAAGAAGGAGGTTGTGGGGGAGGAGCTCCAATAAGCCAAAACAGCTGCCGGAAAGCTCGATTATGCATTTGTGGGGGAGAGGATATTAAGGAAAAGGGGAAGATGGAAACCGCGATTTGAAGTCTCTTGAGGGGAAGATTTTGCAAACTCACGGTTTGAGAAAAAAGTTGGGGGACGACCAATTTGAAGTATATAAATAGGGAGAAACGGGGGGAATCCGATATTAGGAGAACGCCAGTGATGGGAAGAAAGAAGGGGGAAAATACGGGGACAGGAAAGAACAGGGACACGGTAAAACGGTTAGGAAAGGCCAGACAGTTATTGCGGGTAGGAAAAGGGTGGTTCCGTTAGTTTGAATTCGAAATCAGTTTGGATGGGGGTGAACAGGTCGAAAAGATGTGAAAGGTGGGATAGAAATTCAGTGCCTAAAAATCTACCTAGGGGGTCAGCAGGGGGGGGTGGGGGGAAGAAGAGAGTGTTGGTGAGGGAGAGGAGAAAGGTACAGGGGGGTCCTTGTTGGGGAAAAAAAGTTTGACTTCGGGGGGGGAAACGCGTAGTACATTTCGACATAAAAAATCCCTGAATCTGTTAAAGAGCAGAGGGAAAAAAGAGGTGGTATAATCGTTGGTGAAGTCTCTCGGGGAAGACCTGATGAAGGCCAGAGAAGGGGGGCGAATAGCGCCTGATGTTAAGGGAGGGAAGACATTTTCACAGAGGAAGGACTTTTTACCTTTCTAAGGAAAGACGGATACAGGGAGGAAGGAAATGTGGGGCATTCTTTCAGGGATCTGGAAGGCGGCTGAGGGAGAAAAAGTCGCATTGGGTAGAGAAAGACTACAAGTTAAACTCAGTTTGTAAAGGGGTACTCTTCGTTTCAGAGAGCAAGTTTTGGGGCAGGGGAGGAAAGTGTGTGGAGCGCCCAATAGGACTGGGGAAACAAATTGAAGCCTTGAAGGTCCTGGGATGGTGAACCACTGCATTTGAGCGAAAGGGTCAGTCCTGGGGTTGGTTGAAGAGGGGAAGGGCAGAAACATAGAGAAATCAACGAAGAAGGGAGAGAGGATAGGGAAGAACTGTCTAACGATACTAAGCCGAGATAAATGCGGGAAAACGACTCCATGAATTCAGAAAGAACGACTTTCTTTTATCATTCGTTGTCAGGGGAAAAGCTGAAAAAAATGGAGAATCGAGAACTGCAAAACTCCCAAATCAGAGATCTGACGACCAGACACTTCAAGGGAAGACTAACCAGTGAGAAAAGGTCGGAACGAGAAACAAAACCTCGAAAAAACCTGACTTTTAAAGAAGCGAAGTGGAGGAGGAAAAAGGAAAAGCCAAAAGACACTGTCTCGAAAAGGGGAGACGTTATTTAAGGGAATACCTTATACAATACGGAGATAAGGAAACAGCTCCGGTTTGGCAGGTTCCACCAGGTTCAGGTGAATCTGGAGCACAATAAGCGGTCATGAAATAACGAAGGCCTTAAGGAATGATCCCACCCCGTAAGCACAGTAGCTACGGGCATTGGATTTGAGAAAAGAAGTACTCCGGGTATCTTCGGAAGAGGGGGGACGAGGGGGTGAACTCGCAAGAACAAGGAGGGGATCTGCTTGAGAACTATAATTAGAACAAAGCGACAAGAAAGAGTAGAGAAAAAGGGGAAAAGGACCATGTCATAGGAAAGAGGCCCCGGATGCCTCACCAGAAGAAAGCGGCTATCCAAAAGGGTAAATGTTCATAGGGAAGAATCAGCAATTGTGTGGAGCAGGCTGAGTCAAGAGGGGTTGTGTACCGGGAGTCCTCAGAAGACTGGTCGTAAGAAAAACTTTGACCAGCCGCATTACTATCGACATCCAAGAAAATCATGTATTGGGGTTGCGTAAAAGAAAGGGGCTGGGAGGGGAAAAAATTCAAGAACATCCTTGACAAAGGAAACTCAGAAAAGAGGGGAAAAAGAATCTGTAAAGGGCCCTTTAAGTATAACGAATAAAACCGGCCAGGACCATCAAGAGGGAATGTCACGGGGGGGAAGGGAAGGTGGGACAAAGGATGTGCGGAGGTTCATCAAGACAGAAACACAAAGTTATTTTAAGAAAGGTGCAGGGACCGGGCCTATGAAGAGGGTCCATAAACATTCCGTCAACGGATGACGCGCCGATCGATTGAAAGAAGGGGATGAGGAGGAGAGAGATCAAATCGGGAGAAATTGTGTGTACGTCACACTGGTAACCCGACCCTTTCAAAGGATCTGGAAGAGGAAACTGAAGGAAGGAGAAAAAAGGTTCCAAGACTTCACAGGTCGTAGCAAAATGGGCTGGGTTAACCCTTGACTTTGTGGATGAAATTTAGAGCAGAGGAATTCAGGTTTTCCATGAAAGGGGGGTGATCGAAAAGGGGTAGGGCCAAAAAATCTGGTTTTGATTTGTCTTAAAGAGATGACTGGGACAATGCAATTAAATTATCGATGCAAACATTTACCAAAGAGGGGCAGAGAAGGAGTCTTAACACACTCAGACAGTAAAGGCTCATACAGAAGGTCGAAAGGTCAGGGGGGCCAGGGTTGACCACTGAACGATTCTATTAAGTGAAAGCAAAGTGAAGAAAAAAAACCCCAGGGGCCTCCAGGGAAAGAATAAAAAATTTTCCTTGGGGGCGGAAGAAACAAAGGGGGTTATAGATTCACTGGGGAAGGGGAGCCATGCGCTCATTTCGGAACCGCTGGTATTCAAGGGGGGGACATTCAAAAATGGAAAACACCCTGATCGATTACTAGGGTACAGAGGGAAGGTAAAGAGTCGCCATGCTGGTGTACAGGGGTCACGCTGTTTAAATACATGCGATGGTAAAAATAGATAATTCATGGGGCTGAAAGGGGAAGGCTAACGTCCAGCTGGTTTAAAAGTCCCAAAGGAAGGGGATTAAAGCTACTGCTTAGGGAAGGAAGTAATGAATGGGTAAAGGATCACCGAAGTGCTTTTTAGAAGGAGAGAGATATTAAGGTGGATGTAGGGCAATCTACACAGTATAAGACTGGAAGTAATGGAGGAAAACAAAAGGACGGAATAGCCAAGTACTGCAGAAATAGTAGACCTTTGGGGCGTAAATGGGGGCGAGTCTTGAGGGGCTATTTCCTAAAGGGAGATTCTCGACATTTGGAATGTACGGGAGGGGTAAGGAAATGGACTCCAAAAACTGAACAACATGGGCCGCAAATATTTTCTAAGGTAAGAATTTTCCGAAAAAAAAAACTTTTGCGGAGAGGGGGAGGGGTAAAATGCCTTAGAGAGAAAACTTTTGTAGTAGGTTCCTCAAGGCTTAGAAGGAGATATCCTGAGACATTGATGAGCAAACCATTGAGTACAAAGGGGGGAAAGGGGGGAACAAGACGGAGAGGGAAATTAGAATTCTAACGGCCTCAGCAAGTGTAGGGAGGAAAAAACGATTCGCTGAGGGGAAAAGCGGGTGAACTAGGGCAAACTTGGGAGGCGAGGCCTGGAAGTTTCGGGAACTCTCTAAAATTTTATGAAATGAAGGGTTCAAAGGATTTGACACTGGAGGTTACGCTATCGCAAACGAAAGGAGGAGGGAGAGGGAATAGCATTAAATTAAGGGAAAAAGGGGACGGAAAAATTTAGTAGACAGGATATTCCATATCTACCGTGGGGGTGAAGTCGTATTGACTGACAAGGTTGGGGGATACACCCTGGAGGCGAGTTTTTGGGGACGGTGGGAAAAACTACTCGAGAGTACAAAAAAAGCAATCATTTTTACAAGGGATCGGAAGGAGAGACACGAAACCGATTTTCCTCTGGGGAGAACGGAGGAGCAATCACGCCAAATCGAAAAGAGAGAAATTTTCAAAATGGAAGGGGTGGAGGCCGGGTACTGGTTCATTCGAAGTTTGAAAAAGGTGAGGGTTCAAGCTTTATAATATCTGAAACAATCCGAACAAGGTGAACGCGACGGAATGACGGTCAAAAACAATAGCAAAACACCCTCATAGAACAAATGAAGAAACAAAAGGAGTATTCAGGGGCGAGTCCGCGACTGGATAGTCCGTCATGCACTAGGCGCGAAAAAAAACAAGTGGCGTAGAACTGTGGGAGTGTCCTAACATGAAAACACGGAAAGGGGAGAGGAGGTCCTGAGACCCTGAGTATACGTTAAGAGTTTAAAAACTGCCTCAGTGGATGAAAGGTACTTATGTTTTGGGAATAAAAGAAGGACAAGGGGGTGAATTCAAAGCCGTTGGGGAGGGGGGGAGCATGGAGGAAGAGAGGTTGGGGGATCAGCCTTTGCGGAACTCTAATTAAACTGAACAAGGTTTATTAAATGGGGAAACAACCGGGAGAAGAAAACAAAGGTAGAATGAAGAAGGAGGTGGGTCTTAAAGGTCTTCCCCCAGAAGGGTCAATTTAAAATTTATCCTCCGATAGATAAATCAATGGGTAACAAGGTAACCTGGGGGGGGAATGAAAAGGGCGAAAACTGAGACTTGTGGGATGGAAATATTCTCAACGTTCGAAAAAAGAAGAGTATGTGGGAAAAGGAATTGAGCGGGTTCAATAAACCTTGAGAAGGGGGTCGGAGGGGGAGTCAATTAGACATACTGGCTAAGGGGGGGGAAAATAATGCCTAGTGACTCATCTCAATTCATTGTCCAGGGTGCTGAAAGGTCCTTTAAGAAAAGTAAAGAAGAAGACCTTTGGGGGGGGGGAAGAAACACTGCGAGATAACTATGGGGAAAATGATGAATTTACTAGGTGTTCAGAAAATGTAAAAAACGGATCCGTCGTTTGGGAACAGGGCCGTTGATTACTAACTTAAACGACAAAAATAAGGGGGGGGGTAGGAGGGGAGGCGATACTCTTAAGATCTAGTTGAAAAGGGAGGTTGGTTCCTGGTCATTTGTTTGGGTTGGGTGTTTTTGTGGCTAATGGGAGACTACATATATGAGAAAAAAGGGGAGGAAAAGATCTTGGATTCATTCCTAGAAAACATGTATGAGGGGGTAGGGAGGAGACACCCACCATGTGGGGGCACTGAAGAAGGATCCAGAAGAGGAGACAATAAAGTTTGGTCTTTTCTGACACTCGGAAAGAAAAGGGGCAAGGCGTCCTAAGCAAATTTCATGCACGGGGTTTTGATGACTTAGCGAAGGTGAACGACCGCGAGTTTGCAAGATTCAATGGCTATGGTGCAACATGTCATGGAGGGGGGGGGGGAGGGGGTGGTAAGACAAGCAAGAACGGATGGAGGGGGAGGGGAAAGAATAGAAAGTCCAGATATAAAAATAACTTATTTACGATCAACGCGGGGGGAGAACACTTCCAAGACTATTTTGAGCATGGAAAAAATGGGAAGGGGCGACGATTGTTTTACAGGGGGACCTGCCAATCAGGGGATGTCGGAAGTTCGTCAAATCCTGGGAACTATCCTTAAATAAATTCTAAACGAACCCTTTCCTACTGAAAAACGCGGGGGGGGACATAAGATCGTTTGACAACAAGCCTATAACAGGCCTGGGGGTTTCCTTGTTGGGGAAAAAAGAGATTAACTTCTGACGGCGGTCATTGAGGAAAAGACAATGCAACGTCATTGT
>Ga0179591_1323954_pt1 | contig 11974 bp, 14 predicted proteins | sample CZOMad2_1_08_16f_FD_182891 | JGI IMG/M metagenome (GOLD analysis project Ga0179591, IMG submission 182891) | Vadose zone soil fungal communities from Angelo Coast Range Reserve, California, USA - CZOMad2_1_08_16fungal (PacBio error correction) | ecosystem: Environmental > Terrestrial > Soil >...
AAGAAAGGGGGGAAAAGTCTTGCGGACTTTCACAAAGAAGGCTATTTGGCCACGTGCTGATCGACGCGGTAAGGGGGAACAGAACTGGGGAAGGAAGTGACACAGGACACGGAAATCCCCGGATGGTCAGCCAACATGGACAGACGTCGGCGAAGAAGGCATGAAAGCGCCACTAACCAAACCGCTGAACTAAACAAAACCGAGCGATCAACCTCGAAAGCCACGTCGCCGGCAGTCCCGGAAAAAGGGGTCCCGCGAGCCGCAGGACACAAAAAATGCCAAAAAACGGGGCCGCCGTGAACCGCCCCCTTCATGGGGTCGGTTGGGGGGGGGACATCCACCCCGGGGAAAAAGTTCAAGGGTCGCGTAGCTTCAAGGACCTGAACTACTTTAAGTCACAAAACCACTGGAAAAGTTGTGACCGACAACACATCATAAAAGGATACATGCTAACCCAAAGAACGGCCGGGTGAACAACAAGTAGAGCAACTTGGGGGGGGGGGGGGGTGACCACCGGGGGGGGATTCTGTCCCAATACATATAAAACTCTGGAATTGGGAAAAAAAAAACCGCCAAATCCTGGTCTTCCTCAAAAGACATCACACACGCATCAGCCATTCCAAAAACTCATCGGAAGGGGAGGAGGTTTGGTCCAGTGGGACCCAAGAACATCGAACAGTTCCGAAGACTACAGAAATGAATAAGACTTTAAACATCAGCACCGAACGATAGAATCGAGATCATCCAGTGGCATGAGAAAAAGTGTTCCGTCAAGGAGTGGAATCCTCCCTGGCAACCTCACTCCATAAAGCTCAAAAGGAAAAAAATCTACAATCAAACCTTCGAGAGACCACGGTCAACGGAGGGTGGCAAACATCTGGAGGGGTTGTACAAATGTGTCGGACGCCTACAAAGTCCCCAGTCACAGGGAGAGGTTCAAAGCCCCACCCGGGGTAGGTGGCACAAGGAATCAGGCCTGGTAAGAAGTTGGTTTGCTGGGAAAGATAAAACGCGGGTCGGGGCCCTCATCAAAGCAACTTCCGAACGGGGGGAGATCAAAGCGTGGGCCAAGGCACGGAGGAAAGGTGCCTGCAAGTACCCCCAAGACGGGTGTAGGAGTCAGCGGGAAAGTCTTAAGAAATCCCTGACTCATAGCGCCTCCCCACGGGGGCAAAGGTCCCCCGGGCACCTAAGTGATCCGTTGGCTCAGTGCACAAAAGACAGGTAATAGAGTGAATGGGCCAGACGAAAAAGGTTTTGAAGGAAAAGAAGCTGGGGGGGATCAAAGTGAAAGTTTGGTTCACCATTCCACCAATCGGTGAGGAGAAACTAAGGCAAACTGTTTCGATCGCAACCCTAGCAATCTGGGAATTTTAGGGCCAAGCCTCCTATTACTTGTAAAAGAACCCCCATTATTTCTGTGGGCCAGAAAATCACAGGGGAAGAAGCGCAGAAGGCAAATCGGAAGGGAAGATCCACCGAAAGAATCACATACGAGAGGTCATTTAGAAACGGAGCCCTGGAATAAGAGACCAGGAACGAAAAAGGACATATCGTCAGGAGAAAAAAGGGACCTGGACTGACGATAACGTGGTGGATTGGGGTTGGGGTGCCGAAAACCAGGCGTGAAGGATCGGGAAACCAAAACAAACCAAACCTGGTAACCCACTCCTTTGAAAATGTATCGAGCGATGTTCAGTGCACACATTAAAAACAGGTGCAGTCCTCGTCCACGCCGAGGGGTTCCGGACTCTAAGCGGAAAGAAAAAACACGAAGAAAGGAAAAAAGAAGAGATCTTATCAGGGGAAGGAGACTCCAATGTTAAGGGGTTGCAAAATGGGGGGAAGGGGAAACAGGAAAGGGGAAGCGAAAAGCGGTCGGATACAGCACAAAAAACTGCCAGTGGGGGGAAACATGGGGTGAGGGAAGAACCGTTTAGATAAACACTCCCAGATAAATTGAAGGTCGGGCTACAATCGAAAAAAAATTGAGTTACGGGAAGCCGGACGAGAACAAAACCGGGCAACTGGCAAGGGGGGGGGGGGAAACACTCAAGGAAAGAACGTTCTCCCTTACGAAAAAGGCAACGATTATGAAAGCAAGCCACTTGAGGCATCCCTGCCTGAACGAACGCACGTGTCGAACGCACAATGTGGGGGTAAAGGGGAAACGCTCCCGGGAAGGAGTCCCGCGAAGGGGGTACACCAGTCATGGGCCGAGTTGGGGGGAAGCAGATCGAACAGAGCCGGGAAGCCTGCTAAAGGAAACCACCAAATGTGTTTATCAAAAAACGCAAGCTGCCTCTCGGAGCTACCACAAGCTCAGGCTACAAATCCTCCATCCGATACAGGCTAGAAATCGCAGAAGAGCAGATCAGGGAAGTGGAGAACTGCGGTGCGAGGCGTGCAAGGCATGGAAGAATAGAGTCGTCGGGCCAAGGCCCCGAAGAGAACTTTGTGCAAAACAACGCGCCCGACCCAGGGAGTTAAGGAGTAAGCAACTAAGGAACTTGCAGACAACATGGATTACAAAGAAGAGACTGACAACGGTTCGGGCGGAAGTGCGGTCGTCCTATACCAAAAGGGGTAACCAGAACTTTAGGCTTCGAACCGAAGAACTGACCACTGGGGGACCCTCAATCTTTGGTGTGGGGAAAATTCTAGCCGGGGGGGAAAGGGGTTGAAGGCGAGAGGATCTTTCTGCGGAAGAGGCAAACGGAAGACAGACCCGAAAAGGTGACCGGGGTCCACCGTCTTGGAAGGTCGCGGGGAAGGGGATGAGCTGTTATAGGTGGCTTGTTGAGAGACGGCCCTTGTGGGGCGAGTCAAAAGAAAAAAACACGGAAAGAATACCTCGGTATTTATTGAAAAGGAGGAAAAGTTCTGAGGTTGTGGTTCGGTGGGAGGGCACGAACGGATCACTTAGTAGTTTCAATCAGGGGGAAAAGATGTGGGGGCCCAAGCTACGAGGGCACAACGGGGGTGGATTTCGGGGGTTCACAACTGACGGGGGGGTACACGTTGAAGCTGACAGACAGGACGTGGGGCGGTACAAGGATGAAGTGACTTGAAGGGAAGACCTAAACTCGACTGGACGCAGGTACTGTCCGGCAAAAAAACATTAAGGCGTATCGCCCACAAAAGGGGTGCGGGGGACGTAAACAGGAAAGCCCGCGGCCGTCCTTCATACGGTGAAAAGGAAGAACGGGGGTGATAGAAACTAGTTGGCCAGCCAACGGCCGAGTTCAAAAAGGGGTGAAAAGACATTACCGGGACCACAAGCAACTGGTTTTGGATCATCCCGACCTCGAAATTCAAGGGTAGACACGTCAACGGCTTCAGTCGGGGTAAACGTGTACAGCACAAGGGGAAAAATACTCGGGAACCGCAAGCATGTGTGGAAAAAAAAAAAAAAAGGATCCGGAGAAGGGTTTTTTTTTGGTGTTTGTTTTGGGGGTTGTGGGTTTTTTTTTGGTGGTGGGGGGTTTTTTGGGGGGTTTTTTTTGTGTGGGTTTTTTTTTTTTGGGGGGTTGGGGGGGTTTTTTTTTTTGTTTGGTTTTTTTTTTTTTGGGGGGTGGGTTTTGGTGGGGGGTTTTTTTTTTTTTTTTTTGGTGTGTGTCTGGTGTAGGGTTTTTAGTCTTATGGGGGTTCTTGGTGGTTTTTTGGGTTGTGGGTTTTGTGGTTTGTTTAGGGGTGTAGTTTGTTTGGGGGGGGGGTGTTTTTGGGGGGGGTGGTTGGGTTTGGGAGGGGTTTTTGGGGTGTTTGTTTTGGTTTTGTGTTGTTATTGGGGGGTTTTTTTTTTTTTTTTTCGGGGAGGTATATGTTGTTTGTTTTTAGGTTTTTTTTTTTTATTTGGGGGGGTTTGGTGTGTTTTTTGGGTGGTGTGGGTTTTTTTTTTTTGCCCCAAAACAAAAAAAAACTTAACGTTCCTGTGCAGGAAACACGCGCTCGGGAAGCAGAGCTGCACAAATCAAGGGGAAAAGGGGCCCGCAAATCCACTCCCTAGACCAGACGAATGAGAAAACTACCCAAGCATCCGGCGGTGTGGAAAGGGACGAGGGGGGGGGGGGGGCCTGAGAAAAAAAGAGAAATGCGCAGCAACACTCCGGAGCGTGAAAAGGTGCTGGCCCTTCTTCGAGGGGGACGGCAAAAAGTTCCGCTTTAGTGGGACCGACTAGAAGGTGAAGAAGCTCGTTAACCCGAAAAATCTTCGAACAAACCAAGAAAAGGAAAAGTTTTACTGTGGAATACCTCGCCCGAATAAAGAAAAACCCCGTTATCCCTGAAAAACTCCGGATGGGGCTCGTCGGGGAAAGGGTGAGATGCCCAAATACCCTGAACGGGTTGGGGGGGGGGAACTTCAAACCCGGCGCTGGGGGGTGGCACACATTGTGGTCAAGACCTGAGGGGATTGGAGGACTTTGTGGCGGGTGTGAGAGGAGCTCTCTCCGCTTTGAAAGGGGAAATTACCGGCGCAGGAAAAAAAAAAAAAAGGACTGTGGGATGAGGGGATTTCCCACCGGATCAGGGGGTGAGGTGGACGGGACAAAGGTGTGTAAAAAGACTGTCGAATGGGTGCTGGGGTTAGGGTTTTGCTAGTCCGGAGGAAGGGGAAGAGTCGTCAGGTGTGCTGAAAAAGGAGAACGACCACCCAACGTGGTGAGAAAAGGCGAAAGCTCTGTGGCCGCCCGCGATCTGCTCAGAGGGGAAGGGCTCGTGAGCTCCCGCCAGGAGGCTCGGCGCCCAAGGTGGGACCGGAAGTTCAGACCTCGGTGAACACGGGGAAAAAGCGGGGGGGGGGGCATATGCAGGAAAACGGGGCGCAAGAGAAAGGGTGTTCGAAGCGGTGTGGAGACAGTAGGGGGCGGATGTCCTTCAAGGAAAAAAGACCTTTCCCGAGGGGGTGGAAGTCAGAGAATAAACCCCCAACAGTTATAACCGGTGGAAAGGCTTCAAGACAAAAAGGAAGTCATGATCGCGAAAAAGGGTTGCGGGCCTGCCAGTCCGACAGTCTTTAAATGACCCTGACGGGGAGGGGGAGGAACTCACTGCCCCAGAAATCAGATGCTGTACGAGAAAAAATGGTGGGACGGTCGGAACTGCACCGTGCTCCACGGCAAACCCCGGAAAGAATCTGAGGGTGGGTGGGACCAACGGTTGGAGGTGGTTTACTCGTGGCAGGGGTAATCGAGCGTGCCCGACCTTCGTTCACAAACACGGACAGCACCCACACGGTTGTGCTGGATACCTCGTCTTGACAGAAGGGAAAATCAACAAACCGGGACTAAGAACGGGCGCAAGGGGAGCTGTAGGTCGCCTGGGCAGATATTCAGCTTTCGCGAACAAAAAAAGGAGTGGGGGGCCCGCACCGGTGGCCTGCGAATTGAAAACGGAGAAGGGTGGGAAGGACGGAGGTCACCTTAAGACAATGAGACCCCTTCCCCATCGACGAAAAATCGGCGGGAGCACGAGAAAAAAAAAAAGATGTGTCTGTCAGAAGGCGGAGACAAGGCGTCTATTTGTCGATGTCATCAAGAAAAAGAGAGAGACAAACAACAAACGGAGGAGGAGGTGGAAGAGAGATTTGTTTGTGGGGCTAAGTAAAAAGTCGAGCAAGTAAAGGGAACGAAAAAGAATAGTCCTTCATCCAAAAAAGGGCCTCTTGCAAAAAAATGGCGGTCGGGGAGGCAGCTGAATTCTGTCAAGGTCTGGCAAAGCCTAGGTCAAGAAGGGGGTCTCTCATGTTCCCGAACCTGTCGTGAAAAGTGTGCCTAAGATGAAGGAAAAAAGGAGCGAGAATCAGGTACGGCGGCCGGGCCGACCGTCTTGGGCTGTCTCCGTAAAATAAGAGCCTGGAAAAGCCCCAACTTTTAAATTGGGGGAGAGGGGTCTTGTACGAATAAATTGGGAGACTGGGGAGAGAACAGGAAACCCAGCCCAGGCTGTCATCACCACAGGGGCTGGGATCCCTTCCCAGAAACTTCCAAGTCCGGGGGGGGTGTGTTTTGGCAAAAATATTGTCCTCGCCTAGAAAAGAAAAACACCTCATTCTGTCCAGCAAAAAACCTTTTCCTGGACTTAAGAAAATCGCAACCGGAGGTTTCAGTCTCATCGGTCTAGGAAAATTTCTAGATTAAAAGCCTTCATCACCGGGGATGACTAATTCTGAGCCATGCCATCCACAAAAAAATTGGGTTTTGTTGTCCGAAAAAGAAACGAGACCCAGTACCGAGATCATGAAGCATCCAACCGCCAATCTCGGCGGAACTCGAAGAAAAAAACCTTCTTGTCAAAAGGAAAGCTCGCTCGGCGATCTGAAGTAGAGGCCCCAAACGACGTGTCAAAAAAGTTCACAATATGGCTGAAGAGCTGACAACGCCGCCCAGCGGCAGAACGAGGAGCCTCAGAAACCCATCTGAGCAAAGCTAGGAAGAGGAACACAAAAGGCTCTCGGAAAAAGGAAGTGGAAACCACGTTGGGGTTTTTCGTCGATCAGGCCAGCGCCAGCTGCTTGAAGCAATTCTTTTTGGACCACGAGCCTGTATTCGAACACGAAGTAACCCCCAGCACCAGCCAGCTTGCAGCGTCAGAGAAGAATCAAGGTCCCAAGACCCCCCTTTCTTGAGGAAAAAGCCAGGCCAGCAACCAACACGCCATCGGAGGAAAAGCTCGGGGTCGGGGTCCTCGGCATAAAAGGCGGTCCGTCTCCTCCTCTAAAAGAAACGACAAAAAAGCAGAAAAAAAAAGCCAGCGTCTCAGGTTCCGACCAGATCCTCATAACAGATCACCCAAAAGAGGAAAACACAACCAAGGGCCCCGCCTTCGAAAGGTACCCAAGGGGGCCATCAATAAGAAAGTGAAGAGCGATAAGGGAACAGTGAGGTCTCTTAGAAGTTTCTAGCGCGATCGCAACTCAAAGACACGAAAAAATCGGCGTCGCAAGGAAAACGGGAAAGTGACGTGGATTCAATCAAAAAGGCGATCATGGGGGGGCGCGGGGGGACGCGGGCGAAAAAACCGATGCTAGCGCACCGGGAAAATAGCTCGATCATCGGAGGTCTGGAGAACAGAAAGGATTTCGCCGATGCAAGAGAAAGCGCTCCACAAACTAACAAAAGGAAACACAAAATAAACTCCGAACTGAGGGGGTTAGTCTGGGGAACAGCCCCCGTAAATCGGGATTACTTTTTTGCACCCACGCAACGCGGTGTTGTACAAGGCGCGGGGTAACAGAAGAGATGAGGCCCACTGGAAATTGCCCGCAGGCGAAAGAACCGGGGGTCCACACCAAATGAAATGCGGCTTTACCGGTGCAAATGCATGATCGGGGGAGGCAAAAACGACGCCCCACCGTGGCGAACACGACCATCAAAGAGGTCCGGATGGCTAAGGTGGAAAAGCGTCGGGAAAGTGCCGGCTACCCAACCAACGACGGGTCTGCGCGAGCTAAAAGCCATCCGTCCATCACACCAGTCAACAGGGAGAGAAACCGTCGGGGAAGCTTCCATTCCTCGAGCAGAGCCACAAAGAAAAGAAACTGCGCGGCGTCAAGATGCCCAACGCTCCTGTTTTCCGGTTGGCCGCGCCCGGAAGAACCGAGCAAAGCAAATGAGACGGACGATGCCGCAACCACGTCCGGGATGGGAAAGAACAGCATCAACAAACACCCCAAAAAAAAAAAACCCCCGGTTGCCGACCGGGACGGGGGCCAGAAAAATCACAAACCTCGGCGGCGCAAAGACCGCATCCGTTTAGGAAAAAAGAAAGGCCGCCAAAACCAACCTCCTCTCGACCAAGAGGTCCCGCTCTAGCTTCGATGTACGTGAGGTTCGGCCGCACCAAGCCGTTGCGGGCAAGCTCACAAAAAACTGAACTTCACAGCAAAACAGCACGGGAGAACCGCAGAAAAAAACTGAGGGAAAAGAAAAAACCCGTCACCTAAACTCCCGTCCCAAAGCCGCCTTCCGAAAGCAAAACTCGCGAATGAACACGTTCCCATCAATAGGAAAAAACACGGCCCCAGGCGTAGCCACGTTCAGGAGGGAAAGTTTTACACTTGGTCCAAAGGAGGGGAGGTTACCGGAAGACCAACATACCAGTTCCATGGTACCGATCTGCCATCCAAACATCGCTGCAAAGACATAAGCGCCGTGGGTAGAAAGGGTGTGCTTGGAAATATCTTTAATTCACCGGGAAAAGCCTCAAGTATCCATGAGACATCGGGTTCCATCCAACACAAAACATTAGCCGGAGATGTGGCTTCAGGACAACGATCAGCGATTCGGAAACAAGATAAAAGTCACTGAAAGCTCGACCGGACTTCAAAAGGAGCTTGCCGCGGAGCTGAACAGTGGGCGAGTCTGGATTTTACTATTAGGGGGGGTCCCGAGCCTGAGCACGTGTTTCGGACCTCTGCCGTGGCTGCCCCGGCGTCTGGGCACCCATCAAAACAAAACAAAAGAGAAATCATTGGGGCGTCAGGACTCGTTGTTCGGCTGCAAACCGTCTGGACCAAGGAACGCGTTGTTTGAAGGAAGCTCCGCTAAAGCGGGCCCCACTAAAGCCGTCCGACAAAAAACGCCACGTGATGCAGCTTCACCTAAAACTACCCTCCCCGTCTGGATCCTCCGTTGGGGAGGGAGCGAGCACCGTGTAGAAAAGGGGTTCCTCGAACCCAGGGACCACCCCAAAGCCTACTTCTTACGTAACTTTTTGGGGTCCGCCGAAAGAACCAGGGAGATTATCGCCCTAAAGAACTAGCCGTTCCACGGGAAACCGTTGTGCCGTTAAGAGAGAGGGTCGCGCCTTGGTGATTCACAGGTTTTGCATGGCAACATCACAGGCCCCCAACTTTGGATCAATGCAGTAGCCCGGAAGAAAAATCGAACAAGCCATACTCACATACCACAACAAAGGAGGGATGCAATATATAGATCGAAAATAGAGTACGGCAACCAAAAATTGACGATGGCAAAGGGGCGCAAAAGAAGACGAGATCGATGACCCACGAGGGAAGTGCGGTGGGTTTGGGGGGGACGAGCCCACACGAAGATCGGACAGGCACGGCCAAGACCATGACAACCTTTCGCAGCGAAAACGCGCGCCCCGGTCAACAAAGGTGAGGGTGGGTTCTAATAAGGGGGGCGACCTGTCCTCAGGGAAAGCAGATGAGGGAATTAACTTGAAGGGAGCGGGAGGACGGCGCTGAAGCATTCACGCCAAGTGTGACCTGCAGGGGGGTCTGGGGATCTGGTAAAACCCGCGCGGAAGGACAACTTGGTTCCTCGATGGGCCGGGGTTGGTGTTGTCAATGAATAGCCATAAAAAGGGCGCTGAAACGATGCGGTGGGTGGCACACAAAAAGAAAAAACGCGGTGCCAGCGACAGACACCACCTGATAAGACCTCAAAGGCTCGAGGGGTGAAAAAGGAAGATCACAGAATCATCCTCAAGAAATGCCGGCTAACGAGGAAGCTTCCCAAACTGCATGCGAAATCGCTGATCTCGGGCAAGGAGCCAGGAGGCATGCCTACTGGCCTTGGGTGCGGAAGACCTTTAGAAAGGGACCGGAGATCAACCGCCCGGGTACTTCAAAAACCATAGTTAAACAAAAGGTCGCTGCCAGCTTCTCTAGTACGGCTGGGGCAGAAGGGAAACCTCGGACCGAAAAAAATTTTGAAGCTTCGACGACAAGAACCACAGGGGGGGTTGTACCAGAATCTGGGGTGGGCCTCCGTTTGGCTATTGGGGGTTTGAAGGGCGAGAGGAGGAGGGGGGATAGATCGGAAAAAGGAATGACGGCCGCCTAGAAGGGGTGCAAGGAGCTGAATCGGGCGCGGTGTCGCTCGTGAGCTGTGTGGAGTTAGTTGAGGGAAAAAAAAAGCTTTGGGCGGGCCGACTCCAACGTGGAAAACGACGTCGAGCGGGAAAAAGGGACAAAGGAGGGAAGGGGGGCGGCTGGGGCGGAGAAGAGGCGGGACGGTCCTCAGAAGGAGGAATTGATGGGACGCCTCTCCATCCAAAAGTTTGCTTTGTTGGCACCGGAGGGTCACTTTTTGAGAGGTGCCATGGCGGGGCACGTTCCGGCCAGGGACGGCCGGAGGCGCGACGTTAAGACTGGAGCGACACCACGTACAATGGAAAGGGGGAAAAAAAAAAAAACCAGAGGTGCGGTGGATGAAGGGAAAAAGAAGGGGCCGCTGCAGGGACCAGCGCGAACGACTGGGGTGATCGGAGGGAGGTGGGCAAGGCCGGTTCGGAGCCCCTTTGCGCTGTGTATACACGACGCAGGCACGGGGGGGGGAAGGGAAGTCCGAAACCTCGAGTTTTGGTCAAGGCCAGTTTGAGAACGTGAATCAGCACGGGCAAAGATTTCAAAAACAGCATGGTTTTTGGGGGGGAGGGAAGACCCTAGAACGTGAAAAGGGGAAAAACTCAGCCGCGCCTCCCCGGGCCGACCACCCACGGGTGGGGGAGCGCAACGTCACTCCCCCAGCCATTCGAAAGAAGAAAAGAAACATCGGCTTGGAAGGGGGGGGGGGGGAAAAAAAAAAAAAAATCCATGAGCGCTGCCGATGCCTCAAAAAAAAGATCAATTGTGAGGCAAGGGAAAGAGACCTGACTGGCCTCGTGAAGCCGCAAGCACGGGTCTCTTCACCCGGGGGCGCCCGAAACGTGATCGCGCGGGGGGAAAAATTCAGCTGCAAACGTCGCAACTAAAGTGTTGACGGTGGAAGAAATGCACACCCACTTCGGGGCCCAGCGACCCCGTTCCGAAGATACGGAAAAATTGAAAGCTTCGTAAACGGTCCTATGGGGACCGTGTACCCTTCCTTGTTGTTCGGGGCAAAAAAAAGTTGCACACGTCCTGAGAGGGGTTCAAAACTGCGATCAATGGAAAAGGGGGTTCGGGGTGTTTCCACGTAGAACGTGAAAAAAAACCGGGAAATGCAGGGTTGAGAATCTCCTCGAAGAGGGAAAAGACGGGTTGACGTTCCGCACCGAGGAGTTTTTGCAGGCTGGGGGACGGTGAAAGCGGCATGGGGGCACCGGGGTGGGGGGGAATTGGGGGCGAGTCCGCAGGGCCAAAGAGCGTCATCAAGGGGAGATCTTGGGGGGCCTGGGGGGAGAAAAAACGAACCCCCACCGGCGAGCGAGGAGCAGGGGTCGCAAAATGAGAGATGGGCTGAGCGTGAAAGCAACGCTGGCTGCCGGCGGGAGAGGGGGTTCGAAAGATTTCACGAGAAGGACCAGAGGGAAAAATTTACGCCGGTGGGGGCAAGAGCTACAGATCCGGCGCACGAGCGGTCGACGGTGGACAAAGAGGCGGGGAGCTGACGGAGTCGTAATCCCCGATTCAGGTCGCCGAGGCCAACTGAAACTAAACCAGTTCTCGGGCGCAAAAAAAAACATGCGTCATGATCGCATGGGGGCTGTCCTGAGTCCGGGGAAACAGACAGGATGAAACGAAGACGGCGCTGGGGAACCAGGTCAGGGCCCCAGAGAGGAACTGCTTGACACCTGCTTGGGCTGGGAGGAGCCGGGCCGGGGATCCTGAAAAGAACAAATCGCATGGTGGCAAACCCAGGGCCCGACCGTGAGGGGATGGCAGAAGAGAGCGGCCGACCACGTCAGACATTTTCCCGAACGCCCGCACACACAGCTTGATGGAGCCGTGGCAAAAAAAGGGAACGACAAGCCCAAGCGAGGTTGGGCGGCCGATCCAGCCAAGAACGGCAAGCCGGGGAAATGCAGCTTAGCCAGCAAACTGAAACGCACCGGTTTTCGAGAACACTAGGACCCAAAAAGGCAAGAAAAAGGAGGGGGGAACCGCGAGGCAAACCCTGGCCCCTGGAAGCTGCCCCCCAGCCGACGCAAAAGCGAAATCGAAACCACCGGTCGCGGCAAGAGGCTAGGGGGGGCATGACAACGGCCCTTAAAGACTATGTGTCGTGTCAGCAAACACGAGGAAAAA
>Ga0179591_1255518_pt1 | contig 11973 bp, 12 predicted proteins | sample CZOMad2_1_08_16f_FD_182891 | JGI IMG/M metagenome (GOLD analysis project Ga0179591, IMG submission 182891) | Vadose zone soil fungal communities from Angelo Coast Range Reserve, California, USA - CZOMad2_1_08_16fungal (PacBio error correction) | ecosystem: Environmental > Terrestrial > Soil >...
TCCCTCGATTTATTCTCATGTACCGGCCTGCCGGGTCAAAAGAGGAGAGTGGCATTGTTGTAAGTCCGCGCCTCAGAGGGCGAACAGAGGTAGAAAGGGGAAGGGCCGCCTTCAAAAGTCCGGCGACTAGACCAAGGCAAGTTAACCCCAAAGCCCGCAGTGGAGGAGGACATATGCCACGGTTGTCAGACAAAAAAGAAGAAAGGCCCAGCATCACTCTGCTGCCAAGACTGTGACTGTCGATAAGAAGCAAATCTATCTAAAAAAAATTTGCAGAAACGACTGGGAGAGAGGCTGCGCAGGATATACCGCGGAAAAACACAGTGGGAGGACGGTTGATGCGCTGGAGGACCAGTAGCACTCCAGAGAAGTGAGAGTTACCTTAAAAGGAAAAAAAAGGAAAAATTGCCCTGCTGGATCATGAAGTGGCAAGCGGCTGCACGCTATCAAAAATAAAAACGCCACGATTGGGTTCTCGTCCGCCCCTCAGGGTGGGGCAGCTCTATCATTCTCCTGAAGGGGGGATAACTCGCACCTTAGGTAGTCAAATGTTCAGAAAGAAAAGCGTCAAAAATGAACCTCATAGCGTGGGATAGAAAAAGAAAGACGAAAGCAAGAATAAGGACCTGGAAAAACGGTGATCGAGAGAGTTGCAGCCCGCATATCTCTCCAGGGCATAGACGCCCGAGAATCTCACGAGCCGCAATTCGGCCAGAAGAAGAGAGATGTCATATTAAGAACCAGGACAAAGGATGAGTGGAGTAAGGGAGGCAACAATAAAAAAACAGACTACTCCATTGTCTAGTGAGGGGAAGGTGAGCTTCGTGGCAGAAAGAAAAAAGGGAAAACCCTGAACAGCCGCAGAAAGAGGAGAGGGAACGAGCAGGGTGGGGAAACATCCGAAAAAACCAGATATCGCTTTAAGAACCAAAAAGTAAAAAAACGAAACTTAATTGCGTCCCGCCCAAAAACTGGATAGGAGGAAAGACCGACGCATACGACAATCAAGAAAGAAGTCGATGCGGCAAAGAGCGGAAGAAAAATTGTCAGAAACGGAACTACACCTGTCCCGCACAGTGGGCATACCGAATAAAAGCCAATGAGAAAGAGGGGGGCCACGTAGGGACACAAAGAAATCTGTGTGAAGAAAAAAACAGGTAGCTTGTGGCCAGAAATAATGGAGAGGATCAACAGGACTCACACAGTCAAAGTTGGAGAAGGGGCACGTCCTACACAAGACATGGGGGAAAGGCACGAATCAACCAACCTCAAGAAGTTGAGGTCCAGCAAGGCCAAAATCCGAGCGGGGAGCAAATCACACAAAAACTTGAAGGTCCAGGACAGTTTCTGTGGAAAGAGAGACGGAGCAATACAAATTAGGCAAACAATTAAACGTCCCAAATCATGATACTTGCGGGTGCCGCCGGAGGGAAGACGGCTAATACATCGGTCCACTATCCCGATTAAGTCAGAAGGTCGGCTAATCTGCGGTCTCAGCAGGAGGGAAGAAAATCGCGGGCTGACAAGATGGATATGCTGTCCCAAATCAGACAGCGGTAAAAAAAGAGTTTAACCCAGAGAAGGGGAATCAAGTTGGGGGGGGAGTTGACACGTCATCCTGTAAAAGTCCCACAGACCAGGGGTCTGAAGAGGGGGAAGAAAGAAAGGAGGAGGAAAAGACGATTTATCCAATCGGAGCAAGGGAGGAGAATGTTATAGACGGGGCGCAGCTAAGAAAAAACAAAAGTATTCACGGTCCCTCTCCAGCCACTAATGCGGAGAGTCTGTCGATACTGTTTATGGGTCGTAGCGGGAGAAGGTACGAACTCTGTTTGAAACACCCAGTAGAGAGAGAACTGCCACCTAAACAAAACACACGTCAAACTGACCTCGTAAAAAAACAGAAACATCGGAACAGCTCCAGTGGCATTCTGTCACAAGGAAGTAACAGTCAAACGAAGTACTTTCAACAGAATCCACGAAAAGAAACAGGAGTACTATGTTTCTCTGGAGTTGGCGACAGCGGAAGAGGGGGAGAAGAGGTGGGGGAAGCCAGATTAGACCATGAGGGAAGAGCTATTCAATTCACGCATCAAAAAGAAGGGTCACAACCCGTGCCATGAGGAAAAAGTTTGGGGGCGCACCATGGAGGGGAATGGTTACAAAGCTGCAGGGAAGGGGAAAACAGAGAAACAGCATCCGACGAAAGTAAGGGCAAAGAATTCAGCGGAGTTAAAAAAAGAACGCGTCCGCACACGAAGTGGGAGGAAGGTCGAAAAAAAAGGGGGAGTTGCACTTTGACCTGAAAAGAACGGAGGTCGGTCGAGCACAGCTCGACGTAAAGGGAGTGCCAGGGCTGTGAGAGAAAATCGGAAAATCCAAAGCAAAATTGGAAGACGTCCGACTAAACCAAAAAAAAAAGAGAGACTCGGAAGGGGAATATACTACGCGAAGCACGGAAAAGAAGAAGCAACCTACTTTTGACAAGGAGGTACGCGAGGGGGGGAAAGCAAAAGGAAAGGAAGGTCAAGAAACAACCAAGATAAAAGGGCCAATGAACCTAGTAAGCAAGAAGGGAGTAAAGCGAATAACGACTGTTGGGAGCGAGAACATTGAAAGGCCAGGGTCTCTTTGGGGGCTTGGGAAGGATGGGTTCCAGAGGTCTACCAAAAGAGGGAAGAAAAACATCTATTCTACAAGCACGAGGCAAAAAATGGGAAAGAAAAGGGGCCAAGAAGAGGCATGATAAAAAGGGTAATAACATGAAACGTAAATCCATCTGCGTTCTTCGAACCAGGGGGGGAAACCAACCGCAGAAGAGGGGGGCCAAGGGGAGATGCGAACCCTTTCATCGAGACCAAGGAAGAGAAAAGTAACTAAATAATCGTGGTAAACGGCGCGGGGGGGACGAGAGCTATACAGTGCTTGCCAAAGAACAGGGAGATCTGCACCGAAAACTATGAGATAGAGCATCAGCCTTCAGAAAAAAGGGAGCCACGAAAGAGGAGAGGCAATACAGACCTTGAGGACGGTAGTGGGGATGACCTCCCATCCATCAAAGAAACCGGTGAGTGAAGGGCCTGGAAAAAGGGGGGGAATTTCTTTCCAGGACGATTTGGGGAAAAACGAAGGCATCTGCGTCTCTCCGATGAGAAGGACAGTCATCGATTTAACAGGCGGGGCTATTACCAAAATCAGAGCGATGTGAAGATTTCAATTCGCTTTCACAACGCTATTATAGATTGAAGTATGGATTTCCGCAGGGGAGCGGGATTCGAGGGAAAGAAAATAGTATCGACGAAAGGGGAAGCTACAAAGGGGGTTTGTTAGCTGGCGAGACGCAGAGTTGAAAGAAGAGAAAAAAAAAGGGGGAGGGAGAGGAAAGAGAGAGATAATGGATCTCAAGAGCCAAGAAAAACTAGTGGTGGGCTATTTAACCTCGTCCGATAAAGATACCTATAAGAAGAAAATAAACTTCCTAGAAAGAACATACCGCATCAAATTCGGATCGGCGAACGTTGTGAGGGGAGGCATTGGAAAAAAAGAAGGGAACTAGGCTAGAGAGGATGGAAGCACTCCCTCGGTGAAAGTATTATGAAACGTCAGTCGTCACAGACTGCAAGAGGGAAGAAGGCGGTGTAAACATCCGTCCCTGGCACAGAAAAAAAAGTTTCAGAAGAGTCAATAGACAATCAAAGGGTCAAAAAGGGGATTTGTCTTCCAGCAAGAAGATGTAAAGAGTCTGAAACGCAGCCAGGCACTTGTGCGGAAAAGGATCGACCTACATCGGAAATGGATGGGCCGGATAGAGCATATTTGGAAAGCAATGGAAAGGTCTAAGCGCCGTTATATACAAGTGAGAGGGGCCCCCTGGGAATCGATTAGATGGGGGGGGGGGAAAAACACACGCGGAGAAAGTGCTGAGGGTACAGCCATTTAGAATTCTGCGAAAGGCGTGACGAAAGTCAGACTGAACAGGGGGGGAATACATGTGAAAAGGGAACCAAGCGAGTTTTGGCCTTTTTCAAATTGTTAGGCAAGCTAGGGTTACATTATCAAAAGATGGGGCGAAATCCATGACGTCGCAAACATCAACAGATTCTTCCCCGGGACACAGTAGTCTCGATCAAAACTGTCGGCTTTAATCCTGTGCTATAAGAGGATTCGGGCCTGGGGGCGAATCGGGTGGACCGCTTGGCCCTAGGGGGAGGGGTCTGTTTGACGCTGGGGAAAAACCCATCGACAAGTGGTGCTCCAAAGTAAGAATGGTTTGGAGTCTGTTTCAGAGCGTCGGGGAGAAGACAGTAGTCGTAGAAGGCGGTAAAGGAGGGGGCGATATAAGTGGGTCTTTTGGAAAAACTGTGACGAAGGGAAAAACAGCCTGCAGAAAAGAAAAAGGGACGTAGAGCTGGACGATCAGATCGCTAGGATTTTACGCAGAAACAAAAAGAGGATCGGATCTCGAAAGGGGGAGAAGCGGCCGTTTTGAACACTGAAAAAGGGGGCGGGACTTGTACATTTCTCGATTCCGTCGCCCGGTTGATAGGAAAGGCCGCAGTGAAAAAAAAAATTGGCTCTCCTCCTAATCTACTGGAGGGGCACTGCGAATTGGTTCTGGGAAAAACGCACAAACGGGACTAGTGTAAGGGAGAAAGGAAGGGAAGGTTACTCAGAGGGGCGTCTCAACTCGCCCTTATAAAATACATCGGAGAAAAAGAAATTAATAAGGGGGGTAAAAAGAATCTTTAAAGGTAAGTCTGTTTCAACGGGACGAGGTGCCTGTTTCAAAGAGAGGCGTGGCGAAGAAGAGGAAAGGGGGGGAGTTAGGAAACGTGAGCGGGAGGGGTGAAAAAACTTCCTATTGGACTATACGAGGAAGAAAAAACTGTCGAAATCCATACCGCAATAAACTAAGAATAAAAAGCTCGGTTTTCATACCGGTGGGTTGTGGTGAAGGTGGGCTGGAACGCAAAGGAGAAATACCATCTAACCAGTGTATTCTTACATCGGAGAGTGTGTGCTGAATACAGGGAGGAGTGGACAAGAGGTCCTTCCATACAACCTGAATGTGAGGGGGGAAAGCGGACGTAATTGACCGTGGTGTAACCCGCCCAATTGGGGGGAGTTAAAACTCTGAATTATTTGTGGAGAGCAAAAAGTTATTGGGGGGCGACGCTGGGGGGAAAAATATAACAAGAAGGGAGAGGGGGGAGGAGGAGGCCAGAACGACAGGGGTGAATTGAAAATGCGGGAGGGAAGTGGTCTTGGTGGAATGAGAGGGAGGCATAGAGGGGAGAGGGCAAGGAACAAGGAAGAATGATAGAAAAGGACCGGAATTATTAGTGCCGAGGGGGGGCAAAGTCAATTCAAGTCATGCAGGAAGGAGGGAGATAAGAAAAGGGGAAAAAAGAGGTGAAAAGGGGTGGGGAAGAAGAGGTGAACACCAGAGATACATGAAAAGGGACGGAGGGGGAGGGACTATCCGGTTTTGTGTGTGCTGGTTACGGGTAAGGCTGCACCGCTGCGAATCAAAAAAGCACAAAAGCAGAACGGAGTAAAGAAGCTGGGGGTGAGGTGCTTAGCTCGAGATGGGGTACGGCAGAGGACAGGACGGAAAAGTGAGAGGGGGGGGGAAGATGAAGGGGGAGCAGGCGGGCTTACTCAAGAGGTCGAGACGTGCTGACGGGAAGCGACCAAAATCATAGGAATGTGGTACAGAGTGAGGAATCGGAAAAAAAACTCGGGTTGGGCAGAGGAACAGATGACGAAGAGGGAAAAGTCAAGGAAAAAAAAAAAAAAAAGAACACGTAACAACAGAAAAAAAGAAAAAAAAACAAAAAAAAAAAAAAGACTCTATCGGGTAGTCGGAGGAAACAGCTCGCATCGCGAAACGCCAGGATACACGATGGAACAACAAACTTCCTGGGGCAGGGCTCGGGATAGGTCGACACAGAAAGCTTGCGGTATGAGACCATGTTCCTGTCGTGCGACGCTAGTAACTGGCCGGGGCTGCATTGGCAGGTCGTGCAGAGAAGCAAGAGGAAATCCGAGTTCGTGAGAGGAGACCGTGTTCTAAAACCATTATTTTGTGGTACCTGGACTACCGTTAGAGAACGATTGGGGAGTAAAAGGAAAAGCCATCAGGAGAGGGCGAGATGGGGGGTCTTGCGATAAGCTGGGGGATGGAGAGGGGAGGAGGGTCCTAAGAATAGATCGTGTAAGAAGCGATTTGGTTGCTGCGTAGGATAAAGTAGAGAGGGGGGGGTGGGCCAAAAAGCCCGACAGCGAAAAGACAGTCAGGCTCGAACTGGCGATTATTAAAGTGTGGGTGACCGTGGGGTCGCCGACATGACTTAAGAAAAAAAATTTGACTGGGTGGTTCATATATCGAATAAACGGCTGAGGGGATAATATTTCGGCGCGGGGAAGAGCAAGGGCAGGACGGCCATGGACGACTTGTGTCCTTCCTAAGTTAGCGATCGGACGCCTGGGTCAAGATCGAAGGTAATTATTATCTCCTAGTACGATCACGTAAATAAGTATAAGAGAGGAGTTCGGCTTGGCAGAAAAAATTGGGACAGAGTAGCGTGAGCGGGGGGGGGGGGTGTTTTGGGGGGGTTTGTGGGGGGGGGCGAGGGGGTTGGGTGGTCAGGGCTCTGGGGGGGGGGGGGGGGAGGTGGTTGTGTTAAGGGGCGGGGGTAGGTGGGATGCTGCTGGGGGCGGGTGGAGGGGGGTGGGGGAGTGGGGGGGGTGAGGTGGGGGGCGGGGGGGGGGGGGGGGTGGGGTGGGGGGGGGGGGGGGGGCTGCGGGGGGGGGGGGGGGGGGGGGGGGGGGAGGCGGGGGGGGGGCGGGGGGGGGGGGGGGGGGGGGGGGGGGGGGGGGGGGGGGGGGGGGGGGGGGGGGGGGGGGGGCGGGGGGGCTTGAGGGGGAAGTGGGGGAGGGGGGTAGCGGTCAACACGTCGCGAAAAACGTGGGGGGGGCTGGGCGGAGTGGGGGGGGGGCATGTACTCCGCACGAGTCTACCGTTCCGTACTAAACGGCACAGAACCTTGGGGGGGCGGTGTTAATTAACTGGGGGGGTGAACAAATGATAAGTAGGGCAGATTTCTGACGGGGGCCCTTGTGATCATGGCTATCCCAAGGTGGGGGGGGGTGGCTCCGGGTGCTGAGGGCGTGTCTGTGGGAGGGGCTCTTGGTTTGTCTGCGTGGGGATGCCGGGGTCTGGGGGTGGGGGATTGGAGGGGGGCCTGGGCCGGCTCTCACAGCGTGGGTCAGGGGGGGGGGTGGCGGTCTTTCTACGGGGGGGGGGCCGTATCTTATGGCGCTATTGCAAGGTCGTTAACGGGGGGTGGGGAGGGGTAGGGATGAGTGTGCTTAGTCAGTATTGGGAGCGCTTGCGTGTGTATGAAACAGTGTGTTAGCTATTTTTGTTTTGTTCGTTGTTTTTGTTTGTGTTGGTTTTTGGTGGGCTTTGGTGGGGGTTTAGTGTGGGGGTTTGTGTGTGGGGGGGGGTGTGTTAGTGTTGGGGGGTGGGTGGGGGGTGGGGTTTTTGGTGGTTTGGGTTGGAGTGGGGGTTTTTGTTGTTTTGTGTTGGGTGGGGGGGGTTTTTTTGTTTGTGGTGGTTGGTTTTTTTAGGGGGCGTGTTTTTTTTTTTTTTGTGGGTTTTGTTTTAGTTTTGGTTTTGTTTGTGGGGGTTTGGTTGGTTTGGTGTTGGTTGGTGAGTGGTGTTGGTTGTTGTTGTGTGGAGTGTGTATTGGGTTTAGTTGTTTGATGTTATTGTTGTTGTTTGGTTTGTTTGTTTTGTTAGTTTTTTTTGTTTGTAGTTTGTTTTGTTTTTTGTTTGTTGGTTTTGTTTGTGTGGGTCTGTGTGTTTTTTTTTGTTTATGTGGTCGGGGGGTTGTTTTTTGTTTGTGTGGTTTTTTTTGTGTGGTGGTGTTTGTTTTTGTTTTTTGTGGGTTTGATATTTGTGGGGTTGTTGTTGTTTTAGTGTTGTTTGTTTTTGGGGTTGGTTTGTGTGTTTTTTTTAGTTTTTGTTGGGGTTGGTTGGTTTTTGTGTTGTGGGGTTTGGTGTTTGTTTTTTTTTTTGTTTTTTGGTGTTTGTTTTTTTGTGTTTGTTTTAGTGTTTTGGGGGGGGTAGTTGTTGGGTTTGGGTTTGTTAGTGTGTTTTTATTTTTGTGAGTTGTTTTTTGGTGGGTTGTTTTTTTTGTTTGTTGGGGGGGTTTGGTTTTTTTGTGTTTTGTGGGCCCCCCCCCCCTCCAACACAACCCGAGTCCCCATCCCAGAAGAGCATTCCCAGAAACCCAGACGCCCCGGCGTTGGGGTCCCACCCGGACCAGACCATCCGACCATCCCTCCTCACTGGGTACTTGTGGGGGGGAGGGGTCGTGGGCCTAAATAATTCTGATGCGGAGATTGGAAGGGTGGAAAAGCCGACGAAGGTGTAAGCAAACGGGGAACAGTTCGCCTATCTCGGAAAGTCAACCTCCACACATGACAGATGTGAAAGAAAAATGCAAACAAGAGATCCATCGATTGGAAGGCCGAGGATCAAGGGGGTAGCCAAAAAAAAGTAGGGGAGTAAAAGTATAGAGATACATAGGAAGCTTCTCCCATGGGGAGGAAGCTGGCCCTGACGTCTCAAAAACGACTAAGGGTCAAGGGTTGTGGGTGAAGAGGGGAAGCGCAGAGGAATCCGAGTGCAACATCTTCTAGGAGTGGGGGGATAAAACAAGGCGTCGGGGGAGATTCGGGAAGTTACCCCTAAGCCGCGAAGGGGATGCGCATCCGGATGAGAAAAAAACAATATGGGAAACATACTGAGATCTCCCCGAATGGTTTATGGAGGGTCAGAAAAAAAGAATTTGATAGGACGCGATCTGGAAGCAGACTGATCGGGGAGTGGGCTTTAGAGAAATGATTAGAAGAAAAAAAATATTGTTAAAAAAAACGAATTCACGCTCGAGAATGGTTATGCGGTCAACGGGACATACGTCCCTAAGATTTTGCACTTTAAAGGAACACCGACCAAGGGTGCGGCCCCAGTCGGAAGTCATGAACTGGGGGGGGGGGCCGGCGACATATTTCGACCACGGGTCGTTCGCCGGCCCTCAAAACTAGAGAGGTCGACGTAGCATTCGACCTAGTTTGGAAAGAAGAGCAGAAGCAAGATCAAGGTGGAAACATTGTATTCACAATCTGACACGAGAAATAAAGACATTCTTTACGTGTAGACCATAAAATTCACCAAAGAAAGAGAGAGGAAACGACTAGGGGTAGAGAAATATGCAACAAGCACTAAATACATGGCAGACGCCCTTGGGAAAAGAGCGCATTCAAACGTGTCCAGCCAAACAAACATATCTAGACCAAAAAAAAAAAAACATTGGATGAAGGTACAAGGAGCGCGAAAAAAGGGAAAACAAATATAATCGCCATTAAAGAGATGTTGTCAAAAATCCTCGCTTCGAGGGCACAAAGAACGTCGACCAGAGGAAAAAGAATCGGGCAGCAATATATTCGGTCAAGAGGTTGGGAAGTGACCATAAAAATCCGCAAAAGGAAGCGTTAATGAACCGGGAAAAGCAAGGCCAATGGACCCCCACAAAAAATCGGAAAGGAAAAAGAAAGAAATATTGAAGAAAAAAAACTGAGAAGAAAGGGCTCCTATCTTAAAGGAAATTGATTCCGGAGCACCTCACCTTCCCTAAGAATCTTTTCCCAAAAAAAACCCCCCCATAACCAAAGTTGCATCAATCAGACGTAGGGAGTTTGCCATCGCGTGACACTAAAAGTGAACCTATTCTAGATTTGTGTTGCGCATAATACGGCTTACAAAATTCGCCGTCGAATAGAGAACTCAAGGGTACGAAGGTGTCGTCACTGCACAACAGAAGATGCTATATCAAAAACCCCAAGGAGTGACTTCTCAAGCCTGGACAATCGCTAGCATCACCCCACATTTGAGTCTCAGTGGACTGCTATAGTCGAGAATCAGTAGCATAACGACCACAAAAGATAGACGAAATTACCTAAAGAGAACATTGGTACAGGAGTTCCGACCGAGAGGGACTACTCGCCACTCACCCGAGGAAGTCTCATTTCGAAGCCGGAAAAATAGGAACTCAGGCAATACATCGGAGGCAAAAGAGAAAGCTTCGTGAAAAGATGGGGGGGTATCTGTCGTGGGAACCAAGAGGAAATAAGCGTAGAGCTTCAAATAATTTTCAAAGAGAGGGGGTAACTCCAATTTGTATATTTGAAACCGGAAGGACGACCTTCCAGAAAGGAAAAGGGGTAACACTGATGAAAAATAATCGTCTTCGAGAAGAACGAGGGAAAGCACTCGTAGGTATTCAGTTTCTCATCGACAGAACAAAACGAAAGATAGAGAGTGCCCTCAACCAGAGGACGGTCGGCGTGACAGGATTTGAGAATACTGTTTAGTTGAAGCCGCGTCGATTGAATTACTCGTGAATTTTTCATTAAAAAACCCCTAGCCTCCAAGAGCAACTGGCACATAACCCTCGTACCTTAGACAAGTAGTCCAATCGGAGACCGTGAAGGTCCTTCATAAAGAACTGAGGACAAAAAGGAGACTTGGAACAAAAAGACGGATCACCCTTATTAAGAGAGTTCCGAGGTCGGGGGGGCTCACTATAGAGCGAGGACGCAAGATGAGGGGAAAAGGCTAGAAGCTATTCAAGTAGAGGAGAGCAAAAGGAGGTGGTGGTCTGACGTCCCAAAACGACTTTTTAACATGATAAACATCCAGTGAAGCAGTAATATAGTTGGAAACCACAAGAACTCACGCTCAACCACCGGGCGAAGGATCATACAAGGACGAAAGGGGGAAAGAAAAGGAAAGTCAGGACAGGGGGGCGGGAAAAAATACTCAGAACCCTTGAAGACGAATGTCGAGAGAAAACTTTTTGTGGGGCGATTTTGTCGGGTCCCAGGACAATGAAAGAAGTAGGGGAGGCTACTAAGTAGAAGTGGTTTTGTGGCAAGGGGAGGTGGGGAAAAATGAAATCGAACCACATAAAAGTTCAAAGGATATCGAAACCGAAATATCACGAATCCCTACTCTAGGTGTTAGGAAGCCAAAAATCAGTACAAAAACATACGGGTGATCACAAAGTGTCTCTTAAGCGCCAAATAGACGAACAGAGAAAAGGCAAACCCTATCGGGCCCCAGCCTAGGAAGAGTAAGATGGTCAGCAGGAGGGGTTAAAGCGACCGGGAAAGGTTTTGCGATATGCAGGGGGGGTGCCAGGGGACAGGAAGCTAAGATTTTTCGATCTTAATGGACGACCAACTCGTGGAAAGGAAAAAGAGCTACAGAAGAAAGAAAACGAGGGAAAGAAAAAATGTCCAAGCGCTACGATAACAGCGGAAAGAAAGCAAAGGGGTTCGGAACATTCCCGCACTTTGATCAAAAAGGGTGCTTGGCAGGAAAACGTTCACGGAGAAAGGCAAATCAGGACGAAAGATCAACGGGGGGATCTAACTGCTTCGGGGACCAGAGGTCGATCCCGTGACGGTTCCGAAAAGTTGCAGGCGCCCTAACGATTGTAGAAAGCCGGGAAGGCGCCTCCGAAAAAGAAACGCGCTTGGGGAGAAATTCGCCTAGAGATCGCGTAGGTGCTGTACGGCGAACCATCCTACCCAGTGATTTTCATAGAATGAAAACATGTGGGCATGACCCGAAGGGCAAAACAGCAACTCGCGCGGGGGATCTAGGGCAAGGGATATACCATTAAGTGGAAGACAATCAATAGAAACTAACTATTCCAAGTCTTCATATTAAGATGGTAAAGGAATTCAAAAAACGTACTGTCAAATGAAATGTAGAGCGGGGGGAGGGAGGGTCTTCCGAAGGTAATTAGGACAGGATGTAGATCTGGGGAGAAGCGTCCATCAAAAAAGAAAGCAACAACGGTTGATTGGCGAGGGCAAAAACTATCAGTACAGTTT
>Ga0179591_1255819_pt1 | contig 11973 bp, 9 predicted proteins | sample CZOMad2_1_08_16f_FD_182891 | JGI IMG/M metagenome (GOLD analysis project Ga0179591, IMG submission 182891) | Vadose zone soil fungal communities from Angelo Coast Range Reserve, California, USA - CZOMad2_1_08_16fungal (PacBio error correction) | ecosystem: Environmental > Terrestrial > Soil >...
TGAAGAAGGCCGAAACCATAAAAAAAAGCGAAATGAGTTCAAACAAGCAGCGGCCTAAAAGGAAAAGAAAGAAGAACGGATAGAATTGGGAAGGAAAATCAGCCCTTCGGGGTCGCCAAACCGACCCGTCCCATGCCCGCGCTAGGAATCCCGGCCTACGCGGACAGGAGAAAAAGACACGATCAGAAACGGGCTAGATTGCTTGAAAAAGAAGAGTCAAGAACCTCTTCTTTGGGGGAAAGAGAGGAAGGACTGTGGCCGCAGCAAGGAATGTATAACATCTTCTCCTGGTGGGGAAAACGCTTAATGTAAAAGAACACCGAAAAAGCTAGCCGAAAAGATAACAGGAGAGGAAACGGGTAGGGATTCGAGCTCACGGTTACTTCTCGGTGTCAGACTTAGCGAAGGGCCGTACTACCTCGATCCAGTATATCAATAACCCCTGGCCAAAGATGGTCTTGTAGTGTGGGGCATGTTTTTGTTTGTGGAACATCCTCGAAAGGAGGATGCGAAAGGAACTGTTGCGTTGCCACTAGGGGGGGAGGGGGAACCTTGTCGCCTTGGGATTCCATAGAAATCTCGTTGGAAATACGCTGAGCTAACCAGCCCTATGGCTCGGCTTTGCGGGTAAAGATCCCACAAGGAGGGGCTCTCTCAGACTCCCTAAAGGGGGTCATCAGAAAGGAGGGGGAAGCTGGAAGGACCAGTGAAAAAGGTTTTTCGCGACCAATATGCAGCTCGCGCTCCAGGCCGCAGATCTAATCTCTCTAGAGACTCAGGAAAAAGGGACTGAAGCGTGGGCAAAAAAAATTTAGGCATGAAAAAAAGAGCTCTGGATCGCCTGCTCACGAGGATTCGGGTCGGACTGTAGGCTCAGGATTACGAAAAGGACTTTCGAGGCTCGCGTCACCCATTGAACCAGGAGTCGGAGGAAGGGGAAGATTCAGCTTCCGGTTGAGGGGGAAATTAGCGAACAAAGAATAGTGATGTCCGACCTGACCTGTGGCGGAAAGAACCAGGGATGAAGTCCTGGCATGTCCCTGAGGCGTTAAAACCAAATTTGAAGCCAGTAGAACCGGATATCGAAGAGACGTCGTCGAAGGGTGAACGCCTGACCGTCCTACTGGGCTGGGATGGCTGAGTCGAAGCGGTGGTCTGCTTTGAAAGACGAAGGATCGTAAAAGAAGACAGGGAATGACACCTCAAGAGGGACAAGTCGCGGGTTTGACGGCCGCATGACGATCCAATCCACGTCTGCCTCAATAAAAAAAGACAAGGTGGGGGGGATAAAAAAAACAACCCATCGTCTGGAGGCGGATCGCACAGAATAGGCAAATTGAGAAGGAAAATAGGGCTGGATTAGAGGGGTTCAAAAGGGACGCTGAGGGTTGTCGCGGTCGATCCGGCGAACTGGGCGAAGTCATTGAAGAGGGATCCACGAAGTGGTGCGTCTAAGGAAATAAAAAATTTACTGAGGGAAGGGGAAGATTTTAGGAGAAAAGTAGAAGGAGGGAAGCAAAGAGATAGGTCGCCGTTATGCGGCGCGGCGCGACCGCATCGCCCGAATCAAAACCGAAAAAAACAGCTCTGGTAGAAGGCGTCAAGAGGAGGAACAAATCGCAAGAAAAAAGGAAAACGCAGAGAACTTCACTCGAGCGCGTCAGAAGTCGAGCAACCCCTATCCGCGAGGCGGTAGGCCCAAACGAGGGTCAAAAGAAAAAAAACAGGGTAGGAGAGACCTTCGGAAGAGAAGGCAAAACTAGTCTAAAAGGGGGGGGGGTTCAGGGCTAGATGTCTGAAGAGTGTAAAAAATCGGACTAATTAAAGGCTCTCAAAAACGCTTCTCGCGCGCCACGGGGCTGATGGGTAAAGAGGATAGGTAGGGGCCTAAAAAAAAGCGCCCAGATGTATCTTCTTATCTACGTGCTCCGGCGCAGAACCCAGGAGAAAAAGAAGGTAAGAGTAACGCTTTGAAAAAGGGCAAACCGAAAGGCCTGGCCTGGGAAAAGGGGAAACTCAGGGTTTTAGAGTTACCCAATCTCACCGGAGGAAGGAATCGCTCTTCGTGAGGAAGTACCGTTGCGGTGAAGGCGAGCTAGCCAGAAACAACAGGAAATATCTCTAACCAAAAAAATTATGAAAGAGAGAGATAACAGTCTCAAAGTTCGGAGGGGGAGTAAGAGAAGGAAACGACATGGAAAGGAAACCAAGCGTAAGAAGGAAGGAAGGGTACTCGACGTGAGACCATTGGGTACGCGCCACGGGACGTTATCTCCGGAACCCGGGAGCCACGAGCAGGTTGAAGACTTAAGACCGGTATAGGATAAAAGAGCGGCAGTAGAAAGAGGATGGAACGAGAATCAACCTGAGCTGTTTCGGAAAAAAACGGCAGTTCAGGGAAAGAAAAAGGCCTGGATATACTCGCCGGCCGCAACCTGGGAGCAGAAACCGACGAGAAGCGAAGATCTTCAAATGCGAAAAAGAGAAAAAAAACAACACAATATATCCAGAACACAGGCGTCGTCGGACGCGTTTCCGATATCGCGCCTGCTCGCGAAAACACCAGGGGTTTTATTTAGCAAAAAAGGAATGAAGAAGGGAAAAACCAAAGATGGAAGTAAGGGGGAGAACTTCAGCAGGAAAAACGAGTAGCAGTCAGCCAGGGAAGGGGTCTGAGAAAGTTTACCTTTCGCGACCGGAAAGGAAGAGCCGCTTCGAGCTTGAGGCCGCCCGCAGCAGCGCCGCTGGGATTGGGGAATGCGGTCGCCTCCTAAGAGCATTTACACAGAAACAAGACACAGTTAAGTAAAGGGAAAAGGTCTAAGGGCTCAGCAGACAAGGACACTGAAATCCACCTCCGCCGAGCGGGCGGGGCCATCCCCATGTTGGACAAGAAGAGAATCAATCTTTGAGGACAACGTACTCCACTTCGCAGAGATAGGAGACGCGCAACGCAGCGCGGTCGTCCGCCCTGGTCAAAAAAAGCACAGACCAAAAGCCAAAAAAAGTGAACAAGGGAAGAAGACATAGAGAGGTTGGTGGGCGGTTGGGTGCTCAGAAAACGGCGAGGATAGTCTTGTTAGCGCCTTACTGCCAGGGGGGGAAGAAAAGTGACATGGCTCAGATAAAACACCGCTTAAAATGAGGGGGGGAGAAGAGGAATTGGGAGCCGATTCCCGGAGGTTCAGAAAGAAGAGGCAGGGAGGGATACCATGTCTCCGAGACGCCTCGGAAATCCGCAGCAGAAATAACAGGGGGTAGAAACTTCAGTGGATAAAAAAGAAAGAAAAAAGATTAGGTTATAGAAGGGACATGCTTACAACGGGGGGAAACGCCTCGGCCCGGCTACTTCAGACATGAAATCACCAAACAAGAAGGGGCGTGAAATCAGGGGAGAAAAAGAACTAAGGAGAGGGAGAAAAACTGGGGAAACTAGGGAAAAAAAATAGCTCGGCCGCCGAACTTCGCGCCCAATGCCGCGTTACCGGGCAGACCCGCTAGTCATGATCCTGGGAAACAAAAATGAAAACCAATGAAATCATCACAGGGGGAGGACTCTCGATCGGATTCCGGCCCACGCTGGTGATGTCACAGTGATCCAAACGTATCGTCCAGGGAGCAAAAACGAGGGCAGAGAGAACAGGGAAGTCTTTCAAGGTGAGGAGGTTATCGGGAGAAGAAATCTTTCCGCGAGAAAAACACTTTCCTTGCTACCCGCCGCCTTGGTACGACTCGGCCAGCGACATTCAAAAAAGGAGCAAGAGACAAGAAGTCGTAAACGCCTACGGCTCACCAAAGGGAAAGAAAGAGAATGGGTTTTCCTCAGGACGGGAAAGGGATGTCAAAACAAGCGTCAGGGCCGCAAGGGCCAGTGAACAGCCCGCTGGGCAACACGCCTGATGCGTAGAAAAAAATGGAACGAGATGGCTAAAAACGGGAGAGAAAAAAAGGCATGATTTATAAAGGATAACCTAGGGGGTCTAAGGAAAAGGAATAGCAAGATAGGGGGGAGCACACCGTAAAATGGTCAAGGAGGGAAAAAGATGAGACCCTCTTTAAAGAGACACATTAAGAAAGATAGGCCGCACCATTCTGGTTCTCCCACCGCCGGGTCGTTTAAATAAAAGATGAAGGGGTGGGATGGGGAAGGGGGTGGATTCCCAAAGAGGTCTTGAAGGGACAAAAAAAGGGGAAGAGTTGATAAGAGAATTCGACTAAGCAAAATGTCGCCTCCGGCGCCCGGGACATAGCACAGCTTTTAGGGTCCGAGGGAGGGGCCGTATCCATAGGCTTTCGTAAAAGTCAAGGAAAGGGGGGGGGTGTAAAAGAAATGAGAAGTGGGGCATCCACGCGTACGGTCGAGCGGGGATAGGCTAACGGGCTTCATGAATCATGGGAGATTTACCCTGGACTGTTCTTCAGGGAAAGGATCGAGGGGCTCAAAAATCCTCACAAAGAGAAACGGAGGGAGGTAGAGATTTCGAAGAAGTTCCCATTGAAACCGGCAAAAGAATGTCGTCCAATCGGCCCTAGCCTCAAACGCAAAAGGCGCGTGGGAAACGAAAGGTGGTAGACACAAGGGAGAGGCCTTTAAAAGGGAAAAAATTGGGGTTCCCAGTCCTAAGAGATTAACTGAACGTTATCGCACGGGCTCCGCGGGCTTCTTTAGGCAATATTGAAAAAAAAAACTGGGGGGGGGAGTCGGGACGAAGGGCAGCACAAGGAAAAAGGGGAGGAAAAAGAAGGATCAGATCATTGGTCAGGAAGGGAAAAAAAAACCAAAATTGTCTGACTCCCCGAAACCCGAAGCGGCGCGCCCGGATGACGGATATTAAGAAGACGGAAGAGGGAGAGGAAGGACAGGAGGAAGGGGTGCCAATCGCGAGTAAAAAGAAGGGTTCAAGGAACCTGAGACAAAGAAGAAGGAAAAGAATAGGAGAAGAAATGGAGATCGCCCTAAATCGAGAGCCTCGCCGGGCATGCGGTGCGGTCCGCTGGAATGTTCACCTAAAGAGGGGGAGATCCAGTGAGAAAAGGGGGGGAAGCCATCAGTCATACAAAAGATAATGGGAAAGGATCCTTCATGTCTAGGAAGAGAGGGACAAGAATGTAGGAGAGCGGCTCGTTCGTATTTGTCCTGTGCTCGGCGCGCTTAATCTCAGAAGTTTTAGAAGGGACACTTCAAAATCTCTCAAAGCAAAAAAAAAAATAGAAAAGGGATTCAGCTAAAGAGGAACACGAAGGTAGATCTGTAAACAGCAAACATGTTCCAATCACCAGCGTGACCCTCTCTTAGAAGAGAGGAAAAGGGGTCCGCAGGAACAGGCTGAACGGGGGGAAAGGAAAAACTCGGGACTGGAAGAAGGTCTCTACGGGGAAAAGCGGCTTGCTGACCCTATTCGCTTTCTAGCCTAAAGGAAAGTAATGTGGAGGGACATGGTCGACACAACTATAAAAAAAAAGACGGGGAGGATAGACAGTAGACTTGGAAAAAGTAAGTATCACGAAAGGGTATAAGTTTCTGCCGATGGCCTTGGACGAACCTTTGTGGCCTCAAATTTCAGAAGAGATCACGACTATAAAAAAAAGAGGTGACCGGGTAAAACTGGAGGAAAATTAGGGGCTGGAATCTCGATTGTGAGCGTCGCGGCGTTAAAGGGAAAGCATAAACCTGAGGGAAGACATTGCAGAACTCAAATGCAAAGCGGCAAAAGGAAAGCAGTGATTAGCGCCAAGTCCTCAATATCGTCATCAACTCACACGGGCATCGTCCGGGGTTTAGAGACTAAGACGGGTGGTGAAGAGAAAACAAAAGACACAAACCAGAAAAGGGAGGATTGAGGTCCCAAGATTGAAAGGGATGTCTCGGCGTCGCCTACGTCTACGTGACCGGGACGCTTCGTCGCCAGTTCTCTCTTAAAAAGTCATAATTCTACAAGGAACTGAAAATGGGAGGAAGAAGCAGGGAGAGGGTCATTCCAGGCTGGGCCAGGTTCAATGCCTGTCTTCTACGACGTGCCTGAAGTTTAAGCGGAAAGTATAGAGGAAAATTCCTTGTGGAAAGAGGACTAAACGGAAGGAAGGAGAGAAGAACACCTAATAAAAGCTGAGAGATGAGGAACGCTTCTCAAGATCTAATGCGGTCACCTGGGCTGGAAGGCAAAGGCCATCGCCAACCGAAAATTCAAATCAGGGGAGAACCTCTACAGAGAGAGAAAGAACCGAAAAATAGGAAGAGGGAAAGTACAGAGATGGATATGATGTGGGCGAAGAAGCAAAGAGGGCTAGCTTCACATCGGACAAACTCGAGAAAAAAGTTTTCTTGACTCATATTGGGGGGATATGGGAACAGGGAGGAAGGACGAGGATTACTTGAGCTCCCTATTCGGGCTCTCCGACCCCGACATCTCTGGATAACGGAATAGTTAAAAGGAAACCTCCAAAGAGAGGCCCCAATCTGGCTATCGGGAAGGAAAGAGAGAACTTAGGAAGCCAACCCGTTTCCGAAGTACATTGCGGATACCTTACGCCGTTGGTCAGCCACGGCTTTACGAGACCACGAGCGCGAAACAACAAGTGGAAAAGAAACGGTACGAAGACTAAGAGAAAATTTTGTCGATGACCGGGCCTAAAGCGAATTACAAAGCAATGCAGGAAAGAGAGCAGAAAAAAAAAGGAATAGGAAAGGGAAGAGAGAACCAGCGCCGTCGGCATTGGAGCGCATTCACGTGACTGTCAAAAACCAAAGGCAGGAGGCTAGAAGTTATACCAGTTTGAAACCCAATAGGTGAATTTTATCTGAAGGAAGGAAAGGGCGGGACCAAAGGTGAAGGGGGGGAGACTTCCATCCATGTCGGCGAGAGGAAGGCACCGGTGATGCCGCACCGTTAAAAGAAACATTAAAAACGAGCTTGGAAAGGGAGAAGAACATTTTTAAAAAAACAAGTTAAAAAAAAAGGAGAGAGAATCTAACGAAGGCAAAAAGGGTGGGGAAGAGAAATCACTCTTCAAAATCTCGAGCGGCATAATCGTCCATCGCACATCTTCGAGGCAATATACCCGAACACGGTCTTCTGACAAGTTGCCGGGAGATAGGAGGGGGCCTCATCGGAGCCAAGTTGGTTGAGGTCGCACATCAGAATATTGGTGGCCGACAGAGGGTGAAGGAGGAGAGCGGTCAAGTAAGGCGAGGGGGGGAAAAATCAAGGAGAAAGGGGAAAGGGGGGGGGGGGGTTAGTTGGGAGAGGGAAATTCTCAGTGCTTCCCGCAGCGGTGACGCCCTCTTCGAAGCTTGGCGCGCCGCATCGCGAGAGGAGGGAGGGGGGGAGGAGACTGGAGAGGGGGGGAAGCCACGGCAAATGTCAAAAACGGAGACGAAACTTTCCTTGAGGTCCCGCAGCGAACTGAAAAAAGAACCAGTACCAAGGGGGAACCTTAAGACGGAAAGAAGCTAACTGGAGGGGGGATCTGAGATCAACCGACTGGTGTATGCAAGATACCTTCCTTTCTTCGCCGACGACAGGCCGATCGTCGACCTCTCAAGCGAAAAGGGGAAAACGTACCAAAGGTAAAAAATCCTAAAAAGAGAAAGTCAAATATTGGAGGACATCCTCATCAAGATATCTGGGTGGGGTGGGACGTGTGTCTCCGAAAACCCTTCGTATCTAGTCGTTATGAACCGAAAGAGGGGCCCAAGGGGGGGGGAAAGAAGGAATGGGGAAGGATCCTAACCGGATGAAAAGAAACTAGTTTCGATGTTGCCGATGCCCGGTCCAAAATCATAAAGAGTCGATTCAACAAAAAAAAAAGAAAGGACGAAAATCGAATCATCAAGCCCATGGGATTCGTCAGGGTTCGGCACCGGCCCGAAGATATTAAAAAAATGCGTGGGGACCACAACTAGGGGGGAAAAGAAAAGAAAATGGGAAGGAGGGAGGATACTTGGAGTGATCCCCCTACCCTTATCAGGTGTCACAGTAGTTACCGAATTAAAACGAAAGCATGGGGAAAACGGGAAACAATGCTGTAGACACTCCGCAGTGGCGGAAAAAAAATTCAGTTTACACCAGAGTAGAACATAGGAATCGGGGGACAGTATTTGGGAAAAATTCCTCGACAGAATTACGCCGGGAAAAAACGCAGGCGCCTTGTCTAGAAAAGGACGGTAGAAAGAAGGGGGGGAAGGGGACAGCCCATCATCTTTGGGGGAACAGAAAGACGATCGCGCACGCATTGCCGCAGACTTCGTGATAAGGGTTTGGGGGAAAAACCGTAGGGTAGCGCTAGCTAGAGAGGGGGAACTGAACAGTGGGAGGGGAGGAAAAAAAAGGGGGAGAAAGTAGACTATCTGAATACTTGAGAAGCCTCTATAAGTCGGGACAGCTAGACTGGTCTCGAAAAAGGAAGGTTGGAACAGAGAGATGGGGCAAGCGCATGCTCGGATGTCCACAGAGCATCATTTCCCAATGGCCCAATGTGACACGCCTCGCGAAACTCTTCCAAGAAAAAGCTACCAGGTAAGGGGACGAACGGGGGGAAAGGATTAGGGAACTAAGGGGGACTCGTAAACGAGCGGCCTGCCCCTCGCGCAACCACGTAGAATGGCTAGAACCTAGGGGAAAGTCGTCTTAAACAAGAACATTATCACTGGAACGGAAAGGAGTCGTTGGAGAAGGGGGAAAAAGCTTTGATGTGGGATCCGGGAAAGCACCAAGATCTAGAATGATGTGTCGAATTTTCTTTTGCCCAAAAGGTAAATGGTGACAAAGTTTCTTGTCAAAGGGAAATAGGCGAACTAATCCATAGATACCGAGTAGCCCGACGTAATAACGGTCACGCTCCCGTCTGGAGGAGTCCAAGCGGTAGGGGCAAAAATTCTAAGTGGTAAAAGGAAAAACGGGGGAAGTGGGGGATTCAAAGAGGAGAAAGTGACTTCTGGGTTGGGAAGGGTGAATTGAGCCGATGTCCGGGAAACTAAATTTTAAGGGAACGTGGAAAAGGTCAGTGAAGGGGAAAGTGCAAGAAAATCTCTCAAAAAAAAAACCAAACTAGGGGGAAGGAAGGGGGATATTTAGGAATAAAAAAAAGAAGGCCTCAGCCATCCACGGGGCTCCCAATGTGACCGTTAAAGGCCACGGGACCTAACAAAAGAAAAAAAGAAAGGAAAAAGGCTAGAACGGGAGAAAAAAGCGAAGTCATGTGAGACACACCGGCGAATCCAGGTGACTGCCCGAATGTTATCCCGCAGACTCGGGAAACGTGCAAAGTGGATCGGGAACACAGGATCGGGTGAGAGGAGTGGCCAGGGATGAAAAGAGGCTACTGAGTACCACAAACTCTGGGTGGAAAGATGCTAACCCTGGGCAGAAGAAATTCCGCCACATAAAAACTTCAACAGATACGTGGGAGTTCAGAACCACCCCTTAAAAGCGCAAAAACATTCTAAAAAGAGGGGAGAGAGACAGAGGGGGGGGGGGGAGAAGCGGATAGGACCGACGACGTCGAGGGGATCGCGTCGCTACGGTGGCACACGCAAATAAGCAATTCGACTACTCTAGCTTGTCAGGTAGAAAAGGAAAAAATGGGGCGCAAGAGCAAAGAGAGTACATCTTAGAAAGGGGGGAAAAGAGTTGAGGCCAAAGCTGTAAGGTAACTTGCCCTTGATGCCGCTCTTGCGGTGGGCCGCGGCAAGGCCTGAACCACACATGGAAACGTCTCGCGGGGCGCTAAGAATAGGTCAAAGGCCAGTTAGCAGGACTAGAAGAGGGGGTGGGAAATCAGCGAAGTAGTCAAACCGGAAGCTAAAGGAAAAGGGCTCTAGTCCAGGAGCTCGCGCTGCACCAAAGAAAGTCGAAACCGCAAAAAAAGAGCGCTCTTAAGGCATCAAATAGGGAGATAAAAAAGGGGACTAAACAGAAGAGCGGTAGAGAGAAGGGGGGCGCGTGAGGATTCGGGTACGACTTTTCGTGATCAAAAGGATGAATAAAAAATAATGAACGAGAAAACTTTCCACATCAAGGTGAGGCCGGATGATGAGAGGAGAGGCGCGGGGGGGCATAGTAAAGTTTCGAACATGATCAGGCACGCGCGAACACGTGATAGCGAACGTAGGTGTGGGGGGGGGGGGGTTGTTGGGGGGGTGGAGGCAGTACAAAAAACATGGTTATGAGGGTAGCTGCATGTCATATGCGTTCAACCCTTGTTCAACACCAGGTCATCACGTAGGGAAAGACAGTCTAAAACTCAGATTTTCCGCGCTTACGTAATACATGTGGCTGGATCTCAGGGGGAAGTGACCAGGAGGGGAGGGGAAAGAAAAAAGAAAAAAAAAAAGGGTCGGAAAAAAGAAGAGGGGAAGAAAAAATTAAAAGAGGGGGGAGACCGGTTAAAGCGGTTCGAGCCGGCCGCATAATATCTCAAAGAAAACACAATGAGAGTCCGAACTGAAAAAAATCAGCAGGATGGGAGTGAAAAAAGCCAAAAAAAGAATCACGGTGCGGACTGCTTCTCACCTAGGTTCTGGAGGGGCTAGCCTCGGCGGGCGTTTACCGGAGCTGCGGGGCTCAGTAAGAAAGAGAACTGGGGAAAAAAGGATGTCGAGGAAAAGATACGGTCGAGGAAAAAAAAAAAGGTTAGCGACGTAGGAAGTCTCGGCGGGCCGGCTGGCATTTTCAACGTTGTCGGCGATCGTACTCAAAAAAAAAAGAAAAATAAGTAAATGCGCTCTTCAAGGGAAAAATTGCTCGGAGGGCGGCCCGCGGGCCTCCACCTACGACAGCGGCGCGCTGCCGGCTCAGCGCGAAGGGTCCGGGCACACTGCGGAGGGACGAGAAAAACCCAAAAACCATCTCACACAAAAACAAACTCGGGGCAGAACCGGTCTTAAAAAGAGAAGAAAAAAAAATGAAAAGACACGCCCGCCACTAGCAGCGGCCCCAATAGACTGATGGCGACATCAACCCGCCGACACCAACCCGGGGAATATTAAAACGATAAATATCGAGTCCAAAGATCGAAAAAGGGAGGCGAGGGGGGGGGAGAGGGGGGGGGGAGCATTAAAACTAAGGATTCCGGCTAAAATCCAGGAGTGGGAAGCGGGACTCGCGACCCTGTTCCGTCGACTTTATAAAACATAAAAAGAGAAAAGACAGAAAGGGGTCAGATATGGAAGGAAGAAAAAGAGCGACGGCGGAAAAAATGGGGGAACGAAGATCGTCCGCATCGGAGTTCAACCTGCCTGTTGTCAGCCCGGCGTCAGGAGAGAACACCACCTTTGAGAGGGAAAATGATCAAAAATAGAGGGAAATGCCTAAAACAGAGGAAAGGGGGGGAAAAAGTTCCGGGGAAAATTTCGATAGGGAAGAATAAACTCTCCAGGATGGGGGGGGGTTATCCTCTCAACACCACACGGAGTCGAGATTATCCGGCGCGGGCGCATGAAGAAAAAGGAACAAACGTCCTCCACAAGAAGAAAAGATTGACGAACAGGAAAAAGGGGAAATCGCCAAACTAGGGGGGGGACGGGGGAATACGAAGACACCTTGGACCACAGTGGAAGGTGATCACCCGTCTTCTAAGTAAAAGAAGAAGGGTATAAAAGGATCGGGTCAGTTTCTAGGAAACATAAATATCGACCGGGGGGTCGAGGCATGTGTAAGAAGCACATCGTGGTCGCAGGCCAGGCAAAGGGGTCTCAAGCGAGGTCCAAAAAATGGAAAGGGAGAAGTAAGCTATATCCGGAAAAACTCCGGTCCTAGTCCAAGATAGCAAGAAAACGCTCTTCTACGCGTCTATAGATCAAAGCAGAAATCCCGGATGGGATTTCGCAACAGGAATCACAGATGGTGGCCGGGACCTGAATCAGGGAGGGAAAAAAAAGCTAGATCTCAGGAGAGGTCTCAGAAACGAGGGGAAGGGTTCTGGCGATGGCCTTTTCTCCCTTCAAGAGGGGAACTCAGAATGACCTAAAATAGC
>Ga0179591_1289320_pt1 | contig 11971 bp, 12 predicted proteins | sample CZOMad2_1_08_16f_FD_182891 | JGI IMG/M metagenome (GOLD analysis project Ga0179591, IMG submission 182891) | Vadose zone soil fungal communities from Angelo Coast Range Reserve, California, USA - CZOMad2_1_08_16fungal (PacBio error correction) | ecosystem: Environmental > Terrestrial > Soil >...
AAATTATGATCAAACAGGACGGAATACGGCGACACACCCAAACCACCCATCTGGCGATAGCGGTCACGCCGTGTACCAACGACACAGGGGCGGGGTCATGAAAAGGGGATTACTTGAAGCTGGGGTTCTCATGACTTGGGAGAACAAACCAACTGAGGCCAGGAAGCTGGACAAACAGATCATTTTGGGGGACATCGAGCAAGGGGCTTCTACTTCCAGGGACTCACGACTCAAAGGAACAGAGAAAAAAGATCTCCAGACCTGTGAAAAAACCTCGTAGAAAGGGTGAGAACCCGATGCGTGGATCGGGAAAACAGGTGAACGGTGGGGGGTTCAGGGGAGCGGCTCGCCAGAACCCCGTACAACGGGACGGGCCGTGCCAGGGACAAAAAGAAAGGGAGTCGCTTGCAAAAAACAGTGTCGTGGTCAGGGTACATGAAAGGGGGCTCAACTACTGCACTCGTTGCAGGAAGTCAAGGGCTAAGCCGACATGGAAACAAGAAGGTTCTTAGGGGGTATAAAGGGTCGGAGGTTCAATCGGCGCGTTTTTGCTCATTGCCGTGTAAAAAGGGGACGAGGCCGCTGGCTCGTTTTAAAAAATCGAATTGGGGTATCAAGAAGGCAGATAGGCAAAGGGAGAAAACGTGTCCACAGGCGGAATCGTATCTTAGGGCAGGGGAAGGGAAGGGAGACATCGGCACGAAAATGAAAAAGAGCAGAAAGAGAGTGGAACTAGATTAAAAATGAAATACAACCGAGATGGGCAAGTAAAAAGAGCATGGTCCCTGGTTCTCTTCTAAATAAGGGAACCTAGAACTCGTCTTACTGAATTGGTGGGGGGGGGGGGAGGGGGAGAGGGGGATAAATTCTAGAACTGGAAGTTAAGAAAACAGATCACTATAACTGTGAGTCGGGAAAAAGAGCAAAAAAAAAAAAAAAACAAAAAAAACACTGAATTCCTAAATTATGAACAGGGACAACGGAGACATATGTTGGGGCCACGAAATAGGACGCACGAATTGATAATATTAGCAGAGAAAAAGGCTCGTCCTCGGAACGGGGTGGTGGCCGGCGCATCAACTCACAATTGGGGGGGCTCGCAAGAGGGGAAAAAGACGGCGACAAGAGATGAAAAGCTGAGAAAAAAAAAAATGTAGGCAGGTCAGGTCCAAAATGACAAATTATAAACAAAGGGGACGATCAAGACGAGGGAAAGCTGGCACTTTGCGGCTAAAAAGTATAAACTCCGTCACCAGCCGCAAAGATGCCGAATCAAGAGTCAATGGACTAAGCGAAAACACCTTACTGTGAGGGTTTTACAAGTTGAAAGGATTTCTCATAAGCCGTTGAAAAAAAGGAGGGAGAGTCATGTAGTATGATTATGCTATACGCTCTTGGAAAAAAGGGGGGGGGGTGGTGGGTGGGGGGGGGGGGGAGTCCAAGAATAGCTCAATTGGGGGGGGAAAATCCAAGGATCTCCACAGTGACAAGGGTGTACCACCGATCGTCCGGCCGTACAGAGTCTATTCAGCTAATAGGCACTCTCAACTTGGGTAAAAGCTAGCAGGCGGCAACGAACAGCAGAGCGTCAGTAGCAACCAAATTAGGTCGCAGGAAAAGCGAGGAAATGAAAGCATTGCATAGAAGATTCTGCAAGACTTGGGCAAAGACCCTGACCTGAAGAAATTTAGCCTGAATTTAAGAGGAGACTATGAGAAAAGGAGAAAGGAAAAGTAGCGAGGAAAAAGAAGTTTTAAACAATCCAGTAAGGCGGCGCAGTCCCAAGGAACCAGGTTGAAGAAGCTTTGGGGGGCGATGGAGGCGCACCATTGCAGTAGGAGCAAAATGCACTGCTGAAGCTTCGAGGTAGTAATGCGTCAAATTCGATGGCGAGGGTACCCGCGTACCGTCAAGAGGTGGGGGGGGAGAAAAAAAAAAGTAAGGATAAAAAGGTAGCAGAAAAAAGAACTAGTTAAGTGTCCATCAAGAGAATCTAGGGGGGAGAAGGGGGAGCTGCAGGGTAGGGTCCGTATCTCACGTGAAAAAGATGACCGTGGGCGAAAAGCAGAAAAAGAACAGGAAAAAAGCAAGACGCCAAGTGAAAACAAAAAAAAGGACTTCGGTTGCGCTAGGAAAAACTCGGCGTCGCAGGGGCAAATCATCGCTCAGCGAGCGCTCAGGGGCGAACCGGCTGTATAGGGACCGAGGAGAAAAGGGGTAGCACTCTGCAAAAGAAAAGAATGCCGGGAACGAAAAGGGAAGGGAACAAACGTGTCTACTAGGAAACACAAGACCCGAATTCAGGGAGTTCCCACCAAAGCGTAGTTTGTCAGCTGGGGAATCGAGGGGGATGGGAAAGGGTTTTCACTAGGCATTGGGGGGGGGTACGAGGGTGGCGTTGATACAAAAAAGAATTACATCAGAAAGGAAAGGGGATAGGAAGGAAATCACGCTCTACCGAGTGATCGCGTCGTTGGGTGGATAGTGGGTAGGAGGGGGGGGGGAAGGAAGATTGAAACGCGTTAAGGTCAAAAGGATGAAAAAGACGTCATGGGGGGATGGGGACTGCGGCTTGCAACTGGATAGGGGAATCCATCTTAAAGCGCCCAATCCGACGCAAGCACCCGCTGATTTTTTCCTTCGGTGATGCACTCTTTTTCTCATTCCCAGTGTCGTGCCAGTTTATAGTCGAGTGAAGCTTTGCCCAAGGATTATCACTGATCTTGGAAAAACCGGGTCGGGAAAATGAAAAGTGGGGGTGGTGGGGGAACCTCGCACGTGAAAAAACAGTGCGGGAGACGAGCGATAATCTAATGCTAAATGTGATGCATAAGACTGGAGACGAACAAGAAAAAAGAAAAAGAGACAAGGTAACCGGTGGCGACTAAGTAACGGACACAGGAGGGCTAGAGAGGGGAGGGGAATGGAGGGGTTGTGTACGAAGTAGCTGGGGGGGGACTCAACGCCGAATGGGGTGTGCCGACATCAAACAACCAAAACCTCGGAGCCAGAGCTGGCGCCGTCGGCTGCCAGCCGCCTCTGGGCACCACACGACGTCAGAAATTCTTTCCCCTCTCTCCTGGTCGGGCCTCAGGGAACAAGGAGGGGGGGGCATACTGATGGCTAACAGATAAGCATCTGTAGGGGACGAAAGTACGGCGCGACCGGTGAGGGAAAAAATCCCTAAACATCAGTAGCGACAAAAAAGGCCGTCTCTCTAGGTGAACCACGCCTCAAGAAGACCTACCAAAGCCTCGTGGGGGGGCGAAGGGTTACCAGAAGAGAAATTATGGGGGAGGGAGGACACGGTTAATATCTTGATAGAGGGTTAACGCAAATGCTTAAAACGATCCACGCACAATGCCACCCCTTATTAAATGACCCGGCGAGTGGCCACGAAAGAAGGGCGACGTAGGGAAGCGGACTCGTCGGAAAATTAGGAAGGGGCGTGTCGTGGAGTGAGGGGACCAAAACACTTCATAAAACACATTGGGAATGTCGGACATTTCAATAGGGGGGGGGGGCGAGGGATGAAAAAACAGGAAACAGAAGGGTATTTGGGGTAAGGGTGTAAGAAAGTAAAGTACGACGATGGTAAAAGGGAAAGCGCATACTCGTTCCGGGGGGAATATGGATCAGTACAGGGTTATAGGCGATGAGCAGGCGGGGGGGGGGAAGAAAACCAAACACCCCCCAAAAAAAAAAAAAAAAAATAGGGTGGGGACAGTCAGGAAGGAGGGATCAGGGGGTTATGGACGTGGCGTGGCTCGGGGAGTGGCCTAGCAAAGTACGGGAGAAATAGGCTAGAGGGGGAGGCGGGTCAACGGGGAAAAGATCAAGTAGGCGTTACTGATGCTAAACCTTCAATACGTGCGGGGTAGGGTCGTTGGGGGGGTAGAGGGGGGGGAGGGACTGAACTTGCATCTTCTGGATGGTACCTCGTTGTGTTCAACTATAGCAGTCGACTAACATAGGAAAAAAACGGAGTAAGGTTTGAAAAAATGGGGTGTAAATCAATCGAGGCGGCGGTGATGTTTGAAACTCCGGGGCTAGTGCAGGTAAAAGGCGATATTATCACACGGGACCGTTACAGTTAGGGCCTGGGAGTCTAATCCTGGCGGACGATATACGACAGAGGGGAGAGACAGTCAAACCAACCGGCTCGGCGGCAGAACACGGAGGAGGAGGGAGACGGAAGCTTAGCATGAATTGGTAAGCGGTCAGAAGGAATAAGTGGGGCAGGAGGGAAGGGGCGGGGACCTTCACGAGCAGAAACACCCCGACATACTGGTGGCGGGGGGCAGAGGGGAAAAGCAATCGTATCTATCTCTACTGAATGTAGAATGAAGGGGCAAGGGGGGGCAAGATACCTGAAAAACGTCTTAAAAGTGGGTCAGGAGAAGGGAAAATCAAAACAAAGGAAACAAAAATATATGCTTACAACTGCAGTGAGGGGGAATAAGGGTCAATTGGTTAGGAGCCACGAGTCTGTGGTGCTACAACAAAAAGAAGGTCGACAAGGATGGGACGGTGGGTCATGCGGTCGGGACGCTCCTGGGGTTCTCTCTAATCCAGGGGAAAAAAGAAAAGGGAGAAAAAAAAAATCAAACAAAAGACATTCCGAAAACGTACCAGTGCTCACCGGGGGGAGTCAGGGTAAGGGGGGGGGGGGGCTATCTAACGCGAAACTGACTGGACGGGGGGGTACTGATGGGGAGGGGGGGGGTGGTATGCGGCCAAAGGTCGAAAAAAAAAACGCTCCAGAGAAGTCACCCCCATCTCGAGGGGAGCTGGGTGGCTGAATAGTCATGATGAAAAAGAAGCATCAGGGCGGGTTTATAATAGAATGCGGGGGCTGGTTGATTTTTTGGGGGGGGGGGGGGGGGGCCGGAGAGAATGAAATGCTGCGTGAAGTGAAGAAAAAAAAAAAAAAAAGGAGGCAAAAAACAAAACGGCTCAAGCTGTTATCAGGGAGGGGGGGGGAAAAAAAAGTATGTTGTGGTATGGGTGGGGGGACGGGTGGGGGGGGGGAATCTGCCGAAGGTAAGGGCGATCCGTACTTCAGATATCACACGCAAGGGAAAAAGGAATGCAAGGATTCAAGGGGAAGGAAAATATGGGTACAAAAGCCGGGCATTGAAAAAAACAAAAAAAAAGCATACAAAAAAAAAGAAAACACAGGGGCAGCGCTGGCAAATGGCGGGGGGGGTGGAGGCAGTGGGTGGGATTCGTAGAATAAACAAAAAAAAAAAAAAAAACACATGTTACTGACGTTCCATTAGAGGATCAAAAAAAAAAAAAAAAACGATTAGCGACAAGGGGGAAAATCGATATGGTCGAGTAACAGCATAAACGAAAAGTCCATCAAACAGTCGGGGTCGGAAGGACGGGTGACGGGGGGGGGGGGGGGGGGTGGGCGGGGGGGGGGAAGGGAAAAAAAAAAAGAGAAAATCATCAGAACGGATTTGTAATTCTTCCTTATTAATGAGGACGACGTAAGCGCGACCGGGGTGAGGGAAGGTCAGTTCGAGTATACAAGTCAAAAGTTGTACCTGGCAAAGGAATCATCTGTGAAGGGAATGTATTTGGGAGGAATTTTGGGGGGGGAGGGGCGGGGGGGTGTCGGGGGGGCGGTGGGGGCGGGGGGGTGGGGGGGTTCGATCGGAAGAGTGTAAATCTCCTTCTTCCGTCGAGAAAAGGCGGGCATGACACTGTAATCGGCTATATCGTAGCAATAGCTACTGAAGAATTAGAGAAGGCAAAGTAAGCGAAAGGAAAAAAAAAGTGTAGTGAGGGAATGACAGTTCAGAACCGTACATCGCAAGAAGCACAACGAGGGCAAAAATCCGAAGCAAACTCAAACGAAAATACACCGGAGAAATCACGGGGTGTGGGCTTTGTCACTAACAAGACACATCAGCGAGAGCTCTCAAGAAAGAAGGTTTAGGGGGGGAAAGCTAGAGTACCTATTTCAAGGAAGATAAGGGGGGGGACGAGGGGTAGGTAGTGGACCAGGGTGGGAACATACACTCAGCGTGAGTCTTGGCAGTGATGGGGATGACGGGGGGGGGGGGGGCGTTGCGAGGGACCTTGTGAGGTACCAAGGGGAACTGGGCAAAATCACTAAGGGGGGAAAAAGGAAAAGGTCCTCATGAAAGTAATTGACAAAAGGGGGGGGTGGGGATAGGGGGGGCTGGTCAATGGGACATACGGGGGGGGGTGGGAGAGAAGGTAAACTATCAGGATATTTCTCCAAAGTTCGAAGGGAAAACAACTTTCGGGGGAAAAAGTACTAGAAAAAAAAAAGGGGACTGAGCCAAAAACTAGAAAAGAAACGATTCAAAGAAAAGTAGGTTTCCTACTTGGTGTGAAAGATGAAAAAGAAAGACAATTAAACCCACGATGAACCGTAGGAAAAAGTGAATATGTAGAAATGTCTATTGTGTCCATGGGGGGAAAAAAATACCACTACAAAGAGGCCATATCGGTGAAAGTGGGGTATAAGAAAAATGATACAAGGATGCTGGGATGTCACTGCTTAACAGAGAAATGAGCGGCAGAAACCAAAGCAGATCAGGCCGGTCAAAGGTATCTAATGTGGGGGGGAAGGGGAGGTAGGTGCCGTAAGAAAAGATTAAAACTGGCCGCCCTGGTCAAAAAGTCTCCGTAAGTGTCAGATAATAGGCTGTTAATTCTTCTACAACCACTCAAAAAGGCTAAGAGACATCTCTATGTGGGACTCCACTACGAACGATTTCTTCTTTTCCTACGGTGAGGGCCGATTGTTCAAGGTGGGTCCCTTGGCCGCCTTTCTGCTATACACATTAGATGCGGCCTACAAAGCACCTTGTTCTCTGTTGGGGAGGGCCTATTGTTCTCCCTCGGGGACGTAGGACTACCGGCTTTTGTGGCCCGCTGTCCCGTCGGGAGAAATTATAGGATCAGTGATTTGAACGATCCGTCTTTTTGAAGAGGACATGTTCCAAATGAAAGGCGACCAGGAGAATGGGTTTGTTTATGAAAAAGACGACCACAAGTTAACGATAAAATTTCAGAGGATCACTCTTAAATGGGGGGGGGGGGGGGGGTTTTGTTGTTGCAATTGTGGGTGTATGGTGTTTTGTGGTGGGGGTTTGTGGGGGCTTATTGAGGCTAAAATTCTATGCGTCCTCAGGATTGGCCAGTGAAGCTGGAGCCCGTTCGTGTGGAAGAAAAAAAAAATTAAACGGAGGGAAGAAAAAATTTCATTCAGGGCATCTGGTCCAATGATGGGGGATCGGAATTCTTTTACGAGCGCCGATAACGGAGCATACACTGCTGTCATGGTGAGAGGAGGAGACAAAAAAAACGATAATCTTAGTCCGCAAAAAGCTTCACTCCCTTATAACCTCTGGACGCTTGGAATCAGAAAAAAGCCGTACAACAGGAGGAGGAACGGAAAATGCGCATTGCGCAATGACATACTATTACCGACCCACACCGACAACATAGCAGTCATTTATGTTGCAGACAAAAACCATTAACTTCACTCGGCATTTCTGGATGAGCTCTATAACACTTAAAAAACCTCAGGGGAACAACAAAAAACAGAAGGTAAGGGGGACGGTGCAAAAAAAAATATGGAAAGGAGGCATCAGAGCCCACAATCTTGAAGCGACTCAGCTCCACTTGTGTAAAACAAAAAAAAAAAAAAAAAAAAAAAACTAACTCAAGGATGGAAGGAAACATCAAAGCAAACTAGGTCTTAGGAGAGGTAGAGTGGCAATCAGAAACGTATATCACAACAAGACATCGACATGCTCATAAAAACATAGTGTTCATATATCAGGAAAAGAAAAGACTGAGAGGCGGCGCAATACCAAACTCACTATAGAACTCGTGCGTCATCCAAGCAGACAGGAAGATACGGTTTGGCACATTGAGGGAAGGTATCCGGACACCAAGGGGAGAAGAGATCAACGTCAAGGCGATTTGACATCTCTACGGGTCTCGGCGAGACACTTGACAAAAAAAAAAAGGTTTCGCGCAAAGAAAATGAAGGATCGGACCATTATTGCTGTCGTTTAAGCCCAAAAACAGAGAAAGGCAAGAAGGGTGGGGGTATGAGGGTGCGCGGGGGGTGTCGACAAAGAGTTATAAAACGAAAAAAATCATCGTGATATGAAGGGGTGCACCGGTGTTGCAGGGTTGCACAAAAACACCAAAAACACAAAAAAAAGAAGAAAAAAAGAATACAGGCTTTCTCAGAAGCGGTTACCAAAAAAAAAAAAACAAGAAAAAAAAAAGAAAAGAAAAAAAAAAAAAAAAAAATAGGAGAAAAAAAAAGAAAAAATCGCCTCTTGCGACCCCCGTATAGTATCCTCCTTTCCTGCCTAATTTTAAACAGCATCCATATCTCTCGGGCTGAGAACAACCGGTCACAACACTGGTGGTACTCTGTCTGGTGGGGGGATACCACGGGGGGGAAGGGCCGGAAAACTTACATTTGGTTAGAAGCGGGAGCACTGGGAGGCCAGTGGAACAAAGTGGCGGAAGACAAGCCTAACGCAGAAGCGGAAGGCACGTCTCTCACAAATCCCCCGAATTACACAACTCGGTTGAAAGTTAACCCCCAAACTAATCAAATCATTTGTGGAAACACCGAAAAACCTGACAAAAAAAACGAGGTTAGGAAAACACAACGAGAGGAAGGGGAAGAAATCGTTCTGACTAACGTTACAACGCCAAATCTGGGAAGCTGAACAAAGTGGCCTGGAAAATTTTTTGGCTCTACACCCCTGGGGGACCATCCTATTGTGATCCACGGGTGATAAGCAAACCGGTGAATAACGGATTGGGAGTTTGGGAAAATACGCATATATGCTTTTGCGGAGTACCAGCCACATTTGTCAAAACATCTTGACGCAATGGTTTTAGAAAGACGACAAGGGATAATACCATGATGGGCCGGGACAACCAAAAAGGGGAAGGGCTTTTAAACACAGCTAGTTCGTAATGGAAAGGGAGAAGGGCAACTGCGTCAATGTCTCTTAACGCTGCAAAAAAAAAAAGCTGGTTCAGTCTTAGGGGTGCAAAATGGACCCGAAAGAAGCGGGAACAAGAAAAAAAGGATTTGGGAAAAAAAGAAGCGCGTTAATACCACCAAGGAAAGTAAAAACGATATCACCGGGGGAATCGCGCGTGAGTGACATCTTTGTTAGCAACGAGGGGGTCATAAAATCATACATCCTAAAGGGAAAAAGGTATTACCTCCACGCGCGACGACGCAAATTTTCTTGGACGGTTTACATAAACGGGGATCCCTAGAAAAAGGAACAAACCCGACGTGGGAAAAGTGGAGGTTGGAGCGTGGTTGGGAAAAGAGGGGAAAAAAGGCACGCATGAACTGAGGATGGGGGAATTCAACAGGAAGTTCAATCGGCCATGCAAAATGGCGAACTATTAAACAAAAGCGGGTTTCTTTCGAAATCCACCTAAGGAAACGGAGAAGTCGCAGAATTACAGGGAGAAACTTTCCTGGTTTACAAGGGGGGGAAACGTCTATCTTAATTCCTTCGGAAAAAGCCTTCAGGTAGGGCTTTTTAAAAAATCGGTATCGATTGGAAGGACACGACAGGCCCGCTTTTCCAGCTTAGCGGGGGTTTAGAACGAATTTGGGCGGAAAAGCCAACGAGGGGGAAGGGAAAGGTGCACCAAAAGTCACCTGTTCCTATCGAATAATGCATTTGGAGTCTAACAAGGGAGGAAAAAAGCCACCGCCGACGCGAAGAAGGGGAAACAAACAAAAGGGGAGGAGGAAAGAGAAAGGGGGGGCGGCTGTGCTCCTTTTTCCGCAAATTTCCTCTCTGATCCCCAGGATGACACGGGGTACGCACAAGCTACACGGCTTTAACAAAGGCGGCAGAGAAACACGCGGGGAAAATATAGGAAAGGGAGTAACATCTCAAGCCGACGATCTCACAAACATGACCTTAAACAGGGAAAATGTTCCGAAGGGAATCGTGGGAATTGTTTCACATGCTTTAAACCTGCAATCAATAGAAATTCCGGGCGCAGGGAAAAGGGAAGGGTGGTCATTAGAGTACAACAGAACACCTCCGGGGAGTGGAATTCTGGGCGTTACCACCCTGAAACTAAATCAAATGGTAATGAAATGAGCGGAGTTGGAGTAGCAAAAGAAGGGGAGTCCGTACCATCCGCGCCAGAACACGCGCCATCAAAACGCCATTGTGGAAATAAAGGTCTGGCGGTACCAGAGGAAGTAACGAAAAAATAAAAGAAAAAAAAAAGAGCAACAGGTATAAAAGGGAGGGCTAGCCTGGCCAGCCTTGGAATGAGGGTATGACACTTTGATATTTTCGTTTACCAAAATAAATGCTCACGCGATAAACTGTGTATGGTTTTTGGTATAGGGGTTTCCTATGACGTGTTTGAATGGAAGGGGAGAAGGGATCGATGTCTTTCACTGTTGCTCATTGGGAAAATAAAATGACTTCATCGGGGGGCAAATAAGACTGGAAACCGATGGATGTTTGTGAAAAGGGATAGGGACTGACATTCGGAAAAAAAAGGTATCATGACAAATTAGGAGTGAACCTACCTAATTGGTTGTTGGAAACGGAAGGAGAAATGGGATAATAATTGGCTATAAGAAACAATTGCGGAAGATGTCCTGCTTGCAAAGGAGTCAGAAAAAAACCATAGATGGGCTTTTTGACAAACCTCAAAAATAAAAAAAGGAAAAAAAGGGGGGGGATGACCACCAATAGTCCTCCCAAGGGAGATTATCTGGGACCAGGCGTGGGTAGAAAAAACTGGTTTCCGCATTTGTTCAGGCTAAGACTTTTTGAATCCATAGGGGACAATACATAAACTCTAACGTGCCGGTTTTAAGACAAAAAAAAAGGGAAGGGGTAGGTCGTCGGGGTGTTTCATCAATGAGATAAATTAAAAAGGAAAAACGTGGTATATGGGGTTTTGGGGGCGCGGGAACAAAGGGGGGGAGAGGTCAACGAAAATAATGCTTTGATCTGCACGTTTGAAAAACTGTTTCAGCCGCCAGTGACAAGCGGGAAACTTAACCAAAGGCGGAAGGAGGCGGCATACCCCCGGGATACGCTTAAATCGCTGCTCGAGGAGGTAAAAGAAGACCGAACCCAAGGCCTGAAACATGGGGAAGAACGGAGTTGAAATAGCTTGCGGGTAAAGATACGACCATAAAGGTTCTCCGGCGATGCAAGTAAGGGAATAGCGGAAGCAAAGGACAGCGGAGGTAATTGGGGAGGGCCGTACCGTTGGTCAAAATAACAAAATCGCCACCTCTACGATTGGCTTGCTCTTTCTCCAGGGTTTGGGTCAAGTGCTCCATAAAAGGGAAATGTGGTCGAAAAGGCTCTCGACAGGTGATGCGAAAGGTGATATCGGGAGAAGGAAAAAAAGGTGACCAACACTATGTATTGAATAGGCGGGAGCCCGGGTTTCGTGAAAAAAAGGGTGGAGTGGGGCCACAATCATGGTGAGCCGGCTTTGGAAAAAACTTTTGGGAAGGGGAGGGGAGTAGTTCATTCACACATCACAATAGCAAAGACGATATCCGGCGGGAGGGGGTCGGTTCATGGAATGAAGGGTCTGACGGATCATGGGGGGGTGGAGCGTTACTACAATATGAAAACCGGGGAACTCTGGATAGTGTTGTGAATTGGGTGGGGGTATTGGGTGCCTTGAGTAAAAAAGGAATTTCCAAGGAGAGGGGGGGTCTGTTAGAAAAAAAAGGGGATGTGGAACGTATGTTACTCGTAAGGGACACGGGACGGAAAGTCCGATAGAGAGCCGGGGGGGGGGGCGCGGAGGAAGCTGACGTAGAGAGACAAATATATGGGGGAACGAACGCCAGTTCCAGGAGTAGGGGAAAGTATACAAAAAAAAAAAAGGGGAAACAATCGCCCACAAGCCATTGAACTGCCACACCCGT
>Ga0179591_1311482_pt1 | contig 11970 bp, 8 predicted proteins | sample CZOMad2_1_08_16f_FD_182891 | JGI IMG/M metagenome (GOLD analysis project Ga0179591, IMG submission 182891) | Vadose zone soil fungal communities from Angelo Coast Range Reserve, California, USA - CZOMad2_1_08_16fungal (PacBio error correction) | ecosystem: Environmental > Terrestrial > Soil >...
TGGACCAGGAAAGCCCTTCCTGCGCCACTGTCAAGACCAACTATCCCTCCTCAGAATCAAAAGGCAAAGAAGTCGCCAGAATGATAGGCTCTTAAAGGAAGAGCAGGAGGCGCGCGAATGGCAGAAAAAAGCTCGGTCGGGGATGGTGCAAAAATTAAGGCTTTTCAACAAAACGTAAGTCGGCAAAAAAAAACTCGGTGTCGAGCACAGGAGGAAACATAGGGAGGAAAAGCTCATGAAAGGGGAGGACAGCTGTCCGGTCGACTATCAGAAGGTGAAGGCAGTAACGGGGGAGGAATAATACGAGAGGAGGCAACCGGTAGCAGCTCTCGGCCGCCGACGATTCGTAATAGCGAACAGGCAAACTCACTTTGTAAAAAATCGTCGCCTTGATTTAGTGCTGGGGGAAGAAACTAGGAGGCGGTGTCAGGGAAGGGCGCTATTCATCCCACTCTGTAGGTGCTACACCAGCAGTAGAGTCAGGCCTGCCCATGGAGAGCGACCCCCACTCAATAGTGAAGCTCTTCATACGATAAAGGTCAAAACGTCGGAGATGATCGTTCCTGGAGGGGAACGCCGAAAACGAGAAATTACGCATGCAAGTAGGGGGGGGGCGGCCCGAAAAGGTGGACTTAGTCTTCGCATCCTTCCCTATCAAACCTGGCCGACACACGAGATGTCAAGCGAGACTGCGGACGGCCGGAAAAAAAATTACTCGGGGGTTGCGCTATTAGAAATCTATCAAGTTCTGGAAGGGGGGGGGGGGAAGCGAGCTCGCTCTGCCTTTTGGGGCCAACGTGAAAACGCTTCTTCTAAAAAAAGTCAGGGAGGGGCCGAACTGAGTAATGACAGAAAGAACAGAGAGAATTCTGACGGAGTCAAAATCATTCGGAGGGGTTCAGGTCTCGAAGCTTTTGGCTCTCGGATTCGCAAGGGGTTACTTGTCGCTTCAGTTGAGGGGGGGGAACCTAGAAATTATCCTGATTATCTAAACATTAGGGACGAGTCTCTGCGTCGGAAGGAGCGATTTTCTAGACCTAGTGGGACGGGTGGTGGGATTTCGGCCTGTAACTCTCAAAGCTAGTCCTACATGGTACAGGAAAGGGAAAAAGGGACGCGGTTGATTCCTTAATTACTGGTCGATTGCGTGGAGCCAGGGTCAACCTTTTTTGGAACTGAAGAGAAACGCTCCGCAGACGGGGGAGCAGCATCTCGCAGGATGGGATCGAGGAGCGAGCCCAGGCGAGGGGGTGGAACCATGTCAACCACGGAGGGGGAGCATTGGGAGAAGCGCTGAGAAGCAGGGGGCGAGTTGGGGTCAGGCGGCGAGGCGCGTTCGTTGTTCTCGCAACCGAGTGGGTCATATTTAACAGGAAGAAGTCGGCTTCGGGGGGAACGACGGCGCGACTAACGTCCTGAAAAGGAGAGCCGGGAGGTCAGGTCCCTGCCCTGCAACCGGTGGAGACCTGCAAGAGGAAAGCAGACACGAAATCGTTACGTCTTGTGGAGGAGAAAACCGACCGAGATGCGCTTATCATTCCGAACGGGGATGGAAGATTTTCAGAGCTGTAGACGAAGGAGGTGGGGGGGCGTAACGTGGAGGAGTTAAGGTGGCGGGGCAGCAGCGCGCCTATCCTCGTTGTCATAGCCGATAAATTCGTGGGGTATCGCATCGTCATGGGCGCAAGCTTCGACAGTGATAAACCTATTGCAGGGGTCCTCAACATGGCCTGCGCTTAACAAAGGCCCGAAGCTAATGGTATGGCGACTCGCTCGATCGGCTGCGCTGAGGTGGGTGTGGAACGGGATCAGCAGAGGGGGGGGGGAGGGGGGCGCTTAGAAAAGAGGCATGGGCGGTTGGGACAAAAGAGGCGACTTCTGGTCGATCGAGTCCAGACAGAGTTTGTGCGCGATGGCGGGAGGGGGTCCGTAGATCTATGAAGGAGGGAAACGTTCGTACAAGAGGACTGGGAAACCGGCGAGTTCCGAATCTCTTGCGGGAGCAGGAGGGATCGTAGACGCAGGGCTAATGAAAAGGAGGGCCCGTAAAGTTCGCCGAACCAGCATAGAAAAGGTTCGGGCAAAGATTGAGGCGAAATCTTTCCTATCTCCAGCAGTCGTATCATTACGCCGCCAAGGTAGAAACGATGCCAAACCGGGGGACAGTAAGCTGGACTTACAACTTCTCAAAAAGAGTAAGGTCTTGGAGGCGCCCGTGGTCTTCTACTCAGGGAAGATCGCCGTTGTCGCGATGGAAGGGCGGTGGGGTTCTGATCATAAAGGACAAACCGATTATCCGGGACCGACTGACGTGAAAGACCCCAGCCATTGAGGACCGGAAGCACCGGGCTTCCTATAGTCATCTCCGCCAAAGGGGTTTGGCCTCTATAAGAATAAACCCGAAGGAATTGATTAAAACCATGAGAAGCCTGAAAGTTCTTATGAAGAAAAGAGGAGGGGCCTGCAATTCGTGATTCATCTAAAGAGGGGTCCTGGGTCTAAAGGGCGCAACGAAGACATAAGGAGCATCGTGCACTGCGCTTATTCTAATGAAAAACGGGAACAAGTCGTCTTCACATGGGTGTTATTGACGGGCCCACAAGTGATGCAGGAAAAAGGGTCTCGTCATTAGGGGGTGGGGGGTTGGGATCTTGTAAGGTCCCGGGCATAGCAAAGGTCAGATGGCTTTAACGCCCTGAACGGCCACGGTTTTGACTAATTAACAGACGTGGGAGAGATGGAAATAAAGCGAAAAGGGGGGCAGGGCTCGTCTCAGATAATAATCCATCCTGCAGTCATCTTGCATCGAATTGGGAATGCCGTCGTGATCTAGGGGGCTATATTAGAGAGGAGATCACGAATGCTTTTCCTCAGTTAGAGAAAGAGGGATTGGGGACTTTCATACCATTGGTATCAAGGGGGGCTACTGGCCTTCTTGAGGAGTTTCATGATGGGGTTGTTTCCTGGGGTTCTGGAAAGAGTAGAAGAAGACTCACGGAAAACGCACAGCCACGACCAGCAATCAAGGCAATCACTCAACGGGGTTTCGCGGCCCTCGGTCAAAATCAACCTCGGGGCGGACGAGTCAAGAGCACGGGGTAAGAGGACCAACTCCGCTATTGGGGGGAACTAGCCTCCTCAGATCAGCTTGCAGGGGGAGGGGCCGCGACAAAGCGAAATCTATAAAACAAAAAAAAGTTGGGGGGGAAGGGGAGGATATAGCCTATGGCGCGGAACGAAGACGATGTCGAGCTCAGTACAGAAAACCGCGCCTAATCTTTCGAAAAAGAGAAGGTAACCGAGAAGGAATCGCGACGAGTAGAGACCGGGCGAAAAAAAAAGTTGCAATTGCCTGCCAGGGGGGCGGTGGTGTTTTACTTCGAGGAAGGGTGCTAAGGTCCTGCCCGACAACCCGGAACCAGATGCCTACGTCCCAAGAGGAAAGAGTCGATCCAGCTGAAAGTCCTGTGAGGCCCAAAGAGCACGATCGATCGCCGGACAAGCAGGCGATCTCAGAATCGGACAAGACTATCCGTCAGAAGGCATTCCAATCATGCTGCGCGGAAGCTCGCAAGTGAACAATACGCCCCCGCTACTGCATGGGGGGAAAACACCAGCTCCACGTTGCGTAAAATAAGAAACCCGGTGTGCCGGACATCGGGACGCCCAAGTCGACATCTAGCCAGGTTAAATGAAAAGAAAATCATGACAAAGAGGGAGAATAAAAGGGGTTGTGGCCAATACCTTTAAAAATGTTCAGAGTGGGGGCCCTCAGGGAATTGAGCTGTTCGAGCGCCGTCTCGTGGGAGGGGTGAAGGAAGTCAAAGACCCTATCTAACGATGTCGAACTCGGGGCTTTAATAAGAAGACGAGGTCATCGAGGATCCCAATTCTCGGAATATCGACCGGGGGGAAAAGTACACCAAGAAAAGGTACACAAGTTGCGAGATGGGGTCCAATGGGAGGACGGAATCCTCAGGCAGTGAAAGATCACGCCGGTTGTGCTGGGTTACAGAAGCAAAAACGCGACAAAAGAGAAAGAAAGGAGAGAAAAGAGAAGAAAAGAAAAAATGTACGCGTTACATGCCGGTACGATTATCCTCGGGGACATTCCGTTCTTCTGCGAAGCCGCTACAGGGAAGCCGAGCGAAAGATTCGCCGGAGCAGGACTGGTTTTTCTAACAGGTAGCGCTGCCTGGTGAAGGCGGGATTCCGCTGAAAAAAGCGCCTCGCCAAGAGCTTTCTGCACCAAGGGGGGGGACGTGAGGGAGAGGATTAAAGGGGTCCCCCATCCTATCTACGACAACAAGCGCGCATAACGCACTGCTCAGTCGGGGGAAAACAACGGTTCATGAACACCCTCGCCAATCTGTCGTCTCCGGAAGAGAGGAGGAAAGACATCATCGAAGCAAAGACGAGTCCGGCCTTATCCACTAGCTTGGACAGCTCGATATCCGGGGCAAAACAGGCCCATTGGTTATGGGGGAACCCTGAACTGTGGGGGGGGATCACATTCTCACATACCAACATTCTCGATGCATCGGCAAAACTAATTATCTGAAGAAAAAAAAAAAAAAAAAAAAAAAAAAAAAAAAAACAACCCTAGTCGGATATGGCAGGGGACCACGACGTCCAGGTGCATCAAAAAAAAAAAAAGAGGAGATACAGCTCAGAATTAATCTTCAGCAGAAGAATGGAGGAGGAAACCCCGGCGGTCGAGTTAAAACGAAACGATTCGCGACAGCGGCAAGGTTCCTTGCAGCGGCCGGGAGAGCAAAAAGGCCCGGAATGCAGAGGAGAAGAGTCGGCCATTTGAGGGCCGTTCATACGCACCGTCGTGAAGGAGGAAGACGGGGCGGAGGGGTTACAGATTTAAAAGGGGTCAGAGTCTTCTCTATGCAAAGGACGAAAGCCGGAGGCCCGCTAAACAACGAACAAAGATAAGCCGCGTCTAAAGAAAACCAAGACGCGGTTGGCAAAAGCTCAAACCTCGGTCAAATTGTCGATCGGAGCGCGATCCCACTGAAAGGTCGCGGCGTGAGGAAATTCGGGAGCAGGCTCGATCATTGTCATTCTGACGCCGGCTAATCGGCAAAGACCGCAACCCCTTCCTCACCGAAGTCATCTTTGAAATCAACCACTCCCTGAGGTGGCGCTTGCGCGGTAGAGATCCAAGCCCAATATCAAAAAAATGCGCACGCGCCTCCTGATCGGGCGGGGCACGCAGGTACCAATTTAGTCAGTAAGGAAGAAGAAGCATAACCAACTATCCCCTGGCGTCTACGTATCTCGAAAACCTCAAAACGAGGACTGATCGACTAAAAACTTCTCGTCAGAGAGAGGGGGGGGGACATAGTCCCACAGAGGCGCCGTCGCTTGTTGACTTTTTTGGGAGCAGCAGGTTTAAATTGGCTCCCGCGGCGACGTACGCGAGTCCAACGACCAGACGCGTGCTCATCGCAACTCGAAGTATTTGGGGTGTCCGTGGGCAAGCAGATCGAATTGGAGCGCGTGTGCGGCCAGGGCGGCATGGTCGCAGCCTACACAAAGGGGGGGGGAAGGCCGCCCACAACCATGTGCTTCCGTCTGTTGGCGGCGACCCGAAGAGCAGGGTCCCAAGGTAATTCGGACGCAGAGCTTGCGGGGGTACGAAGCCATCATGTAAGGCGTCGGAAGGTGTGAGGAAAAATAGACGGGCTGGAACTCATCAGGACGGGAGAGATACCGCCGCCGTACCACCTTCCCGTCTCGATGACCTGAACAGAACCGGACGCTGTGGCGCTATTTCTTAGAGGGAACGAGACGAGCTGCGCCAACTGTGGGCAATACGGAAAATCGCTATGGAAAAGACGAGGTGAACTTCTGGCGCGAGACCGGCAACTGCCGAAATCACTATGCGTGCTCGCCATGCGAACCGACAGGGCGCTGCTCGACCGCCGCATGGGCAAGGGGGTTTGGAAAGACAAGTCATGGGGGCGCAAAAGAACAAAATTATCTGCACAGCCCTCCGACGCCGACTTGCTTCAAGAAAACTAGGAAGAAAACAGGGGGGGAGAAGGAAGGCCGGCTTTTCCGTGATGGGCGCGCGAGGGCTGATTGCGTCGCCAGGAGGAGGGGGGGGGGCGAAGGCGACGCTCACAAAAAAGGGAAAGAGCTTGAAAGGATCCGCAACCCTCCCTCGCAACGCAGAAGGGAGCCCTCAGAGATAGCAGCCGAACAGGCCTGCGGGGCCGCCGTTCAGATGTGTTCTCTGCGCAAGAGGCGAAGAGGGCGCGGAATGGGAGGGCATAGAAAGAGGCGTGGGAGGGCGGGCCAGGAATTGCATTGCCAAAGACCAGGCACACGGGTCGTCATCTACATTATGGTATATGAGGACACGCAGTGTATTAAGGCGTATAGCCCAAAAGCTTGCGGGAGAGGATCAAAGTCAATCCGATTTTCGCAAGTAGGGGTCCGGATCGCCTCTGCTTTCCGTATCGCAAAGCAGAAAAGGGGACGGTGTCGGGCAGATGTCCGACTTGGAACGAGGAGCTGGCAAGGGGTACTGTTCCAGTGCGAAAAGCCTTGGATTGTACCGACACCATGTGAAAGAAAGTCGAGGGGAACATGGAGGGGGATGCGACCCCTCCCCCCCAAAGGTCAGGGGAAAAGCACTCGCCTTCATTCACCTAAATGAAGGAAGATGGCACTTGTCGAAAAATAAAGGGAAATTAAAGCTGCTAGTTCTGGGGCGGCCGTCCACGTGCGGAGGCGGCTCTCATGCGACGATCATGTGGGTTCAGCCGAACACAGCGCTTATCACACGCGAATTGAAGGAGGAAAAGGCGGGTCTGTTGAGTACATCGGAGCGGTGTGACCTGGGAGGGTGGGACTCATCGGCGAAGGCTTTGGCTGAGCCAAAGTGACAAAGAGCAAAGGGTCCAGGGTATCACTAACTTCTAAAATACCCATGAAAAGGATAATTCCCTGAATTATGAGGGGGCGTCTGGGGAGAGGCTTGGCGCTCCTGACGCTGCTCAGTTTCTTGGATCTTCAAACGTTCGGGTGTGGGGCAGATCCTGAGGAAAAAGAAATAAGTCGAAGATACCGCCGGGAATCAGGTCGAGGAGGACTCGGCAGTTCTATACTCGGTTCGGGGGTTATGCTTGGGCCGAACCGCGCAGATCCTCTACATGGTGGTCACTGAATTCAAAAGCTTAAGAACGCGTTTGGAGTACTAACTTACTTAAGAGAATTGGTGCAGGTGTGAGGAATTCAGAGCAATTATCGATAACGCGCCGGAAGAAAGCCGCGAAAATCCAGTGAAGTGGGAAGGAAATGGGCTCGAGCGTGGACGCGGTTGTATACCGGCATCGGTGTCTCGCTTGCGTGGTCGATCCTCGGTCGTTGATGGTCTCTGACGCGGTGCGCCTTAACGTTGCGAAGGTCATACATGGGGGATACTACGGACCGACGGGCGATCCAAACGTTCGCGCGGGCGCACGGCGGAGAGAATTTCCGCGATGGAAGGGGGGGATGAAGCGCAGAAAGAAGGCGAACGCGAATCTTTCCAAGCTATGGTGGGGAAACGAGACCGGGAACGGGCTGAGCGGAGCATTTCGATCTCGGGTGATATTCATAGAGCTGGAAGCGGCCGCTTGGGGCTGAAGTGGCACGTTAGCGGTGATGGAAAAACGGCGCCAGCCGGGTTGGGGTGAAGACGCAACATGTTTGTCCCGAGCCTGGTGGGGAGGCGCATGTATCCCAGATTGCCGGACGGGATCAACAATGCCTGCGATATAGCAGCGCGGCGGAGAATCTGGATCTGACTAAGGGGATGTCGGGCGCCTGATGTCTGGAACGGGGAGGAGCTGGCGGCGGAAAAGGGCAATGGCGATCGTAACCGAAGCTGACAAAACGCTAAAGTCAACACTTTTGCGGGAAGGGCAAAGCGAATGGGCCTCGTGCGGAGGATCGGAAGTGGAGTTGATGTCGTCATCCTCGAATAGATGGGGACGTCACCGGCATTGGCCGAAGTCTTGGCGGGGCGGGGACAGGATGGAAAGTAAGAGAGCCGCAAGGGAGCAGGGACGCCCAGTTCTCATCCTAACAAACTCCAGTCGTCAAAGTTAGGTCGAGCGACTAGCTCAAATTATATGCAGTATCATAAAACGAAGGGAAAGGCCTTAGACGAGGGACCGGGGGAAGGGGAGGCTCTTTTCCAACGCGTCCAGTCCGTGGCGGCTGCCTGGTATCCATGGCCGCATCAGGTTCACTTTGAAGGGGTAGAGGGGTGGCGTGTGCGGAGGTACCACAACCGGATCGCCAGGACGGAGATCTGCAGCATCCATTATCGACTGTGCGAAGTGCTCCCTTAGTCAAGGCAGGGGTTGGGAATAGCGCAAGAGAATTTGTAGTCACATATCGTAAACCGCGTCTTCCTCAAGCAGTCAGAAAGTGGGCGATTTGCGCGAGAGGAAAGGTGTTCCTGTTGGGGGAGCACCTGCCGGGGACTCCTCGCACGGCAGCATTCAAGCGGAACAATCGCGTGGATTACAGGAATGGTGGGAGGAACCACTATTCGTGTCCTCCCTTCTAAAGTGGGTGTTATCTGTCGCGGGGCATACGGGAAAGGGGGACGAAGGACCCAGTATGTCCAACAGGCCCCGGGGTGAATTGGGGAAAAGACGCGCAGTGTGGGCGCGGGTAAACCCACGCATATGAGGTCGAGCCGCTACATCCCCGCGCGCGGCCGGGAACATGATGAATGGTCAGGGAGAGATAGGCGACTTGGAGCGAATCAGCTAGCAGGCGAGAGTATTCGCGGGCATTGGGGGAAAGAAAAAACACAGCAGGGGGGATCGACAAATGGCGCGGAGGGTCGGTGGGGCATGAAGGGTTTCCGGGGGTGGGGGGGGGGCAGACCTTAGAATGGTCTAGGAAGCCGTAAATCACAGCCCGCCACCGCCATCAACTGCACGGGTGGAAAAACCCTCGTTCGCCGGACCGAGGAGAAGTAAAGCGATTAATCCTAGGATTTAGGTCCGCGCCCCAGCATCGCGGCAGTTTTCGGCCGCGCCAGGGGACCCATCTCTCAAACAACAACGGATGAAAGAGATATTAGAAAGGGGGCGGAATAAAAAAAAAGCAAGCGGATGCTGGGCGCATGACCTACAAAAAAAGAACCCCTAAGTGGTTCAGCTCCGAGTAGGGAGCTGACCGAGACCGAGGCGAATGCATGGGGTGCCAGGGTGGGGGCGGCGTGGCATGGATTTGACGGCGGCGGAAAGAGGGACTACTGTCTGCCCGCTGAACCCATCATTACACCGCAGCCCAGAAGAGTCGATCCGATGCTGAGCCGGTCTCGGACACAAAGGAAAAGATAAAAAAGAGAAAGCTACTTAGCATTAGGATCCGCAATCTCCTCCTATAGAGACGCGACGTCAGGCATCAAAATGCCCGAGGCGCGCACGTCTGGTTGAGAGGGAGGAAAAGACGCCCCCGTCTCTCTCTGACCCGCGCAATAGTATGCGTCATTACCGGGGGGGGGATGGAGGGACCAGGGCGTTTACTCCAAAGTCCAGGCTATGCCGACCAAAAAAAGTAAAAACCATCTGACACTGGGAATGGGGAAAAAAATCCATACCGCAATCCTCGTCAAAAAGGGGAAAAGAAGGCGATGGTTGGGCGGGCGAATTGAAGAACTGCAGGAGCGCAAAGGGAGTAGGGGTGTAACCCGGAAAATATCCGCGATGAAGGCAAGAGATCGTGCCGCATTGAGAAGACTCGGAAAATATGGGTCCATTCCTTCGCAATAAGCGCGGCAAATTTCTCTCGAGCAGAAGGACCCAAGTTGCAGGGCGAAGGGATCAGAGTGGCTGAAGATCTAAGGGTCATTCGCTATCACCACTGGGGGTTAGGGGTAATGATCAACACCGGCAGAAAGAGATTCATCGACCTAGAGTGGGAAGGCATGCACCATGAGAGAAGTCCCATGACGATCATTTGGTCCAATACCTCTCAAGTCCTGGGACCGTTCTCCATAGTCTACATTGTGTGATAAGGGCTAAAATGGATCTATTACATTAATTACGACCTATCTCGGGCGGGGGGCTAACTTTCGAGCGGGCTCATGGCAGGAGCACTGCGGCGGCATTCCTAAATAAACGCAAGACTCCACTCAAATAGCTTCGGAACGAGGAAGGGAAAAAGATAAAAAAAAGCAGCTGGGGGGGAGGGGATGAAGACTATTTAAACTCTAGAAGTCATACGACAGCCTCGCATCGACATCAACTCGGTGTCGGAAGATTAAACTAACCGGTCAAAATGCGGGTACAACGCCATCGTGTCGAAGGGGCCATCTTGTTAGCAAGCACAGGCATCTCCTGGGGGTCAGCAGAGTAAAAGAGCACAGGGGGGACGCTTCGGCCAGATAAATCGCAGAAAGGGGGGATGTCCCTGAAGGCAATGGGACACATTAAACAGCTCCCACACCTCTCTGGCATTTCACCGAAATGAGCAGCTTTTACAACCCTAGGGAGTGAGAGGGGAGAGGGGGAAGAGTCAGTCTCCCAGTCAGCAACAAATCTTCGCTCATCCAAATCTTCATGAAGGAAAAAGGAGGAAACTCATCCTTCTTTCTCCGGTCCAAAGATTACGGGGGTCTGCAGGGGAAATGGACAAGGGAAAGTTCATTCTCAAAAAGCAAGGCATTAAGTTGCCTGCGCTTCCTGCCTTGAATGCGCGACGTTTAATCGCCTGGTAAGAGTTCCATCTTGGTCTAAATGTAGACTTAAGAGAAAGAAGATCTAAGCCACCTTGAGGACTCGAAAAAAGGCAACTACTCCTGCCGCTCGAGCACAATTCCTACCAACTTTCCCAGTGTTAAACTCAAACCGCGGGACAAGGGCTCTCTAGCGAAGACCCAAACGCCTGCGAAACAGAGGGGGAGAGGGGGATTTCGCGAAGGTGCCCGTCTCCACAGTCGAGAAGACGTCGGAACCGGCACTCCTAGTTGGGATAACGACCACCATAGAGTCCTTGAGGAAGGGGGACCCAGACAAAAGAAAAGTCTCGATGCGCAGACGAAGCCGCGTCGCGGCACGCATTCCGTTTGGCATGGAACGTACGAAGGCCTAGGCGACAGACCCGAAACAAGCGAACCTGGCGCAGCGAGCGAGGGCGGGCCCGTAAACACGAAGAAACAGACTGCTCGCGGGAGCGGATCAGAGGGCTGTTCACCGTTTCCTTCTGGGTGTTGGCGCGCAAGCGTGTCAGGGCTCCCGCCAAGCCGAGCGAGGGAGGGGAAAACCCGACGACATGCTCGATGGGGCTAAAACGACACTCGAGGTATGTTGACTTGCGCCGCGGAGCGCTGCAGCGTGTGAGGAGGGGAGAAGGGCCCGGTCGCACCAACACCGTGAAGGCCCCACTCCCATGCCATGCAAGGTACTGGGATGGGGAGACCAATCGTCATCTAAGTATATTCTTGACGGCACGTCACCGCGGACAAGTGGGACACCAGCATGGCAGGGAAGTCCAAGGAAGGGGTGCCGGGGGCGGTAGGGGCTGAACGAAGAGCCCGAACCGACCGGGGGAGGACCAGCGAGCTCACATCAATGCGACGAAAAAAGCCGAAGAAGAGAGGGACGGACTATACTAAGTAGACAGGAGAAAGGGGGATACTATCTTCAGAAATCTATTTAAGGCCGGGGGACGGGCTGATCCGCGCTACGGCGGGCCGGACCAGGCTCAGAAAAGTGCTCCATGAGTCAGAAGGCCGATGCTCACATCGTAGGGAGGTTGGGGGGGGGGGAGCAATCTTGTCTCACAGCATGCGACCAAAGCCAGCTTTATCTGCCACTACGCGCCGACGACTGCGGAAACTATGCGGCAAGAGCACAAAACATCCCAGGGGCTCACTCGTTTAGGGCAGGTTTATACGAGCGGGCTCGGGTGTATCTGGCTAGGGGGATTGGGGGAGGCAGGTAG
>Ga0179591_1384141_pt1 | contig 11970 bp, 9 predicted proteins | sample CZOMad2_1_08_16f_FD_182891 | JGI IMG/M metagenome (GOLD analysis project Ga0179591, IMG submission 182891) | Vadose zone soil fungal communities from Angelo Coast Range Reserve, California, USA - CZOMad2_1_08_16fungal (PacBio error correction) | ecosystem: Environmental > Terrestrial > Soil >...
TGGGGATTGGCTAGGCTTTTCAGCCATGGAGACCACATACCGAGAAGCTTGCTCGCGAAGGAAATCATTAACACAGAGAATCCATTCTTTGTAGTTACCTCATTTAAGAGTTTCACGTATGGCGGACACTGCGCCTAATCTAGGGAGGGAAGCCGCCAGAAAAGTTCTCTAACCTCGTTGGGGGGAGGGGGCTCATCTCAATCTTCGAAAAGGGTGTCCTGGAAATACGTATCTTAAGATGCGCGAGGAAAAGAGAAGTTGTGGGGTCGATGGGGATAAGAAAGGACAATTATGTTCAACGGAAGATAAAATAAGGGGGCTCCGGGGGTCGAGGTACACTCAATAGAGGGGACTATGGGATCTCCCACGGCTGGAAAAAAAAGAGAAGCATAGGATCCGGCCTCAGTTGAGGGGAGCAAATGCACGGGGGGGGGTCTGGAAGGGGAGAAAAAAAATAAAGTGAAAGGGCGTTTTTTGGTCGAGAGTGGCTGTCTGACTGAACCCGCACGTTTATTGGATGAAGGGTGGAGATCGCGAGGAGGGAAAATGGGGGGGGGGGTCCCCTGAAGACCAGGTAAAGGTTACTGGGTCTAAAGGAAGTCTAGGGGATTCTGCCCCAGAAGCCCTTGACAGGTAGACAAGTAAATGTGGATGCATCATCTTCTGTTAACAGTATGGGCCCCGAGAATTATCGTAGGGAAGGCTTTTTGGGGACCAAGATGTGGGGATTGCCCGCATAAAAGCTTAACCCTGAAATCGACCAGAAAAAAGTCTGAACTTGACACCGAGGGGGGGAGGGAAGGGAAAGGTTTGGTCTTACGGCTCCTCTATTCTTGGTGAGAAAGCAAGAGAGGGAAATAGTCTTCTCCACGAGGCTGAGGAACACAGCCTCGTTGTAAAAGGTGGTGTCGTGGGAGGAGAGATTGTGTGAAAAAAATGGGAGGGGGAAAACTCACTGCGGGACTAAGAAGAGGGTTCAGTTAAATGGATCTTGCGAAGGGACATAACAACTCTGATGGTAACAAAATGCTCCGGGTGAAGCTGAGAAAAAAGCCTCGAAAATAAAACAGAGGGGGAAGGAAGTTCTTTGCCGATCTGGCCGGAGATGCTCATTGGTGGGGCTGCTTTCAAGGGAAAAGAAGAAGGAGTGGTTTGATAAAAACTGGGGGGGGGAAAAAAAAGAACACTTGTGGGGAAGATCCCGAGGGAAGAACGTCTGAACCAAAGGTTGACGAAGGGCAAAAATCGAAAACCTGGGGAAAAGGTTGGGGGGGGTAGACGTTCCGTGAGGGGCCAAATGGTGTTTTCTCCCGAGAGGGGTAAAAGCGTTGTCGATGAGAGTTGTGGACGCAAAGCATAGAACCAAGGAAGAACTGGGGAACGGAGGCTGTCTCAAAAGAAGGGAAAGGACCTTCGACTCGTAGTCGTTACGGAAAAAAAAAAACCTCGCTGACGAACGAGGGGTCAGTCGGTGACGACAGTCTGGGAGAGGGAAGAACGAGGGGGTCTCAGGAGCCTCACGGAAACTTGCATAAGGATCTTCTGGCGTCCTTCTTAGACTGATCGAGAAGGAAAGCGGGGAAGAAATTTGAATGGGACGCCCTAGGGTCTTTGGGAAAGGACTAGAAGATTGCACGAGAAAAGGGTGGCTTTCGGCCTGTAAAAGAAATAAGGGGGAAAAGGGAAAGAGGTACAATTTAAAAATGCCCGCGACAAAGTATTGTCTGGGAGAAGGGGGAAAAAACTCGTGGACTTTAACGACGGTCGGGAAAGTGAAAATTATGCTTATGACGGAAAAGAAGCAGCGGGTTCTGCAAGGAAGCACGAGTCCCGTATCAGAAAGGCGTCTATGCTGTAGATAGGTGTGTGCTGCAGATACGGCTCCCACACCTTCGGAGAAAAAGATCGTGTGGCGCTGGCGAACAAAGGGGAATGAAAATATCTCCAACAACAAAGAAAGGGGGGAAAGTCACTCCGAAAAGGAGCCACACGAGACTCCGAATGTTGGGGAGCAACTTCACCCCGATCGGGGAGAAAAAGCATCGTAGGTCACGAGAGTGAAAAGGTACGGCCGCTGCGACCGGAGACCTCCAGAAAAGAAGAGGGAAGCCGCTTAGATAGAAAGGAAAAATACCTTGTGCGCACGTCAGTCCAACACCGGCAGGGCAAGGACTTTTTATCAAGAAAAGGAACAATCCTAATCCCGAAAGTCGTTCCGATAAAAAAAGTCTTGAAACAACGACGACCGTGTCACATTCCTGGACCAGATTAGGTTCACTGAAAAAAGAAAGAAGAGAAAAGCAAGGAAAAAAAAAACTTTTCAAAAAGGGACTTCTGGTCAGGGGGCTCAAATTAACGAAAAGAGAGATTAAAACAATCAAAGGGGGACTTCTCGCGAATATCTACACCGGGAAGAGTTTCAAAAAACCCGCCTGGTCTCAGAACACGTGATAAGGAGGGGTTTCTCTAACGTACCGAAAAGAACGGAAGGCCCGCTTCACTGGTGAGACAGCGCTCTGAGGGGAAAACTGCATAAAAGGGGGAGGGCGGGGTGCAGAAGAAAGATCATCGACCCGCTGAAATACAGTGGGGGAGTTAGCCAACAATAAAAACCAGAAGGCAAAACAGGGAGAGCTAAAAAAAAAAACAAAACGGTCCATGGGAAACGGGTTACCCGTTAAAGGTTTTGCAGGACGCGCCAGAAAGTTAGAAGGGGAACAAGGGGGGGGGGTGTCCCCTTCTGTGGACAAAACGTGAGAGAAAATCAAGTTCTCAGGGTGGAAACACGCCAAAAGTAAGGGGACCGGCACGACAAGCTCGCACCGAACTTCGGGCCCAGAGTTTTCCTTGTGTCAAAAAAAAGACGCGTAAGAACGGAAGAAACTGAAAAAGCGGGGGGGTGTTGTTAACAACGATCAGGGGGTTCTGGCCACGGAAGGAGCCCGAACATTTCACGGGCCAGAAGGCAAAAGTTATAGAGAGGGGGGAACCAGGATCACGACAGGCTCGTTAAGATTCCGTACCCGACCCCCACCGGGAGGGGACCACAAATTTTGTAAAGACTCTTCATGTAAAGGAATTTCCTTTGTCTTGGAGAGAACGCTACATAGGCACCATAAGGGGGCGCATCCCCGACATTCCCTGGGGCGTCCTCCTACAGGTCGTTTGCATAAAGCAAAAAAAGGACATACGGGAGGGGGGGAACTACCTTTTCGCGCGGACCGGGAGCTTATTCTTCGGCAACGACACACCATCAGGGGAAGTAAGAATCCATATGACGAGGGGACTCCTAGAAAGCTACTGGGAAAGCAAGGTAATTAGCATCAGGGGGAAAAAGGGAAGGAAGAATGGAGTATGGGGCAGAAAAGGGAAATATAACCGATATACCGAACGGGGTGCAGGAAATTTTTGACCGCATAACTAGCCGAGCTTTCAATCTCATAGAAACAAGGGGATGTGCTTTGGAAAAGAAATTAACGGAAACAAGGAAAGACATGCACAGACCCCCAATTGGTGAATGTCCACCTTTTGATTTATCTATTAGGGAAAATGCCAAAAAAAAACGGGTCTATAAGAAAAAGTTCTATGAGGGGAAGGGAAAGTCAGCGACAAATGGACACACTGGAGTGATCGTCCTCCTGGAGGTGACTAAAGGTTTCTTATAATCCAAGCGTTAGAGAAAAATAATTTAATCAAATTCTAGGAAAAGGTACATGAAAAGAAGAGACGAGAGAAAGAGGGAAGAAGTAGGTTGAATAGAAAATTGGGGTCAAAGGAAAAAAAAAAGTCCCGTTTACTCAAGAAACGGGATCGCAAATGGAGAAAACTGAAACTCGCCATTTTAGGGACACTAGGGGAGGAAGAATGGTTCATGTGGCAGGTTTTCTGAAGCGCTCGTTCAGCTTACCCCTATGTTTTTGGGGGAGTACAAGCTGAACTCTCGGATCGAAAGTATAAAAAAAGGGTGTCTTGGGCGAGAGTAGAGGTGGGACAACGGTCATTCCGAAATGGTTACTGCACGAGGAGTTAAAAGAAATCAAGGGAACAAGGGAGAAAAGAGGGGTAGGGACATCCTTTAGACGATTTTTCACGTCTGGGGAATGAGCACTTGGAGGAGGGAGCAAAGAGGCCGACAAAAAAGGGGGAAAAATCACCGAATGTCGTAAGCGAAAGGACTCGTCGAGAAGTCTGGGGGGGGATGTCCATCAGGGAGGAAATCTGCGGGGGGGAGGGAGTTTTTGGCGAATCCGCTGGGGTGGTGAAAAAGGTATGTCACTCACATTATTCCAGACGGGTGTCTCCGGGTTGGAAGAAAGTTTCACGTACAAGGGCTGAAGGGGAACCGGCGGGGGAAAAGGCTAATAATCCCTCCCATATGAACCCTGCACTAAAAAACGGGGGGGGGACCGAAAATAGGAAGTGTTGGGGGGGACAGGAAAAGGGGGCTGTTCTGACTGGAACCCAATAAAGTGGTTGGTTGAGATGAGATCTCTATGTAAAAAGGGGGTTCCCTTAAAAAAGGGTTCAAAATTTTTCATTGGGGTCGCCATGGGGGGAAGTTGTCAGTTAGACCATTATAATGTCTCTTGCTCAGGGTGACCAGTAGAGGACGAAGGATGAGAGGAAGGAAGGATGGGGTTGGGTCACCAGTGGTGGGCTTTTACCCGCCTATAGGCCCAACGTGAGACCATAGTGGGAAGAAGAATTCTAATGTAGGGTAGGGTATGCTTCCGATGGTCGGCGGAAAAGATGGACTCTACTTCTGGAATTCTTTAAAAACACCACGTGACCTGAGAGGGAAGAGGCTGAAAAAATCCTCGGGGGGGAAAAGAGGTGGTGTTCGGGTACGCCTGAGCTTGACCGTTCCTGGTGACACCTGTCTCTTTGAAAAGGAAATATGGGGATGTGAAGGGAAAATAAACACTCTGGGAAAAGAAAGGGGGGCAATGCGCAGAAGGAAAAGGGTGGGTGCACGCTTCCTTGAGTATTCCCCCCCCCCAGCGGCCGTGTTTTGAAAAAAGGGCCGAATTCTTGTGGGAGCTATTGGGGGGAGAACGGGTTTCAACCAGAGAAAACTTGAATCTTGCGATTGAACGGGAAACACTGGGGGGGAGGGGAAATCCCAGATTGTCTGGCTGATGAAAAAACCGGTGGGAACTGTCCAGAAGGGGGGGTTGGGGTGGTTTAGGGAAAGGAGGCCTGGCGAGCGTGGTTTTTGTTTGGAGCAGCAGCGTTCGGTAGAAAATGATCTGTTGGGGGGAGAAAAGAGCGACTGGGACGGTAGAACAAAGAAGGAGCCGCTGTCCTCCAAAATGAAGCGGAAGTGGAGGGAAAGGATGCTCTATCTTTTAACAGCGTCTTAAGGGAGGAAGGGACGAAGACTTGGGATAAAGGGTCGGAGAAAATCGCGCGACGTAGAAAAGAGGAAACAAAAAACGAAATAGCGTCTTAATCGTGAGTTTTTACACAAAACCACACAGACAAGCATAAGCGAGAAAAGAAATGTTTTCTTTGGGACGCCAGAAGTGTTTCATTTAAAAGATGGGCCCATCGGTAGCGGGGGGTTTTGGAAAGGGAAGGGGGAAGGGTAGGGACGAGCGCGACCCGGCGCTGGACTCCTTCTGCAGAAAAAAGGGACGTGAACTACTGCTGTGGTAAGAAAAAACCAAGGTATTTCTGAGGAAAGAGTCGGCTCGCTGAGAGGTCGGCGTAGGAAGAGGAAGGGGAAAAACGCCCTCGTAACGGAAGAAAGAAAGAAGGAAGAATCGATGCTTAGTCGCCGATCGGGTGTGAAAGATAAATCCACAAAAGTGACGGATCGTGGTTGCCGCGGCAAGGAAAGATCTAAAAAAAACAACAAAAACACGCCTCAGGGACCGAATCTAGGGAAGAAGAGACAGGGAAAAAGGTTGTGGAGCCGTATCTGCGCACCAAGATCAGGACTAAGAAGAAGGGAAAGACTCGTTCGATCCTTCGCGGGAAAGCAAACTCTTCGCCCAAAAAAAGCTCCAAAGACAACTGATCCGAGGAGACTCATACAGTTGCAAAAAGAGGAAAAAAGACCGTCGTTCACGTCCCGAGTGTTGAAAGAAGCAAGGGTCACGCGCCTCTTCCGAACGTCGACCACCTCAAAAAAGGAAAAGATACCCGTGGATGAGAGGTACAGAAACATAATAGGGGAAGAAAAAAAGTTCGAAAGAGGCAAAGATTACGCTTCGGTTTATCAGCAAACGGGATTAAGACTCTATTCTTTAGAAAAACTACGTCGACAAGCCACTATTAACGCCTGTCTTCACAAAAAAAGTCACGTCATCGCTGTTCAAACGGACGCGAGTCACTCTTCCCTCGAGTGGTGGGCGTACAGGCTCGTAAGGTTCAACCAGGAGGGGGCCCGGAAAAGAACTGACCCGCTACCGAGGGGATTGCGGGGCAAACAATCAACAACCACGAAACCGAACGATACAAGACGTAAAAACACCAAAAAAACGGGGGAAAGAACAGGGTTTCTGGGAAGACGTTTCACACCCTGTTGTTACACGCGTCCGTCTCCAACAATCGATTGTGTGTGAGAACGTCTGTGTCACCGTTCATCAAGGTTTTCGGGAACACGGGGACGCGCAAACTGTAAAGACGCCGACAATCTCTAAAAAAAAACGGGGCGGCCCTCTGTAGGGTCAAAAAAAAAAGGACAAGAGACAACTCAGAAGATGGTTGGCAACCCTCGTGGGTGGCAATACCAAAAAAATCAGATGTGGGAAATTCGCACTATAATGTCCGGAGAAAAGGCAGCATGGAGAGAAAAAAGAAAGGTTTCACCAGTATCAGGGTGAGGCTAGGGGCTAGTGCCGTACCCAAAAACCGTTTTGCTCACCCGAGGAGGGGTTCCGCCCGGCTGCGTGGGAAAGGTCACGCTTGCTTCGCAAAAAAATCCATTTTCATGGGGGAAGCCCGGGGAGAAGACAACCCTACCATAATTGACGGTCAGCTTCAATGGTCGTGTTTTTAAAAGGTCTGGGGGCCCACTCTTGGTGGACAAAATCAATAAATTACGATCATCGGTATCAGGAACTGATCTTAGAGAAGCAGCCTACTTGGCGGAGCAACTTGTACAATAACCGGGACAAACGATGGGATTATTTGGGGAAAAAAAACTGTGACATATAAAAAGATATACCATGTCAACTACTAAGGGGAAACCCTTTTGAAGAAAAAGCAAAGAAAGGCAATCAAAAAAAAGTAGGGGGAAGGGGGGGGGAAGACCCATTCAGCAAAGAAGCGCTTGACCCAACAACCGAAAAGTAAACACTCTCTTGGTGAGAGAACCCAAAACAAAAGGTTTATTTCAGGCTCCCTGGCAACTGGGGATATTGGAAAAAGCTGCCGATTGGTGCCAAACGAGCACACTCCGAGGTTTACTAAAGGCGAGGGAACCATGAAAAAAACTTACTGAGAGGGCCTCCTGGGGTGAACCATGTTCTTCATCAGACCGAAGCAAAAAAAGAGTTTTATCAAAAATGGACTCAAGGGAAAGCGAAGCGTGCGAAAGGAATCTCCTACCAAAAGCTCGTTGAAATAAGGGGGGGTCGGCGCCGCTCCGAAAAAATAACACGCAAAGTGCGGAAGCAGATCCGAAGAGGCCGTTGATACCCAAAAGAGTTGGTTTCAGGAAGTAAAGAATTCTTCGTCTCAGATGAGCTGCTGCAAAGAGTGGGCGGCATTAAAAGGACCTGAAAGCAAACTATCTCTCTACAGAAAGATTATTAGAAAGAGGATAGAATAGCATTTTGTGAAGAGAGTCCGCTTGTCAAAAGTACATGACCGCCCGGGAGAAAGACGATGGTCGCGAGACATCATTAAACAGTGAGAGTGGTGTAGGTGATACAGTAAAGTCAGACGGCTTTTGCGAAAATTTTCGAAAAGTATAAAAAAAGCCGACCGAGACACAAGGGATCTCAACCGTAGTAGGTCGGAGGCACGAAAACGTATCCTGAGTATAGGTGGAGAAGACGCGAACTTCCTCGCATTTGACTCAGGGGAACTTGTACCAAGAAAGGCCAGCGCAAAGACCTGTTCTTGTTTTCAAAAGGACGTTCACACAAGCATAGACCCGTAAAGGTTGGATCGCCAACTCGGCAGGGCGGGAAAGAAGATCCTCCCGGTTCTTAAAGATGCACTAAAACCGGTCTTTGACAAGTCCAAAGGAACTTGTGGCGGGGGGGGGGTCCCGGGGGCTTTTCTGAAAGACACGCACATACTTTTTTGGGGGGGGGGTGAAGGAGGAGCGGTCAATGTTGTGGTCAAGGACCTCCCAAGTCAGGAAAGTTCTATCTGAATGAGAAGTTTCGGGCTGCGTCCATCGTTTTCATGAAATTTTGTCTATGATAGATGTATTCGGCCAGATAGTGAGGGATGGACTGAATATTGACGGTGATGGTTGGTTGCTGTGAAAAGACGAATATCTTACCCTGGGGGACGGAGACCAGAAGTCGGAGGTAGGTTTGGGGAGGCATTGCAAAGATTTCTTCGAGCAAAAAAAGCGTTTGGCTCGATGGAATCTATTCTTAACAAGCCATTGAAGTACTCACAATCGTCGGATGAAAAAAAGAGGGTGGCGCAATAACTGGGTCTTTTAGAGATTACGATTTTGAAAAAAGGTCTCTAATGAGGGGAAAAATATGGGCAGTGACCTGTGGGAGAATCGTCCAGGAAGTGTCAACAACTTTCTGAAGCGGGTTGCCAAGGAGAAAGTCTAGGGGGGGGTTACCAGAGGGGGCCGAAGGGTTGCATGATCTGGACTTGAAAGAGCTCATCTTCAGGGATTCTGTTGTGGTCACAACCCAGCCTTGGAATCGAACTGGGAAATCCACAGACGGAAAATTACACTTGACTCATATCCCATGAGGTATGGCTCCTTACGAGTGGAAGGTGTACCTGGCAACCTAGTGATTTTGGGGGTAAGAAGTAAAGCGTGTTTTTCGTTCAGTCCGGTCTATCTTGTTGAAATTTGTGAAAAAAAGCAGCTTCGGTAAAATTTGGAGCATCGGAATCGAGAAAGCGGAGAATGTTTCTTCTCAGAAACAAAGAAGAGAAAGTGTCTCCAACCAGGGGGTAAGCTTTCTCTACGGAGGGAGAAAACGCAGATCTCGGTGACGAAAAAAGGCTGGTGGACTGGAGACGTGGGAGTCTCTCTCTGATCTCTTACGCTTTCTAACCGGGAATCACAGTGGACTCGACAAAGGAATACGGTACGGATAGGTGATTGCTTGTCGTCCCCGTTGGTTTAAAAACTTGGTTCCACTAAATTGTGCGATGAAGGAAATAGAAAAAGTCTTACGAAGTCTTCTCAACCAAGAGGGGACGTGACGCGTGTTATACTTTTCTCCAATGGTACTGACTGGGAGGAGCTCATCGTATTGAAAGACTTGGGTCGGGGCTCAGGGGTCTCACGCGTCCTTATGGATTGCTGGTCTCATATACAGCCACAACCTTCGAGTGAACCTATATCTTGTGCGGCAGGAGTAACTAAGAAGGGAAGATATCTAACAACAACCGGAAGGAGAATATATATCATTCACGAACAAGCGCACAAATCACTAAATCAGGAGAATGGGTCTTCGCACACCCTCAGGAGGAAAGATTCACTCTCGTGTGGGGCCTCTTGAGACATCAAACGAAAAAGAACAATTCTGGAATAGCATACCTTGGAGCAAAACGTCTTCCCAAAGAACCGTCGGGCACTAGACAGACGGATCATAACAATCCGGGGAGTCCTTCCAGTGCGGACAAAGAAGGTCACCGCCAGAGACTCGGGACCAGGAACGGAAAGGAAAACAAGCCTCGGGCGAAGCAACATTTTGAGGGTCTTCTTTTCGGAGTGTATCAATCAGGGAGGTAAGAAAGAAAGTCGCGATGGGGGGCTAGCTAGAAAGACAAGCGTAATCTAACAACAGAGAACAGAGAATCACGGGACAGCGCTGTTTAAAGCTACGAGAGTGTGTTTGCGATCTTGAGCCCCGGGACGAAAGGGTCGCTGTTCGAGCGCGGCTGGGGGAGTCACCACATATCATCGCAGAGAAAGTACGCGAGGAAAAATAAAAAAGCAGGCCAGAGGATCCGTCTAAAAAAACAAACCGTTCTAGGGTTTCATAGAAAAGGTTGTGGAACTCGCCAGAAAAGGCTTTCAGCAGGGCGGTTTTCCCTCTGGTACAAGGTGCCGTCCCTATCAGGATCTGGGTTTAACACGCGAAATAAGACGACAGCTCGGCAAGAACTTTTTTTCGGGAAAAACGGACGCGTAAAAGAGACTGTCCCCCGAGTGTTTCTGTCGTGCCATTTTTAACAACTGAGGTTTCTTCCCTTATTACCGAGGAATTTCAAAAGAGGGTATTCGAAAAAACACAAAGGGATCACGGTGAGTTAATTGCTAGGCCGGCCAAACTACCTTTAATTGGCGCTCGGCTGGGGACTTCTTACAGAAACGGATGCGCACAACGATCTCACCTGAAAAAAGGGAGTTCGCTCCGACAATGCGACCTTCCACCAAAAAGAGAGTCAAGCTTCATTTCGCAGGTTACGATTATTACTGCGGTCACCTCCCAAAAGAGGGGGGGAAAAACCAGAATCCACCAGAAAGAGAAAGGTCATAACGAGAGACGCCTATCAGATGATCAAGTTCTACCTGACAACGAGGGGGGGGGTTTTCACCAAGAGAAATCCGATATACAAAAAGACTGGTGGAGGACAAGGTAGGGAACGCAATCACCGAAAACCCCGAAAGAGATTCAAATCCATCCAAGCCACCAGTGGCGTGGAAAACAAAACATCCACCTTCGCTGAAAAGACAACCTTCACAAGAGGAGCCAGGACACATAAAAAGGTTTTATTGCAGGCTACCTGGACCTTTGAGGGATCTATTATCGGCATCTTGTGACATCTTGAGGGAACACTCATCAACTTTTTCGATTGTGTACGGAGACAACAGGTGTTCGGTAGTGTGTGAAATAAAGTGAACATTTTCTTCATATCCCGGACTGGTAGAAAAAAAATGAGATTTATCAAGAAAGACGGAGGGACAACCAAAGCTGCAAAGGATATCGCAGGAAGACAATCTCGTGTGAGGGTGGGTCGTTCTTGGGAAAGGGGCAATACTAAAAACGCAAAAGCTACAAAACTCTTCCGGTCAAAAGAAGGGACTACACCAAGATTGCTGGATGTTGAAGGAACAGGATTCCTGTCGCGAAGAGGCTCTCATCGGTAAGTGCGGCATGGAAAAGCGGAAACAGACACAGAATATCTTCACAACACCGGATGGAAAAAGGCTTGTTTCTGGGCTAGATGTTGGGACGCCACGGTCAGGGGTAGGGGAAAAGCTCTTTCGGGAAACTTTCCGTCAAGGGGAAAGACTCTTTTGTTTATTTACCCGAAGGAAACGCAAGGCACACCTTCTTCAGGTGGCTGCATAAAGTCAAAAAAGGCAAGCAGTTTCTCCAACGAATTGGAGAAGACTTCTAAAAGCAGGCGGTTCAGCGTAATATTGAAGCTTCTAGCGACGAGTATTATAAGACAAGGCACTTGTCACCTTCCGGGAAAGAGAACTGTCTTGAGGTTCACGGATCACATCATAGCCTTGCAGGGGGGAGTCCCGCATGTTCCCAACGAAGCTTGCGTTCTGCATGCAATAAACGGGTGAGGGGGCCCGTTAAAATAGGTGCGTTGGGGGGGTTTTTCAATTGGAGGGAGGACTGGAACCCAGAACATAGTTTCTTGGAAATGCGGGTGAAAGATCGAAGTCAAAAAAACTCCTCCATTCTGTGGTAAAGAATTTACATAATCCAGGAAATGAAGGTAGACATAAAGTGTCAAAAAGGACCACCAGGGACGGGTGGCAGGACGAAGGCTGAAAAAACGAGGCTCACGGAAACTGGGGGTTGGGGAACAATAATGGGGGGGCGGCGCCGAGGAACCATTCTT